>Ga0209321_10000303_pt1 | contig 31205 bp, 25 predicted proteins | sample Rifsed16ft4_FD_184012 | JGI IMG/M metagenome (GOLD analysis project Ga0209321, IMG submission 184012) | Soil microbial communities from Rifle, Colorado, USA - sediment 16ft 4 - CSP-I_5_4 (version 2) | ecosystem: Environmental > Terrestrial > Deep subsurface > Rock core/Sediment | place: Rifle...
CTCTGCCTTGTGCAAATCCCGGCAAAGAGATTCTTCGGCCCGGCGCGCCTCAGAATGACACCGGCTGTACTGCGGTGTCAGTTGAAGACTGCAAATGACACAAGCTTAACACCGTTCTCTGCCACCGCCCGCCGCACGTCCGGGTCGGTGAGGATTTCCAATTCGCGCGCACGAGCGGTGGTGTAACTGGTCAGGGCCGGCAGGCCGTCGTCGGGCAGGCCGGGGTGACACATGATCTCGGTCGTGCCCTCGGGCAGATGGCGGAGGAGGTCGAGCAGGCTGGCCTGGGTGGCGCCCTCCGCATAAAAGCCGATCTCGAAATTGTCCGGGTGCGGAACGGGCGCGGCGGCGAGGGCCGGAGAGCTTGCCGGCCTCGATGTGGTCCGGACCTTCCTCGGCGCCCACGCCGTCCCGCCCGAACACGCAGGGGACCGGGCCGGGTATCTCGATCTTGTGGCGGGAGAGATGCTCGACACGATTGCCCACGCGAAGCTTGCGGCGTTCTGCGACATCTTCGTGGACGAAGGCTACTTCACGGTCGACGAAGGCCGGCGGCTCCTGACGAAGGGGAAGGGACTCGGCCTCCGCCCGAAACTCCACGCGGACGAGCTGTCGGACAGCGGCGGTGGATCGCTCGCGGCAGAGGTCGGCGCGGCGTCGGCCGATCACCTCCTTCGTGTGTCAGCTTCGGGCGTGGAGGAGATGGCCCGACACCACATCCCGGGCGTCCTCCTCCCGGCGACTTCCCTCACCTCCCGACTCCCGTACGCGGATGGACGCCGCCTCATCGACGCGGGAGTGCCCGTGGCCCTCGGTACGGACTTCAACCCGAACTGCTGGTGCGAGTCCATGCAGCTCGCGATCGCGCTCGCATGCCACCACAACGGCCTCCTGCCCGCCGAAGCGATCGTCGCGGGGACGATCAACGCCGCCCACGCGATCGGACGGGCGACGGAAATCGGAAGCCTCGAGCCAGGCAAGCTCGCGGACCTCCTGATCCTCGAGGTGCCGTCCTTTCGGCATCTCGGGTACCGAATCGGCGGCAACATCGTCCATACGGTTGTCAAGCGAGGTCGCGTCCGAATCGATCGCGCCTTGACAAAGTGATTTTGTAACGCCGAATCATCCTGCGGGCGCAGGGATGGGGTGTTCGAGAAGATCCTCTCCGTCGCCATCATGGCCCTCGTCTATGCGCTCATCGTGAGCGAGCGCGTGCACCGGACGACAGCGGTCCTCCTAGGAGTCGTCCTCGTCTTCGGCTTCCGACTGCTGACGATCGAGGGGGCGGTGCAGTTCGTCGCATGGGAGGCCCTCGGGCTCATCTTCGGCATGTTCGTCCTAGTCTCGGCCCTCAGCGAATCAGGCTTCTTCCGATGGATCGGCCTCCACGCGCTCCGGGCGACGAAATTCCGGCCCGTGAGGATCTTCTTCCTGTTCTCCGTCCTCGCCGCGTTCCTCGCGGCGTTCATGGACAGCATCACGGTCATGATCTTCATGGCGTCGCTGACCCTCGAGATCACACGCGTACTCGGTCTCCGCCCGGCGCCGTTCCTCATCGGCCAGATTACCGCGGCGAACATCGGGGGCGCCTCGACGATGGTAGGCGACCCGCCCAATGTGATCATCGGGACGACCCTGAATCTCGGCTTCACGGATTTCGTGCTGAACACGGGGCCGATCGCCCTCGCCGTCTTCGCCGTGAATGCGGGGTTCTTCTATTTCTACTTCCGGCGTTCGGACCTGCGAGCGAGCATCGTCCTCCCGGAAGCGGCGGCTGCGGACGGAGGGGTGTTCGATCCGTTCTCCGCGGTGAAGGACGTGCGGCTCATGCGCATCGCCCTCGTCGCGTTCGTGTTCACCGTCACGCTCCTCGTCCTCCACCAACTCCTCGACATGGTCGTGGCGTTCGTGGCGCTCCTCGGTGCGACCATGGTCCTCGTCTTCGGGGGGAAAGACATGCCCGAGTTGGTCGAGAAGATCGACTGGCACACGCTCCTCTTCCTCGGGGGTCTCTTCGTGATCGTGGGAGGGCTCGAGCAGACGGGCGTGCTCCACGACGTCGCGACGGCCCTCGGGGCGGCATCCGGCGGCAATCGCGCCCTTCTCCTCACGCTGATCCTCTGGCCCGCCGCCCTCCTGTCGACCGTGCTGGACAACGTGCCCTTCACGGCGGCGATGATCCCCGTCATCCGAGAGATCGCCGGCGCCCAGGGAATCCCCGTGCAGCCTCTCGCATGGTCTCTCGCCCTCGGCGCCGACGTCGGAGGGAACGCGACGCCGATCGGGGCCTCCGCGAACGTCGTCGGGCTGGCAGTCGCGGAAAAAGCGCGGGTCCACGTGTCCTGGCGTGAGTATGTGCGGGTCGCGTTGCCTGCGACCCTCCTTGCGATTGCCGTGGCCAACGTCCTCCTCGTGCTCCGCTACGGCTGACCTCAGGGATCGCGGGGCGGGGGCGGCGCGTCGTGGACCTGGAGCTCCTCGAGATCCATGTCGTGAAGGAACCCCAGGAGGGTCCGGTCGGCGCCGGGCGCGGCCACCCGGGTGACTCTCTGTCCGGTCTGCCGCTCCGACGCCGCGACCCCGATGGTGGTGGCTCCGACGGTCAGCAGGATCACGAAGAAGGCGACGTTGAGAAACTGGGTCTGGTACGGAGCGAGGACCGCTGCATAGTACAGGTCTCCGGCGGACGAAGGGGATGTGAAAGCAGGAAGGGTGAAGGGGAGAGACGCGAGGACAGCAGCCGCGAGGCCGCGGCCCATCACGGTCCACATCACCCGCCGCTCGGCCGGGGGTTTCGGATGGATCGCCGCGGTGACTCGGGAGGCCACGACCCGGACCACGACGATTGCGAGGAAGATGAGGAGGACGCCCACCAAGAACAGGGTGAACGTGCCGTTGAACGTGTCGAGGATTGGGAGGGCCGTCGAGACGCTCCATCCGCTGGAGAACTGGAAGGTGAAGACGACCCCGAGGAAAACGAAGAAGAACGTCCGGATGACAAAGGACAGCTCGCTGTGGAACTGCTTGATTCGATCATCCACGACGAAGCTCGGACGGACCTGCAGGCGGCGCACGAAGTCCTTGTGGTTCCCGAGGACCAGTCCGAAGACGAACGAGGCCATCGCGCCACTGCCGCCAGAACTCTCCGTGATTGCGTACAGGAAGAAGAGGACCGCGATCGTGAGCATGTACGCGAACGGTTTCTTCTCGAGCCGACCGAGCAGCAAGAGCCATCCGATCCCAAACGTGAGGCCGAAGGCAAGGGCGACGAGGAACGCCTGGCCGAGTTCCGAGAAGACAATCGTCACGGAGGCTCCGGGACCGCCTCGAAGGAGTTCGATGAGGGCGAGGACCGTCACGACGCAGAGGACGTCCGTCAGGACGGATTCGAGCGTCAGGACGATCTTCGTCTCCTCGCTCACGCGTAACGCCCGCACAATCCCGATGACGACCGCGCTGCTCGTGCCCGCGACGATCGCTGCGAGGAGCAGCCCCACGAGCCACGGATAACCGAGGACGATGATCGTGACGAACGCGACTCCAAAGAGCGTCAGCAGGAAGGTGATCGCCGTGTGCACGCCCACGAGGCCGAGGTGCCGGACGACTTCCCGGAGCCGGAGGTTCAGGCCTCCATCGAAGAGGATGATCATGAGCGCCACCGCCGTGAAGTATGGAGTCGCCAGCGCGAGGACCCCGGGGGAGACGAAGGAGAACCCGAAATATGTGAGCGCGACGGGACCGATGAGGAGCCCGAGGAAGATGAGGATCAGGAGGTCCGGGACACGCGTGCGCTCAAAGATCAGGGTCGCTGTGAATCCGATTGCGATGATGCCGCCGATCGCCGCGAAGGTGGTGAGGACATCCGCCGAGGCGGGCGTGTCCCGCGCCGTGACGGTGACGTTCCGCTCCAAGGTCGCCCCGTTGATACTCGTCACATTGAACCAGACGTGAATCCGGGCCGCCCGCGCGGTTCCGGCCTCCGGCACGCTCACGTTGAGCCGGACCTCGAAGAAGTCATCTCGCCGGAGCACGAGGGAGGCGGGTGTGGCGGCGAGGGTGAAATCCGGATCCTCGGACGAAGCCGAGAAGTTCACCGTGAACGTGCCCGGGCCGCCGTTGTAGATCCCCCACGAGAAGTTCGTCTCGCTTCCGAGGGGCACGGCCTGACTCGATGGACCCAGGTCCACGACGTTCAGCGGCGTATTGGGAATCGGCGAGGCGGCTTCCGCCAAAGGCAGGAAGAGGACCGCCAGGAACCCGGCGAGGACGAGGAGGAACGTCCGACGTCCCATCGGCCTTCGATTCATCGACTCATATAAAACGGGTTGCCTGCGAATCCCAGGCGCGAAAGAAACGCTCCTACGAAGGCGGAAGCGACACGGTCGCGCTCTCCAACCGCGATCCCGCCCGGATCGTCATCGAATCCCCGATGATGCTGTCCGCAATCCGGGCGCCTTCCTCGATCACGCAGTTCCGGGAGACGACGCTGTCAACGATCTCCGCGCCGGCACCGATGACGCTCCCCTCGAGGACGATGCTCTTCCGGACGATCGCTCGGCCTTCGAGTCGGACGCTGTCGTAGAGGCACGCGTTGTCTGCCAGACTTCCCTTCCGCAGGACGGCCCCCGGGCCGACGTACGACGGTCCCACGAGCGTCACGCCTCCCTCCAGTTCCGCCGTGGGGTCGAGGATCAACGGACCCTCGCTCACGACGCCGCTCCGTCGGAGGGGTTTGCCCTCTCGACGGACGATCTCCATGCTCGCCTTCCACAGGTCGTGAGGCCGCCCGATGTCCATCCAGACTCCTTCGATGCGCGAACCGTAGAGAGGCACGCCCTTCGCGAGGAGCTTGGGGAACAGGTCCTTCGCGAAGTCGAACTTCTGATCGGACGGGATGAAGTCGAGGACCTCCGGTTCGAGGACGTAAATCCCCGCGTTCGCTAGGTTCGAAAAGGCCTCCTCGCGCTTCGGCTTCTCGCGAAACTTCGCGATGCGTCCCTTCGCATCGAGCCCGACAATCCCGTACTGCGTGGGGTCCTCGACCTCCGTGAGGGCGATCGTGACGACGCCCCCCTTCCGCTTGTGGAACTCGTAGAGGGCCTTGAAATCAACGTCACAGAGGATGTCACCCATCGCGACGACGAACGTCTCGTCCATGAAGTTCCCGACCCGCCGGACGGCCCCGGCCGTGCCTGCGGGATTCTCCTCGAAACTGTACAGGATCGAGGCGTTGTAGTTCAGCCCGTCGCCGATCGACTTGATCAGGGCGTCCGAGAGGTACGCGGTCGTGATGATGATCTCATGGAAACCCGAGGACGCGAGGGACCGCAACACGTAGTCGATGCACGGTCGCCCCGCCACGGGCATGAGGGGCTTCGGTCGCTTGTATGTGAGCGGCTTGAGACGCGTGCCCTCCCCGCCGGCGAGGACGACCGCCTTCATCCGATCTCCACCCGACCCTTTAGTAGGAGGGCCTTCAGCGCCTCATCCGCCGATGCCTCGAGCTTCTTCTCGTCGTACAGGGTCTGACGGACCGAGCGGTTCTGTTTCCGGAGGATGTCGCGGGCCTCGCGGGCCTCCGCCCGTCGGGCTCCCCTGATCGTGAGGACCTTCTCCCGCATCTCGACGACCTTCGCGTGGACCTCGTCCGCCTTCGTCCTCGCGGCGAGGTAGGCCTCGTGTTTCTCGTCACCATCCGCGACCAAGGCCGCGATGGAGCGCATGTACCCCGTCGCCTCTGCGTGAACGGCCCTCGCCTTCTGGCTCAGGTCGACGGCGGCCAGGTGCTCCTTCTCCGCAGCCTGGAAGAGCTCCGTGATGCCGGAGTCCACATCGCGGATCTCTTTCACGATCGCATCCTGCTCGGCCTTGAGGGCCTCGAGCTCGCGAAGCCGCTTGAACCCGTCCTTGATCGCTCCGAGGAGCTCGTTCTCTTTCTGGATCGTCAACGAGGCGGTCTGCTGCCGCATCTCCATCTGCGAGACCCGGCGCTTCGCGGCGCGAAGCTCCGCGCCGACGTCGGAGTGGGCCGATCCCCGGATCTTCCGCTTCATCTCGATGAGGCTTTTCGCATTCGCCTGCAGCTCGTCGCGCTTCGCGCGGTGGGAGCGGGCCTCTGCGGCAAGGGCGGCCCGCCGGTCCTTGAGTTCCCGGAGCGTCGGGCTCAGCTCCCGCTTCTTGTCGTGGACGAGGTCCCGCTCCTTGCGGAGGAGCTGGGCCTCCCGATTGAGAGCGTCCCGCTTCTCGAGGAGCGATTGAAGCTTGATTTCTGCCTGTTCCAGTTCAGAAACGGTCTTCTTCCGGACCATCCAGTCTCCGCCGCCCAGCCGGATAGTGGCGATTGACGGATGCGGGATTAACCTTTCGGGCGATGCAACCACGAGGCGATCTGTCCGATCTCCTCCGGCGTCAGCTCCTCGACCCTCCGGGAACGGAACGGCAGTCCCGGCAGGAGAGCCTCGAGGGCCTCGCGGGACGGGGCCAGGGAGGCCCATGCGAGGCGAAGCCCGTTCTCCACGGTCTTCCGTCGGTGCTCGAATAGGGCGTCCACCACGGCGTCGAAGGCCGCAGGGTCCGGCAGGGGGAAGGGAGAAGGCCGGGGTTCGAGGAGGACGAGCGCCGAGTCGACCCTCGGCTGGGGGTGGAAGGCGTTCCGCGGCACGCGTTCGAGGATCTGGCACGACGCGCGACGGTACAGCCCGACGGAAAGGCGCGAGTAGTCGGGACCCCCAGGCTTCGCAACCATGCGGCGCGCGAACTCCCACTGGTACATGAGGACCGCCCGATCGAACGATGCGTCCAGGAGCCGGAAGGTCAGGGGAGAGGAGATCCGGTAGGGGAGGTTCGACGCCATCACGTCGAAGGGAGGCCATTCGACCTTCAGCGCATCCCCTTCCATCACATCGGCCTCCGGAATCGACCGCCGCAGGCGCGCGGCGAGGCGACGGTCCGCCTCGATCGCGATGACGCGCCTCGCGCGCACGACGAGCTCGCGGGTCAGGACGCCGAGTCCCGGACCGATTTCCAGGACGACGTCGGAAGGACCCACTTTCGCGTAAGCGATGTGCCGCGCGGCCACCCTCGAATCGACGAGGAAGTGTTGGCCGAGTCCTTTCCGGGGCCTCACGCCGAGCTCGGCCAGGACCCTCCGAGGGCTCTCCGTGTGCACGTCGATGCGAGAGGCGCCTTCGGATTTAGGCTTGTCCCCCGCCTCAGAGGAGCGTGCGAACCGTCCGCGAGTCCACGGGCGCATCCGGGGCGCCGAGGACCGCCGTGACGACATACGTCCCGGCCTCGAGACCGTCCACCGCGAAAGCGAACGTCTTCACCGTGCCGCCGGACTCGAGTACGACCCACTCGCGGAACGCCGCAATCTGCGCGCCGGCGTCATCCGTCACGGTCACAAGCAGGCTGTCCTCGTACACGACCGCCAGGAAGTCGCTCCCCCGGACGACGGAGACCGTCAGCGCGAGAGAGGAGCCGGACCCCGCCGCCGTCAGGTTCCCGATCCAGTAGATCCCGGGTCCGGATGGAACGTCGTCATCGAAGTCCTCGGCCCGGTACGCGCCCGTCGTGTACGACGTCGTCGGATCGATTCCCCACTCGGAGGGCGTGATGGAGAGGGTCGCCTCGTACGGGCCGTCGACCCGGCCCGCACGGATGTCGGATCCCGCGAAGGCGAACTCGGTCCAGCTCCCGCCTTCGTCGAGCCACGTCTGTCCATACGTCCGGGCGACGATCGTCGAGGACGGTCCGCGGAGGGCCCCCTCGAGATCGAAGCCGCCCGTCAGGAAGACCTCGACCTCCGCTCGGACGACGAGGGCGTCGTGAAGCCCGTCTCCGTCCCGGTCCGGCGTGGCCTCCTCGAATCGTCCCGTGTAACGAAGCAGCTCCATGGTCTCGTCGAAGTCCCGAGCGGGATACGCGGACGTGGTGCCGCAGAGAGTCTCGGGGATCGGCATGGGTTCCGGTGGGAGGATCCCATCGGACGGTCCCGGCGGGAGGAGACGGTCCATCGCTTCGAAGGGCCCGAACAGGGTGAGGGTGAAGTTCCACGGCCCATCGATGGCCGCCTGGCGGATCTGGTCGCCGCGGAATCGGAGGTACACGGAGCTGTCGGACGTCGTCAGGCTCACGTCTCGGTATCCGTATCCGATGAACATGAGCACCTCCCAAGTCGATCCCGCCTGTGACAGCATGCCGTTGAGGCTGTATCGGCCGGGCACGTTCACACGGACGTCCGCACGGAGTTCGAGGAAGTCCGCACCGCCATCGCCGTCCACATCGACCGCAAGATCCGAATGGCCGCCCGTGAAGAACGCGTTCCGAATCGGCTCGTCGAAATCGGCCGCGCGATAGACGCCCGTCGTGTAGGACCACTCGACCCCCGATGCGGGCCCGACGAACGGACGCGTGTCCGCGTACGCGATCCAGCCTCCGAGCGTGAGGGACGCCTGGACGACGTAGGGGCCGTCCGCCTCCGCCCGCACAATGTCCTCGCCGTCGAACGCCATCCGGACGGACTGCGCGCCCGAGGGGAAGAAATACCGTTCGTACGTCGAGGCGATCGGGACGCTCAGGGGACCCGTCTCCATGACGGGGAGCGGCTGGCGATACCAGGAGCCGCAGGAACTCGCGGACGCGGATTCGGCGGAGAGGCTCGCATACACGTCCCACGTGCCCGCTTCCGGCAGGACGACCTGCGCCTCGACGACGAGCCAGTCGAAGCGTCCGTCGCCGTCCGTGTCGAGGCCGTGGTCCGAGCCGGCATCTCCCGAGGACGAGAGGAAGGCGTTCACGCCCAGGGCCGCCGCACCGGAGGCGAGCCCGAGCGTCAGGAGGATCGCGATCGTTCGTGCGGTGGGCCACATGGAGAATCCCTTCCTTCCCGTAGGCGCGCGCGGGGATATAGGGTCGCGTCTATCGTTCGGGATTCCGCTAACGGACGACTTGCCGACCCATGGATATTTGACCACGGGCCTCATTGAACCCCCGTGCCCTCCCCGTGGGCCGCCCTCCCGTTCCAGACCGAGGGAAGTCTCCAGTGCTGGATGGTCGCCCTGATCATCGGCGCGCTCATCCTCGTCCTCGCGATCCTCATGGCGTACCAACGATACGTCGCGGGCAAGAAGCCCGTGCAGCACCTCTGCGACTATTGCGGGCACATGGTGTCCTCGGTCAGCGACTGCCACCACGCGCCCGTCCGCGAGAGGTTCCTGCATGGGATCTGCCTCGAGTGCAAGCAGGAGTGCCGTCTCGTCTGCGCGAGATGCAAGAATCCCGTCTGACGACCTGCGCCGGCATCATTATAGACGGGGCCTCCGATTCGCGCGGGATGGCGGCTGGACCCCCCGCGCCGCAAGGTGGGAAGAAACCGGCGGCACCGTCGCCCCTCGTCGTGCTCGCGGACGCGAAACTGACCATACGCGCTCCGGCTCCACGGGTTTTCGAGGCCCTCGTGGATCCGGAGCAGCTTGGCCGGTGGTGGGCCACGAACGTCCGGGTCGAGGCGGAGCTGGGCGGCCGCTACGAGGGAACCCTCCCCGAGGGCCGCATCGAGGGCACGATCACGGCGATCGATGGTCCGGGGCGGCTCTCCTTCGCATGGCCGATCGAGTGGGAGGAGGGATCCGCCGACACGAGCGTCGCCTACGAGCTTGCGCCGAAGGGGCCGGAGACGTTCGTCCACCTTCTGCATCGGTCCCCGAAGCCCATCCCGGGGGACTGGAACGCCCTGTGGCGCAGGGCGCTCGATTCCCTTCAGGCCCTCCTCGAGGGTGGCGCGCCGGCGTCCGAGTGACGCGCTTCCGACGCCCTCACGCGTCGACCCACTCGACGATCGTGGCCTCGCCCTGGCCCACGCCGACGCAGAGGGTCGCGAGCCCGTAGAAGGGCCGTGGCATCGAAGGCGCGCGGCGCCGCATCTCGTGGACGAGGGTACACATGATCCGGGCGCCACTCGCGCCGAGGGGATGGCCGAGCGCAATCGCCCCGCCGTTCACGTTCGTGATCTCGTGGCGCAAGCCGAGTTCCCGCATGACGACGAGCGCCTGGATGGCGAACGCCTCGTTGAGCTCGATGAGCGCGATGTCCTCGATCCGGAGGCCGGCACGGGCGAGGGCCTTGCGCGTTGCGGGGAGCGGCCCCAGGCCCATGGTCCGCGGCTCCACGCCGGCGGCGGCCGACGTGACGATGCGCACGAGGGGCTGGACTCCGAGGTCCCGCGCCCTTCGGTCGCTCATCACGACCACGGCGGCCGCCCCGTCGTTGATGCCGCTCGAGTTTCCCGCGGTCACGGTCCCACCCTCGCGAAACACGGGCCGGAGACGCCCGAGGGACTCGAGGGACGTGTCGGGCCGCGGGTGCTCGTCTCGGGTCACGAGGACCGGCTCGCCTTTCGGCTGAGGGATCGACACCGGAACGATCTCGTCCGAGAATCTCCCGCTCTCCGATGCGGCGATCGCCCGGCGGTGGCTCTCGAGCGAAAAGCGGTCCTGGTCCTCCCTCGTGATGCCCCTCGCGATCTCACGAAGGTTCTCCGCGGTCTCGCCCATCGACTCCGTTCCGAAGCGTTCCTTCAACACAGGGTTCGGGAACCGCCATCCGAGGGTCGTGTCCCACGCGGTCTCCTGGCGCATGGAGCCATCGAGGCCCTTTCCGATCGCGAAAGGGGCCCGGGTCATGCTTTCCACCCCTCCCGCGACGAAGACGTCCCCCTCGCCGGCCTTGATCGCTCGCGCGGCGGCGTTGATCGCCGCGAGGCCCGAGGAGCACAGGCGGTTGAACGTCACCCCTGCGACGGAGACCGGGAAGCCCGCCAGGAGGGCTGCCATCCGGGCGACGTTCCGGTTGTCCTCCCCCGCCTGGTTCGCGCAGCCCAGGTAGACCTCGTCGACGAGGTCGGGGTCGATCCTCGCCCTTTGGACGGCCTCGCGGACGACGAGCGCTGCCAAGTCGTCCGGTCGCACGTCTCGCAGGACGCCGTTGTGTCGGCCGATGGGCGTCCGCACGGCTTCGATGATGAAGGCTTCGGGCATCGTCGATCCTCCGAGGGGATGGCCCCGCATCCCGTCCCGGGGATTTGGACTTCGTGGGCAGGCACCGTTTCGCACACCCCATGGGAAGGGCGATACAGGCAGGCCGGCATACCTCTACTTAGAGGTATGAGCGTGGAGATCGACTGGGGAGCGCGACTCCGGGACTTCGTGAACCGGCGGTACGCATCCTTCTGGCCCTGCGAGCGGGAGGGGGCCGGTCCGTTTGCCGGGAAGACTACATCGGGTGGGTCGAGTCCCCGAAGACGGGGGAAGAACGTATCCAGCGCATGGCGGCGTACCATCGGAAGGCGGAGGACGCTCGCGCGAGGAGACGCGCCGCCGTGGAGCGGTGGATCGCCCGGGAAGATACCTCTACTTAGAGGTACGTCCGCGGACGGGGCCGACCCGCCGCAACAGAGGGGGCGACGCGAGGGCGGGTTTCCCGATTGGTTTTTGTGGCTCCGTGGCCGTGGGGCCGGTCGTGAAGCATCCTGGGGCGAACACCAGGGCGCCGAGGGCGACGCACGGCGCCGCGGCCCGACTCACGTGGAAGCAGGTTGCCGCCTTTCGGCTCTCCCGGCACCACCTCTCGGAGCGCGCGCCCAAGGGGACGCTCACCTCCGTCGTGCGCGACATGACCGGTCCCCAGGCGCAGGTCCTCTCGGCGGCGCAGATCTCGCTTTGGGCCCGGGTCCGCGACCTCCGGGTCGAGGACGTGGAGGCGGCCCTCGGCCGGGACCGGACTCTGGTGAAGGCATGGGCCATGCGCCGGACCCTGTTCCTCCTGCCCTCCGAAGACCTGGCCATCTTTGTCCGTGGGTCCGCCCGGCGTGCGGACAAAGAGTTGAGGTGGGTTCGCGGACGCGGCTTTTCCGACCGCGTCATCGAGGGATTGATCCAGGCCACGCTGGACGCCTTGGACCGGCCGATCACTCGACGGGAGCTCGCCGAACGCGTGAGCCAGGCGCTCGGGACGAGGATGCGGGCGAGCCGACATGCAGGCTGGGGGAACCGCGCGAAGGTCCCGGGCGTCGCAGTCCGAGGCCTGACCTTTCCGGCCGGATATCTGTTGCATCTCGCGGGGGCCCGCGGCGTCGCCTGCTCCGGGCCCAGCCGCGGCAATGAACCGACCTTCGTGCGGGCCGACGCGTGGATCCCGGGGTGGCGGGATGTTCCCCGGGAGCAGGCGGAACCGGAGCTTCTGCGCCGGTACTTGCGGGCGTTCGGGCCCGCGACTCCATCGGACTTTTCGCTATGGGCCGGAATGACGCTCGGGGATGCTCGGGAGATCTGGGCGCGAATCGCGGCGGAGATCGTTCCGGTGACGGTCAACGGTTGGGAGGCGGCGGTCCTTCGGGACGACCTCCCGCAGCTCGAACGATCTCCGATGGAACGGCCGCCGGTCCGCCTCCTGCCCTACTTCGATTCCTTCCTCCTCGGCCACAGGGAGAGGGAGCACCTCGTCCGCACGAAGGACCGAGGGCGCGTCTATCGACCGCAAGGGTGGATCGCCCCGGTCGTGCTCGTCGAAGGGCGCGTCGCGGGGGTGTGGGCCCACGCCTCGAAGGGCCATCGTCTCCGCGTCCGTGTGACGAAGCTTGCCACCATGCCGGGACGCATCCGGGCCGGGATCCACGAGGAAGCGCAGGACCTGGGCCGGTTCCTCGGATATCCCAACGTGGATGTCCGCATCGCCTGAGTCGAGGAACCTTTATCCTCTCGGGTCCCTTCGTCTCGGCCGTGCGACTCGAGACGCGCCCCTTCGGAGGCTCCGCGCGAGGCGCCCTGCCCCTTGGCTGCCGTCAGTGCACGGAAGGGGCCAAGATGGTCCTCTTCGTCACGGGCCTCTGCTCCTTCCACTGCGTCTACTGCCCCGTCTCCGACGAGAAGATGTACAAGGATGTCGTGTATGCGGACGAGAAGCGGGTCTTGCGGGACGAGGATGTCCTCGACGAGGCCCGCGCGATCGGGGCGAAGGGGGCGGGGATCACAGGCGGCGACCCCTTCGATGCCATCGAGCGGACCTGCCACTTCATCCGCCTCCTGAAGCGGGAGTTCGGTCCGGGATTCCACACCCACTTGTACACGATGTCGACGGACGCCAGGAAGATCCGCATGCTCGCGGCGGCGGGGCTGGACGAGCTTCGCTTTCACGTGCCCCCGGGCCTGTGGGCCCGAGCGTCGACGAGTACCTACGTGGCCGCGTCTCGGATCGCGCGAGCCCTCGGCATGACGGTCGGACTCGAGATCCCGCTTCTGCCCGAGCGGGAGGCCGATCTCCTCAAGCTCCTCGAATGGGCCGAGTCCGAACACATGGCTTTCGTGAACCTCAACGAGCTGGAGTTCAGCGAGGCGAACTTCGCCCGCATGAAGCGCGTCGGCTACGAGATGAAGCACGACCTCTCGTACGGGGTGAAGGGCTCCGACTCCGCGGCCCTCCGGATCCTCGGAAGGCCGTGGACGATCACGGTCCACTATTGCACGAGCGGGTACAAGGACGGCTGGCAGCTGCGGGAACGAATCAAGCGGCGGGCCGAGAACATCGCGAAGCCGTGGGACGTCGTCACGGACGACGGCACCTTGATCAAGGGAGTTGTGGAGGGCGAGGGCCTCGATGAGCTCTTGGTGGAACTGCGGGAGCGGTACCGGGTCCCGAAGCGTCTCATGGGCCTCGCCGTCGGCCGGAAGCGGCTCGAGGTCGCTCCGTGGATCCTCGAGGAGATCGCCCCGACCCTCCGGCGATCCGCGTATCTCGTCGAGGAGTACCCGACCTCGGACGTCCTCGAGGTCGAGCGGACGCCGCTTGGGTGACCGTGCATCGGGCGCACAAGAGTTCCCCCCCGGCGCAGGACCACGGGCTGTCATCCGCGTGGCAACGGTCGCAGATGAGTCCGCGGACCCTCTTCGTCCACGCGTCCACAAGGATGCGACGGCCTCCGGCGCCACGCCACTCGAGGGACGCCGTCGGGGCCACGATGGCCCGAACGGCGCACAGGGCCGCGGTCGCCCGCGGCTCGAACCGCTCGAGGGCCTCGGTCAAGTGACGACCCCGCTGCGCTTCGATCGATCGACCGATCTCGGCCGCCTTTGAGGGGTCCGCCTCTCGCAGCTCCGCCATCGTCTCGTCGCAGTATCGGAAGATTCGCCGGACTTCTTCCTCGAGCAGGCGCAGGCTCCTTTCGCGGAAGGCGCGGGTCTCGCGTCCCGTGATCTCCCGGAGAGCGGCCCGAGCGATCTCATAGCCCTCTTTCACCTTCGGTGGTTCGGCAAATGCAACGGGGTCGCCGGTCACGACCTCCGTTGCGGAGAGATCCGCAGGCCATGCGATGCCTTCCTCGGCCGACACGACGACGGCGTGGAAGGCCTCCCTCTTCTCATCGGAGAGGAAGGTCAATCGGAATGTGAACAGGAAGTACAGCGAGTCCCGGAGCTCCATCGGGCTGAGGTCCGAATCGCCGATGCCTTGCAGACCGACGTCGGCGAGGACGCGCGAGACCCAGTCCTTCGGGGTCGCGCTGACCCGCACCGAATCCCAGCGGCCTCGCTCCATCGCCAGGGAGAGCAGGCGCTCCAGGACGAAACTCCCCGGGGCGATGAGATCGGCCCCGAATTCCCCCGCGTGATCGGGATCAAAGGCGAGGGGGAAGTTCTCGGGCGACCGGAGCGCGGACTGGAGCCGTTCGGGGGCGCGGACCCACACGACGGAGTCGCCATCGGAGACGTCGGCGCCGAGTTCGACGAGCGCCTCCGCCACGAACGAGCGGACATCCACGTCCGTCAAGCGGGAGCCGCCTCCGCTTCTCCGAGAATCTCCTCGTTCCGTTCCTTGATCCGTTCGTACCGGGAGCGAGCGTCCTCCAAGGACGCTCCGAGACGGGCGAGGGCGGATCGACGTTCCTCGGCCGCCCGGAGGGCCCAGATATCGAGGAGGATCTCCTCGAAAGAACGCTTCTCCCCGAGGTTGCCAAGGATGAGATCGAGCTCGCCAACCACGAGCTCGAACATGTGAATCTTCCGATCCAGGAGCTCCATGAGAAAGGCTTCGACGGTCTCTTCCGCCCAGATATTCACGACATGAACCTCCCGGTCCTGACCGAGCCGATGAACGCGTCCGATCCGCTGTTCGATCCGAAGAGGGTTCCACGGCAGATCGTAGTTCACGACCGTGCGGGCGAACTGGAGGTTGCGCCCCTCGCCCCCGGCTTCCGTGCTCAGGAAGATGCCGTGATCCTCGCGGAACGCCTGCACGGCGCGCTCCTTCGCCGCGGGAGGGAGACTCCCATGGTAAGCGGCTACTCGATGCCCCCGACCCTCGAGCACCCCACGGAGGTACCCGAGCGTGCGGACATACTGCGTGAAGACGAGCACCTTCTCGTCCATCGACTCCAGGAAGGTCATCAGGCGATCCGCCTTCACGTTCGACTGGATGGCGTGGGCGTCGTGGCTGAGGGCCTCGAGTCGCTCCCGTTCGCCCTCCCGGAACATCGGGCTCCGGGCCATTCGGGCGAGGGTCTCCGCTACCGCGAAGGTGCTGCTGCCGATTTCCCGCTGCAAGACCATGAGCGTGAGCTTCGCCGTGAACGGCAGCCTGCCGGAGGAGGTCCAGTACGCATCCCGGACGAAATCCGAGACGTCGTCGTAGAGAACGCGCTCCGCGGGACTGAGTCGGACCGGGAGGCCGTGCACCCGACGGGGCGGCAACGTGAAAGCGATCCCGCGCCGGTTTCTCACCATCACGTCTCGCAGACGCTGGCGCAGCTCCGGCACTCGCGCGGGAACGCGGCGATCCGGGCTCGCGACGTACCGCTCGAGGAACCGATCGTAGGTGTTCAGCTGTCCGGGCACGAGGAGGCTCACGAGGTTGAACAGCTCGTCCATGTTGTTCTGAACGGGCGTCGCGGTCAGGAGGAGCATGTACTTCTTCGAGAGACCGGCGACGAATCGCCAGTTGAGGCTCAGGTCGCTCTTGAGGCGATGCGCTTCATCGACGATGACGAGATCCCATGTCCGGCCTTGGGCCGCATGCCGATGGCGCTCCCGCTTCGCCATGTCGATTGACGCGATCACGAAGGGATGGCGGCCCCAGTCGTCGGGCGAACGCAGGACGTGGAACGGGAGGGAGAACTTCGCCGTCATCTCCTCGTGCCATTGTTCCCGAAGCGAAGACGGCACGAGGACCAATGCGCAGCGCACGAGGCCGCGGATTGCATACTCCTTGAGGATGAGTCCCGCCTCGATTGTCTTTCCCAGACCGACTTCGTCCGCGAGGATCGCCCGGCCGTGCATCTCGCGGAGGACCCGAAGCGCGGTCCGCTCCTGGTGTTCATATCGGAGCACGCCGTGAAGCGCCGGCCTTGCCAGGAATCGGTCAAAGCCGTCGACGAGGGAGAGACGGTGGGCGATCGCGTTCAGACGCCACCCGCGAGGACCGTCTCCCGGCGTGCAGAATGCGCGCGCCACGAGTTCGAGATCCGACTCGCTGAACCGGAGGTCCAACTCCGTTTCCGGAGGGGGAGCGGTCCCCCTGACCGAGAGGGACGTGATGGGGGGATCCCTTCACCTGCCACTGCAGGCGGTTCGTTATCAACCGATGAAATAATAACCGTTTCCCCGTCTCGCGGCTGCCCGGGAAGGTCCGCGGAGGGCCGCCTGTCCGCCACGGAGGGCCGCGATCCCGCCTGCGGTCCCGTCAGGCGACGCTCACGCTCTGAATCGGATGGTGCCGAGCGATCAGGTCCCTTGACACCCGCAGGTTCCGGCCTTCCTTCCCGATCGCCCGTCCTTTCTTCGACGAGTCGACCGTCACGGTCGCATGGACGATGTCCCCTCGCTGCTCGATCTCGACGCCCTTCACGTCGTAGTTCCGGAAGACGTTCGCCACGAACTTGTCAGGCTGGTCCGAATATTCGACCACGTGGATGTCCTTGTTCATGAGGCGTTTGAGCTTCGAAATGTTCTCGCCCTTCTTTCCGATCGCCTTGCCAATCTCTCCTTCCTTCACGACGATGATCAGCTTATCGCCCGCGTCGACGCAGTCGACGACCGTCGTGCGGGTGGTGTCTTGAAAGAGGGCGACGTACTTGATCGTCTGCTCATCAAAAACGATCTCGACCATGGAGATCTAGACGCTCAGGATGTTGGAATCACCGGGGCTCAGCACGGTGACTGCGGCGACGGAGAAGGGTACACCGCAGGCGGCGCCCAGGTCCACGTTCGATCCCGGAAACCGGAACAAACGGACGTCCCCCAGGCCGGCGAGGGCCTCCTCGGGACAGTTCGAGGCCACGACGATGAGCTTCGCGGACCTCACCTTGGCCGCTCGACGAGCTTCGCGAAGCCCGAACCGAACGTCGCCGGAGTCCGTTGCGACCCGGAGGGCGCGCGGGACGTCGATCACGGGGCCACCTCCTCGAGGGGCGACTCCGGCGGCGGGGCGGGGACCGCAGGCTTCGGCGTGAGCGGTTTCTTCGGCAGGCCGGCGGGCGGCCTGTAGACGAGGTTCACAGCGCCGGTGCCCAGCGTCACGGGTTGACCCACGATGACGTTCTCCGCGACGCCATCGAGGTAGTCGACCTCTCCCGTGATGGCCGCCCGAAGGAGATGATGCGCAGTGATCTCAAAGGCCGCCCGCGCCAAGACGGACGACTTGCGCCCGGAGATCCCGTGGCGACCGATCGCCTTCACGTCTCCGTCGTTCGTCATCATGTCCGAGACGAGCATGATGTGGCGGATATCCACCGTGAGGCCCTGCTCCTGGAGGGTGTTGTACGCCTCGTTCACGATCGCGTTCCGGGCTGCCTCGATTCCAAGGACCTCGTAGATCTCCTGGATCGAGTTCGTCGTCGTGCGGCTCGCGTCCACGTAGGGAAGCTCAAGGATTTTCTGGAGGTTCGATCCCTCCGTGTAAATCACGTATCCGTCCCCGCGCTTCCGGAGGATCGCTCGCTGAATCCCGTCGATCCCCTTGATCTTCAGGGTCCGGGTCTGCTCGACGAGCTTCTGGAGCTTCTTGAAGGAGGGTTCTCCCGCCTCCACGACGAGGGCACGCACCCGTTTCTCGATGTTCCCGACGGCCCGTTTCATTTCCTGGATCTCCCCGAGTTTCCTGAGTTTCTCCTCGAGCTCCGACCAGACGACGCCGCGGGACCTCATCCGGTGCTCGTCGGGGAAGGCCAGGACCCGCATGTTCACGAGGTCCGTCTCGATCGTTGCGACGTCCTCGAGGGACGTCATCTCGATCTCCGTGGCCATCTTTCGCATCTTGTCGAGGTCGCCCTGCCCGGACTTCACATGGAGCTCCATGATCGGAGTCGAGGGGACTCGGCGAGCGTCGACAATCTCGATCAAGCGGGGAAGGCCCAGGGTCACGTTCATCTCCGCGACTCCCGCGTAATGGAACGTCCTCATTGTCATTTGAGTCCCGGGTTCCCCGATCGATTGCGCGGACACGATGCCGGCGGACTCGTTCGCGTCAATCCGGTGGAGCTCGAACTTGGCGCACACCTTCTCCAGAACTTCGTGAAGCCGCTTCTTGCTGAGCTTCAGTCCGTGAACCTTCCGGGCAAGCTCCGACACGACGGCTCGCGGAAGCCAGAGGCCGATCTCCTTGAGGCCGTCCATGATCTCTTGTTCCGCGGAGGTCAGAGGAGGCGCCTTCACGGGAATCGTGAGGGGCGCTTCCGGCTCCGCCTCCGCGGCCTTCGCCGCGGGTCGCTTCCCCGCTCGTGGCTTCGCCTTCTCCTTCTTCGTCGGCTTCGCCGGCTTCGCCTCGGGAATCGGGGTCCCGAGCTTCTTGAGGACCTTCTCGGCCTCCTTCTTCGCGATGAATTTCGTGAGTCGTTCGACCTTGGAGGACGTCAACTTCTCGAGGGTGAATCCGGCGTCCGCGAGAATCTCGGCGGTCTTCTTCGAGATCCCCCGGTTCCGCAGGGCCTGGATCGTCGCCGCACGCGCCATCGTCACTCCTCCGAGGGAGGCTCCTCCTCCTCGACCTCAATCTCCTCTTCCGTGATCTCGACGTACATGTCCTTCTCCGTGAGCCCGTAGGATGCCATCTCCTGCTCCCGGAGTCGCTCCTTCCAGGAAGGCTCCTCTCCAAGGGTCTCCTGGAGGATGTCGTCGATATCGACGGCGCGGCCCTGAACGCTGCGCGAGGGATCGATCCCGTCCTCGCCGAATCGGAACTGGATGATCGTGTCCGCCGTGTTCCGGACCGTCCCGTCTTCCTTCACCTTCAGGTCCTCGAGGGCGTTGATCAGGCGGCGTTGCATGTATCCCGAGCGCGAGGTCCGGACGGCCGTGTCGACGAGGCCTTCGCGTCCGCCCATCGCGTGGAAGAAGTACTCCGTCGGATGGAGTCCGCTCTTGTACGACGACTTCACGAAGCCTTTCGCCTCGGCCCCGAGGTCGCCTTTCTTGAAGTGGGGCAGTGTGCGATTCCAGTAGCCTCGGCTCAGGCGCTCGCCCCGGACCGCCTGCTGGCCGATGCAGCCCGCCATCTGGGAGAGGTTCAGCATGGACCCGCGGGCCCCGGACCGGGCCATGATCACGGCGCTGTTCTCGATCCCCAGGTGCTTCCCCGCGATCTGTCCGGCCTGGTCCCGCGCCCGACCGAGGATCTTCATCGCCTCGACCTCGAGGGTCTCCTCGAGAGACCGCCCGGGCATCTGCTCGAGCTCTCCACGCTTGTACGAGTCCACGAGGCCCTCGATCTTCTCGACGGACGCCCGGAGGACGTCCGCAATCTGCTTCTTCGCCTCCTCGGGGATGTCCTCATCGTCGATCCCGGTCGTGAAGCCCCGCGTCATGATCGCGCCGATTGCGAGCTTCGTCGCCTTGTCGATGAACTCGCGGGCCGCGTCGGGCCCATAGTCGCGGGCGAGCTTGTCGAGGATCTTCCCCTTGAAGGCACCAATCGCGTTCTCGTCGATCGTCCCGGACGTGATCGCGCCCTCCTTGATCACGACGAGGGAATCTTCCTCCTTCAGCTCCTTCAGCCCGATGTCCCCTTTCGGAGCGATGGACGACTTGAACGTCATGCTGAGATCCTTCGGCAGGATCGCGGAGAAGAGCGCCTTCCCGGACCAGAACTCCTTGCCGCCCCTCTTGATATCGGGCGGAGGGAGTTCATGGAGGTTGATCTTGCTCAGGATGTACGTGACCTCCTCCCGCGTGAATTTCGAGTCCTTGTGCGTGAGCAGGAACGCACCCGTGATGTGGTCGTGGATCCCGCCGATGACGGGACCGCCGAAGCGGGGAGACAGGATGTGCTCCTGGACGCGCATGAGGACGCGGGCCTCCGCACGCGCTTCCTCGCTCTGGAGGACATGCAGGTTCATCTCGTCCCCGTCGAAATCTGCGTTGTACGGCGGGCAGACCGCGAGGTTGAAGCGGAACGTCTTGTGCGGCATGACCCGGACCTCGTGCGCCATCATGGACATCCGGTGCAGCGAGGGCTGCCGGTTGAAGAGGACGATGTCCCCGTCGACGAGCTGCCGCTCGACCGTGTAGGCGATCTCGACGGCCTCCGCGACGACCTCCGCATTCTTCTCCGTCACGCGAATCCGTCGGCCGTCCGGTCGGATCACGTAGTTCACCCCGGGCATGTACTCGCCGAGGGCGCCGAGCGGCACGGGGCCTCGCTTCACCCATTCCTTCACGATTTCCAGGTTGTACGCCTGCACGTGGACCGGGACCGTGAGTTCCCTCGCGGCCTCGACCGGCACACCGACCTCATTGATCGAGAGGATCGGGTCGGGCGAGATGACCGTGCGGGCGCTGAAGTTCACCCGCTTGCCCGAGAGGTTCGAGCGGAAGCGGCCTTCCTTGCCCTTGAGACGTTGCACGAGGGTCTTGAGAGGCCGCCCGGATCGATGACGGGCGGGAGGGATCCCGGAGGTCTGGTTGTCGAAGTATGTCGTGATGTGGTATTGGAGTAGCTCCCAGAGGTCCTCCACGATGAGCTGGGGCGCGCCCGCATCCCGGTTCTCCCGGAGCCGCTGGTTGATACGGAGGACGTCGACGAGCTTGTGGGTCAGGTCATCCTCCGATCGGTCGCCGCTCTCGAGCGTGATCGAGGGCCGCACAGTCACCGGAGGCACGAGGAGGGCCGTGAGGATCATCCATTCGGGTCGCGCGACCTCGGGGTTCATGCCGAGGACCCGGAGGTCCTCGTTCGGAATCCTCTCGAGCCGCTCCCGCACCTCCTTCGGGGTCAGCTTGTGGCCGTCCTCCCGGAACGTCGTCGGCTTGTCGAGCGTGATCTTCCCCTGCTCCTCGCCGCAATGAGGACAGCGCTGGCGCTTCTGGGCCTCCCGCGCCGTCTCCTTCGTGACGAATCCGATGTCCGTGACGTCGCCGCCGAGCTCCTCGACCTGCTCCATCTCCGCCATGTACTCCAGCGCCTGCTGGCGCGTGAGGAGCAGCCGACCGCACTTGCGGCACGTGGCCTGCAGGAGCTTCTTGATGTCCTTCACGTACCCGACGTGGATCACGGGCATCGCGAGGTCGATGTGGCCGAAGTGGCCGGGGCAGTCGTCCACCTTGCCGCCGCACGTCTTGCACCGCAGCCCGGGTTCGATGACCCCGAGATGCGAGTCCATGAGGCCCATGTCGATCGGGAAGCCGTCGTCGTCGTACGTGTCCGCCGTGATGATCTTCGTCGCCGACATGCGGCGAATCTCGTCCGGGCTCAGGAGAGCGAACCTGATCGATCGGATGCGTTTCGTGACGCCTCGCATCGACATCATCGCATGTCCTCCAGCTGGAGCCGCATGACGACGCCCAACGAGAGGAGCTCGTCGAGGAGGAGTTTGAACGCGTAGGACGTCTGCACGGGGTAGATCTTCGACGTGTTCTCGCAGACGGGGCAGCGGAGGTTCCCCTTCCGATCCTTGATCGCGAAGTGGCCGCACTCCGTGTTCCCGCACACATACTGAATCGTGCCATCGGATTCGTCGAGGAGGCGGTCCTTGATCACCATCGCCGCCCCGTGGCCGATCAGGCAGTCGCGCTCCATCTCGCCGAACCGGAGCCCGCCCTGGCGGGACCGGCCTTCCGTCGGCTGCCGCGTGAGGATCTGGACGGGACCGCGGGAGCGGACGTGCAGCTTCCCGGAGACCATGTGATGGAGCTTCTGGTAATAGATCACCCCGATGAAGATCTCGGCCGGGATCATGCGGCCCGTGCGGCCGTCATAGAGGATCTCCTTCCCGTTCGACCGGAAGCCGTTGTCCTCGAGCGCCTTCCGGAGGGCCTCCTCCCGTTCTCCGCTGAAGGGCGTGCCGTCGACGAAGCGGCCCTCGAACGAGCCAACCTTGCCGCCGATCTGCTCGAGGACGTGAGCGACCGTCATTCGGGACGGAATCGCGTGGGGGTTGATGATGAGGTCCGGGATGATCCCCTGGGATGTGAAGGGCAGGTCCTCCTGCGGCGCGATGAGGCCAATCACGCCCTTCTGTCCATGACGAGAAGCAAACTTGTCGCCGAGCTCGGGGACACGAAGGTCGCGGACCTTCACCTTCGCGAGCTTCGACCCGTTCTCGCTCTCCGTGAGCATGACAGAGTCGACCCAGCCGCTCTCCCCATGACGCACGGTAACGGACGTCTCCCGCCTCTTCTGGGGCGTCAAGAAGTCCGTCTCCTCCTCGAGGAATCGGGGTGGACTCGTCTTCCCGATCAGGACGTCCCCGCCCGTCACGAGGACCTCGGGCGAGATGAGTCCGTCATCGGGGGTGAGGTTCGCGTACGAGAGGTCCGCGCGAGCGCCCCGCACGTCCGGCGAGGGGATCTCGAAGTGGTCTTCTTGTCCGCCCGGATAGCGGCGCTCCTCCGCTCGATAGGTCCGCATGAAGGAGGATCGCCCAAGGCCTCGGTCGATCGAGGCCTTGTTCATCACGATCGCGTCCTCCATGTTGTACCCGTGGTAGGACATGACCGCGACGACGAAGTTCTGTCCTGCAGGGCGCTCGTTGAAGGAGACGAACTTCATCGCGTCCGTCTGGACGAGCGGCTTCTCCGGATAGTGCAGCAGGTGCCCGCGTGTGTCGGGACGGAGGCGATAGTTGCTCGAGCCAAGCCCGAGGGACTGCTTCGCCATCCCCGCGCCCATCGTGACCCGGGGCGACGAATTGTGCTCCGGGTAGGGGACCACGCCCGAGGCCACGCCGAGGATCGCCATCGGATCGACCTCGAGGTGCGTGTGCTCCTTGGTGATGGACGACTTCACACGGAACGACTTGTGGCAGTACTTGCACTCGAGCTCTGCCTCGTCGTCGCGGCTGCCCATATTCGTCCATGCGACATCGTTGCGGCTCAGCGGACGCTTGCACTCCCTGCAGCGCGTCGGGACGTCGTACGGGTAGATCGAGATGAACGTGTCCTCTTCCTCCTCCGCATCGATCCACTCGACGATGCCGTTTCGGATCAGGTCCGAGAAGCGGAGCCGCCCCATCTTCAGATCGTCCACATGTTTTCGGTTCAGGACGAGGTGGCCGTCCTTCACAGTGAGGAGCGGCCGGCGGATGCGGCCTTCGTCGCAGTTGATGATAGTCTCGCCCATGTTCTCGTCGAAGCGGACGTTCACTTCGTGGCTCAGGAGTCCGGATCGGCGCCTCTCGCGGATTTCCGCCACAAGCATCTTCGGGTCCTCGTGGAGTCCGACGAGATCCCCGTTCACGTAGACCCGGATGAGCTGGGTCTGCTGCCCCTTCACCTGTTTCGTCCCGAGGTCCGCGAGCAGCAGCTTGACTTCCTCTTCGGGGAAGCCCTCCGACACGTCGATCACGAGGGCGCAGTTCTTCACGAGGCCGCAGTTCTGCCCTTCGGGGGTCTCGTTCGGGCAGAGACGTCCCCACTGGGTCGGGTGCAAGTCCCGTGCCTCGAAATGGGGCTGGGAGCGGGTGAGGGGCGAGGTGACTCGGCGGAGGTGGCTCAGGGCCGACATGTTCGATGTCCGGTCGAGAAGCTGGCTCACGCCCGCGCGACCGCCCACCCAATTCCCCGTGGCGAGCGCGTGGAGGAGGCGCTGGGTCAGGAGGTCCGGGCGGATCGCAGAGGAGATCTTGAGCTCCCTTCGACGGGCATACGACCGTTCGAGCTGGTACTTCAGATCCTTGACGAGGTTTGCGAAGGCCACCCGGAAGAGGTCTTCCATCAGGTCTCCCGCGAGCTTCAGCCTCTTGTTCGCGTAGTGGTCCTTGTCGTCTTCCCGCCGATGGCCGAGGGAGAGTTCCAGAACGGTTCGGGCGACGCGGCCGAGGAAGATCGCCTTCTTGATGCGGTCCTCGCGGGCATCCCCGAGGTGCGGCAGGAGACTCCGGTCCAAGATCGATTCGACCTTCTTGATTCGGTATTCCTTCGCCTGGCCCGTCGCGAACTTCTTTTCGAGATAGCTGATCGCGTCGTCCCTCGAAAAAATACCGTTCGGCGGGTAGATTTTCTTGTTCTGGCATTCCTCGATGTTTGCGTAGACGATGTTCGCCATCTCGGGCGTGGAGACGATCGCGATGTAGATGTCCTCGTCTTTCTCCATGCCCAGGGCCTTCATGAGGATGATCAGCGGAATCTGGCCGGACGCCGTCGGGACGGACACAATGAGCTGCCCGTCCTTCTTCTTCTCCATCAGGGTGAGGGCGCGGTACCCTTCTTTCTGCGAGAACACCTTCGCGACCTCGACCTTGCGGCCGTACCGCTCGTTGAACTCCACGAGGACGCGGTTCGGGGCGAGGTCCTCCAAGGAGATCAGGCCGCGCTCCGTCCCCCCGATGATGAAGTATCCGCCGGGATCGTACGGATCCTCGCCCATCTCGATGAGCTTGCGCTTGTACTCGTCGACGGTGAGTTCACCCTCCGTCTCCATGTTCTCCTTGTAGAGGAGACACCGTTTCGACTTCACCATGATCGGGAAGTTCCCGATGTGGACCCGCTCCGGCTCCCGCTCGATGCCGTTCTCGATGACCGTGAAGTCCAGGTAGATCGGCGCCGTGTAGTTCAGGTTCCGCAGGCGCGCTTCCATCGGGGTGAGGGGATGCGTCGCGCCGTTCGCTTCCTTGACGACGGGCAGACCGAGCGTGATGGTCGGCTTCGCCTCGAGGTCGATTCGGCCGCGGTCGTCCCGCTTCCGCCCAATCCGGATCTCGATGACGTCCCCCTCCGTCCGATCCTCGTCGAGCTTGATGACGCCCCGTCGTTCGTCCTCCGGGGACGAGCGGAGATTGTCGACGATGCGCTGCTTCCGCGAGTTCGGGTTGTCGATCGTCGGAAGGAAGTCGTTGAACGACGCGATGTGATGGTTCACAATCGAGCGTTCTCGGAAGAACGCATCAATCAAGTCTCGCATGGTCTACCTCCCGATGACCAGCCGGTATGCCTCGCTCACGCCTGCGGTCCCGCTCATCCGGACCACGCGGATGATGCGACCTTCGTCGATCGGGCCCTCCATCTTCTCCAACACCTGGATCACGGGGTCCGACTTCCGGATCTTCGGAAGCTGGTCCTTCGTGATCTTCAGGGCCTTGAGAACTCGCTCCGCCTCTTCCTCCGCGACGAGCCGATGCTCTGGTACGAGCTGATGCTCCAACACGTTAAACCTCAAGGGAGGTCCTCCCTGGGCGCCCTGGTTTCACCTGGCATGTCGTTCGCGACCAGCCGTACGGGCCCGCGGGGACTTTCGGGGACCCCGCGCGGCTCGCAGGGCCCGTTCGAACCCCGGACCACCCGGTTTCTTTCCACTCCCCGTTGTCGGGAAAGCAGCTAAAAGCCGGATGCTCTTTCTAGGGACGGTTCCATCGCCATCCAACCTAGCTGAGCTACGGGCCCTCGGGCTAGCTGCGGCGACATGCGAGCGTGTGCCACAACATGCCCTTGTAATAAAGTTTGCGGTCGCTCCGGGAACCGCCATTGGTCCCGTCCAATTGGATGACAAATATCTGGAGTCCGAAGGATGAACATGGGCCCGTTGAACGGAAAGGCCAATGTGTTTTATATGGCCAGGCCATGCGGCGCCCCGTGACTCCGGACGAGAGTCGTTGCTCTTCCTGCGGCGCGGTTCTCTCCGGGAAGGGCACGACGGTATTCTCGTGCCCGAGTTGCGGCCAGAGCCGGATTGGGCGCTGTGGGCGCTGCCGCGACCAGTCCGTCGCATATCGCTGCCCCGCCTGCTCATTCATGGGCCCTTGAGGTCCCCCATGGGAACCGTTGCGATCACGTTCCGGATCCTTCCGGAAGACGCGGACGTCGACATCGAGGGACTCAAGGCCTCCGTCCGGGATGCGCTCGGCGCCTCGTTGCGCGACATGCAGGAGAGGCCGGTCGCATTCGGAATCAAGGCGATCGAGGCCATCGCGGTCGTGGACGACGCAGCGGGCGGGTCGGATGCCCTCGAGCGCTCCCTCGCGGAGGTTCCGGGAGTCGGGACCGTCGAGACGATTGACGTGACCCTCGTCTAACGCGGGATAGCGCCTGTCGGCCGATACGAGGATGCGAGAATCGACCGGGAACGGGAACCCTTTTATCCGCGGCAACGGTGCCGACCGCGTGACCCCCCTGCCGTTCCAGGCAGAGGGCGATGCAATCACGGATCTCGCGAGGTACCTCCCTCTCGTTGTCCTGAGCGTCGTCCTGATCGGCGCGATCATGTGGTTCCTCGCATTCATCTCGCGGTACTTCGAGTATCTCAAGACGGTCGAAAGCCGATGGCTCGACCGCCCGACCTTGGACTTCATTCATCGTGTGCTCGAGGTCGTCTGGATCGCGTTCATCGCCATCGTCATCCTCGCGGTCGCGCAGAGCTTCTCGGCGAGCCTTCGCGACGTGCTCTTGGCCTTCGTCCAGCGAGTCCCCGCCCTCTTCTTCGCGATTTTCGTCCTCTTCGTCGCCGCCATCATCGTGCGAGCGCTGCACCGCTTCGGATCCTTCCTTCGAGGAGAACTCAAGACGAAGCCGAAACGGCTCGCGCCGCCACAGGCCCTCGCCTTCACGGAAATTGTGCTCAAGTACCTGATCTACACGGGAGCCGTGGCCCTCGCGGTCTTCGGCGGCATCCGCGCCCTCCCTGTGCAGGACCAGGATTTCATCCAGCAGAACCTCGGGAGCCTGCCAGGCATCCCCGGGCCGGCATTGATCGGCGTGCTGGTCGGAGTCCTGGTCGTGGGAATCGCCGACCGGTTCATCGACTCCATTTTCGAGGACTGGAAACGAAGGACCCGGAAGTTTTCGGCGCGAGTCATGGACGAGTTCAAGACGCTGGCGCGGTACGCGGTCTGGCTGCTCGGTGCCATCGTCCTCCTGTTCATCATCCTCGCCCTCGCTCTCACGGAGACCCAGCTCGTCGTGTTCGCGGTCGGATTCATCGCGTTCCTCATCGCCGCCGCGATGATCGCCTTCGACCCGGTCCGCAACCTCCTTGCCGGGATCACGTTGATGCGCGCGGACCCGTTCGACATCGGGGACCGGATCAAGATTGGGACGGACCTCGTCTGCGACGTCGGCGCCATGAGCCTGACCCTCACCCAGGTCCGGACGCTGAGAGGCGAGGTGGTGAGCCTGCCCAACTCGCGTCTCCTGGAAGAACCGATCGTGAACTTCAGCCGGTCCAAGCCCTACGCGATGTCCGTCGAAGTGTGCGTGGACTTCGCGATCGGCCACGCGCATGTCTGCGACCTCCTCCTGCGTGCGGCCCGGGAAACGGAAGGCATCGTCCCGGAACCGAGTCCCCTGGCCCACGGCAAGGACCTCGAGGGCTCCTCGATCCGATACCAGCTTCTCGCGTACACGAACCAGCCTGAACGGATGAAGGAGTGCAAGTCCGCGCTAATCTACAAGATTCAAGAGCTGTTCGGACAGGCGAACATCCGCCCGGTCGGGCCCCGACCGGGCGCTAGCTTCCCTTCCGAAGGATGAGGACAGGGCACTTCGCAAGTTTGACGATCCGGTCTTCCACGGGGCCCAGGGCGAACTTTCGCATGCCGCCGGGGGACGAGGCTCGAATCATCAGGAGGGAGGCGTCCGCACTCTCCCGGAGCGCCTCGGATTCCCACTGGGTCGAGTAGAGGATCTTCGGGACGACCGTGAGGCCGAGCGGGCGGGCGCGCGCCTCGAACCGGGCGGAGTCCTCCTTCAGTCGCTCCGCCTCGGCTGGATCGCTCGCGAGCCCGACGACTTCAATCATCGGCGAGTCCGCTTCCGCGGCGATCAGGGCGAGGTCATCGATCCCGTCGAGGCTCCAGATCGGACTCGCGAGGGCCACGATCTTCCGGAGCGGGCGCTTGAGTCCGTGGGTCTTGAAGACGACCACGTCACACGGGGCGTTCTCAATCAGGTAATCGATGTTGCTCCCGAGCACCCGGCGATCTCCCTCGATCCGTTCGCCCCGCCAGCCTAGGACGACGAGGTTCACCGCCTCCTCGCGGATCGTATCCAGGATGATCTCGTACACCTTGTGCCCAATCTTCACGACGGGGCGCGTGTCGACGCCGAGGTCCGCGCCGATACGGGCGAGCCGCTGTAAGCCGCGGATCCGGTCGTCCACGTACCGGAACCGGATCGCCTTCGGGGGCAGGTTGCGCGGGATCTCCACGACGTGCAGGAGGCTGAGTTCGCCGTTCCGAGCGCGCGCAACTCGTGCGCCGAGTTCGACGAGGGCCTCGTCCCCGAATTCTCGCAGAGGAAGGAAGACCCGATATCGCTCCAGTTCGACTTGCTCGTCGGTCGGTGTCAGGATCTCATGGACCTCGGATCGCGGCTCCGGTCTCGCGGCCCGCACGGCCTCCCGTCCCCCCGCGAAGAAGTGGAAGATGAGCCCGATCGCGAGCCAGAGCGCACCGAGATAGGTCGCGAGCACGCCGGGCGGAATGGGAGAGTCGGACGCCGGAGGGAAGCTCCAGAGGGTCGCACCCACGGCGAGATTGAGGGCGATGGCGACCATCGGCACGACCGGGACGAACGGGATGCGGAATCCCGGGCCGCTGCGACGCTCGCGGCGGCGGAGCGCCACGACGGACGCGTGCACGAACCCGAACAGCCCGAGGAAGGCGATGCTCGCGAGGATCGCGATCGTCTCAATCGTGAGGAACACGAGGATCGCGGTGCCGGCCACCGTGAAGGCGACCGCGGCGGGGGGGACCTCGCGTCCTCTGATCTTCGAGAGGGCGCCGGGGAGGAGCCCGTCTCGGGACATGCTGAATGAGGTCCGGATCGCGGACGTCAGGTTCGCGTTCAATGCCGCGTACATCGACACGATTCCGATGATCAGGAGGGCCTCCTGGATGTAGGGCTGGCCGAGGAAGTAGGGAAGGCTGACGAACACCATGTCTTCCGAGCCGCCGACGCAGGCGTCGCAGGCTCGCCACCCGGCGAGCAGGCTCGATGGGACGTTCCCCAGGACTGCGACCAGGAACATCGCGTACAGGCCGAAGGCGAGGAAAAGGGCGAGGAAAACGCCCCGAGGGACGGTCGACTCAGGCCGTTTTGTCTGGTCTGCCAGCTGCGCGACAATCTCGAACCCTTGGAAGGCGATGAAGAGGACGCCCGCTCCCAGGACGAGATCGAGGGACGACGGCAGGAGCGTGGAGGGGACAATCCCGCGGGGCGGGCTCGGGACGGACAGGGAGGCGACGCCGACCGCCGCGACGATCCCGATCAGGACGAGTTTCACGAGCGTGAGCCTGCCGAGGGCACGCGCCGATACGTGAATCCGGGCAAAGTGGAGGGCGGCGGATACCGCCAGGACGCCAATCCCGATGAGCGACACCTCGAGCGGATTGGGTCGGAAGAACGCCGCCAGATCGGACGGCCGGACGAGCTCCAGGAGAAAAAGACCGACCCCTTGCGCGCCGAGGGCGGCCGCCGCCATGTGGCCACCCCATGACAGCCAGCCACTCAGGAAACCGCTCGGCGCGGGGAGCGCACTCCGAACCCAGACGTAGGCGCCACCGGAGGCATCCGGCCGACCGGAGGCGAGTTCCGCGTAGGCGAGGCCCGCGAGCCCCGCGGTCACGGCGGCGAGGGCCAAGCTGATGGGCCACAGGGAGCCCGACACGACGAACACCGCGCCAACGAGAAGGAAGATCGCGGCCCCCACCATCGCGCCCGCCGCGGACATCGTGAGGTCAAAGAGCCCGAGGTCTCTCGTGACCCGTACCCGAACGGTCGCCTGAGGGCCGGGAGCGCTCGCCACGAGGCGAGAGTAAAGGGGGGATACTTGAGCCTATGTCGCCGGGGTCAGGCTTCAGGCCGAGCCGCCGTTGCAATCGTCTCGCCGAGGCCCCGGAACAAGAACTCCACGTTCTCGCCCGTCTTCGCGGAGCTGTAGTAGAACGGCGCGTCAAAGGCTTCCGTCGCCTGCTTCACCTGCTCCTCGCCGAACGCCGCCTGGTCCCGGAGATCCGTCTTGTTCACGGCGAAGGTAACGGGAATCTCACCGACCGTCTTGAAGACGGATTCGACCCACGAATCCAGGTCCTCGAGCGTGTCGTACCGGGTGATGTCGCACACCGCGAGGATTCCCTGGGCCCCATGGAAGTAGGCTTCCCGGAGGAGCTCGCGAAAGCCCTTCGAGCCCATGATGTCCCAAATCGTCATGTCCATCTGGACCGGGGTGCCCCCTTTCGGGGTGAAGGTGAGTTCTTTCTTGGAAACCTTCGCGCCAAGCGTGACGATATAACGGTCGTCGTACTCGTTCAAGACATATCGGCGAATCAGGGACGTCTTGCCGACGGCGTGTTCGCCGACGAGGCAGACCTTGACCTTCATGCGGCGGGGTTCCAGCATGGACTGCGCCCTGGAGCCGGCGGAAAAACCTCCGACGATGGACGCCATTTGTCAGGGTCTATTTAGTCGTTACCGCGCGATTCGCAAGGTTCGCGTCGAGCCCGCCGCGGTGGCGGACCCGCTGCGGAAACGGAATCTCGATTCCTCCTCTCGTGAAACTGATCGAGGATCGTCTCGCGGACATCCGCCGCGACCCGGCCCGATCTCGCAGCAAACAAAGCCAGAAAATGATCCGGCCGACGACCGCGGAATCTGTGCCAAGCGGAGAGAACGGTTGAAATAACGTCGGCCCGATGCGGCGCCGTGGACGCGTTCGCCGCAACGCGCCTCGCCATTGGGGCGGGATTCCTCCTCGCCGCGGCCGCGTCGGACCTGCGGACGCGTCGGGTCCGCGACCCTCTC
>Ga0209321_10000305_pt1 | contig 31091 bp, 31 predicted proteins | sample Rifsed16ft4_FD_184012 | JGI IMG/M metagenome (GOLD analysis project Ga0209321, IMG submission 184012) | Soil microbial communities from Rifle, Colorado, USA - sediment 16ft 4 - CSP-I_5_4 (version 2) | ecosystem: Environmental > Terrestrial > Deep subsurface > Rock core/Sediment | place: Rifle...
GTACCGACCGGTTCGGTGTAGTACACAGTAACCCGCACATGGTCGAGCCTGACCCCCTGAGAACTGCCATCAGAGCTTTTCACAAAGACAGAGAGAACGAAGCCAAAACCTGCGGCATTGACATCTGCAGGAGTAAGTGTTACATTCCATAAATCCGTCGCGCCGCCAAAAGCCCTGTATACATCAGGTGCTTTTACAACCCAGCTATTGTCTCCATGGTCAGTGCCGGAAATTCCTCCGCCCCTTACTATTCTTATGCCTCTGAACTTAGCTCTCTTTACACTGTTTGGGTCTCTATCAGCCTCGTATTCGACTACAATGCCCTTAATTGTTGCAGTACTGGGGATTGAAAAACCGAATCCTGTTGCTTTCAGATAGTTAGATGTCTGTCCGTTGACCTGGTTTCGGGTTTTGGCTGCTGCATAAACATCATCTGAATTTTGTGCATTGTTTGAGTTATTCCAAGCCAAGTTGCCTACGCTACCATCATTCGATAAAGAAGCAGGATTGTCTCTTGATTGAAATTTAAAACCTGCAGGATCAACACCATAAGCATAGATTGAATGATTTGTACTATCATTAAGATTTGGCATGTTGAATGTGAAAGCATGATTTGCATCTCCGCCGCATTGGTCGGCAACTGCCTGGCCTCCATTTTGGTTTGCAGTTGCTGTTCCCAAAAGAACGCCGCCGCTTCCTTTTTGTCCATCCCTGTAAATTTCTGCATTCAGTGTTTTGGTGAAATCATTAGCATCGCACGTCCAGCCAGTTGTTACTGTGCATGTTGATGCTGTGTGATTTCCTATAGGATTACTGAAATCGAAGCAGGCACTTGTATCAAATGTGCATGAATCTGTGCAGCTTAATGTCCCTGCGACAAATCCAAGTCCAGAGCATGTCTGCCCTCCAAGACTGTTCCCATCGCATTGCTCGCCAGTTTCCAGAGCCCCATTTCCACATGTTGGAGGTGGCGGTCCGCAATCATAAGCACAGGTTGTGGCATTTTCTTCTGCAGGGTCACAGATGTCATCTCCGCAGTAGTCATTCGGCGGCGGACAATTGTCAGGATCACAATAACCATCCTGTACTATTACTGCCCGACCGAATCCCGAACTGAAAACAACTGCCAGAAAAACCACTGAAAATAGCAATGTTATTGAAACTAAAAATTCCTTGTCCTCCCAACCCTCTTTCAACCCCATTTTTCTGATACCATTTATTAATCAGATATCTTTTATAAATATTCTTATTATCTATCCACGACTATATGGTTACGGATTGGTGTCTGGTGCAATGTTGCCTGGGTTTACGACTGGCGCGTATGTCAGAACACCAACAAGATTTACCAGAACGCCATAAAGACTAACAACATGACCTATGACTTTATTTAAATTTCTTCCGAAGTGTCATTTTTTCCTTATTTTTTTTTAGGACAAAATTCCACACCACGAATACAAAAGTCTAAGCCAAGAATATTATCATACGGTTCTATTCTAATTCCTTCCTCTCCTTGAAGTTCATATGTTGCTTCATATATAATTTTTGCTGCTTCACAATCGCCAGGACCAGGCGTTGATCTGCCAGCTGCATCAGCCCTCATTATTGTTTGGGTTCCTGCAAAAAGTGTTAATGCATGATTATGTGGAGCTATAAATGCGTGACCAAATTCATGTGCTGCTACTGCTTCAGTTTCAGGTCTTGTTGCAATTCTAAACATATATTCATTAAAGGTTCTTGCATTAGCACCTTGGATAGTTGTATCCCTGACAAAAATTCCCCAACCTTTATCAGGAATTATTTCATTTCCTTCTATATGATAGTGTTTTATTGAATCGGGATTATCTATCTGGACATTTAATGGTATTCCCCCTCTTTCCACAGGATCAACATAACATCCAATATCATTTGGGTCTAAAATTTTATTTTTTATCAATTCCATGAATTCGGGAGTGAAACTTCCTCTACCTAAAGGGTCAACATCTATTATTTCAATGCTTTCAACTTTTGATTTTAAGAGAAGAGGATTAATCTCTTCAAGATGTTTCCTGAAATTAGCCCTATTTATTTCAGCAGCAGAAAGAACTTCATTATAAGGGTATACTCTTACTAAAATATCTTTTGTATCTCTTCCTGGAAGTTTTATTGTTCTAACAAAACCATCATTTATTCCAATTGGTATTTCTGCAACAATTCTTGCCTGTAAGAATATTTCTGAAATTCCTGGCTGGTCTAATTTAAAATCAAAATTTCCCTGGGGGTCAGTTAGGTATTCTTTTAAAAAAGTGTTGTCTGCTGCATTATAAACATGTATTATTCCAGATTCACTTGTTTTAAGTTCTAATGTGTTTGTTCTAGCATCTTGCAATTGTCCTATAAGATGCACAAGGTCAAATACATCTCCCTGAATGATCTCACTAGCAAGTCCTCCTGAATCGCTTCCAAAATTAACCTCAACTTGATAAGGTCCAGGTTCTCCTGTTGCAGTTATCGTCAGATTAGAACCGCTTATGCTAGTTGATACATCTCCGCTAAGAGTTGTTGCGCTGATAAGAGGAACAGGTCTGTCTTCAGGGTTTCTGTCGGAAAGAAGTGATTCTAAATTGAATGTTTTTGATGAATCCTCATTATCATTAAAATTTGTATCCAAAGAACCAAAGTCCGCTTTTGGAAGGTAATTTGGAACTCCTATTGATACTATGTCTGGCGTTGCTCCTGAAGCTTCTAATCTAAAAGAATAATTTCCTTTCCGCATATCATCAAACATTTCAGTATAAGGTGAAGTTGTAATTGTTGTTGGGCTACCAAATGAATTTCCATTATGTGTAATTGTTCTTGTTGCAGAAGGAACATTTGTAAGTGTGGCTTTATAATCTATATCAACATCCCTGACTAAAGACACTGTCTGGAAAACACTCGGTGGAACTGTAGCAATTATCTCTCCTGCAAGAATTGCACTGGGTAATGGCCTCCTTGGTTTCTTGACTCCGAAATTGACATTAACCTGATAAGGTCCTGGCTCTCCTGTTGCATTTACGGTCAGGTTACAGCCTGATAAAGTGGTTGTTATATTTCCTGTGAGCGGTTTAGCTTTTACAATAGGCACAGGATTGTCTTCACTGTTTCTGTCAAAAATAGGCCCACACAGGTTATAGGTTTCTGACGCGTCTTTCTCGATTCTTGTTTCCAGAGAACTGAAATTAGCTGTTGGGGCATAATTTGGAACATTTGCATTTACTTTACTAGTGGTTGCATCTGGGGATTTTAATTTAAACTCATATCTTCCTTTGTTCATGCTTAGGACTTCATGGTATGGGTTTGGCGGAACTGTGATTGTTTTGTTAGAAATGAGCTGTTTTACCCCGCTGTTTTTGATTTTGTTGATTATTCTTGTTGCACTATCGACATCTGTAAGTGTTGCATTGTAATCGACACAGACATATTTCGGTTCATCAAGGCAGTCAGCCAAAGCCACTGTCTGGGAAAGGCTTGCTGCATTTGCATTAATCTGTGCTTTTGCAGGGATATATTCTATCAAACTCAAAACAGACAGCGCACCAACAAGTGCAACTTTTCTTAATTTAGATACCAAACCATTTTCAGCCATTTTATTGATTATATTTAAGCCACAGAGATATTTAAAAATTTTGCTGAACCCACAAATTTCTTAAAGTTCAGCGCCTTTGATAAATCATGGCAAATGAAAATACAATAGCAAAGAAACAGATAACCAATTTCGCACTTGACATGGAAGAAAAAACAATGGAGCAGTTCAGGAACTGCTACTCTGAGCCCTATGTTGTCAAAGCTTCGCTAATGCCTGACGCGCACGTTGGCTATGTTGCACCTATTGGGGCTGTTCTCGCAACCCGCGGAGTCCTGGTTCCAGCATGGGTTGGCTATGACATTGGCTGCGGAATGACCGCTGCAAAGCTCCCAAAAAACATTCTTAAAGAACTTAGGGAAAAAGCCCGTCTTATTTATGAGCAGGTAAAGAAAAGGGTTCCGATGGGTCTTGGCGCAATCCACAGTTCAGAAGAAGAGCTGACAGCAGAGACCATGAAAGAATACAAAAAAATCCTGTTGAAATTCAAAAAAGGCCCTTATGACAAAAAAGTCCTGCAATTTCTCGAATCCGGAAAACAGAGAAACCTTGGCAGCCTCGGGCATGGAAACCATTTCATCTCGCTGAATTCAGATGATTCAGGGACTCCATGGATTGTTGTACATTCAGGTTCCAGGGCAGTCGGGTATTGGATTGCTACTCTGTACATGAAAAAATCTTCTGGAAAAGAAAGAGAATTCGAGGCAACATATCCCCTGCAGGAAAACTCGCAGGAAGGCAAAGAATATCAAAATCTTCTTGATTTTTGCCTGGAATTTGCAAAGCTCAACAGATTGGAAATGATTAGGCAGACAATGATTGCAATTGAAGAGGTATTGGGCAAAAAAGTGAAATCAACTATATGGGCAAATAAAAATCATAACCATGCCCTGAAAGAAAATGGTTTGTTCATCCACAGAAAAGGCGCGACTCCTGCAAAAAAAGGAGAAAGAGGAATCATACCGGCAAACATGAGGGATGGCTCTTTTTTAGTTGAGGGAAAAGGAAACAAGGAATTCATTTCAAGCTCGTCCCATGGAGCAGGCAGGGCAATGAGCAGAAGACAGGCTAAGGAAAAAATACCTTTGGATTCTTTTAAGAGAGAGATGGAAGCAGCGAATGTCATCGGAAATTTTTCCCTGGCTTCTCTCGATGAGGCTCCAGAGGCTTATAAAAATATTTACAGGGTTTTGGAAATGCAGAAGGAATCAATAAAAATAATCAACCATCTGAAGCCATTCATCAACTGGCAGGGAGAAGGCTTTCACAGAAGAAGATAATTATTCTATGTAGGGTCTTAATAAGTTAACTAGATTTGGGTGAGGTCCCGAATACTTTTCTAATTCTTTACGTTTTGTTTTGAATGTAACGAGATAAAGGTTAGTCTGCCATTTCCCTTTAATGTGTGCTCCACAGACTAACATACCTATGGGTGCGCTTACTGTACTATTATCTTGTGTTTCTACATAATGCCCATAAATTTCTATTCCCTTTTGTCTTAAAAAGATATCACTTTCCTCCGTAGTTCTTTTGGCTAGAATCTTTTTTATAATCTCCGGAAGTTTCCCATGAGAAAGACGATAAATTTCATTAATCTCTATATCTTCTTCATTAGGCATATAGTAAAAATCTGGTAAAAGTTTTTTTACAAGAGGGTCAACTTTTCTTTCAGGTCTGTTTTGAGCCTTTTTCATTTTCATAAAAAACAGAATAATATCTAATTTTTAAGAATTTATGTCATTTAAAATACTATTTCGTCCAGCAGAACAGCTTTAGAAGTCTTGGGTTATAACTTTGGATTGTTGAACTTATTATTGCAGTTTCCGCATATATCGTTTTCTCCTGATTCTCCTGGTTTTGTGTAAGAAGGCAGACATCGTTTGTTGCACAGATTTTTCCGACGCATTCAAGATAGCCTGGAGCCTTTGCAATGATTTTATTTTTTACATTTGCGGGGAAATTTCCAGAATCCCATTCAACTGTTCCGGATGTTGTAATAATATCCGCCCTTAAGGAATTATCGAGTTGGATTTCCCTTAAAATTGCAATCATCGAGGAGTATATGTCTGAAGAAACATCTTCTCTTTGTGTCTGGTCTCTGCCTATCACTATGAGAACAATTCCCGCAACGATGAGTATAGCCACGAAAGCCTCGACTATCCTTATCCATCCGCGTTTGTTTCTAATTTTATTTATTAACATTTTCTCTCACCAGACTATTGTGTCTATAAAGCCCGACTCTCTTGTCGCATCTGCTTTTATGTACTGAACAGCTGTCCTGTCTGCATAAACATTTATCGTTACATTTTTTTCAGGGATTTTTATTTCCGTTCCGTTGCTGTAAGTAAACCTGAAACCGAATTCATCTACAGAGCTGATTTTCATATCTATCTTGAGAGCCTCGTAATTTTCTGTGTAATTCTCAAAAAGCTCGAGCACTTTTGATTCAAAAATCTCCCTGCTGTCCCTGCTAAGCCCGAGAATATATCCCTGGCTATTTTCGTTCAATGGCTGGCAATTGTTTAGCGCTCCTCCTGAAGAATTGAATTCTTCTGAGCCGTAAACTCTGAAAAAAAGATTATTATTTTTTTCTATGAACAAGTCATTACCGCCTTTTCCCGATGGAAGAACATTACCTGAATCGTCCGCAACAACAAACCTGTCTCCTAATCCTGTTTTTGAAAAAAAATCTGTCAGCTGTACGCAACTCTGAGGATTTTGCTGGCCGATAGCTATCGAAACACTGGTCAGATTTTCTGAAACCCTATTTATGATTTCTGCTTTTACATAGCTTAGGGAATTCGCCTTTTCCTGACCGAAATCCACCCTGGAAGAAAGGATAACATACACAAAAATTATGAAAGTTACGAACAGAACAAAAGATATGACAAAACCGACGTGAGAGCCTTTTTTATTGTTCATCTTAGTCTTTTAACAAAATTTCTGACTTTTTTGTCTATGAATTTGATAGTGTTTCTTGCAACTTTTTCTTTGTTCTTGTCACTTCTTTTTACACCCAAAATTTCCCAAACCAAAACTTTTCCATTAACTGCCTGCTCGGTTTTGATTAATTTCTCTGGAACATCGTCTGCCACAATTATTATAATATCTGCTCTTTTTAAAACAGAAGATGTCGCGGGTTTTGAATTAAAGCTCAGATTTATTCCCAAATCCTTACATACCTTTTTTACGGCAATATATCCTAGGTCTTTCATAAGATCTTTTTTAGTCCAGGGCATTAGCCCTGCACTGCTTGCCTTATATTTCTTGTTTTTATTATACTTGTTGAAAAATATCTCTGCTATACGGCTTCTGAAAACATTATTCTTGCATAAAAAAAGTATATTTTTCATCTGTATTTTCACCCTCCTAAAATCACGTTCGCGCCTGTTGAGATTAAGAAGGCAAGGAGCATCAGGATAAAAGAGTGTTTTATTCCCGGCTTCACTGTCCCTTCAGAAAGTTTTCCTATCGTCAATCCTGAAAAAAGCCCCTGAATCAGGAGCAGGTACAGAAAAGCATTTGACAGCTCTTCCTGCTCTATTGGAGCTCCTCCGCCTATTCCGCCAATTCCCAGAGAGCCTGCGCTTGGAACAATTCCGACTATAAGTGGAAGAATCTGGAACTGCAGGACGAGGATGATTATTATGAAGACGATGAATATTATATAGCCCTGAACCACGAGGCTCGAGATTGCGGCTTTCCTCTCTTTTTTCAGCTTATCGGAAGTGCTTACAGCCTCTGTCACAGACTCCAGAATGCCGCCGATTTCACCGCCGCTTCGCTCTGCCTGGCCTATGAGGGTCAGTGCCCTCGAGATCGCCTTGTTTTTTACATCTCTAGAAAATGTTTGCAGCGCAGAGCTCAGGGGAACTCCGAGGGAAATCTGGTTTGCCAGTTTTCTTATGTTCTCACTAAGAACACCGTAAGGCTTGTCTCTCACATTGATTATGCTCTTGCTTATCGGGGTCCCTGTTTTTACGCTCTCCACGAGGTTCCTGGCAAATTCCAGAAACATGTCTTCTTTCTCGGCAGCAATATTTGTTTCGCTGATTATTGCAAAAACAAAAGGAGCAATAACGGACAGGACTCCTATTCCTATCATGAAAAAGAAAAATCTTGTATCTATAAAAAACAGGGAAGCGACTATAACAACAATTCCGGCAATCATCCCTGCCCAATGCGGCCTTTTTAATTCCATTTTACCTTTTTTGTTTACGCCCCCTCTGGCTGTTTTAAATGAAGGAAGGAGAGGAATAATACGTTCATGAGGGAAACTCCCAGAACCATGACAAGAGTTATCATTCCTGTGCTCAGGGAAATCCCCAGGCCGCTCAGCCTCATCATCATCAGCAGAAGCATGAGAATCATCGGAGCCGCAATCACAACACTGATGTATATGTCCATGAAGGTTTCTGCAGCCTTCGAGTGTTTCTCTGTCTCGAGCCTGTGCTCAAAAAGAAGAGTCTGTGCCCTTTTATCAAAAAAATTCGGAAGGTCTCCTCCAGAGGTTATGGTTGTTGCCAGCCCGTTATACAATTCCGCAAGTTTTCTGCTCGGGCTGTTGAATGCCATATCCCTCAATGCGGTGACGAGATCATAGCCGTAAACATTAACCTCATTGAAAAGCTTCGTGAACTCCTTCTCGAGATTGGGATACTCTTCTGTTGAGATTATTATGGAAAAAATCTTGCTGGGCTCTATCATTGAATTTGAGATAGAGGACATGTGGATTGTCGCAAACGGAAGCTCCCGGTTAATCCTGTTTTCCAGGGTTTTTTTCTCCATTGAAGGATAGAAATATGCGAACAGATAAACTCCTGCCGGAACAGCGAAAAGAATCCAGAACACTTTCAGAAACCGCAATCCCAGGCTCTCTTCCACAGCAACAAGGAATGGAGGAGAAGCCACGAGATTAAAGAAAAGAAAAAAACCAGTTATCAGCATCGCTGCGAAAAATGAAACGATTGTTGTGAAAAAAATCAGGGAAATGTAAGTTGCAGGGACAAACTCCAGATTTGCCCTGATCAAATCCCTCCTCAGCATGTAAAATTTTCCTTTCTTTATCAGGGACATGGCAGTATCATAAAAAAGGCTGCTCGCAAGCTTGACATACAGGCTCGGCTTTTTCTCCTTCCTCTTGATAACCTTTACCTCTTTCTTTTTCATTCTCCCCAGGGTCAGCCTTTCAAGGGCAGAAATTTTTTCATCAAATCTTTCTGCCTTTTCTGGAGAAATACCTTTCATAGGCTGAATCACAGGCTGCATTTTGTAGCCTGAAACAGTTTTTGATATGTCCAGCGGCTTAGGCACAGAAATGCCCTCTGCCGCTTCAACAACTCCCTCCCCGTATTTCCTTAAATATTTCTTCAGCGATTCTATCTGGGAGGAAATTATCCCCCTCTCTTCCGCATTTCTGGAATCCCTGAGCTCTTCCGAAAGCTCCCTTATCTCCTCTGCTATCTTTTTCTGCCTTTCAAAATTTTCCCTTAGTTTTTCTATGGCCATTGTAAGACACCTACGGTTTCTTGACACTCAACTTCCCTTTTCATTTTACGAGGCTGTGTATCTTCCTCTGTATCTGAAGTATCTCCCTTTTCAATGAATTGAATTCTCTGGAATCCTTTCTGAGGTATGCAGACTCAAATTTTTCTATATGCCTGCCGAGAACTTTTATGAGATGATTTACCTGCGAAATTTCATCATCTATCACAGAAATTTTATCACCCTTTTTCATAGAGAAAATAGGGAAAAAGTGTTATTAAATATTTTCCTTTAAGAAGCCCTCAAGAAAACTTATTAAAGAAGAATGCCATTAGTCTGAAGATGAAATCAAAGAGGAACGTATTTCTCTGGACACTTTATGATTTTGCGAATTCTATTGTTTCCATTACATTCTTTCTTTATTTTGCCCAGTGGATAGTTATTGATAGAGGTGTTTCTGATTTATACTTTAACTTAACATTTACTGTTTCTGCAATAATTTTATTTTTATCAGCCCCCATTATGGCTTCATTACTTGATAGATCTATGAGAAGAATTACCGGGCTACGATATACAACAGTACTAACAACTATATTTTATGGAATTTGTGCATTTTCTGCAGTTTCAGGCAGAGAAGTTTTAGCCCTCATCTTTTTTACATTAGGTCTGTATTTTTATCTACTTTCCTTCACATTTTATACACCACTACTAAACAGCATTTCTAATCCAGGAAGAAGAGGATTGGTCTCTGGGCTTGGAATAAGTGCTAATTATCTCGGGCAATTCATCGGGCTTTTAATTGCATTACCTTTCTCAACCGGGAGCATAAGTCTATTTGGTTCACTTCCAAGAGCAGAAACCCTATTACCGGCGGTTTTGATATTTTTTATTTTTTCTCTTCCTACTCTTTTGTTTTTCAAAGAACCTATGAAAAAGATCCAGAAATTCTCTTTAAAATCAAACATAAAACAAACTCTAATCGGGACAAAATTATTAATATCATCCTCTAGCGTACTTTTTTTCCTTATTGCCTATTTCTTTTTTAATGATGCCATATTGACTGCCGCAAACAATTTCCCAATATTTTTGGAGCAAGTATGGAGTATTCCAGATACAATTAAAACATATATCCTTTTAGGCATCGTAATTACCTCAGCTATTGGTGGAACAGTGTCCGGAATTATTGCCGACCGTTTTGGACATAAAAGAACCCTGATGTTTGTGCTTTTTGGATGGATAATAATATTACCTACTATGGGGTTGCTCAATAACTTTGCTCTGTTTGTGGTTGTTTCAGTTATTATGGGATTCTGGCTTGGAGCTAATTGGGCAGTGTCTCGTTCAGTTATGTCCTATCTTGCTCCAAGAGGGAAACAAAATTTAGCTTTCACTTATTTTGGCTTAGCAGAAAGAGCCTCTTCTTTTGCCGGACCATTAGTTTGGGGGTTGATTGTTTCAAATCTTGTTTCTTTAGGGAGCGTACGGTATAGGATTGCTGTTTTAGCAATTACTGTATTTATTATCTTTGGTCTTTTTGTACTTTCTCGCGTTAAAAGCGATAGAAAATAAAATAGGCATCAGGCAATGCCGAGCTTTGACAAAACTTCCTGCGGCTTCTTGTAATACTGGGTAATCACATCCTGGAAATCCTGATAATTAAACACCTTGTTCTGGTAAAGATTGTAGATGAGCTTCACCCTTTTTTTAAATTCCGCATCAATTTCCTGCATTGTTATTCCGTAGCTCTTCGCAATTTTTTCAAATATCTTGCTGTTCTTTTTGAAGTAAAAACTGTCATCGCTTGGATTCCATATGAATGGCGTATTTGTCAGAGCCACTCCTTCCGGGGTTACGTTGATTATTTCGACGATTTCTTTCAGTTTCCTGGTTTCCTGCTTTTTGGCTATGGCATGTGTCATGATGCACACGCAATCCAGGACATTTAAGAGGGTAGGGGAAAGCTCTATCGGCGGAGTCTCCAATCTTTTTATGACGGTATCAACAGAGTCTGCGTGCATCGTGCTTATGGAAGCGTGTCCAGAGGCCATTCCCTGGAATAATACATATGCCTCTTTTCCACGAACTTCTCCGACAATCACATAATCTGGGTTTTGCCTGAAAGAGCTCTTTAACAGCGTGAAGAGGTCTATCTCTCCTATATTCCCTGCTCCTGTGGCGTTTCTCACAACGCTCGGAAGCCAGTTCTCCCTCGGAAGATTCAGTTCCCTGGTGTCTTCTATCGAGACAACACGGGCCTCTGGCGGTATGAAAAAGGCAACCGCATTCAACAGCGTTGTTTTTCCCGAAGAGGTCCCTCCTGTGATAAGGATGTTCATCTTATACTGGACGAGAATCCACAAGTATGCCAGCATCTCAGGACTCAAAGTCCTGAAAGCCAAAAGCTGCGGCGGAGTCCACGGAGTCTTCGTGAATTTTCTTATAGTGAATGTGGGTCCTCGGGAAGTTATGTCCTTGGTGTATGTCGCATTTACCCTGCTTCCGTCAGGAAGGCTGGCATCAAGAATAGGAGAGGCATAGGAAATATATTTTCCGCTCCTCTGGGCGAGCTTTTCAACAAAATTTTCAAGCTTGTCCATGCTCCTGAAAATGAGGTTTGTCTTGAGATTCCTGAAAATCCTGTGAATTATATAAACCGAGCCGTCTACTCCGTTGCACTCTATATCCTCTACAAAAAAATCCCTGAGCAAAGGCTCTATCTCGTTGAAGCCCACAAAATCCCTTATCAAATAATAATATATCTTTTTGTAAGTGTCGTAAGAAAGGCTGAGCCCCAACTCGAATGCAATTATTTTGAATCTCCTGTCTATGTATTCCAGGAGTTTCTCCTGCTCTTTTTCCACAATGACATCAAAATCTATCAAATCCCTCATCGCAGGAAGGATCTGCTCCAGGTAATTTTTTTCTGTCTCTGTCAATATCGGCTCTTCTATTTCATACCTTACTTCGTATTCCTTCTGGTCCCAGTATATATGGACAAAAGCAAAAGGCGTTATGACAGCATACCTGACATCTATCTTTGTCTTGTCTTTTACTTTTTTCAAAGGCGGAATGTCTGGATTGAAATTTACCTTCACTCTTGGATAATCTTTTATTCCTGGCATTATTCAATCACCTCTATGTTGATTATAATTTTTCCTCCGGAATCCGCGCCCCTGTCAGATATGGAAATGCTGTACGGAACAGGAGCCTTGCTCAGCGTTTTAACCTCTTTCAGCCCCTGATAATTTATATTGTACTCACCTTGGTAATCGAGAGTGAGAGTCACTATATTAATCTTGCCTACCTCTTCGGTGTTTGCAGTTATTTTTCCGTCTGTCGAGGAGATAGTCACGTCTTCCCCAGGCTGGCTGTACTGGTATCTGCTTTCCAGCTCAAAAAAAATCCTGTCATTTACTGCATCTATCGTCATAGAGCCTTTGTTTATCCCGAGCTCGAGAATCCTCTGGTTTCCCGGGCTTCCGAGGCTTCTTATCAGGGAATCTATGTCCTTGAGAACGTTTACAGACTGCTCCACTATTCCTTTGTCCCTTATTTCTTCTACCTTGGGAATGACGAATGCGAGAACCAGCCCCATCAGGGAGAAAGCAATCAGAGTGTAAATGACAGTTTCCACCCAGATCTGCCCTCTGCGATTTTTCTCTGGAAAAATTGCCTTACTGCGATTTTTAATTAGGAAAAATTGCCCCCTCTTTTTGTCCATATACAATTAAGCTAAAAATAGTTTATAATATTTTTCTTTAACTCGGTCACGCCAGAACGAGTTGGTTTTCTTTATGTCGGCCAAGCCTGGAAGATATTTTTTACCTTGATTTCAAGCCAGCAAAGAACAGCTGTCGAACTGTTCTATGGAATCAATGTTCCCGCACACTTCTCCGTTGATTATCAGGGCGATTTCTATTCTTTCAGGCGTCTCGGCAAAAGAAGCAGGAAGCTCGTAAATGTATGTGAATCCAGAATTTTTTCCAGGAATTCCAACTGGTTGCGTTCTGTTTGGGTAATATGAAAGTCCGGCAGGGCTGTCTTCCAGTATCTTAAAAATTGTAGAAGATCCTCCGCCAGATATTGCCACGAGAATGTCATCAACTTTTTCTATGTCGCCAACGCTTATGGAAAACCAGAGCTCATCTGCTCCAGCTCCTGCAGTATTGTTGTAGCAGGTGTATCTTGGATTTAAGGTGACTTTGCCAAAAACTCCAAAACAGGATTCAGAGCTGCTGATATTTTCCTCCACCAGATTGCTGACTACAGCCCAAACAATAGCTACGACTCCAATCGTTAATGCTATCAGTATGACTGTCCCAATAACAGCTGAAACTCCTTTTTTATTTTTAGTCATGATATTTATCATAACAATATCAGTGAAAAATAGTTTATTAATTTATCAGATAAATTTTAGATATATCTTATTATGTTATTTGTTAATATAAAACTAATTCTTCTTACAAAATAATTTCTTCCCCATACTGCTCGTCACAGACATGGGTTCTAGCTCCTGTATCTGAAATTCCTCTCAGAACAGGAATCAGCGTTATTTTTTCTGCGCCAGATACAGACGAGGAAATGTCTCCTGAGAAAACCCCTCCCTGGTTCAGCCCTGTTTCTGGCCAGCTGCCAGTGATGTCCTCTATGCCAAGAGTTTCATGGCTTCCAGGTTTCTCTACCTTCAGTTTGAAACTGTAGATGGGAACATTTCCGATATTTGAAAGAAACAATTCTCCAGAGGAATAGCTGGAATCAAAAATTACATCCTTGCATACCAGTTCTACATTTGTCCCTCCGAATTTTGTGATAGCTTCCTGCGTAAATCCTCGAAACCACAGAAAAATTATCAATCCTATCACAACGACCATCGCAACAAGGAGCGTTGTTGCAATTACAGGGGTGACTGCTTTCTTCATCTCTTTTTTCATGTTCCTTGAAGACATTTTTAATTTATAAATTTATATTAATTTATTATAATGGAGTACAACAACACGTATCTGCCTGAGCCCCTCCGGTGCACCACTGATCTCCTACAGATTGGTATACCCCGCCACCATTTTGACAGTTACCTACACTGTTAGTACAAAAACCAGTGCTATAATTTCCTAATAAGACACAATAACCCTGACAGCTGGAAACTCCCGAAGTGTCAAGCACACAACTTCCTCCTTGGCAAATGTAATTTGTCTGGCATTGTGCCTGCTGTCCTGCACATGCCGGCTCAGAGCAATCTTCTCCAGGGTCACAGACACCATTTCCAATCGTTGAAACACACTGGCCTGTTGCATTGCATTCGAATCCTGTTATGCAGGTTCCACAGCTTACAGAACCGCAGGTTCCGTTTGTAGCTGTTCCACAAACCATTGAACCACAGACTCCTGGAAGAGTTGGATTTGGAGCAGGCATACAGTTTGAAGGATCATAGCATTCTCCAGAAACATCGCATTGCTCTGGGCTTAAGCAGCTTCCACAATCCAAAATTCCTCCACAACCATCACTTTGACTCCAGCTGGGAGGATTACATTCAGTATATCCTAACGAGGAGCAAGTTTTTGGTATGCATACAATTGGCTCACCGACGAGCTGCTGCACTTTTGCACCGCTGCAGCTCACGAACCTCTGCCTGTTGTCCACTTCCTGGAATCTCGTTGGAATTATTCTGATGGAATAAAGTCCACCAATCTCAGAGGGAATGTCAAAGATATTTCTTTCTTGTTCTCCTGTTTTGAAAAGGTTCCCTCCCTGGTCGAAAACCACAGAATTTCCGAATCTCTTTCCGCTGAAACTCTCGTTGAGATAAGGAGACAAATCCATGGTCGGCAATTCCTGGCTTGAATCATTTGATGCATGTATGAAATATCCTGCAATGTCGAATCTTCCGTTGTTTCTCAGGCTTAAATTCAGTTTCAATGTTGAATCATTGAAAGCTGCCTCGCTGACAAAAACCGAGACTCCGTCCGGGCAGTTCAAAGCCTCTGCAGGGACATAGGTCTTGAGCCATGCGAAAGTTATCGCCCCAATTATCACTGCGAAAACTACGAGAAGAACATAGCCCACCATTATGCTCACTCCTTTGCGATTTTGAATTTTTAACATGTCATACTTAACACCATTTTTTAGTTTAAACCAATCCTTTTTTATTAAAATTATCTTTTTGAACATTAACATATCTATCTCCAATAATTATAAAATCATCCTGTAATAACATGCTCCTCTCCTCCGATTTCTCGGGAAATCACGAAAAAGAAATTCTCGCCGTTTTTTAAAGTAAAAATGTAGGCGTTCTCGTCTATCTGAAGAGTTGTACTGCTTCCTGTTGGATTCACTATTCCTAAAAATTCCCCCGAAGAAGAGGCGATGTTTGCACTGTCCAAGGAAACAGTGTGTGCAGTATTCTGGTATCCTTTTAATGTGATGTTATCCTGATTGCCAAAGACAAAATAGAGGTTCTTGTCCCTTGATTCTGTGTCTATGTATTTCTGGGTGAAATCCTGGAGAAGCTGGTTCATTGCTGCCTGGCTGAGCTGGTTGTTGATTCCGTAATCCAAAACTTTTGCGCTCTCTATATTCAGCTCATCCCTAAGGCTGTTTAAATCACTATAATCCTGCTTTTTTGAGTAATTTGTCACAACAATAACACTTATCACTATTGCGGCGACGATTATGGCAGAAACGAGATAGAACTGACCAATTTTATTCCAACCCCTTTTCATATATTCTAAAAGAAAAAATAGTTTATTAATTTAGTGATTATAACCGTCTTCCGAGGATTAATATGTAGACTCGGAAGTTTGCTCGAGGATGCCAGAAAAGTGAACCCTTATTCTTTCTCGGCTCTGCGACCTGTCAAGCACCTTTACAAATGTTTAGGGCTGCTCCGATCAAGGCCTGACCCGTTTCGCATCTGCAAGATCGAGACAGACAAAGCGTCAACGTCCGAACAAGGACTTTTTGACTTTCCTTTTACGCCCTTCCTTGCAGTCTGCCATGAAGCCCATTTGCAAGCAGCGGAGGGCTATCCCGCCGACCTAGTCTACTGTAGACTGGGTTCTGTATTATTTATAAAGCTTTTGAGAAGAGAATTTTATATCCTGCTAAAACCTTCTGCGCCTGTTGAAATTCCTGGCGCGGTTTCCCTGCCTTCCTTTCTGGCTTCTGTAGTTTCCGCTTCGTTGGGGAATTCTTCTTCTGCTTCCGAAGTTTCCTCTGCCCCCTCTGCCACCAAAATTTTTTTGGCCAGCCCTAAAGTTCCCTCGGTCAGGCCCCCTATGTCCCCCGAATCCAGGTCTTTCCTCTCTCTGTCCTTCTCCAGACCCTTCGCGGTTTCTGACATGGTGTTCTCTGTGGAATTTTCTGCTCCTCCAGTCTTCTGAATCCCACCTCTGCCTCCTCTGCATATTCTGGTTTGGCAGCATCATCCTGACTGTTTCAATTTCAGGGGTTTCCGCTTTTTCTATGTTCAGCGACGGATCTTTAAGGACATTGCCGAAATTGTCATAGTCCCTGTCTGAAAGAATATTTATTGCAATACCCTCTTTGCCTGCTCTTGCAGTGCGACCAATGCGATGAATGTAATCCTTGCTTGTTTTTGGAATGTCATAATTATAGATATGGGAAATTCCCTTGATGTCCAGGCCCCTGGCAGCAATGTCTGTGCATACAAGAACATGGATTCTGTTTTCATTGAACTTCTCCATGATCTTGTTTCTTTTCTGCTGTGTCAATCCACCGTGTATAGCCAGAACATCTATTCCAAGATTGCTCAGATTTCTTCCAATAAAATCAGTGTTGTGCCTCGTGTTGCAGAAAACCATCACCAGCTTATGGCTCTCTCTCTTGAGAAGATGCACGAGAAGGGAAAATTTCAGATTTTTTGGAACATCATAATAGATCTGTCTCAGTTTTGCAGGATCAACGTATGACTCAACAGAAATTGTTCTAGGATTTTTCATATGCTTTTTTGCTATGTGCTCTATATCACCAAAGATAGTGGCAGAAAACAAGAGTGTTTGCCTTTCCTTGGGACAATTTTTTATTATTTTTTCAACATCATGTATAAAACCCATGTCCAGCATCCTGTCAGCCTCATCCAAAACCAGGATTTTCAGCTCAGAGAAATTTATTGTTCCCCTTTCCATATGGTCAATAATTCTTCCCGGAGTTCCGACAACAATCTCTGAATTTCTTAAATCTCTTATCTGATGGCCTATATTGACTCCCCCGTAAACAATTGCCACATTCAATTGTTTATACTCAGAAAATCTTACAAAGACATTTCCTACCTGCTCTGCTAACTCCCTCGTTGGAGTCAGAATTAAAACTTGCAATCCTTTGTTGTGTTCAGTTTTTTCTATGATGCCTGTTCCGAATGCAAGAGTCTTTCCCGAGCCCGTGGCACTTCCGCCTATAACATCTTTTCCCTGCAAGACTAGAGGAATTACTTTCTCCTGTATTTCACTCGGCTCGCTGAATCCTTCTTTTTCTAGTAATTTCAAAAGCTGTTCGCTCAAGCCTAACTTTCTAAAACTTTCCATTTTCAATTTGTATCAATGTATGTGAACTCGCCTAGGTATAGTCAAGTTAAAAGAAACTCGTCCAAGCATGGTCAAGTTAAAGAAATAGTGTGCCCTTTTTGATTAGGCTCTATTTCCAACAGTTATCGATAAAAAAAGATGGTTTTCACCGTATTTAAAGTTAAGTAATTGAGTTTTTGTTTAATACTTCTCCCAAAAAACTAATTTTCCTTCGTCGTCCCTCAGAAAAATAGTATCGCCCGTAGGCGTTAATTCTAAGTTAAATGAAGCCTCTTCCTGGCTTTTAAGAACATTAGAAAATTCAGTGTAATTTCTCCCTTCTGCTTTTATTTTCCAGCCATTTATGCTGCAGGAGAAAGAGCAAGCGTTTATTATCGTACTGGAACTTTTTATCTCAATACACTCGGCACATACATCTCCTGATTTCTCGCATAAATTTACATTTTTATCGATGCAGATTTTCCAGGCAGTTAAAAAATCCTCATAATAAGAATCCCTTCCTGCAGGAAAATAATAATTTGCAAATCCATTTTCAATAAGCTCTTGGTTTATGTTCTTGTTGTCCAGGAAAACATATGCGAGAGTTCTATCGTATTTGTCATATCTGTCTTTTCCAAATTTTAGATTCACGGTTTTATTCAAAATTCTGTCCTCGAGAAACTGTTTTGCTTCCCCATAAAGAAACTCGCCGCGCTCCGGAGTGTTGATTCCGAGGAGCCTTATGCTTTCATTTCTGTTTTCTGCCTCTATCGTGTCTCCATCGATAATCCTGTTAACAACAACGGTTTCATCTGTATCTAGAAACTTTGTCAATGCTCTGTCAAGAAATGGATAATTGATAATAAATAATAAAACAATAAGTATGATTAATAACCGGACATCCCGACTCTTTTTCATAAAATGAGGGAGACAGGATTCGAACCTGCGCAAGCACTAAGCTACAGGATCTTAAGTCCTGCCCGTTTGACCGCTCCGGCACTCCCTCATACACTCTCAATAAAAAACGAATAGCTCTTCACTTAAAAAACTTCTCATTTCAAAATCTTTATTAAGTTATTTTCCTTCTTTGCTGAATGAAAGATGTCGTTATTAGACTGCTAAAAAAAGCCATGAAAGAGCTCGACTTTAGGGTAAAGATAAAAGATTCTGAACTGGAAAACCTGATAGAAATCCCTAAGAATCCTGAGCTTGGGGACTACGCTTTTCCGTGCTTCTTTTTGTCAGATAAATCAGGGCTGGACCCCCATGACATAGCTGTCCAGATCAGAGAGGAAATAGGAGAACCGCCTGCAACAGAATTTGAAGATATCCAGGTGTCTGGCCCGTATCTCAACTTTTTCGTGAACAGAAAGAGCCTGGCAAGGCAGGTTGTCTGGGACATAATAGCGCAGAAAAAGAAATACGGAAGGACGAATGTAGGAGATAAAAAAAAGGTAATTGTCGAATTTTCCTCTCCTAATATAGCAAAGCCTTTCGGGATAGGGCATTTAAGATCCACGATAATAGGAAACTCCCTGTCAAACATCCTGGAATTTACAGGGCACAGGGTGACGAGGATAAATTACCTCGGGGACTGGGGCACCCAGTTCGGAAAGCTCCTTTTTGGATATAAAAAATTCGGTTCTGAAAAAAAACTGAACAGAAAGCTGACACAGCATCTTTTTGAAATTTATGTCGAGGCGAACAAGAAAAAATATGAGGAAGAAGCAAGAGAATGGTTTAAAAAAATGGAAAACAGGGAAAAGAGCGCGCTTCTTCTGTGGAAGTTTTTCAGGGACATCTCTATTGAAAATTTCAAGGGAATCTACAAAACCCTCGGAATAAAATTTGATGCTTATGAAGGGGAATCCATGTATAATAAAAAATCAAGAAAGGTCATCGAGCAATTGCAGGAAAAAAGGCTTCTCAGGAAAAGCAAAGGGGCGCTCATAATTGACCTGAACAAGTGGGGCCTTGAAAATGCAGTAATAGAAAAAAGCGACGGTGGAACTCTGTACATAACAAGGGATATTGCTGCAGCCATAGATAGGTACAGGAGATACAAATTTGATAAGATGCTCTATGAAGTTGGCCAGGAGCAGAAATTATATTTCAGGCAGCTCTTCAAAATCCTGGAGTTGATGGGTTACAAATGGGCTCAGAACTGCACCCACGTAGACCACGGCCTTTATCTGGACAAAAACGGAAAGAGATTTTCAACCAGAAAAGGGAAGACTGTTTTTATGGAAGAAATCCTGGAAAAAACAGAACATCTTGCAGAAAAAGAAATAAAAAAGAGAGTAAAAAAAATTTCCAAGAGAGAACTGCAAAAGAGAGCCCTAAAGGTTGCAATAGCCTCTATCTTTTACGGAGATTTGAAAAACAACAGGAAAACTGATGCTATTTTTGATATAAAAAAATTCGTCTCTTTCGAGGGCGATACAGGCCCATATCTGATGTACAGTTATGCAAGGGCAAGTTCAATTCTGAGGAAGAGCGGTGCTATTTTAAAAAAATTCGAGCTGGAGAAACTCGAGGAAAAGGAGATAGAGCTGGTTAAGAAACTCTCGCAGTTCCCGGAGGCTGTCCTAAATGCCTGGAGAAATCTGAATCCAAGTGTAATTGCAAACTATTCTTATCAGCTGGCGCAGATATTTAACGAATTTTATCATGTATGCAAGGTCATAGGCTCTGAGCAGGAAACTTTCCGTCTGGCTCTTGTTGAGGCTTTCAGACAAACTCTGAAAAATTCCCTCTCGCTTTTGGGGATTGAAACAATTGAGGAAATGTAATTATGTTAATAGCAAAAAATCCATAAAAAATTAATAAAAATAAAGACATGTAAATGATATTACTTTAGTAAATTTTGCTGTCTTTTAACAATTTTCTTACATTGCAATTTAAATCCCGTAAGTTTTGATGCAATCAAAACTTATTTAAATAATATTTTCGTTAGTTTATTACAAAAACAATAAAAGGAGGTAAGAAAAATATGGTTCAAGTAAGAATGATGAATGAGGAACTCTTCGCAAAAACTATAAAAGAGTTCAATGTTACCGGAGAACTTGTCAGAGCCAGGCAGGAGGAAAAGCAGGGGCTTCTCGACGAATTTGACCAGGAATGCAAGAGGTTCTTCTACGGAAAAATTTCCAGAAGGGCGCTGCAGTCTTCTGTCAACAAGACAAATAACGAACTGCACAGGCTTGACGGCGTGATAAGGCAGAACATGGCTAAGTCAAGACATGCCGGAGCCAGGGCGATGCATATCATATCTGTACAGACGCCTGTTGCGTTCAGGGCAACTCTTTCGGGAATTACCGGCGGAGGGGTAAAGCCAAAGAGAGGAAAAGCAAGAAGAAGGAAGAGAAGATAATCAAATAAAAAAGGAGGTCAAGAAGATGGCAAAAAGAGAAGGAAAAGTTTTGAACTTCGTCGCTTGGTTAACAGGGGTTTTGGTTTCTCTGTCAGTTGGTTTTGCTATGATTGACGGAACCCTGAGCCTTCCAACATGGCTTGGCGGGGATGTTCTGGCAATGGTTGTGGGCTGGGTAGTTGTCATAACTACCTTAATCAGCGCTGTATTGGCAATATTGCGGCAGTAGTTTTTTGTTTTTATTTTTTAAATTAAGAAAAGACGGCTTTCTTTATTGTTTAGTCAAAATTAAGCCACCTAAGAAATCGTGGATAAATACTATTTCTCCTTTGAAGAGGATCTTTTCGTGACCCTCAAATTTTTTAATATTTCCTTTCCACTTACAGGAATATACCCAATCATCATCGGCAAACTTTTTTGGACCACGTGGTTGGAATTTTTCTTGTTTTTCTCCAGCTGATAAGGCTTTTTTAAGAAAATCAAAAGTTTCATGAGCAAACTGTATATTATTATGGAATTTCTTAGTCATCCCTCCCCCATAAATCTGATTCCAAAAAGGTTTTTTGTTATGCCATACAACCTCTCGCCCCCAGGATTGAAAAAATCCAGTATAGCTATCTTTGTAATACCACTTACCTTTCTTATATACCAATTCTTTAAAACCCGGTTCTTCAGGATCAACTTCCGGACCACCACCAGCATACGTAGAAAGAGCAGCTTTTCCCAAAAAATGATTCAGTTCTTTTAGTAATCCTTTCATGATAACCCAAAATGTTAATAAAATTATAAATCTTCTGGTACCGAATTAAATCACCTGACAGGCTTCATATCCTGCCATGCCAAGTCAAAAAATTGCTCGAGGGCCTGCGCAAAGAACTCTGTGTTTATCCAGACGCCCACGTCATAATTCGGATGGAATTTTTCATCATCCAGGAGCATGAACATCATCTGATTTCCGTCAACAATTGTCATCCTTGCCTTAAAATTCTCAAGGTTCCTGACCTCTGCAACTTTCCTAAGTTCCTTCGCAACTTTTATGTTATTTTTTGTTATCGGTGCCGCAATCCTTATCTTAACGCCGCGTTTTTTGCATTTTTCAAAGCTCGGCATCAAAGCCTCAACTTTCCTGTTCAGGCCTTCTTCTGTCGTCACTATGGTGACTGCCTTTTCCGCATCCCTCACCATCATATCCAGATGATTGTAGAGGTTCTGCCTGCCTTTGATGCTTCCAGACAAATCAGATGGCTCGACAAATTTAATCCCTTTCGTGAAAAGGACATTCAGCTCGTCGAGCACCTCATCGCCCTTCAGGGTCTCGAGTCTTCTTGTTTTTTCCTTTGCATCTACCATCAGATTTTTCTTAACACGCTCAACAACTTCCCCCGGCTTTAAAGCCACAAACTTTATCGGTTTTCCGAGCTTCATTATTATAAATCCTTTTTTTTCAAGGCTTTCAAGAATATCATAGGTTCTTGATCTTGGCACATCGGAAATGCTGCTCAATTCTCCAGCCGTCGAAGTTCCCCTGGAAAGAAGAGCGGTCCAGACCTTCACCTCATACAGATTCAGGTCAAAAATCTTTCTTAACCTGCCTAAAAATTCTTCTTTTACTATCATTTTGTTATCTTTGAATACCAGACCGATTTTTAAATATTGTTATGATAAAAGAGTAACCCTTATGAACTCACCTATCAGTAACAATTACTTCTGGAAATCACCTGTCAGTAACGATTACGGCTATCTCTCCTCTTTTATCTTTTACTGAAAAGGTGGTTTTGTTTTTAAATCTTTCTTTAATTTTTGTTTTGCCCTCGATAATGACTTCAATTTTTTTTGAATTTGTCCTTTCTTTTATGAAATCTTTCTGGGGTTCCAGAATGTTCTTAAAATCCTTGTCGGTGATTATGAACAGCTCTATCCGGTTCTTCTTCTGCAATCCGAGTCTTTTCCTGAAATCCTGAATCTGCCTGGAGAGCTCGCGTGCATAGCCCTCTGCCTCCAGTTCAGGGGTAATTTCTTTTTCCAGCTCTATGTCGAGTTCTATTCCTTTTGAAGCAGGAGATTCCCATTTTACATTTTTGACATTCAATTGATTCTTTATTATTTCTTCAAAAAGATCATAATTATCTATTCCTTTAACAAATATGGTAATTTTTTGTAATGGCCACCTTAAACCAATTTTATTCTTATCTCTTTCCGCCAAACCCATCTCTATTATCTTAAGAGTATTTTCCATTCTCTTTTCTAAAAGTTTATCAATTTTTCTCTTGTCTGCTTTTGGCCAGGAAGAGAGATGAACACTTTCTTCCCTGACAATTTTCCTCTTTCTTAAATCCTGCCAGGCATGTTCTGTTATAAATGGACAAACAGGTGCAAGAAGTCCGAGGAGACTTACATAAACCTCTTTAACAACAAACTTCGCTTCTTTGTCTTCTGCAGACAAGCGGTCTCTCACAAACTGTATATATCCCCTGCTAAAATCATTCAGCCAGAAATTTTTCAATTCTCTTGTACCAATATGCGGATGAAGATTTTCCAGTTCTTCAGTCACTTTCTTGACAAGCGAGTTTAATCTTGAGATTATCCATCTGTCTTCTGCTCTTTTTATTTTTGTTGCTTTTGAATTTTCCACAAGATTTCTTAAATTATAAAAGATGTTCAGGTTATTTCTTGGCTCTGCTGCGACGTGGAATCCAAACCTCATTTCCTGGCTTGGATCCTGAATACAATAGAGCAGCCTCATGGGATCTGCACCAATTTTCTCAGCAGCCTCGTCAAATGGTATGGCATTTCCTTTGCTTTTGTGCATTTCCTCACCTTTTTCATCTTTTAAGGTTTCGTATCCTAAAAGAGATTTGAAAGGAACTTTTCCCGTTATAGCGACGCTTGCCCACATCAAGGCATTAAACCATCCTCTTGATTGCCCCGGCATGCTTTCAGATATCAGGTCAGTGGGAAACCATTTTTTCCAGTGTTTCCTGTCTGTTAAGTAATCGAGAGTTGAAAAAGGGACAATACCTGCATCAAGCCATGCATCTCCCACATCAGGAATTCTTCTTACTTCTGCCCCGCACTTCTTGCACTTTATCTTTATCTCGTCTATCCATGGCCGGTGTATTTCCTTAAGATTGTCAACTTTCTTTTTGTCAATTGCTCTTTCTCTTAATTCTTTCAAGCTTCCAGCAACAAAGACCTCCCCACATTCACATTCCCATATTGGCAATGGCAATCCCCAATACCTTTCTCTTGAGATAAGCCAGTCGCCCATGTTCTTGAACCATTCTTCCTGCCTTACTTTTCCGTATTCCGGATACCATTTGACTTTTCTGTTTTCCACAATCATTTTTTTCTTTATCTCGCTGCATTTTATATACCATTCATCGACTAATCTGAAGACAAGCTCCTCGCCACAACGCCAGCAGTGGGGATACCTGTGCTTGTAAAGAACGATTTTGTATGCAGAACCCATCTTTTCAAAATCATTCAGAACTTCCTTGTTGACTTCTGAATATTTTTTCCCAGAGAAAAGCCCAAACCCTTCAGAATAAACCCCTGCTTCATCAAGAGGAGAAATCACATTTAGATGCAGTTTTTTTCCAAGTTCATGATCTTCTGTTCCGCATCCAGGAGCAATATGAACAATCCCTGTCCCTTCCTCTTCCGAAGCCAACGGCCAAAGAACAACCTCATGCTGGGATTTTAATTGGCTGTTGAAGTTATTATAAGGCATGACATATTTCATTCCTTCAAGCGAAGCCCCTTTTTTCTTATCGACAATCTTGTACTTCCCATTTAATTCACCGAGCCTTTTTTCAGCAATCCAGTAATGTTTTCCCTCTTGTTCTGCCTTCGCATACATTACATCTTTGTTTACCGCAATTGCGACATTTGCCGGAACTGTCCAGGGCGTTGTTGTGAATATCAAGAAGTATTCATTCTTTTTTCCCTTAACAGGGAATTTCATGAATAATCCAGGATGAGTCACTTCCTTGTAGCCTTCTGTGACAATATCATGCTTTGAACTTGCGGTTCCGCACCTCCAGCACCATGGAACAGAATCTTTTCCTTTGTATAACCATCCTTTATCGTGATAAGTCTTAATCAAAAACCAATTATGAAGATTATTTTCATCAGACATCGTATAATAAGAATTTTCCCAATCCATCCACTGCCCAAGCCTTATTGACTGCTGGGTCTGGACTTTAGAAAATTTCTCAACCCTTTTTCTGCAGGCATTCACGAAATTTAATATTCCGAATTTTTCAATGTCTTTCTTGTCCTTCAAGCCGAGGTCTTTTTCTTCTTCTCTTTCAATCCACAATCCCTGGCAGTCAAAACCATTTTGGAATCTCGTTTCATATCCTTGCATGGACTTGAATCTATGGAAAAGATCCTTGTAAGTCCTCCCCCATGCATGATGAACCCCCATAGGGTTATTTGCAGTAATTGGCCCGTCAATGAAACTCCATTTTTTACCGCCTTTGTTTTTCTTCCTTAGTTTTTCAAATATCTTTTTATCATCCCAGAAGCTCAGGGTTTCTCCTTCAATCTTCTTGAAATCATACATTTTAATCCTTAGTGTCCTATATTTTTAAATTAATTTATTTTTTCCACTCGACAATGTCCCCTGCATCCAATTCAACCCTGTCTGCTTTTCTGAGCCCCGCAATCTGGCTCCTTGTCAATATGGGGAAGTGCTTTATTTTTTCCAGATAGTCTGGAATATACCATATATCCTCCTCAGAGGCCATCCAGTTGAAATGGTCAAACCTTGATAAATCAACAGGTGCAGAATAAGACCTCAAGTTTTTCTTACCGTCATCGTCGAAATATTCGTGGAAAAAACTCATGACGAGCTCCCTTATGCTCTTGTATACCGGCTCCCTGTATCTGAGAACAGGGTGATTCGTCTTTCCTATAGCCCCCCATTTCCCGTCCTTTTTGAATACGCAGATTACATGATCAAAATCTTTCTTCGTTGCTGTCATGTCAACCACGAGAGGCTTTTCTCCATGCACTCTCAAGGCAGCTGCGGCTAACATTGCCCCCTCTATGCAATGTGCCTTCCGATTTTTTAATACCATCCTCGGAGACATGCAGGTATCTCCTTTTTCCTCAAAATTTATGGGAATTCTGTTCAGGAAGTCCTGAATTTTCCCAGGAGTATTCAGGCCTTTGAGAATCTTTATTTCTCTTTTATTTAGACCCAACATGATAATATATGGGGAAATCAATTCTTAAAATTTTCCAGAAATTCTTTTTCGAGGAAATGGAGCTCGCTTGGAATTACCATGCAGAAAGGAGCTTTAACTTTTAAGGACCTTAATTTTATGATGCTACCATAATAAATCTTGCTTTCCTCTGTTCCCAATTTTGAGCATATAATAATTTTCTCTAATTTGATATTGTTTTTAGCGCAATCACCATCTAACCTTTTTAAAACATCCTGGAATTCAAGGCCTATGTCAATCAAAATTAAAGTATGTGCCTTAATTTCTAAATTTGCTTTGACTATTTCCATGTAACTGCCTGCCTCAAAGCCAGGCATGCTTGTCGTCTTTCCGAATTTGTAAAGCTGAAGTCCTGTCTCTGCAATAGCATCAAAAACCGAGGCGTTATGTAGGATTCTTGTCTTGATTTTCCTTTTTTTGGCTTCCTGAATTATTGAAATATGTGTCGTGGCCGTTAAGGGGCTTCCGTAAATCAGCAAAGCAACATCAGTTTTTTTAGCCTCGTCCAAAAATTTTAAGCCCTCTACAAATTCTCTATCAGCAATGGTTATTTTTTTTCCTATCGACCTTTCCATTTCATTAATGGAATAAGGCAATTCTGCTGTATAATTTTCAAGATAAATCTTCTTGCATCTCTTAGCAATTTCAAGCCCTTTCTTTGAAATGCTGTCATCGCTCAATCCCAGGCCTATCAGATACAACATTTTATTTTTTCCTCCTCAAACTCCTGCTTGTGACTATGGCGATGAATGCAAAACTGAAAAGCAAAACATCATTTCCGGCTATCAGCCCAATTAAAACTCCTACCATACTTAAAAGAACAATGAGCTTGAACCATCTCTGACCCTGCCCTGATTCATCTTTCGTGGCTTTTGCGAGCCGGTTTCCTATCGGAATTCCGAAGACAAGAACAAGAATTGCTATAACCAGCTTGATAAGTTCTATCATAGAAATATTAATAATAGGTTGATTAATAAATTATTCGGGTTAAAATATTTAAAAATCCATACCATTTAATATTATGTCACAATATCAAAAGTTCCTCATCGTGGCTTCAAAGCTGGACAAGGCAGGAATAAACATTACAACGCAGCTGAGCCAGTTCGGAGAATTCAAGTTTTATCTCGTCGACAAGGAAATCATCTATACGGAAAATCTTGACCTGGAAAAAATAAATTCCTATGATTTTGTGATATTTGCCTCAAAACACAAGTCAGAAAGCAGGGAGAAGACGCTTTCTGTGCATGCCCCAGGAAACTGGAGACTTGCAGAATTAGGGGGGGAAAAGAACCGAGTTTGCAGGTCTTCTGCCCTGTTCATGAAGCATATTTTTGAAAAACTGAATGAAAATGCGGAAAAACATTATCTAAAGGATTACAAAGTCACTCTTGAAGCAACGCACCACGGCCCCCTGATTGAAAAGCCCTGCATTTTTATCGAGATAGGCTCAACAGAGACAGAATGGACAAACAGCAGGACTGGTTTCGTTGTGGCAAAAACAATTTCAGAAGCAATTTCTGACTTCAAGGAAAATCCGTATAATGAGGTAGCTATTGCGATTGGCGGCCCTCATTACTGCCCGAGCTTCAATAGAATCCAAGGAAAATCAAACGTGGCAATTTCTCATGTAATCCCGCAATATGCATTTCCCCTGACAGAAGAAATGATTTCAGAGGCAGTTAAGAAAACAGAGGAAGAACTGGATTTTGTTCTTTTGGACTGGAAAGGACTTGGAAATTCTGAGCAAAGGCAGCGTGTGATTTCTATCTTAGACAGGCTTTATCTAAATTACAGGAAAACGAGTGATATCAGCAAATAAGAAATTATTTCTTCCAAGCTAAAATTCCCAAAACAACGAGATTGACAAAAGGAACAATCAGAAGAAGGCTTATCCAGCCTGGGAATTTGATTCTTTCAGCAACAAGCCAGAAAAGCCAGATGCCGACTGCGGCAACAAACAATCCTCCGAAAGGAAGGAAACCGAGTAAAAGAGCCCATGTCCAATGCCCGCTCTTTTTAGCCATCTGGGTCAAAAGATAAAAATTTGCAATAGGTATAAATGCAAACCATTCATTCTTTGTTCCTGTTTTTTTAGCAATTCTCATCAAAGCCAGAGCCACATAAACATATAGAATTACAATTATCAGAAGAAATATAAAAAAAAATCCCGCAAGTAAATTAGCCTGGAAAAAATCAGGCCTGTTCAAGACATCCCATTGCAAAAACATGATATAATGGGGAAAAAGCGGTTTATAAAACTTATTTATGAAAAAATTCCACAAGTTATAATTGACATAATCCGACTAATTAATTTTTAACCATTATAAACTTAAATCCATATCAACATAACCTTATTAAATCTGTTTTGCTTAAATAAAAAATGGACAAAAAACTGAGCAAAAAAATATCGGCACTGGATCCGAGGTTCAGGAAAAAGATAGAGGATCTTTTCAGCGCCATGACCGAGTCTGTTTCCCTGCTGTATGATGCGGCAACTCATGATGAAAAAACAGGGCTTTACAACAACAAGTTTTTTGAAAGCATTCTTGAAATGGAAATGGAAAAAGCCAAAAGAGGTCAAGAAAAACTTTGCTTGTTTATAATCGATATAGATTTCTTCAAAAAAATAAATGACATCCACGGGCACATAAAAGCAGACGAATTCCTGAAAAGACTTGCAGATGTTCTCAAAAAACAGCTGAGAAAATCAGACGTTGCGGCAAGATTCGGCGGCGAGGAGTTTTTCATAATACTTCCCCAGACAAAACTGCAAAAGGCAAAAGCGCTAACAGCAAGAATAAGAGATGCAATCAAGTCAGACAAGATACTCGGAAAGCACAATATCACAGTCTCTGGAGGATTAACCTCTTACAAAGAAAAAGACACAAAGAAATCTTTCATGGAAAGGGCAGACAAGGCTCTCTACGATGCAAAACACGCTGGAAGGGACAGATTTGTGGCTATTGCCTGAGTGAATTAATTTATCACTTTCCCGTTTTCATAAACCAGCATCTTTCTTTTTCTCAGTTCCTTGAAAAATGGCTCTGAAGGAACTATGAATTCCGGAGAATAGCTTCCTTGCTCGTTTATCGTTTTTTTGAATATCATCTGTGCAATTATGCTCGCAGGCATCCCTGTGTCAATGTTGCAGCCTGCGTCTTCCCAGCCTTTTAATGGAGGTACAATGCATTCCATGAGTATTTCTCTTTTTTTTCCGTTATGTTTTCCTTTTATCAAAACCCACAGATTTTCTGTCTCTGTATACCCTTTTGGATATTCAAGCCTCTTCAAAACCTCTGTAAGAAATTCATCAGGCTTTATCTTTTTCCCTTCAAAATCAACAGGTTCTTTGCTGGCGAATCCAAGCTCAATCAAACTTAATATGGTTCTCATCGAATGCTCCGGGAAACCCGCATAAAATTCGCAGTTCTGTATCCCTTTTTTCTCGCAAAACCTATGGAAAGTGTAGGTCTCAGGATGATGCCCGACCTTGAATTCTTTTTCCCTTCCTATTGCCCTGTGATAAGTCTTGACTACAGAATTCATTGGCTTAACTATTCTTGTCTTATGGTGGTGAAGATAGCGCGCATACATGGTGAATTCCTGGAGAATACTCTCCATCGAAAAAGGAACCACAAATTTTTTCATATTAGAATCCCATGCAAAACCAACTTCAACTGTATCGATTTTATCAAACTTTTCATCTGCATAACGAAGCATGACATTACCAATGCCGGGAACAGAGCCGCAGCCGGTGATGTGTATGATTCCATTTTTCTTGAGAATCTTATGCATTCCGAGCTGTTTTCTCGTCATAGGAATGTCTGAGCCAAGGTCGAGAGAATTTACTCCAGCTTTTATGCACTCTTTAAGGCAGTTCAGGTTCCAGTCCCCTTCTGCACAATTCACGACAACTTTTGCACCTGATTTTTTTATGACTTTTACAGCGTTTTTCATATCCCTCAAATCCAGATAAGCAAAAGAAGTTTTTTTTCCGTATTTTCCCAGCAAATGCTCTATTCTGTTTTTATCTCTCCCACACATGAAAACAGAGTATCCACTTTCAATCAAATCTCGAGTTACAATTTTTCCCTGCATCCCCGTGGCCCCAACAACACAAAAATCAAATTTCATTTTATATGTGGATATGCTTAAAATTATTATTTTTAGTAGTGCTTAATGTTGGATTATATGGATCAATCTTCATTTTTCCGCCATCTTCTTTCTTGAAAACAAATTCCTGGACCCTCATGTTGTCAAAAACATAATCCTTGTAGTTTGTATTGAACAAATCCTCTGTGAAATAAACTCCCTTTTTTAATCTATTTTTGTTAAATAAAAGAGTGAATAAAGCGGCAAATACTCCTATAACTACCTGATAATAAGTGGCGTTTGTCCTTATCATTGAAGCATTATTTATGCTATTAAAATAATACACTTTTCTGTCTCCATAATTAAGAATCACGCCTATGCTATCGGAGCCTTCTAGAGGAATATCTATGTTTTTTATTACCATAAAATCTTCCTCTAAAATCCTGTTTTTTCTCCTGTTCATTTTTAACAAAGCTTCCATGGTATCATCGTTAACTGAATAAATAAATTTTGACGGAATATCATACTTATAGGACAAGGTAAGATTCTCTTCATGCAGCACCGTGAATCCTTTTGGATACTTATCAAGCTTCACAATCGGGCTTAAAATTGGTCGCATATCTTGGCGATGGCTTATTGCATTTGGGGTTATCGGCTTTATCTTTTTTCTGCCTAACGCAACCCCAGAGGGGTCCCTTACATTTTCAACGAGGAATTCATGGGGGGACCATGTTATTGCAAGCTGTTTTGTTTTGAATGGGGTCTGGATTTTTGAAGTATCATATTCAAAATGA
>Ga0209321_10000312_pt1 | contig 30765 bp, 30 predicted proteins | sample Rifsed16ft4_FD_184012 | JGI IMG/M metagenome (GOLD analysis project Ga0209321, IMG submission 184012) | Soil microbial communities from Rifle, Colorado, USA - sediment 16ft 4 - CSP-I_5_4 (version 2) | ecosystem: Environmental > Terrestrial > Deep subsurface > Rock core/Sediment | place: Rifle...
ATTGTGAACGCAGTCAATAAGGCCCTTTCACAGGACGAGGGCGATGTGATGCTCCTCTTGGAGAACACGGCTGGGACGAAGAACAGCATGGGCTCCTCGTTCGAGGAGATCAAGAGAATTGTCGACGGAGTTGAGAAGAAGAATAGGGTAGGCGTGTGCTTTGATACCGCGCATGCGTTCGCTGCAGGGTACGACTTAAGGACTGGTCAAGGTGTGGAGGAGACCATACGAAAGTTTGATTCGGTTCTTGGACTTGGATTGCTGAGGGTAATTCATCTTAACGACTCGAAAGGGGATTTGGGCTGTGGTCGGGACAGGCACGAACACGTGGGATTGGGATACATAAGAAAAGAAGGGTTCAGAGCACTCTTCAGAAACAACGCCGTCAGCGACCTGCCATTCATAATGGAAACACCAGAAAGCAAGGATGATTCGGCGGAAATCAAGAGAGTAAGGGACCTTTCGACCTGAATCACACTCCCATTACTTCCCAAAAGCCCCTGTCAACACCTCTTCCATCCTAGCTACAAACGCTCCACGAGAAAGCACAATTTCTATCCCAACACCTTTTGCCTCCTCTGCCAAGTGAGCTTTGACATGGGAATAGTACCCAATCACGCGAGGCCTTCCGCTCACATGATTCTTGAGAGCCGATAGCTTGCCTTCCAATGCATCCAAGCTAATGACGAATACTCGAGAGGCGTTCCCCTCAAAATCACGCAACAGCTCAGCAAGGTCTGTGATTACTCTGAGTTCGACATTGAGCCTCTTCGCAGCACCTTCGATCTTTGATGAAAAGAGCAGATCAGGTTCGAACAGTACAATTTCGGTCCCTGTGGTCATCCTTGGTTCCAGCTCAGCTAGCGCCTGCGTTCCTCCTGAACATGGAATGGAACGAAACTGATTAAAGTTCGCTAGACCTCCTAGCCACCGACAATGATCTTTAGACAAGTCGCGGTCGGAACCTTCCAAAATTTCGCGTACATTATCGGAGATGAGAAAACTATGACGGCGGCGATTATTGACCCCGCTTGGGAAGTTGACAAGCTGCTGAAGATCTGCACGGACCTAGGTCTCAAGGTCTATTACGTGATCAACACGCATTCTCACCATGACCACATTCAGGGAAATGATTCGGTTGCTCGACAAACTAGTGCCAAGGTTGTAATGCACGAGAAATCTCTTGCCAAGAAGGATATTGCCGTGAAAGACGGTGACGCAATAGATATCGGCTCACTGAAAGCCAAGGTGATTCATACTCCGGGACATTGCCCGGATCACATTTGCATTTTGATTGATGGGAAGTTGCTGACTGGTGACCTGCTTTTCGTGGGCGAATGTGGCAGAACGGATCTTGCTGGGGGTAATCCAGGTGACATGTACGATAGCCTCTTCCAGAAAATCCTGCCTCTTCAAGACTCCCTTGAGGTCTATCCAGGCCACGATTATGGGAAGAAACCATCATCCACGATAGGATACGAGCGTGAGAACAACTACACATTGAAGCCTCGTAGCCGAGAGGAATTCATCAAGTTCATGGCAGAACCTTGACGCCCAAAAACCGTGCAAGAGAAATAATACTTGCATGAATCGTCTCATCCTACTGACAGTGCAATTGTCACGAGGCTTCTGCGAGCAGTAGCAGGTGCACCACCAGAGGTCTACTCGGCTAGCGATGATACTTTCCTGATGCTTGATGTCCTATCGAAAATGGCCGTCGAAGGGAGGGAGGTTCTGGATGTTGGAACCGGCTCGGGAATATTGGCGCTATACTGCGCCATGCGCGGGGCCCACGTGACGGCAACAGACATCGATGAGAAGGCCTTGCATCACACCGCGCAGGCCGCCAAAGACCTCCAAGTAAGCCTTCACGTCGCCTTGTCTGATATCTTCTCAAACGTTACCGGACATTTTGATCTGATCATATTCAACCCACCATACCTCCCAAGCGCAACGACCAAGGACCGGACAGTTGATGGAGGCAAGTGGGGTGAGATGGTGGCTGGGAAATTCCTGGATGGTTTGGCTGATCACCTGAGAAAGGATGGATCGGCCTTACTGCTTCTAGGCACTTCAAGCGATTTGGAGTCTCTGGCCAAGCTGCAATCTATGTTCGAATTCTCGACTGTCGCGAGCCGCCGTCTGTTCTTCGAGGAATTGCGAGTATTACAGTTGAGGTTTCGAGGAGACGCTGCCCGTTAGCGACTTAATTGCTAGATCGTCTTCGTAGAATTCCTTCTCGTTCACAGGTTTTCTTCCGTTGAAGCCTTCGTGCAATCCATGCCAGAAAGCTACTCTTTCCTCCTCCAGTTTCCAGCATAGCCAAACACGCATCCCAAGCCTGACAGCGGGAAAGTCAACCAGTCCGGTGTTCATGTCTTTGAGAACGCAGCCAAGGTCCTCAAGCTTCTGAATCTCCTTCTCAAGCGCCTCCATCGTCTTAGTCATCGCATCGTCATCCGTCTTGGTGTCCGCGTCCTTTTTGATGGCTATGATCGTTTCTGTAATCTGCCTTACTTCGGGCAGAAATTCGTTAGCCTGCTTAGGAGTGAAAAAGATAGGCAATACTGTTCGCTCTGAATCCTTCCCCATGGATAGAATAAGAGCTTTGCAGCTCTGGAAAGGGGACCACGGATGAGAGCACAACAATGGACGGTTAAGCTGCTGCACGAATCACGCATTGGCCACATGGCAACCTCAACAAAGGATGGAAGACCACACACAGTTCCGATCTGCTATGTATTCAACGGGAAGACCATCTACAGCTCAATCGACGAAAAACCAAAACGAGTCAGCTCAGGACGATTGCGACGCGCGCGCAACATCACTCAAAATCCCAGAGTCTGCCTAGTCGTGGACACCTACTCAGAAGACTGGAAGAAGTTACGGTACGTGATCGTACATGGATTGGCCACGATCATCAGTGGAGGCAACGAGCACAAACGCGCAATCGCGCTTCTCAGACGAAAGTACCGACAATATCGCAAGATGCACATCGAAGAAACCCCTGTCATTCGGATAAGCCCGGTTAGGATTATCGGGTGGAGATCAGACCTCGAAACCTAAAACCAAAAACATATTTACAGTAAGCATCCGGTTCTCGCGAAACCCCACTTTGAATGCGAGATGATACAAACGGCATCCGAAACGAAGAGCTTCCAGTCTAGAGAGCTTGCGGTTATGGGCAACTTCTTCTTTTGTGAGGCCTGCAATTCGGTCTGCGAATATGGAGACCCGGTCTGGCAAGAGCACCAGAAGGAACTGAAATCCCACAAGATCAAACGAATGCTTCTACTTCGATGTGCTAACTGCGGGACTGTTGTAGTCGATGCTTACGCAGAATACTCACCGGAAAAAAACCAATTTTGGTGTAGGAACTGCATAGGGAAAGTTGGCTATCTAACATTCAGGTCGACGTAGCTGACTGATCAATCTTGCTCGGTCAGTTCCAACCTTTCCTGACGGCCTTCCAGTAGGCTTTCCAATACGGATCCGATTTCGGATAATGGAGACGAACTCGTTTCTGCTTCCCTGTCCCATATATGCCTCGTCTCTGTGCTGTGAGCTTTCCGATCTTTTCCACATCTATCCCACTGGATCGGAGTTTGTTCAGCAGCCGCTTCGTTTTAGAAGATCTGCACGCGATTATGAGACTGCCCTCACTCAGCGACGTCAACGGATCAATCTGAAACAATCTGCAGATTTCCTCCGTTTCCTGGGACACATGAATCTCATCCAAATCCAATTCCATTCCCAGTCCCGAGGCCATACCTAACTCCATTGCAGCGGCAATCACGCCTCCCTCAGTTGCGTCATGCATCGCTGTCACGCCATTTTGGCGCACTCCGATGGACCTCGCAGTCAGAGCATCTTTGACTGTGGTGACTTTTCTCAGGTACCTCCTCGCTGTTTCGAACAGTCTGGCCCCCAGCGCTCTTCTGACTGTCCGCGGAAATACTCGTGTAAGGATTGCTGTTGTCTCAATAGCTGCGCCTTTCGTTAGCACAATGTCGTCTCCCTCTCTAGCCATAGCAGAGGTCAAGTACTCTTTTTCTGCCCCAATCGCGAAGAGAACTCCTCCTCCAATTATCGTGTAGTCACACCCTTCGTACTTCCCTGTGTGTCCTCCAACAATCGCTAAACCCAACCGGGAACATTCCTTGTGAAATGCCGTCCAATATTCAGTGAATAGCCGATCGTTCATACTCGGTGGGAGATTGAAATCAAAGATCCCATACTGGGGTGCAAACCCGCTTGTCGCAAGATCAGAAGCAAGAAGGTTCACGGAAAGCCAAGCAGAACTGCTAGCACCCAGCTCTGGTATGAAAGACAGTGGATCCGTAGTGGCAACCAACACACTCCTCTTGGCGATTCTAACCACAGAGTTGTCTACGCCGAACTTTGGGCCAACAACAATCTCACGTCGCTTGACACCTAATCTTCGAAAGATCACTCTACGTAAGTATCTCTGGTTGAATTTGCCCAACCATGGCGAAGTTTGCGACATCTTGAAACCCAGACGTTTCTCCTATTCGGTAAACCTGCGATAAACAAATGGGGGGAAGGAAGGTGGCAATGCTGACGTCAATGTGGTCACATGTAGATCTGAAGTATCTTTCGTTTCTGCAGTACGAACATCACTATCGAACTCACGACTAGTTCGGGAACGAGATAGCTACCGTTGTATAGGGCTGAATATAGAGCCGGCGACATCCCTGCAGGCGCATATGTAGCAAAGAAAACCAAGCCCGAAGTGAAATGGCAGACGAACCTTCCTGCGATCCCAACAACAACCCCCCCCAACGGAAACCTGCGGAAGAACCCTGCCAACCCCAGTGCGCCGTACGCCAAAGGATAGTCGAATAGAACCTGCAATGGGTGAAAGATGAATGGCTCCTCGATTAGAACTACAAGACCAAAGGCGATTCCCGCAAGAATACCGATCTTTGGTCCTCGTCTGAGTGCGACAAAAAGCACAGGGACCATTGCGGCAGCTGTAATTCTGCCTCCCTGCGGAAATTGGTACAGAGTAATAAGATGTAGAACTCCTGAAAGCGCTACAGCAGCAATCACTTCTGTTAGGATCCTGGTTTGAATCTTCACGACTGACCTTCACCTCCAGAATTTTCTCGAAGGTTACCGAGGACTAACGTCAGCAGATCGTGTAACGCGAAGTGAGAGAAATCCGCTTTCGAGATACGCATTGTGCACACTCCCTACGCCGGCATTACCCGGGTCAGGTTCTCGGGGTCGACGGCAGTTGAACCGTCCTCTCAGCCGGGCCCTCCCAGCTCCCCCGGTACCCTCACTCCCAAGCGACAGACATGCGGAATTTAGCTTTACCGAGACATGCAGCACCAGTCTCCGCTGCGGTCAGACGCCGTTGCGCCCTTTTCCAGAGTATTTTGATGGTATTGTGACTCTGTGGACCTCAACGCTGGCCGCCGAATATAACGCGATGAAAGGTTCTGGTTTCGTGGTCTCCCCGGCCAATATGGAACCTGAAGAACTTCCGAGGTCAGTGAACAGGACTTCGCTGCTGTCCAAAGCTAGAATCGCGGCGTGAATTCTCGACGGGATGATCCTGACCCTGCTGTCGTAGTGCTCGACTTCACTTTCCTCTTTTGAAGACCATACAATCAGTTTGGAATCAGGGGGCTCGCGTCGACCGAGCACGTATACGTGCCCTCTCTCGATCGAAACGGTCCCCTGACTGCCAGTGAGAGTTCTTTTCGAGTCGTGATAGAACAGCGGCGTGGTCCGGCCCAGGATTATTATGACTGGGTCTATTGTTTCGCTGATCTTGAAAGGTTCGCTTACCTTTACTGATGACTCACCATATTGAGCGGTATATCTGCTGAGTGCCTCATCAAATGACGGATACTTCTTTCTGAATTCCATTATGCCCGCAAGGACTTTTGTCTTTAGACCTTCGGTTTCCTGCAAAGCACGGTCAACTACAATTATCGGAATTCCACGTAGTTAAAGACAGATGGGCTTCTTATAGTTGGACGCCAGCGAGCTTCTCGTAACTCTCACCGTTAGCCTTCCAGTTTGGGTTCGGGATCAATGTCGAGGCATATTTCCAAGCTTTGTAGGATCGATTCGGGTTTCGAAAGGGAGCGAATATCATTAACCCCAGAACTTTGTCTGAATCATGACCGAAGATTCTGCTTGCAAAGGAACGGGCCATGGCAATCTTATTGATCGCTTTCCTACGGTCAGGTGACGCTGAGGTCGCCAGCACCATGAGTGAAGACTCTTTCCTAGGCAGCTGCTTGAGCGAGTGAGCTCTAAGGCGCAATATTTCTCGAAGAAAATCCTGCCGAAGCGACGGTCTGCGTCTGCCTTTCAGCGTACCATTGGACCTCGTCTTGACCTCAATGTATGTCCAGTTGTTGTCCATCACGACAGCAAGGTCAGCTCGCTTCCCACCAGGCAGTGTGGGTTCAGACCTAACCGCAATACCACGTTGAGAATACGTTCGAGCGATACCCCCGACTACCGCGTCATGATCGAATTCAGCGGCATACTTCAAGCTCGAAACGTAGATTCCATTGCTCACTATGTGATCTCACGCCTCTATGGCTTTGGTCACATCACCATTATTATTCACTTTCCCTTGAGCGCAAGCTAATCATCCCGATCTGACTTGATGACGGTATCTCTGCAGAACAGCGCCCCATCACCCATGCATTCATGTAGCTCCACTCTCCCGCGTTTAAGGGCTGCGCGAATTAGCTCTGAGTGGAATTTGTGACCCAGTAGGTCATGGTTTGCTTCTGCCGTCCGCAAGAGTATGCAATTCTTGCTGACTATGGAGGTTTTCCCATCTTTCTCTTCTAGTTTTGCGGCGAACCCAAGGCCATCAAGCGCGTCGGTCACCTTTCTGAGGCGTTCTCGAGACGGCAAATCATCAGATACGGCTCCGAGTGTTACGCTCAGTTCGCGTGCGGTAGAGAGAAGGATTGATCGCAAGGCTGGCGGTCCGTAGGTCTCACCGATTTTTCTGATAACCAAGTCCAATAGCACATCGTACTTGCGCGTGAAAAGTTCCGCCCCTGATGGCGAAAGTCGCAGTCACCAAACCCGCGTTCTCCAGCATCTGTCGGTCGCACTGCGCTCTCGAAGATCCCGAGTTTTTGTGCGATGTCGACAGCGGTTTGAGGCTCTTCGAGCAACAGGTTCATGATGCGCTTTTTCTGATCTGGTAGAAGAGTAACTGGGCCATCAGCTGCCTTTGTCAGTGATCTACACCGCCCAAAAATGCTTTAAACAGTATGAAGTAATTAAAAAGTAAACATAAATACGGCGAGAACGCGTAAACCGAATCAACTTCTGCCTGCAATTCGAAAATTCGGAGGATAATGACCTTGCTCCCTGACTCAGTGAAGAAATTCATCGAAGAACGACACGACAAGGAGTACAACGGCGCCGTCGGCGTATTGTCGTCGTTCCGAGGTGACGGCACACCTAATGCCTCGCCAAAGCACTTCCGCATCAGAGATGACGAACACTTAGAGTTCACAGACGTGTTTTCTCAAACCTTGAGTGACGTTCTCAAGACGCATCCTGACGTCACGGTTGTCTTCTTCGATCCAAAGGCCGTAATCGGTTACAGGATGAGAGGTAGGGCAGTGCTCGAAACTTTCGGCCCTCTCTTCCAACAGGCCGCTAATCAACTGGAGAACATGGGATTCAAACCGAAAGCAATTGTCAGCATCGCGCTTGAAGAGGTCCAGTCGTTGACCTACGGCCCTGGGACGGGCAAAAAGATCGGCTGACAGCATTCCTCAGCCACCCCGATCCAGCACTGTGCCATCGCATCATTCTGAAAGAGCAGTTGAAGAGACTACACTGACGGAGGGCTGGAAAGGTCTCAGTTGTCCTGAGCGAGAGGAGAGCGTTTCAGCTTCTGCTCCAAATTAACCTTTTGAGAACGAGCCATCCATAACTCCTCCTCGGTAAAGGCCTCCTCGTGGGTCGTCAGGTAGTGCACATTCATCTCCTGCCTCTCTTTGAACCGGCGCTCGCAATAGAGACATCGAAGATCAGCTTGTATCGTTCGCTTCAGATCGCCAACGAAATAGACTGCCAACGTCTGTACCCAGCAAAGAGGCTCTCGCGAGATGTATTTAACGCGGATTGGAAGAGAAGCGAAATTTGGAGAAGGTTCCACTTTTCTACCTCCGACCAAGAAACGCGACCAATTAGTATGCTTCGAGTGATGGTGATACTTCAGCCATGAGAGCGATTGTCTGCGTCAAGCAAGTTCCTGCGGTCTCTGAACTCAGGTTCGACAATGAGAAGAAAACGCTCATTCGCGAGGGAGTGCACAATGAGATCAACCCCTTCGACAGACGCGCCATAACCTTCGCCGTGGAGACCAAGAAGAGGTACGGTGGGGAGGTCGTTGTGATGACAATGGGACCGCCGCAAGCCAAGGAGGCCCTAGTGGAAGCACTGGCGATGGGTGCCGATAGAGCATTGCACCTTCTTGATCGAGCCTTCGCTGGATCTGATACCCTCGCAACCTCGCGGGCCCTGTCCCTTGCGACCGCCCGCGAGAAACCTTTCGACATGGTGTTATGTGGAAAATACAGCGTCGATGCCGAGACTGGCCATATCGGACCAGAGCTGGCGCAAATGCTCAGCCTTCCGCACGTGACTGGAGCGACTAAGGTGGATTTCTCTGATCCGTTTGATAGCGCTTTGATTGAAGCTGAAACTGATTATGGTTTTCAGCGAGTTGAAGTTCCGATGCCTTTCCTCCTCACGACTGCTGAGAGACTCATCAGACCAGGCCGTCCCATTCCTGACGAATTGGAAGCAGCAAAGACGAAACCATACAGAGTGATAACCGCGTCAGAGCTGAGTAACGACCCGTCGATCTTCGGTTCCGCAGGATCCCCAACTTCTGTCAGTCAGATCTACTCAATCGAAGCCAAGAGAAGAAACGAGATCATTGAGGGTTCGACCAGTGAGGATAGAGTCTCACGCCTTGTCGAGAAGCTTCTCGCTGAAGGACTCTTCTCTGGTCGGAGGGACCGGGTAGAGGCAAGAATCAAGCCTCCGGACTCCCGCCGAATGAAGAGTGAGAAAGCGTTTTGGGTTGTAGCAGAACGCGTTCAAGGTGGATTGAGGGGCGTAACCTACGAACTTCTGGGACGCGGCCTCGAACTTGCAGCCAACGTTGCGAGCGAGCTCTGCACGGTCATATTCGGAAAGACCTCCAACGACCAAATCCACAATCTGATCGAGCACGGTTCCGACAAGGTGTACGTCATAAATCATGAAGAACTGTCAGCGTACTCAAGCGATGCCTACTCTGAAGCGCTAACGCAAGCGATCCAGAAATTCAAACCTTTCACAGTGATGGCAGCTGCCACTTCTCTTGGAAGGGATTTCATGCCTCGAGTCGCAGCGCAGCTGGGGTTGGGGATGACTAGCGACTGCATTGGTTTGGAGATAAACGAGCAGGGACAGCTTGTTCAGCTGAAGCCCGCGTTCGGCGGAAATATCGTAGCACCTATACTGAGCAGAACGATCCCACAGCTGGCCACAGTGCGCCCTGGGATGCTCACTCCGTCTGAATCGAACCCTTTCCGAAGGGGTTCTGTGATCGACTTCACCCCGATCAACATCAAGCCGCTATCGCGCATGATCGAAGAAAGGCTCGAAGCTGATCATGAGGCTGTGAGGCTGGACGACGCGGATGTGATAGTAACAGCCGGGGCAGGACTCGGCGAGCCTGAGAACCTGAATGTCATCAGAGAACTGGCTGAGATCCTGGATGCTCCCCTGGCCACGACGAGGAAGGTCGTTGACTTGGGTTGGCTTCCTAGACAACTCCAAGTTGGACTAACTGGACGATCTGTTGGTCCCCGAGTCTATGTTGCGGTGGCGGTGAGAGGTGCCTTCAATCACATGGTCGGCGTCGGTCGCGCCAAGACCATAGTAGCCATAAACAATGACCCGAACGCACCTATCTTCAAGAACTGCGACTACGGGATAGTCGGAGACTTTGCAGAAATAGTCCCGCTGCTCACAAGCAAGTTGCGTGAGGCTAAACGGAAGGCTTCGACACAGGACTTAAAACCATAAAGACCCTGCGCCTTGTGTAAGGTGTCGGTGTGTCTACGACGTTAGTTCGCGCCTGCGCCACATCTGAGGTTCCCGTTGGCAGCTTGAAGTGGGTTCGCGTTGGTGGCAACGACTTAGTGATCGCGAATGTGGACGGAAAATTCTATGCGTTGCACAATTGGTGTACCCACGAGCAAGGAAACCTCTCAAAGGGCGAGTTGAAGAAAACCGTTCTCATCTGTCCTGAACATGGTGCCCAGTTCGACGTGACGACAGGCAGGGTCCTGCTAGGTCCTGATGGAGAGAGCGCGGACAGCATTCAGCCTGAGAAATCATACAAGGTCGTGGTCCAAGGAGACGACCTCATGGTCGGAATCCCCTAGCCAAACTCTTTGCGGGTGAAGGTAACGCGCCAAGAATTATATTTTCTATAGACCAAAAGCATTAAGAAAACGGCAGAGCTTCTGGGCTTAGGTAGCACTGTAAATGTCATCCCACTCAAAATCCAACAGCAAACAACGGAAGAAAGGGTTCAGTCGCGGTGAGAAAATCATCGGGCTAGTGATTCTGGTCGTAGCGATCTGGGCAGTGTATTCCTTTACCCAGCCTCCCTCTCCTTCAACTACTACCACGAGCACTGGAACCACGGCGACGGGAGTTCCTGTTGCGCCTGATTTCACTCTGCCAGTAGTGACCCAGGACGGATTGACTGGTCAGAGGATTTCGCTATCCTCGTTCCGAGGAAAAGTTGTGTTGCTGGAGTTCATGGAGCCTTGGTGCAGTGTGTGCCAAGATATGGCTCCGATGTTGGACAGGCTATACGCGCAGTATGAAGCTCAGAACGTTGTATTCCTAGCAGTCGCGGGCCCATGGAACAGTGCAACAGCAGACGACGCTGCGAAGTTCATTCGCGACTATGGAACCGCCTGGACCTTTGTGTACGATTCATCAGGCACGACTTTCACTACATATGGGGTGTCGGCGACTCCAACATTCTTTCTGATAGCCAAGAACGGCTCCATCGATACGAGATACGAGGGCACAAACGCAACCTTCGAGATACTTGCCGCAGGTCTAACCAGACTAAACAGCTGACACCATTTGTAGCAAAGGGCACTTGCGTGGGCCGTTGCTGCCCTAGCTCTGATTGGGCTAGGGGTTTCGGCCTTCCTTACATGGTATGATATCCCCACCCCTAGAGGATTCTGTTCTCTTACCGGTTTCTTCGGGTGCTCAGAAATTCTCACAAGTCAATATTCTAGGATCGGTGGCGTCCCAACAGCCTTCCTCGGTGCTCTCTGGTTCATCGTAGTCCTGTGGCTTGCGATTGGTGTCACTCGAGATGAAGCTCGCCTGATCTACCTTCTCGGCTGGTCGTTGTTGGCGATTCCGGGAGTCGGCGCGCTGGCCTACATTGAACTTGTCGTCATTGGGGCGATTTGCCCATTCTGCACATCCGCGCACGTGCTGGGACTCGTAATTCTAGTCCTCGCTGTGATCATGTGGCGGAACAGAAACCATTAGCTGCGCACACACGAAGAATTCCATAGTACTTGATTATGTTCCATCCCATAATCCAAGTCTGAACTTTCCCAATTCCACACCATACAATGACTTCAGTTTTCTTGAGTCTGTCTTTCCCTTCAAAGACTTGACTAGAGCTATGCCGTATGTTTCAATCGGCACTTGGTAGCCTGCATCCCTAAGCCATCCAATCTCAAGGCTTGTGAGGCCATCGCACCATACGAATATGCCTGCGCCAGGGTTCCGTTGCTCGGCGTCAGCCAGTAGCGCTTGAAAAGATTGACTGTCGAGGGCGATTATTTCGTAAGCTTCTGAGATGCGCGGATTTGAATCCCAGTAGGCGTATCCCACAGCTGTGTCTCCACGTTGGGCGATGCGCAGGTTCTCTTTGGGTTTCATCTCGCCGGTTGCATACTTACGTGCTTTCAGGAAGTCGCTTGGTCTATAGATGAATCCATAACTTCTACGGACCGCTTCTGTGTAGACCTTATTGACGATGGGAATATCCTCGTCTGAGAAGGAGCGAACGAGAACTTCAGACGGTACAGGTGTGCGTGGTTGCTTAGGGTACTTCACCGCAATATGTGAGCGACTGAGCTCGGCATAGTCAAGCCGTTCGTACATTACCATTGCTCCGAGACGCCCAGAAGTCGTTAGGACACTGTGGTCCAGGCCCCTTTCTCTGAAGTACTGATGAGTAGCGTTCATGATAGAGGTCATGAAGCCACGCCTGGCAAAGTCCGGACGAGTGGCCACCGCATTCACCCCTCCCACATCCAGCCTTCCCCTTGTGGTTGCCGTGGGAATTCGCATGAGCAAGTGGCCGGCAGCAACGGCTCCGTCTCTGGTTACCGCGAAGATTCCAAACTCGGACGTGTATCTATCATCATTCGCTCTCATCTCTTCGAGAACGTTTGGCATGGCCGGGAAGAACAGGCTGAGCTGAAAAAGGAGTGTTACCTGGTATGGATCGTCGACTTCGTCGAAGTACACTATTCGAAAGTCGGCCAATGGCATTCTCGATTTGTTACTGTTTCTACCTGATAACTTTGGTTTTCGGCTTGTGGCTACATTACTTCTACGTCGTGCGGGTAGCTCTCTTTGAGACCAGCTTGAGAGATTTTGATGAAGTTTGCTTTGCCGCGAAGTTGGGGAATATTCTTCGCGCCACAATAGCTCATGCCTGATTTCAGGCCACCAGCCAGTTGGCTGATCAACTCCGAGGCACTGCCCTTGTAAGCAACAAAAGCCTCAACGCCCTCAGGAACATAGTCAATAAGACCGATCGCACTGTCCTCCCCGTTTTGCTCTGACTCTCGTGCCGACCGATCATATGAAGCGGCAACAGAAGCCATACCTCTAACCAGTTTGTACTTGCGACCTTCTCTCATCACAGTCATCCCAGGACTTTCCTCCGAGCCTGCAAAGAGACTGCCAACCATCACCGTGGACGCCCCAGCCCCAATGGCCTTTGTGATGTCACCCGAATTGCGAATTCCTCCATCAGCGATAATTGGTACGCTTGCTTGATCAGCGACCTCTGTACATTCCATGATGGCTGTCAACTGAGGAACGCCCGCGCCTGTCACTATCCTTGTTATACAGATTGAACCGGATCCGATTCCGACTTTGACGGCGTCTGCGCCGGCTTCTATCAGATCTTCCGTGCCCTCCTTGGTTGCAACGTTTCCTGCGATCAAGTTTGCTTCGGGCAGATCCCTCTTGATTGAGCGAATCGCATCTAGTGTTATGTCCGAGTGCGCATGAGCAACATCGAGAACGAGCACATCAGCACCCGCATCGAAGAGCGCCTTGGCTCTTTCCAGGTGACCGGATTTCACTCCGAGAGCCGCCCCAACCAGAAGCCGCCCTTTTGCATCCTTGGAGGCGTTGGGGTACTGCTCTAGGCTTAGCATGTCTCTGCTTGTTATCAGACCTCGGAGTTTGCCATTCTTGTCGACCAAAGGCAGCTTCTCCAGCTTGTGTTTACGAAGAATCTCCTCAGCTTGCTTGAGGTTCACATCTGAGGATGCTGTGATCAAGTCCTTGGTTCCTGTCATCATTTCAGAGACTCTCTTCTCGGGATCATGCTCAAAGACTATGTCTCGAGTCGTAAGGATCCCCTGAAGCCTATCTCGTTCATCGAGTACAAGCAAGCCGGAGACGCCGTATTGGGACATTAGGCGTTTGGCGTCTCGAAGCTTCTGATCACCTTTTAGCGTGTAGGGCTGTTCGATCACGATGCTTTCAGAGCGTTTCACTTTCAGGACCTCTTCGACCTGTTGTTCGATCGTCATGAAACGGTGAATGATCCCGATCCCACCAGCCCTTGCGATTGTGATCGCCATCGCATGCTCGGTTACAGTGTCCATGGGCGCGCTGATGATCGGGACTTTCAACTCTATGTGACGAGAAAGTCTAGTCGTCGTGTCGACTTCCTTTCGGGATCGAACAGTAGATCGCTTAGGTATCAGTAGGACATCGTCGAAGGTCAAACCGTCCATAATCTTGTCTGATGACAAACTTGCCGACACAATCCTTTCAATTTCGACTTTGGAAACGCATGCGACGCCACGTTGCGCTGGATGAGGTTAAGGAAATCTCTGATTCACCGAGCGTCAACAATGTGCCCGTTACTGGGTCACAGTTTTGTGAGCCAATTTAAACTTTGATTGTGAGCACGCGACTTTACGCGGAGAAATCGGCAGCCTGCAACTCACCCTATTCTTGGGAGTAGGGGCGCGGTCCAGTTAGGTGTGCGTTAGGTAGGTTAATATAACGTACGTCATATTCAGCCGGTTCAGTGGCGCATATTGTCGTACAAGCACCCTGAAGTTCTTGTTGAAACCAATTGGGTCAAAGATCACCTGAATGATACAACGGTACGCATCGCGGAGGTCGACTACGATCCCACCGCAAACTACAACCTCGGCCACATTCCAGGCGCTGTCCTGTTAGACTGGCTGAAGGACATGAACGACCCAGTTACCCGGGACATACTGAGCAAGCAGAAGCTCGAAGATCTCCTTGGTAGAGCGGGAGTCGGCAACGACACGACATTGGTGCTCTACGGGGATTTCAACAACTGGTTCGCTGCCTTCGCATTCTGGATAATGAAATACTATAGCGTCAACAAAGTTGTCCTGATGAACGGCGGCCGCAAGAAATGGATCGCGGAGGACGGAGACATATCAAAAGATGTACCCTCCTACCCGAAAGCTTCCTTCAAGGCAAATGGACCGAACGAAGAAATCCGAACGTATCTTGATTACGTTAGAAAGTCGCTGAACCGCAAAGACAAAGTTCTCGTTGATGTCAGAAGCCCCGCAGAATTCACCGGCGAGATAACGGCCCCACCCGAATATCCAAACGAACATGCCCAACGTGGCGGACATATTCCAGGAGCCGTCAACATACCATGGTCCCAAGCCGTCAAGGAAGACGGGACCTTCAAATCCGCAGAAGACCTGAGCAAACTCTACCAGAGCAAAGGCGTCACCCCAGACAAGGAAATCCTAACCTACTGCAGAATCGGCGAGAGATCATCATTCAGCTGGTTTGTCCTGAAGTACCTGCTCGGATACTCGAACGTCAAGAACTATGACGGATCGTGGACCGAATGGGGCAACATGGTCCGCAATCCGATCGAAAAACCCTAAGACCCAATCAGCGACTCCTCTTCTTTTTCACTTCACTTTTCTTACTATGAAGTGCGTGAGCTTTCCTTCCGGCCTAGACTCCAAGATCCCTTGGCCTGTCTGGTCGGACCATCTTACCATCTCGATATCCGCAGTTGGGTCATCGGAGATAATGTGAACCACCTCGTTAATTGCAATCTGGTTCACTAGTTCGTTCAATCTGACCAGGACGGCCGCGCAGTCGACTCCGATCTCCCACATCTCATAATCTGGGAACGCCTTGAAGCATCGAACTCGGAGCTCACGGATCTGAGATCTAATCTTCTCTTCGTTTGTTCGAGGTTGAGTTAAAATCTGGATCTCCTCATCCAACTGACTTGGCTGGATTCTGACGAACCATCCCTCATCGTAAGGATGGTCGCTGGCGATTTTGCCGTTGCTTTCCAATGCGGAGTTTACTTCAATCAGCTTGCCTGTTATTGGCGTCCGGACTGCTCCGAAGTACTTGATGCTCTCGATCGTCGCTACGCTACGCCCCCTCTCCAAGAACGTCTCAAGAGGTTTGAACTTGACTTGCTTGAGCTTCCCTGCAAGCGCTGCATGCACACTTGTAATGCCCAGCGTCGCGACCTTTTTCTCGTCTATTCTTATCCACACGTTGTTGTCGAGATCGTACAGCCTGTCATCAGGGAATTCGCAGTGGTCGATCTCCAAGCGCATGCTCCTTGAATTGGCTACTATTGATTTCTAAGCGTGAATAGCGACCTTGTTGCTTCGTACTTCACGTCGTGCACTATCCTAGGAGTCTTGAGGCGCTCCATGAGAAGCTCGTTTATCAAAAGATCGCATGTCCTTTCGCCCCTCGGCTCAAACCCGCTGATTCCAAGAATAGCCCGTGAATCAACTTCCACATTGCGTTGCTCGCCGTAGGCTTTCTCAACCACGTTAACGATAGCGGAGACCCTCGCGCCCAATTTCTCGACTAGCTGTATGCAGGCGTTTCGGGTTCTTCCAGTGAAACCTACGTCGTCGAATATTATCACACGATCGTCTGGAGCGATTGCGCCTTGCGGGACGGCGAAGTGATGTTCGGTCTTCTTGGTTGCTGACGGAACTTTGACATCTCCAATGATCGTACCGCGCCATGTTCCGGGCACTTGGGGATGATCTCTATCGTAGATCTTAACGGCCCGAACGAAGCTCAATCCAGACATGCTCGCATAAACCGCGGCTAAGGGCGGTCCGGAGGCTTCTGGGGAGAGAACTTTCGTGGCACTCCTTCCAAGCTTCGGTCGGAGTACGTAGCGCACTAAGTCGCCGAAGAAGGGCGCGTCGAAATTCTGATTTATGAAAGGCACATCAAGCCCTCCATCTCCCAACACGGAGAACTGTTGTGGGTTGGTCAGATGGCTAATCAGGCGCTCCTCCAGTCTGTTGATTCGTTCTTGGAATTTTGATAGGAGCGTGACTTCGTTGGAAGCGACAACCATTGCGTCTCCTATTTTCGGGAAATACACCTGCAACGCAAATCCCAGTATCTCTGTTTCGCGTGGTTGTTTGACCAATTGCTGGTATCGGTCGACGGCTACGCGGTCTTCGGAGATCTGAGAGGGTTGGGCGAGAAATCGGTCGATCTTCTTTATGACTCCAGTTTCGCCGCGAATCGCTTCAGGCGCGAGTACAGCATCGTCATTGACTCGCACCTCATCATTCTCTTTGAATAGGAGGACCCCGGATTCGCGCCCCCCAATCTCATAGGTCAATTCCCAAGACCCGTTCACTACACTAGTTGACTTGTTTATGAAGGGTTTCACAGCTGATGCTGGCGTCAGGTTTTAATGAAGCAGGAAGCTGTAGAACTGCCCTTATCGCTTAAGTGCCGAGAGCGAATGCTGCATTCAAAAAGTGACTAGCCTGATGCAGCGCAAAGCGAAGGGTCGCTATCTTTCCGCTCTTCCGCGTTCCAGACACTTCTGGTACTTCATGGTTAGCATAGGCGTCTCAACTTTCGCTAGGACAACGATCGACCCATTCCTGCCGGTCTTCCTGAATAGGGACCTGAACATTTCAGTGGGCGCTGTTTCAATACTCTACTTCACGAGTGGAATACTCGGCACTGTCTCCGTGTTCCTAGTGGGATGGCTCGCAGACAAGTTCGGTAGGAAGCTAATCTACATCTTCGGAAACTCGGCACATGTAATTGTCCCCGCAGCTCTCACTAGATTGAACGCATTCGGACAATTGCTGCCTCTAATGTCGATTTCTGGGGTAATGGAGTCTGCGGAACGCACGTCCCAAACAACCATAATCGCCGACCAAGTAGAAGAGAACAAGCGCAATACAGGATATGGGATAGGTCGAATCATCGGCAATGCAGCATGGATCATAGCTCCTATGACCGGCGCCATCTTGCTGGCCGAACGGGGGTTTGGTCAACTTTTCATTGTCTCCGCAATTCTGGGGCTGATAGGATTCGCACTCTTCATTGTGCTGGTCCCAGAGTCCCGAAAAACCGGATTGGAGAAACCTTCGCTCCCAAAGATCAGTGTTCTCAAGGACAGGGATTTGTTTGTGCTCTGTGTTGCATCTCTGTTTAGCATGCTCTTCTATACTCAATTCTACTCACTGCTCCCCATTTTCGCATCTCAAGTTAGAGGATTAAGTGAAATTGAGATTGGATTGCTGTTCTCAGCGTCCGGCGCGACGGTGGTAGCCCTGCAGCTCCCAACTTCAAGTTGGTTGGAAAAGTTGCCTAGGAAGACCGGTTACATCTTAGGAGTGGTGATCATGGCCGCGGGCATCACAAGCTTGGCCTTGGCGCCTTCATTCCACTGGCTCATATTTGCAGTTGTCATCATGACGATTGGAGAGAACATGTTTTTCCCAATCGCTTCCGCATTCGTCGCGGAGATCGCGCCGGAAGCCGAAAGAGGAACATATTTTGGAGCATTCAGCCTATTCTTGAGCGTTGGCGGAAACGTGTCTCCGCTTCTTGGGGGCACAATCTGGCAGATTACTGGCAACCCCTTCCTGCCCTGGTTGCTCAGCCCAATCTACGCCGGCATATCCGTCGCCCTAGCTCTGTTGCTACACAAACGGCAGCATGCATAGCGAATTGAACGAAGTAACCGCGTTTGTTCTAGCAATTATGAGATTGGGTAATAAGGCAGGACTCGTTTGCTTTTGATTCGAGATTGTGTTTATGATGGTCGCTAAAGGCCTTGAAGGTGTCGTCATCGATACGAGCAGTATTTGCCGAATAGACGGGAACGAGGGACGGCTAATCTATCGTGGGTACGACATACACGACCTATCATCAAACCTGTCTTTTGAGGAGGTTGCATACTTGCTCTGGAACGGTGACCTTCCTACACAAGACCAGCTCTCCGACCTGAAGAAGCACCTAATCGCCGAACGACCAGTAACGGACTCACTCAAGAACGCGATACGAAAACTGCCCACTTCATCAGACTCACTTGACGTGTTACGGACAGCTATCTCCACGCTCGGAACGGGACATCCCATCAAGAAACCAGACATAGGAGATGCTATCGCAATAACCGCGAAAATTCCAACTATCACCGCGGCTTTCGATCGTATTAGACGCGGTCAAGAACCGCTGGAACCTCGTCCCAACCTGGATCATGCTGCGAACTACATCTACATGTTAACTGGACGTGAACCTGATCGAAGCAAAGTTGACGCTTTGAACAAGTATCTAATTCTCCTTGCCGATCATGGGATGAACGCCTCAACCTTCACCGCAAGAATTGTTGCGTCAACCTGGTCGGACATGCATTCTGCGGTTGTTGCCGCAGTCTGCGCCTTGAAGGGTCCACTCCACGGAGGAGCCCCCGCTCCGGTTCTGCGCATGCTGAAGGAGATTGGGAAACCGGAACGGGCTGAGCCTTGGATTAGAGAGCAGCTGAAAGCGGGTCAGCGGCTCATGGGTTTCGGTCACCGAGTCTACCGGACGACGGATCCGCGGGCTGAGATCCTAAGAGGCATAGCTAGCAAATCTGCCGAGAAGAGCTTCTTCGAACTCGCCACGAACGTTGAACAGACAGGTGTAAGGATTCTTCAGGAGCATAGACCTGAACGGAAGCTCTACACAAACGTAGAGTTCTACTCATCCGTTGTGATGGATTCAGTAGGCCTCCCCCCAGACCTATTCACAGCAACTTTCGCCGCAAGTAGAACTGTGGGATGGACTGCAAACGTGCTGGAGCAGGTCGCCAACAACAGACTGATTCGACCCGAAATCCAATACACAGGACCAGTCGATCGGAAAGTCGTCCCGATAGAAAAACGCTAGCGAAGTCACACAAGCGTTTACTTCAGTGCGACCTGAAATCAGTCAATTTAAGTCGGAGCGTTCAAGTGGTTCAGAGGTTCCGTTGGGGGACTGTGAAGTTCAATGGTTAGTGCCGTAGAGACTGATGGCCTGACAAAGCGTTACGGCGAGCTACTCGCCGTCGACCGGCTGGATTTGAAAATTGAGGGTGGAGAAATATTCGGCTTGCTCGGACCTAACGGGGCAGGAAAAACCACGATCCTTTCTATGCTTGCCACTCTCCTCAAGCCAACCTCAGGAACTGCACGAGTAAACGGCCATGACATAATCGAGCAGCCTCATGAAGTTCGGCGGTCAATTGGAATCGTATTTCAAGACCCCAGTAGCGATGATGTTCTGACCGGTAGGGAGAACCTCTACTTACACGCGCTCATGTTTGGAGTTCCGAAACATGAACGGAAACAGAAGATCGACTACGTTCTCAGCTTGGTGGATCTTCAGGATAGGGCTAACGACATCGTGAAGAAGTATTCTGGTGGAATGCGGAGACGGCTTGAGCTGGCGCGTGGACTTCTGCATAATCCTCGAATCCTGTTCCTCGACGAACCAACCTTGGGCCTCGACCCTCAGACCCGGGAGCACATTTGGCAGTACATAGAGAACCTGGTGAAAGCGGAGAAAGTCACGGTCATCATAACTACACACTACATGGATGAAGCTGACAGACTCTGCGATCGAGTTGCCATAATTGACCATGGTAAGATTGTTGCGCTCGACAAACCCGCCGCACTCAAAGCTAAGGTTGGAGGAGAGATCATCAAGCTCCGTGTACGCTCACCCAGACTCGAGCCGATTAAGGACTTGGATTACGTGCTCTCGGTCGATCAATCCGGCAGCACACTGCTATTAACAGTGAAAGACGCGAGTGCCCACCTGCAGGAGATACTCGGTACAATTGGCCAGGTGGAATCTGTTGAGGTGCGCTCCCCTACTCTGAATGATGTGTTCCTGAACTATACTGGCCGCGAGATACGCGAAGAATCAGGTGAAGGCGGAGTGTTTGAGCGTATAGCGCGAGTAAGGAGTGGACGTTGATGGGTGAGCTTGAAGGATTCTACGCATTGTGGTATCGTGAGATGAAAGTGTTCACTCGCGAGAAATCGCGTATCGTATCGTCGCTCGTTACACCGTTGCTTTGGCTCGTGGTGTTTGGTGGTGGGCTTGGATCCGCAGTCTCATTGGGAGGAGTCAATTATCAAATATTCATTTTTCCAGGAATTCTGGCGATGACGATTCTGTTCTCATCTGTCTTCTTTGGCCTGTACATAGTTTGGGATAAGAAGATAGATTTCTTCAAGGAAGTGCTTGTTGCTCCACTTTCGCGTGTCACTATCTTTGCCGGAAAAATGGTTGGTGGTAGCATCGACGCACTACTTCAGGGAGCTGCAATGCTCGTATTAGGTGTCGTGTTGGGGATCAGATACAATCTCCTCACGTTGGTACTCTCCTTCGTTTTCATGTTCGTGCTTGCTTCCGCTCTAGTGAGCCTCGGCTTGATTATCGGTTCAAACATGGAGAGTGTGGAAGGTTTCCAGTTGATCATCAGCTTCCTGGTTTTCCCAATGTTCTTCTTCAGCGGAGCCCTCTTCCCCATCGACAACCTTCCCTCCTACCTATTGCTCTTCACAGTCATCGATCCAGTGACCTACGCTGTGGACGGCCTTCGAGGGCTCCTCCTGGGCTCGTCGCAGCTTCCAATCGCGCTTAACATGGCGATACTCGCAGGTTTTGCCGCGGTCATGATAGGAATCGGCACTTGGAGCTTCAAACGTCTCAAGTAGGCAGTCCTTGGAATCTTAAAATCTCATTCCTCCTGCGGCACCGTCCAACGAATTTATCCTGAGGCCTCCGTTATTGAGTACCCAACTATCTGTCACTTAGCAAGGGTGTCGGACCAGGCGAATGTTTCATGAGAGGAGCAAGAACTGATCATTGAACATCAAATTGCACAACGCTGTTTCTGGCCAAGAGGCTGCACGAGTTGTCAAATCCGGGGACAAGGTTGTTCTGGCTAATCTGTGTGGAGAGCCACATGTCCTCCCTAACCTGATCATGGATCGAGCCCATGATTTGTCAGATGTTCGATTTTTTCATTTGAGGCCATGTGGGCAATTCGTTGAGCGATATCTCGAAGCTGGAATGGAGAAGCATGTCAGGTGCGCTACGGCTTTTGCTGGAGGAAGCAAACCGATAGTTCAGCTAATGAAAGAGGGAAGAGCCGATTTCTACCCCATTCCATTAAGCAAAGTGCCATCGCTTTTCAGAAACGGCTCCTACAGACCGGACGTCTTCGTCACTACGGTTACTCCTCCAGACAATAACGGATACTGCAGTCTAGGAGTTTCAGTAGACTATGCTCACGCTGCTATCGAAACGGCTCGAGTAGTCATTGCGGAAGTCAACGAAAATGTCCCTCGCACCGGCGGCGATTCACTCGTGCACTTGTCTGACATAGACTACATGGTCGCAGATCATGAACCTTTGTACGAGATGCCAGTGCCAAGCATCACGAACCTTGAGAAGCGGATGGCCGAAAACGTCGCAGACCTTGTTGATGACGAAGCCACTATTCAGATTGGCTATGGTGCGGTCTCAGAGTCGATCCCGCCCTTCCTGAAAGAAAAACGGGACCTGGGAATGCACACTGAAATGTTCCCTGAAAGCGCCATCACGCTTGTCGAAGAAGGGGCTTTGACGTGTGAGAGGAAGAGCATTGATAGGGGGAAGATCGTATGCGCTTTCAGTGCCGGTACGAAGAGACTCTATGATTGGTTGGATAGGAATCCCAAGATCGCGATGAAGCCATTTGATTACACGAACGACGTCGGGATGATCGCAATGAACAGTAAGATGACTGCGATAAATGCGGCGTTGCAAGTGGACCTCTTCGGAAACGTTTACTCTGATACACTGGGATTCGAGGAGTACTCTGGCGCTGGCGGTCAGCCCGATTTTGTTGTTGGTGCCTCGTTCTGTCCAAATGGGAAATCGATCATCGTTCTACCTTCGACGACTTCAGACGGCAAGTTTTCGAGAATCGTTGCACATCCAAGCGTCACGTCTAACGCCAAATCCCCGACTATGCCCACTGTAACGAGGTTTCATACCGACTACATAGTCACGGAGTGGGGAGTAGCCTCGCTCAGAGACAAAACAGTCAAGGAGCGAGCGAAAGCGCTCTTCGAAGTTTCCCATCCAGACCATAGAGGCGAATTGGAGAAAGATGGGCGCATGCTGGGGTTATTGAGTTAGAGCGGCGTCATTTCAGGCCCATCTTTCATTTGGGTTGGGCCGTGTGACTACCGGCGCGTAAAACTTACGGAATCGAACAATACGCTGTCAGGAACTGTGAGGACTTCGTTTACTTCCGTGAACTTTCTTTTTCGCGCCAGTTGAATCATGAGCTTCTCGTGGTTGGAGCTAACTACGATCTGATGGTTCCTGATCTTCAGAACCCCAATTCGACTTTTCGGGTAAACGGTCTTGAAGGCCTCGGCATGCAGTCCTTGGTTCCACACGTTATTTGGTTCGGAGAAGAAGGGTTGCTTCCAAAAGCGCTTGAAGCGATGTAAGCCGCCCGAACACCCATCGCCAGTCCGATGCATGTTCCCCCATGTTTTACGGAGGCTTTTTTCAGGATGTGGTTGATCTCATTGGGACGGAGAAGACGCCTAATCCTTGTAGTGAGGATTGGCCCTTCTCTTTGGATGTCCACTACTGGCGCAGGAATTTTTCGAACTCGCCTCAGGGATCGTGCTACAAGCCCAGTGATAGCCAATCTTGGCGGCGAGGCCTTGGCCAAGGTGTAGTCTAGGTCACGCCGATTCTTGGCTGCAAGAATCTTGTGTACAACGATCTTTCCTTTTCGGGCGGTTGAGAACCCTTCTAGTAGGACCAAATCGAGATCTTGAGCGCGAAAGATTTCGCAGATCTGTTCGAAATTTGCCTCTTCAACTGTCTTCGTTATGATAGCGAGTTCGTTTGGGGAAGCTCCAATTACAATCTTGGCCCCTGCCTTTGCATGTTTCCACGTGTCTTTTCCTTCGGTGTCTATGGTGAAACCCTCTCGATGAATATGTTTCGCTACTCCGACTCTGAACCCAAGTTTTGTGAGCTCAGCTGTCAGGTACACTATGGTTGCGGTTTTGCCCGAGCCGCTTGTCCCGACGACCGAAACAGATAGTGGCGGTTTGATGCTGGGCAAGCTAGGTCTCAGCGCGAGTGTGTAAGGTAGGTCCTAGTTAACAAAACCTGTTGGGACAGTGGAAAGTTAGTGGGAAGAGAAACATGGATGTTCGATCAGATCTTTGCAACTTTTACGTAGGTGTCGTAGAAGACCGCGCTCCCTCCGACGGGGTCGCTGAGACATGTGTTCTCAAGATACGGGTCGATGCGCATGGCGGCATTAGGGTGAGCGCCTTTGGCCCGGCGAGCATCACCGCTGACGACTATTCCGTCGATAGTCATGTCTCTTGAGCCATAGGCCCAATGGCCGTGTCCCAGAGAGACTGCTACCACCCCCGGCCTCATCCCCTGTACAACTTTGGCCTTCGTGATCATCGGTCGGACGGTGCCATTCTTGAGGTCCCACACGCCTTCCGGATTTGATGCTGACGAGAGCTTGAGCAAGTCCCTATCGCTGATTCCCCTGGCGTCCGCGTCCCTCGTGTTCATCAGGATAAAATTCTCAGGAAGTAGTGAGAGTAGCCAGTAGTTTGAGATAGTGCGCGATTTGGTATGGGAGATCTCACGGTAAGTGATGAGTCGCAGGTCGTAGCCCGGGTCATTGATTTCGCGGTCGAGAATGTCCCTTGGTGCTGAAATGTAGTTGGCGTAGCCTCGTAGGTGTTTTCCAGTTGTGGAGCTGATTGTCTTGGCGGTCTTCTCTTGGTAGATGTTGATGAGGGTTCCGTATTTGTTCGTGACTTGCTCTCCCGAGTACGCTTGCTCATAATCCTGGAATCGACCGCCCCGGTTCAGCAGGTAGACGACCTTTCTCCAGAATCCTTCGCCGACAATCGCTTTCCATCTGTCCGCGTCGAAGACGCTCTTCGGCAGGTGGCGTCTGGCGGCAAGAAATACGCTCGCCTCAGAATCATCCGCTTCGGGAACCTCGTCTCCTGGTTTGTCTCCCGCAGCCACATTGGCTGTCATCTTGAGGTAAAGGTCGTCTTGATGCAGGAAGTCTTGGCCCTCACCGAAGGCGTTCTTTCCAAATCCTGGAAGTCCTAGTTTCTCGGCTATGCCGAGGATCATGGCCTCTAGCGATATTGGTTGTTCTCGACCGTAGACGATTACGGTTTCAGGGATCGGGGCTATGGCCGGTTGTCTGATCGGCTGGACCTTTTGCGTTACTGAAGGATGTGAGCCTTGGAATTCCCATCTTTCTAAGTAACTGAGATCGGGGAATATGTAGTCTGAGTACATGGATGTTTCGCCTACTATTATGTCCGAAGTCACGAAGAGCGGGATCTTATTCACATCGGACACGATGGCGATGTTCGTCTGTCCGGCCGGCAGAGAATAGTTGGGTGTTCCCATGTACAGGAACAGAATCTTGATTGGATAGGGGTATGCGTCGCTTGCGGAGGGCATGATTTCCTGATAGATGTCGCTCGACAGCGGGTACCAAGGTCTTTTTGCTGGATAGCCTTTGAAGATCGTCGTCTCTTCGAATTTCTGGTCGTGGCGAATTAGGCTGATGCCGAAGGCAGATGTTTTCGCCGGATTCATCTTGGATAATGGGAAGGGCTGCCCTTGGCCGCCTCCTGTGGCATCGTAGGCGGTTGCCTTTACCATTCCGCCTTTCCAGTCAAAATTGCCAACGAGCAGGTTGAGTGACATCCAAGCGAAGACATTGTAGAATCCATTCGTGTGCTGGGAGACCCCTCTGTGAATGTCGGCTGCCGCTTTCTTGCCGTGGCTAGTGAATTCCTTCGCAACCTCTTCGATGTCGTTTGCGCTGACGCCACATATTTCGGCCCATTGTTCAAGGCTGCGGGATTTGGCTTCCTCGGAAAGGACTTGCAGTCCACTCTTTACGTGTATGCCGTTTAACGTGGCGTCTACGAAGAGTTCACCCTTGACAGCCGTTGATGTGTCGTAAGGATCGAAGCTGACGGGCTCTCCGTCTTTCATGGCGACGAAGCGATCTTCTTGGTCCATGCCCGCCTCCTTGGAACGGAGGAATGGGCCTGGTGCTCCGTCGGCTCCAATCTTCACTAGCCAAGAGGCATTGGTCCACGTGGGCTCGCCCGTCTGGGTGGCCGCGGCTTTGTTTGCGTTTTCGAGATAGTTCTTGTCAAACCGTTCGTGTTCTATGATCCAGTTGATCATGGCAAGTGCGAGCGCGCCTTCGCTGCCCGGAGCGGCGGGAAGCCATTTCCAAGCCTTGGCCGCGGTCTTTGAAAGACGCGGATCCACCACAACAATCTTGAGGCCTCTATCGACGAGCCCTTCCGTTATCTTGATACCTCGAAGCGGAGGACCGTAGTTCGCTTCGAAAGGAGAAGCGCCCACAAAGATGATGAACTCCGAGTTTCCCGTATCGGCCTGCCAGTAGAACTTTCTTCCACCCGTCCATTTTCCCCCTTGATATTGTTCACTGAGTGCCTTGCAAGTGAAGTAGAGGGAACCTTGGCAGACTGTCGTGTGGCCGTGGGCGTTAACGGATCCGAAGTTTTCAGTTGTGAATCTGCGAATGAACTGTTCCCGGCCGGCCTTAAGTCGTCCCCAGGCGAATACCATCTGATTGTTCTTAGGACCTAAGTCCGGATGCTCGGGATCTATGAGCACGTTAAGGTTATCCTTGTATTTCGCTTTGAAGTCATCCACAGTAATCTGCTTCTTCTGCACGTTCCCAACATCTTCAGCCATTTGTTTCGCTAGTTTAGGATCACGTAGGGCCCAAACTTGTTTGATACCATCCACAAATCGATTCTCCTCGCCGGGAACCGACTTGAAGAGGTAACCGCCATCCACAATTTCATCGATGGCTTGCTCGAATGAGATAATCGCCCACTTGTTCTCGCCACGTTTTCCAGCCCTCTTGAGAACCTTGACAATGCGGTAGGGATCATAAGCGGTCTGGATTCCTGATTGACCCTTCGGGCATAGAGCGCCATCTACCACGGCTGCTGTCGATATCGGCGTGGAGTATGGCAGGTGGGGCGTCATAGTCCACGGATTGAGCGGGTTCCCATCGATCTTCGCGGCAATGCCATCGAAGATTTTCACTTTGATTCCACAACCAGTGTTGCATTGTAAACAGCTTGTGTAGATCATGTTCTCTGGATTCAGGAACGGATACTGGAAAGATTGCGTATCAGGGTGCGCTTGCGCGAACCTAAGCAAGCTATCGAACAATCGCATCCTGTTCGCGAAAATGGCTGTGCCACCGAGCAAGGCGGCCGTCTTGATGAAGGTACGTCTAGATGGAGTGCCATCCCCTCCCTTCTCAGAATTCTCTGTCATGACCTTTTCCTCATAGTTTTGTGTCATGCTTTGGTCACCTCTCGTGGTCCGAATATCGGAAGCTTCGCAACCCCGACCAAGAAGATGGCGGCACCAACGGAGATCGCGAAGAGTGTGACAAGCCATTCATGTAGGGTTGGGACGTAGCTGAAGACTAAGCGCGAGTCCACGTAGGCTGTTTCCAAGCCTCTAAGCTGAGCGGTCACAGCCCCCGGAATCACTATGTTCAGTCTGGTTCCGAGAAAAGCCAACGCCACGAGTAGAGACGCAACACCTACTCGAGTTGGATTCCTTGGGAAGGCAAACAGGAGAACGATTGGAATTATGGTTCCAATTCCCAAGTGAATAACCCAGAAGACCCACCAATATGGACCGAACAGAGCTAGCTTGATACTTTCGACATCAGCCTGGAAGGCCCCTGAAATCCCTGACCACAGGGGAACTGAGATTTCGCTCCACTCAAACACTGCAAAGAGTAACAGCATCGCGAGGACCAAACGTCCCAAGTACTGAACCAGATCTCGGTAACCCTCGTCCCTCGTAGGCCACATGAAAGTGATAACGGCTGTAAGGAGAGCCCCCCCGGACAGGAGTGCACCCAGCAGGAACATCAGTGGAAGGAGGGAAGTGTTCCAGTATGGTCTGGCTCCCACGACAGCAAATAGGGCGCCGACGCCGCCATGGAACAGGACGGCTAGCGGAACGCCGATGGAAGCAAGTATCATGACCATTCTCTGGTTCATCTTCAGCGTTCCAGCCGGCAGGGGTTTCTTGCTTAGCTCCGGTCGCATCACGAGCGCAAATTCCGCCATGAGAAGAAGGAAGTAAGCTGTGTACAGCCAGATCATCCACGTCATCATGGACCTGAAGTTGGGGCGCGTGAAGATCTCATAAAAGCGCGCCATATGTCCAATGTCGAACCAGATCACAAGCACCGCGGCTATCAATGCCGTGATCGCGGTGAAAAGCGCTAGCTTGCCGATTTTCTCAAGACGTTTTACGTTGAAAACGTAGACCATTGAGGATAGGAGAAATGCGCCTGCGGAGAGCCCAACAAAGTAGATGTAGTCAGCTACCCAAAGGCCCCAAGAAGCATAGCTCCCATAGCCAGCCAATTGGTGCCCGTAAGTCATCCGTTGGTAGAAGCCAACTAGTCCTAGGGCGAAGGTTACGGCCCACGCCGAGATTATCAGAATCGTCTTTCTGTTCATTCTTCTCACCTTTCAGATCAAGTAGTAAACTCTAGGGTTAGTTCCAAGCTCCTCCCTGAGGCGCATCACGTTTGGTTGACCGGTCAACTTTGAAACCTGACTGTTCGGATCGTTAGCATCGCCGAAGTATGTGGCTCCTCCAATGCAACTCGTTGTGCAAGATGGAAGCATCCCTGACTCAATTCGATGGATGCAGAAGTGGCATTTGCGAGCGTTGCCAATAGGCGACCTATCTGGTTCTCTCGGCCATTGCTCGCTGTATTCAAAAGTCGGACGGGTTTCGTAGGCCATCTCTTTGGGCGTGCCGTTCGTGTATCGTTCTCCGAAGTCGAAAGTTCTGGCATTATAGGGACACGCCATTATGCAGTATCTGCAACCTATGCAAACGTCATAGTCGACGACAACTATTCCGTCGGCACGTTTCCAGGTGGCCGAAACTGGGCACACGGGCACGCATGGCGGATTGTCGCATTGCATGCATGGACGCGGAATAAATCTACGAGTTACGTTAGGATACTCGCCTATTTCCTCCTCCACAACGGGTCTGTAGACTACACCAGGGGGGAGAACGTTCTCACTGTTGCAGCTAACCGTGCACGCTGAGCATCCTATGCACTTCCTCAAATCGATCACCATCACCCAGCGGCGCTGCTCCATTGGTTTCTTCAGAGCCTTCTGGAGTTCACGCTGCATCCTCAGAAGCGTACTTTCTCTCTCGCCAACAGGCAGTTGCTCAAGTTCCTGACTCACCAACGCAGAGCTTTCAAGCGCACGAACCTTTTGCGGAAAATCTTTCTCGCCAAAAAGGAGCTGAGTTGCGGCGAGCGTGCCGATCGTTACGCTGGCAGCTTTGAGGAATTCCCTACGTTCAGACTCAACTCTTTTTTCTTCCGTCACTGTGCATCAACATAGACGAGTTTGATAACGTAGCGTAAGGTTTGGTAGATACTATATCTACTCGCTCTGAGATTCTCAGAGATGGTACTATCCTAAGAGCTGACCAAACCTGTTTTTAGAGTTCTCTGAATCTGAGACTCCAATCTCTCAGAAAATTGGTTGGATCATGCAATTCAACAAATTCAAGGTGAATGGAGCGGTAAGCCCGTTTCCTAAATCTTTCGTGCACAACAAAACCGAGCAATTAGGGCACTCTAATTGTAAGCGCACTCTAGCGGACTCGTTTCCGATTCAGTGCTTCCTGATACCACTTCATGCCCATCATCGTTCTGCCCATCCCGACTATTGGGAGAAGTAGGAGGATGGCGTGTTCAATCTCGTTCCGAGTCGCGCCAACGCTGACTGCCTTCCGCACATGAGTCTTGAAAGCGGTTTCAAGCATTTGGCTTCCCGTCACTGCCAATTTTATCAGTTGGGTTTCTTTCTCGTTTAGCGGTCCTGCTTTGGCTGTCTCAACCCCGAGCTTTTCGTGAGCTGACCAAACTCTTGGGTATGTCTTGATGAAGGCTCGAAGCGTGGGAGGTAGCTCTCTGAAACTGATTCTCTTCTTGGTCAATGACACATCGCTCGAACTAATTATAGATGCATGATGTGCTGTTTCAGCAGCACTAAAGGTTATCCGCTGACCTCGTCTGAATCATCTTGGTCGCCCACGCAAAGTCTTGGCCAGTGTTGATGTTCCGAAAGGAAAGTAGCTGGGGGTCGACCTCTCTTAGGCTCTCCAAGGGAACTCGCACAAGCCTCGTGAGTCGGGTTAACATGTCGAGCATGCTCATTTCACCCCTTTCAAAGGACTTCTCGGCTGCGCGAAGCGCAACCTCCCTGCAATAGGCAGCGCAAAGGGGCTCCAATAATTCTCCGTCGGTCGGAATCGCTCCGTCACTGTCATGTGCCCGCTGAAACAGTTCTCGAATGATGTTGGGTTCAATGAATGCCAGATCGCAAGCTGAAGCGAAGACATAAGGTGATCGTATTGCACGTAGCCCCGAAAGAAATCCAACTAGAGGGGCTTGAACCTCAAACCTATCCAAAACAACTTGCGCAGGATGAATCAATCTACGAATGCGGGTTGCCTGTTCTTTGCTCTTTACCGACACCACGATTTCTTGGGTGACTTGCGAGATTCTCTCAAAGACATGTACGATAAGCTGTTTGTCTCCAAGCATTCTGAAGCATTTGTCGGGGAGCCTTGTGCCTCTGCCGCCAGCAAGTATAACTGCGCCTAGTTGACTCACTGGAGGTCTAGATGCGTTCACCACGGCATTCCCGCCCTGTGACAACGTTAGCGAGACGCTAAGGGTCTTTTTGCTGGGACCATGGGTTTGAACTAGCATACATACCTGTAGATTTGCTCGGAGTACAACGCACCTCGTTGAATCTTTGCTCATTCGCCTTGAATCTAACTCAAATGTGTCCTTGCCTTTCTTGATACAAGCGGCCCCTTGGCTTTGGTCAGTTTCCGCAGGTCAGATAGGGCGTGTTTGGGATCGAAGACCCATCCTTTGTGGTCGTCGAAGAGCTCGTA
>Ga0209321_10000317_pt1 | contig 30650 bp, 29 predicted proteins | sample Rifsed16ft4_FD_184012 | JGI IMG/M metagenome (GOLD analysis project Ga0209321, IMG submission 184012) | Soil microbial communities from Rifle, Colorado, USA - sediment 16ft 4 - CSP-I_5_4 (version 2) | ecosystem: Environmental > Terrestrial > Deep subsurface > Rock core/Sediment | place: Rifle...
GAAGCCCGGCGCGGTCGTGATCGACGTCGGGGTCAACCGGGTGCCGGACGCGTCCCGGAAGCGCGGCTACCGCACCGTGGGGGACGTCCGGTTCGACGAAGTGAAGGAGGTCGCGCGGGCGATCACGCCGGTCCCCGGAGGCGTAGGCCCGATGACGATCGCGATGCTCCTGTCGAACACGGTGCGGGCCGCGGAGCTCGCCCGCCCGGTCGCCTGAGGAGAAAGGGAAGGGTGCCGCCCCGGGCATCCGGAGCGGCTGCGTTCGAAATCCGCGCGGCTATCCGGGGAAGAACGTCGCGATGACGCTCCCGTTGACGGCTGTGTCGCCGGCGCTCTCCCCGCTGTACATCTGGCTGTTCAGGTAGAACGTGTACGTCCCGGCCGCGGCGACGGGATACATGTTCGTGAGGGCGCCCCCCATGTTGATCGTGCTGTCCGTGGGGGCCGCGCCCGAGACCTCCATGAGGAACGAGTGCGGGTCCGCGAAGGAGATGCTGCAGTCCGTCGCGGTCGTTCGGGTCATGAAGGTCCATCCGTCTGTGACCCCGTTCGTGTGGTCGATCCAGACGTGGAGGGACGAGACGAGGGTGACGCTTCCCGCGGAGGGGACCGTGATCGTCACGGAGAGATAGTTCGTGCAGCCGACCAAGGCCTGCGTCGCGACCCTCTCCGAGTATGCCATGATCGTCCCGGGTCCCGGCGGTCCCTGCGGCCCCTGAGGACCTGCCGGACCCTGAGCGCCCTGACAGTCCAGCACGTTGACCAGCCCGTCCAGGTTCAGGTCCTCCGTCGCCGGATCAGGGACTCCGTTCTGGTTGAGGTCCCAGCAGTTTATCCCGTTCGTCCCTGCGGTCCCGGCGGGCCCCTGCGGACCCTGCGGGCCCGTGTTGCCGGTGGGACCTATCGCCCCAGTCGCCCCGGGCGCCCCCGCGTCCCCCTTGACCCCCACGGGTCCCGGGATCACGAGGGACATCACCAGCGCCAAGACCGCGAGGATCACGGCCACGACGCTCAGTCCCATCCCCATCTTGCTGCTGCTCGGTGCGGGGGGTGCCGACATCGGCTGCATCGGCATCGGCTGCGGAGCCGGCGCCGGCATACCCCCTCCGTATGACGGTTGCATACGGGTGATTGCGACTACCGACTAATAAGTTGTTATGCGGGCCCGAGGGGCCGCGGTCGGGCCCCGGCGGGCGGAATCCCCGCCCGGAGATCGGGAGAAAAGGGGAGGCCGCGCCGGGCGCGCCCGGCGCGGAGCGAAGGATGTTGGCCTGCGTCAGGCGGGGTAGAACACCGCGAGGGTCGTCGCGTCGACGATCCGGTCGTTCGCGTTCTGGCCCGCCCACATCCCGGCGTTCGCGTAGTACGTGTACGTGCCGGCGGTCACGGCGAACGCCGTCACGAGGGTGCCGTCCACGTTGATCGTCGCGTCCGTGGGGGCGTTCGCGCTGATCTCCGTGATGAACCACGCTGGGTTCGCGGTGAACCCGAGGTCGCAGTCCGCGGAGGTCGTGCGGTGCGTAAACGTAATTCCGTCCGTCGTCCCGGTCGTGTGGTCGATCCAGAAGTGCATCGACGTCGTCACGACGATCGTGCCGGACCGGGGCACGGTGAGGGTGACGTTCAGGAACTCCGTGCACGCGCCCATCGACAGGCCCGCGTTCTCGACGCGGACCGCGGAGGTCATGAGCGGCGACGGACCGGCCGGCCCCTGCGCCCCGGCCGGACCCTGCGCCCCTGCCGGACCCTGCGGCCCGGTGGCCCCGTTCGTCCCGTCCGTCCCGTCCGCGCCTGCGGGCCCGACGGGCCCCGGGATGACGAGGGACAGGATCAGGGCGACCGCCGCGAGCGCGATGGCCACGGCGCCCAGCATCGTTCCCATCTTGCTTCCAGTCGGGGCGGGGGACGCCGCCCACGGCTGCGGAGCCGGGGCCGGCATGCCCCCGCCGTACGGCGATTGTCCACCATAGGGCGGTTGCATGGAGGCGCGCTAGGGACGACCCCTGATAACCCCTGCCCTCACATTATCAGATTCCGAACGAACGCATTGGACCGCTCCCCTCCGTCGCCGGGGGGCGGGCGTCGGCGCGCATGAATGGCATAGATACCATCAAGTACCCATCATGCCATAGATGGCATCATGGTCACCGTGGTGTCCATCGACAAGGCGGGGCGCATCGTGATCCCGAAGGAGACCCGCTCGGCACAGAGAATCCGGCCCGGCACCAAGTTCCTGCTCGTTGAGGGTCGCGACGGCCGCATGTGGCTCCAGCGCTTGGATGCCGACGAGATTGCGCGCCGAATTCGGGCGGAACTGGAGGGTGTGGACCTCCGCCCCATCATCGAAAAGGTGAAGGCGGACATGGACCGCCTCGCGCGGGATCTGTACCCCGTCGCGTCCCGCTGACGTCCGGGTGGGGATTCCGTGCCCCTCGGGGAACGGGAGGCGGTCCTCCTGGACACGAACGTATTCGTGTCCGCCGTCAAGGACCCCGCCCGCCAAACGGGCACGTTCCGGTTGATCCTCGCCCTGCTCGCGCGAGCCGATGTCCGGTTCGTGGGGAGCGAGGTGCTCGCCCAGGAGTATCTGCGGTACGCCTCGGCGTTTCCGTCCCCCACCGCGTCTGCCCTCGCCTCGGCGATTCTCGAGAGGATGGAGATGGTGCGGGTCGAGGACCGGTTCCTCCATGCCTGCGCACCGCACATCCGGCCCGCCGAGGCGGCCGACCTCGTCCACGCGGGCGTCTGTCTGCAGACCGGGGCGGTCCTCGTCACGAACGATCGCCACTTCGCCGGGACCGGGCGGGCCGGCGTGATCAAGGTGATGGGCGTCTCCGAGGCCATTCGTCGCTGGGTCCGTCCTTGATTCCGCGGATGTGGCGGGTCGTCCCTCCGGGCATCTCTCCGGCGCCCCCGATAAGGCGCGAACGAGGTCCAGGGCGGGGAACGCGACGCCCCCGGGAAACTAGAAATCCCGCCCAGGAGTTCCCGCCACGGCGGGAGCGATGAAGGTCCTCGTCGTGGGCGGGGGAGGCCGCGAGCACGCGATCGTGAAGGCGCTCCAGAGGAGCGGGCCCGAGCTCTACGCGGTGATGGGGAACCAGAACCCCGGTATCCGACGCGCCGCGAACGCGGCGCTGATTCACGACCCCGCGGACGTCCCGACGGTCGTCGCGTGGGCGAAGGCCCGCGGCGTCGACCTCGCGGTGGTCGGCCCGGAGGCGCCGCTCGCCGCGGGGATTGCCGACGCCCTCGAGGCTGCGGGCATCCCGGCCGTGGGCCCAGACCGGGAGGCCGCCCAGCTCGAGACCTCCAAGGAGTTCACGCGGGACCTGATGCGGGACCACAAGATCCCGGGCCTCATCGATTACTGGGCGTTCGACCGCATCAGTGACTTCCGGGACTGGCTGAACGACTGCGATTTCGAGTTCGTGATCAAGCCCATCGGACTCACGGGCGGGAAGGGCGTGAAGGTGTGGGGCGATCACTTCCGCTCGAAGGGCGAGGCGGAGGCGTACGCGGAGGAGATCCTCTCCCACAAGATCGGCGGGCAGGCCCGGTTCCTCGTGGAGGAGAAGGCGGTCGGCGAGGAGTTCTCCCTCCAAGCGCTGTGCGACGGCACCCGCCTCCTGCCGACGCCGCTCGCACAGGATCACAAGCGCGCGTACGAGAACGACGAGGGCCCGAACACGGGCGGGATGGGCTCGTACTCGGACGCGGACCACATCCTCCCGTTCCTCGCGCGGAAGGACTACGACGCGGCCCTGGACACGATGGGGGCGACGGTGGACGCGATGGCGAAGCGGGGCACGCCGTTCACGGGCGTCCTCTACGGCGGGTTCATCGCGACCCGCGACGGGGTGCGGCTCTTGGAGTACAACGTGCGGTTCGCGGACCCGGAGTCCATGAACGTGCTGCCGATTCTCGAGGACGACTTCCTGGACCTGTGCGGGAAGCTCGTGGACGGGAACCTGCCGATGGCGACGCGGTTCGCGCGGAAGGCCACGGTGTGCAAGTACGTCGTGCCGCCGGGGTACGGGACGAAGCCAAAGGCGGGCATGCGGCTCGAGGTGGACGAGGCGGCGATCGCAAAGGCGGGCGCGGAGCTGTTCTACGCGGCCGTGGACGAGCGGGATGGCGGGATCTACACGACGACCTCCCGCGCGCTCGCGGTCGTCGGGATCGCGGACGGTCTCCCGAAGGCGGAGGCGATCGCCGAGGCGGGCCTTCGGCACGTGAAGGGGGAGTACTACATGCGCCACGACATCGGGACGGCCGTCGCGATCCAGCGCAAGGTGGAGCGAATGCGACGGCTACGGGCGGGCTGAGGCGGTGTGGACGCACGTGGAATCTGAAGTCGAGTGGTTTGAACAGGAAGTGCCATTCGCGTTCTACAGGAATGCATCAGCAATCATCGGCGGTGTGATCATCTTGGGCGCAATCTCGCTCGGCACGACCGCGCTGCGGTTGCTGGGGCGGCTCGGCTTCGGTTTCGAGTTCTGGGTACTCCTGATGCTTGCGGTCGTCGCGGGGGTCGCAGGAGCAGCAGCGAGTGCGCATTCTAGCCGAGGACAGGAGGCGCGAGCCATCGGCGTCTCCAGCAGAGGGGTCACGTTGCGGTTCCGGAGGGGCGGGGAGGAGTCGATTCCTTGGGATTCGGTCGTCAATGTGGAGAGCCCTTCGCGTTCGTATTTCTTCGGGGCGATGGTTGCCTACCAGTTGGACTACCGCGACGCGCGGGGCCGCGCTCGAGCTCTTGTCCTCATGCGGGAACCGACGGCGGCGATTGCGCGCCGTCTCGCACGGTTGCCGCCGGACGACAAGCGCCCTTCGAGGGGTGACCAGGCCGAACCGGGGGGGCCGGGCCCGAACCCGCCAAAGTGGATGGCGGGTGGCCTCGAAGCGGTGTACGTCGATTCGCTGGGCGGCAGGGACTGGATTCGGATCGTCCCGGGCGGACCCGAATTCCGCGTCGAAGTCAAGGTCGAGTTCAACAGCGTTTTGAAGGGCCTGCTCAAAGAGGGATTCGGCGAGATCCGGGCCGACGCCGAGATTGAGGCCGGGCAGGAGTGGGAGGAAAGGCGGTACTCCGAGTACGTGGCGACGTCCTACGGGGTCCACTTCATCGATGTCTCGCGCGAGCACGGCTCCCACCGGGTCGCCCGGCGGGCCGCAGAATACGTCGGGGAGGGAGAGGCCGAGTTCGACGGCGCGCGATACGCGTGTCTGAAACTGCGAAGCCGAGACGTCTTTGACTGCTCCTGCAAGAAGGCGGGGCGGCCCGGCGTCTGCACGTCGTGCGGGGGGAAGCGCGGCCTTTTCCGCACGTGCGAGACATGCGGTGGGAGCGGGAAGTGCACCGACTGCCCCGGGACGGGCGAGAGTCACGGGGAGACGCTCCGACTCTACGAGGCCACGACGGGGCTCTTCCTCCGTTCCGACCGCTGGGTGGATGGGCAGCACACGGACACGACGCGACTCGAGAGGTTGAGCCCCAACGTGCTGGCGCTGTTCGCTGTCACGGGAACCCGGGCGCCCACGCAGTCCGAGGGGGCAGAAGCTCCCGGGGAACCCGGATCGGGGCCTTCGGAGTCGAGCAGATAAATAGCTCCGCCCTCTTGCCCACCCGATGCGTCCCACGGAGCGCGAGGCGTGGGCCCTCGTCGAGCGGCACGTCCGCCCGGGCGAGGACAGCCCGACTTCGTTCTACGACAAGAAGCGGATCGCGATGTGCGTCGCGCCCGTCCTCGAGGGCCCGCACCGCGTCGTGGTCGAGGTCGGCTCGGGCTATGGCGGGACGACCCAGTGCCTCTCCCGGATGGACGGCGTCGAGACGGCCGTCGGCGTCGACGCGGACCGCACGCTGATCCTGAAGTCCCTCCGGCCCGGGTACCCGGCGGGCTACCTCCTCGGGAACGCGGAGAAGGGCCTTCCCTTCCGCACCGCCTCCGTGGACGCCCTGATTGCCTCAGAGGTGTACGAGCACCTGTTCCACCCAGACGCGTTCTTCGAGGAGGCCCGCCGCATCGTGAAGCCGGGCGGGCGGCTCGTCCTCACGACGCCGAACACGGAGTCCCTCGTGCTGTTGTTCCTCCGGCACATCCCGAGGCGGTGGGCGCAGCGGATCCTCACGCGCGAGGCGGAGTACCGGAAGTACCTCCACCCGGAGTTCTTCGGGGACACGATGGCGGACAGCGTCCACGGCCACCGGGTCGAGGGCGCGGGCCTTCGGGAGATGGAGGCGCTCGCCCGTCGGTTCGGGTTCCGGCCGCTCCGCGGGGCGACGTGGGGCCTCCCGTTCTCCATGGCCTTCTGGGGCCGCCTCCCGGGGGGGCTCCGGCGCGCCCTGATGGGCCGCTTCCATTCCCTGGCGGTGGGCCTCCGGCACATCGTCGTCGTGTGGGAGCGGGAGGGCGGGGCCGGCGTCGGCTGATCCCCGCCCAAAAGGCTCTATACCCGCCCGCGCGTTCGTCGCGGCCGTGAAGAACCTCCCGGACATCATCGGGGAGATCGAGGCCCGCCTCGATGAGAAGGACGAGGTCCGAGAGCTCGCCCTCAAGTCCTCCCGCGCGATCGCCCGCCTCAGCAGCCAGGCGATCCACGGCCTCCACAAGGGCGAGGACTCCGAGAGCCCGCTGCGGGACGCCCGCGAGGAGGCGATGAAGCTCAAGAGCGTCCTGGAGGACCACCCGGAACTGTACCACGCGGGCTTCGTGGAGAACGCGCTCCAGGAGCTCGCGGAGGCCGCGATCGTCCACGCGATCGCGAAGGGCATGCCGCTCCCGTCCCCCCGGGAGGCGGGGGCCACGGACGCGTCGTATCTCCTCGGCCTCGGGGACGTCGTCGGCGAGCTCCGGCGGTTCGCGCTCGAGGCCCTGCGGCGCGGGGACGTGGCGGGCGCCGCGGACCACCTCAAGACGATGGAGGACATCTTCGACGCCCTCGTCCGGTTCGACTATCCGACCGCCCTGGTGGCGCTGAAGCGGAAACAGGACGTCGCCCGCTCGCTGATCGAGAAGACGCGCGGCGAGATCGCGGTCGCGACCCGCGGGAAGGCCCTGGAGGACAAGATCGATCGCCTCGAGGGCCGCGTCTGAGGGAGGCACGTTATCATTCTCACGTTCGAGAGCGAAACGTATTTAGCGGGCGCTCCCGATGAAACGGCCCCGCGCCAGCGCCCGCCCTCGCGCGCCCCGCGAGACGGTGTGGGGCTGTAGGGGACGTCCATGGCCGACACGCGCATCCGGAGCGGCATCCACGGGCTCGACAACCTCATCGAGGGCGGGTTCCGCGACAAGACCGTCGTCGTGGTCGTCGGCTCGAGCGGCACGGGCAAGACGACGTTCACGGTCCAGTACATCCTCCACGGCCTCGAGCAGGGCGAGCAGGGCCTGTACGTGAGCCTCGAGGAGTCCCCGGAGCAGATCATGCGGGAGGCGGAGCTGATGGGCTTGGACCTCCGGAAGCACCTCGAGAAGGACCTGTTCTTCATCCACCTCAAGGGGAAGAACTTCAAGAAGATGATTGAGGAGCAGCTTCCGCAGCTCGTGAAGGCCCGCGCGGACTACCAAATCAAGACCCGCGTCGTGATCGACCCGATGACGCCCGTGATCTGGGCGACGCAGGACCGGCTCGAGCAGCGCGAGCTGATTGGGAAGCTCTTCTACACGCTGAAGGAGCTGGGCGTCGTCCTGTGCACGGTGGAGGAGCACGCGAAGCCCGGGGAGACAATCGGCGAGGACGTCCTCCTGCCGATCTACCTCGCGGACGGCGCGATCCACCTCGAGTACTACCCGATCGGGGGCGCGTTCAACCGAACCCTCAAGGTCCTGAAGATGCGGGGCATCCACCACGGCGAGGGCGTGTACCCGTACATCTTCGCCCGCGGCGTCGGGGTCGTCGTGCGGTCCTCCCCCATCTCGGCGCCGGTCGAGGCGACGAAGTCCTCGCACCGGAAGACGTTCGACGAGGCGTACCGGACCGCGGAGGCGCTCAAGGCCCCGCCCTACGTCCTCGAGAGGATCCGCAAGATGAGCGAGTCGTGGGACTACGACTACTCCCCGGAGGAGGCCCTCCAGATCCTCTTCGACTCGTACGGGCTCAAGCGGTGAGGCCCGCCATGCCGACCCTCGCGGGCAAGGTCGACAAGACGATGGAGGCCGAGAACGTCGGCCTGCTGAAGCACGTGCTCGCGACGGAGCTGAAGCGGGTCCGCCAGGAGAACGGCTTCGACCTCGTCCTCTTCATGGGCGTCGACGGCCGGATCTTCGCCTCCGACGTCCCGTGGACCCTGGACCCCCGGCAGTACCGGCTCCTGAACCTCGTGAAGGGGAACCTGGGCCACATCTGCGGCCAGCTCAGCGGCCAGAACATGATGCTCAGCATCCAGCAGTACGACGTCGGGACGATCATCATCTCCGGGGTCGGGGACAAGGCGTTCCTCACGTTCCTCACGACGAGGCCCCTGGAGATCACGCAGATGCAGGGCCTCCTGAGGAACGTCGTGAACGCGTCGATCGTCATGAAGCACCTTTTCGACGAGCGCGCCGTGTCCCAGGAGGAGATCGCGGGGTACGGGCCGGAGGTCGCGCAGGAGCTGAAGAAGCTCTCCCGTTCCCTCTTCGTGGAGAAGTTCGAGGAGACCCGCGGGTACAAGCGGAACATGGAGGTCCTCGCGTTCGTCCGGAAGAGGATCCAGGCGGCCGTCGGAATCGGCCCGCTCGAGGAGATCCTCACGATGGCGTTCAACGAGGTGGGCACGTCCGCGGCGTACATGACGGACCAGCACTGGGAGCAGTTCCTGGACCTCGTGGTCGCGGAGGTGGGGAAGATCGCGGGGGAGTCCGTCGCGGAGAAGGCCCGGCGGGAGTGGACGCCCGAAGTGCGAAGGTTATTGAAGAGCTTCGTCTGATGCGGAGTCGGAGGGAGCAGGGCCCGCCATGCTGGATGTCGCGCTCGTGTCACTGATCGAGGACCTGATCGAGAAGGCGGGCGCCGACGGCGTCATCGAGTTCTGGCAGCGGGTCGGCGAGAACCTCGCGAACCGGATCGGGAAGGAGGCGTACATGGGCTGGACCTCCTTCAACGTCGCGGTGCGGGAGGGCCGGACCGCGTACTCGATCGAGGGCGAGGTGACGCCGCTCACCGACCTCGCGATCACGGACGTGGACGGGGACATCGTCGGGTACATCTACGCGATGCGGCAGTGCTGCTACCTCCCGACCGTCCTCCGCGTGCGGTACAGCGTCGGCGAGCTGAGCAAGGCGGACAAGGCGGTCGCCCAGGAGTACAACGAGAACTTCCACAACATCGCGTGGTGCAACTTCTGCGTCTTCCACGAGCGGTTCCGGGAGGAGGTCGCGAAGAACATCGCGGTGTCCGGGAACCCGCTCGAGTGCCTCCTGCTCGCGACCCGCGGGTTCGACGGCGAGACCCGGATCTCCTCCAAGAACCTCGCGAAGATCAACATCAACCCGGAGCACGTCCGGGCCCTCCTGCGGAACTACGAGTGCGTGTACGCCCTGATCATGCGGGGCGCCCGCCTGAAGGAGGAGGCGTGAGATGGAGAGCCCCGAGCACGCGCGGATGCCGGAGAGCAACCCGTTCGTGGACATCGCGACCCACCTGTTCCTCGAGGACCTCAGCACGAAGGTGGGGACCGCGGGCCTGAACAACTACCTGATCAGCCTCGCGAACAACCTCGCCGCGAACATGCCCGAGGAGGAGTACGACTCCTGGGACGAGTTCCTCGAGGCGGTCCGGAAGGGCTCCTCGATTCTCAGCTCGTTCGAGGAGGTCCACCCCCTCACGAAGCACTGCATGGTCACCCGCCGATCCCCGTTCGAGCGGGGTTGGCGGGAGTACGCGAAGCGGGTCGGGGCGTTCTCGAAGGTCCACCGGGAGGTCGCGGAGTACTACAACCAGAGGATCCGCCCGACCGCGGTGAACTCGCTGCACATCATCCTCCAGACGTTCCGGGACGCGGCCTCGAAGCGGATCCGCGTGGCGGGCAAGCCGGTGCGGGTCGAGCAGATCGCGACCGTGTGGGTGGACGGGGAGAAGAAGATCGCGGCGGAGGGCCGCCTCCCGGGCCTCCTGAAGCACGCGGGGATCACGAGGACCCGCCTCGGGATGCTCCTCCGGAGCAACTCCGACGTGTGGCTCCTGGTCCCGGAGTGACGTCACCTCTTCCGCCGCGCGCGGACCCGGCGGACGACGAGGACCGTGAGCAGGATCGTCACCGCCATGATCGCGCCCGCCCACCCCCAGCTGAGGTCCGGCTGCTTCTTGTAGAACACGTCCAGGACCGCGACCTCGCCCTTGTCCGGTTCGATCACATTGTTCCGGTTCAGGTCCGCCTCGACCCGGACGGAGTGGGTGCCGAGCCCGAGGCCCGCGGGCAGCCACGTCAGGGTCGCCGTGCCCGTCGCGCCGGGCTCGATCCGGGAGATGTTCGTCGTCCCGACGAGGGTCCCGTCCACGTAGAACTTCACGGGCACGTCCACGGCCGCCGAGCCGCCCTTGTTCGAGAACGTGGCGGTGAGGACGACCGGCGTGACGATCGTGATCGCGCGGGACAGCGTCGTGCGCTCGAACCGGGCGCCCTGGGTGGAGTTCACCTCGACGATGAGCGTGACGACCTGCTCCTTCTGCGGAGCGGTGACGTTGAACCGGAACCTGCCGCTCGCGTTCTGCGAGGAGCCCGGGGAGCTCTGCGTGGGCAGCGCGCCCGTGAGGTCCGCGCCGGTCAGGTAGTACTTGAGCGTGAAGTTGCCCCCCTCCGAGGCGGGGCCGCCGGTGACGTTCACGTAGTACGGCGACGCCGCCCCCGGCGCGAGGGCGGGCGGCCCCTCCACGGTCCCCTCGACGGGGTCCGCGGCCGCCGCGCGGAGCGCGGCCCCCGCGAGCAGGACGGCCATGAGGGCGAGGGCGAGCACCGCGAGGAGCCGGCGGTCCATCTCAGCGCCTCCGCCGCACGGTCAGGACGACGCCCGCGGTGACGCAGGCCAGGATCGTGATGAGGATCGCGAGGAGCGTGTACGGGAGGTCGAGCGTGCTCACGAGGTCCAGGCCGGACGCCGTGATCCGCCCGTCGACGGAGAGGGCGGGCAGGTCGAGCCGGATTTGGACCGCGGACTCGAGGCTCGTCAGGTCCTCCGCGAACGCCTTCACCGCGATGCGGGCCCCGGACCCGCCCCCGCGGTTCTCGACCGCGAGCGTGACGCTCCGGGTCGCGTTCCCGTCCACGCTCAGGTTCCGGATCTCCGGGAGCCGGTCCCCGCCCGCGGGCGGGGCGAAGCGCGCGATCCAGCCCCGGGCCTGGAGCTCGGCGAGGCCGGGGATCACGAGGGCGACGTCCTCGCGTCCGTTCCCCCGGTTCGACACGGTCAGCGTGTAATTGAGGAACCGGCCGTCGTAGGAGGGCGTCGCGGACGACAGCGCGAGGGAGAGGGCCCGGTGCCGGAGGACGTCGACCTGGACGTTCACGCTGCCCGTGATCGACGACTCCGCGGCGCTCGTCGCGGCGATCGTGACGGGCCCGTGGTCCACGAGGGCGTCCGCGGGGCTGCGGATCGTGACGGAGACCGCGGTCGAGTTCCCCGCGGAGCCGAACCCGAGGCGGGGCCGCGCGGGGCTGAACGTGAACGTCCACGTGATGGGCGTCCCGCTGAGCGAGTACTCGTCCTCGATGTTCCCCATGTTTGTGAGCACGATCGTGTACGTGACGGTCCCGCCCGCGGGGAGCGACGTCCGCTCCTGCCCGTCCCACGCGAGCGCGACGGCCCGGTGCGGGGACCGCTCGAGGGCGAGGTTCAGCGGGTCCGGCGGGCCCGTGAGGTCCAGGCTCGCGACGTCCGTGTACACGACCGTCACGCCGTTCACCGTCTCCGTCGTCCGCGCCATGACCGCGTACGAGGTCGGCGGCAGCACGATCCGGTACGCGCCCGACGCGTCGGACCGCACGTGCGCGCTCGCCTCCGCCGTGAACGTGACGTCCGTGGCGACCCGCACTCCGGACTTGTACGTCGTCACGCCCTGGACACCGAAGGCGGGGCCGAGGGCCGCGTCGAGGGTCGCGTCCCGGCCCTGGACGACGACGAGGGTCCCGAGGAACGCCCGGACCGCGCCCGACGCGACGACGTGGACGTTGTAGGAGCCGGGATGGAGGGGGACCGAGTACGACCCGTCCGGGGCCGACGTCGCGGTCGCGTTCATCGCGCCGACCGCGCGCTCCGTGAAGCGGAGGGTCGCCGCGGACCCGGCGCCGTCGATCGTCACGCGCCCGGACACGGTCGCGTTGTCGAACGCGCGCGCCGCGGTGACGTCGAAGTTCAGGGCGGTCCCGCCCGCGGGGATCGTGAACGCGCCGGTGAACGTGATCCGGATGTACCGCTGCACGCCCGAGAACGTCATCGTCGTGTGCTCGTCGACGGTGGCCGTGTAGTCGCCCTCCGGGAGGGAGACCCGGTACGCGGCGGACGGGCCGCTGAGCGCCCGGAACACGCCCGACTGGGCCCGCGTGAACGTGATCGTCAGGGGCTGCGTGTACAGGACGCCCGCCACGAGGACCTGCCCCCCGACCTCGGCGGCCCGGGCGAGTGGGACGGGCACGTCCACCGGACCCGCCACGGCGACGGGCCCCGCGAACAGGAACACGTCCGGCCCCTGGGTCCGGTTCGCGTACACGGTGTACGCGCCGAACGCGAGGTAGATCTCGAAGCGTCCGAGGGCGTCCGTGTCGACGACGGCGTGGTCCGCGCCCTCGAAGGTGACGGAGGAGCCCGGGATCGGGCTCCCCGCGAACGTCACGGTCCCCGTGACCCGGGCCCGCCGGAGGACGGAGACGTCCCGCGCCGCGGCCCCCGCCGCGACGTCCAGCGTGACCGAGTCCTGGCCCTCGTTCTGCCACCGGACCGCGTCCGAGCCCGCAGTCACGTTCGCGTCGACGATGATCTGGTACGACCCGGGGGCGAGCAAGGCCGCGTATCGGCCCTGGCCGTCCACGGGCGCGTCCGCCGTCTCCCCGCCGCCCCCGACCGCGAGGAACAGGACGGCGATCGAGGTCCCCGTGAGGGGCGCGCCCCCGGTCCGGAGGGTCCCCGACAGCGTCACGTTCGACGCGACGAGCGCGATCGACGCCCGGGACCGGAGGTCCGCGACGGACGCGGCCCCGGTCGCGAACGGCCCGAACCCGGGCGCCGTGACGTCCATCCGGTACGCCTTCGAGGGGTCCAGGGCCGCGGCGAAGCTCCCGTTCACGGGGGTGAGGTAGGTGAGGACGCGGCCCGCGGGGTCCGTGAACGCGACCGTGGCGCCCGCGACCCCCTCCTCGGGCTCCCGCGCGCCGTCCCGGTTCAGGTCCCTGTACACGAACCCGCTGTACAGGGTGCGCAGGGCGAGCGGGAGGTCCAGGGAGGTCGAGGCGTCGAAGCGGCGGCGGTCCTGGTACGCCGCGGCCCCGAGCGTCGCCTGGACGTCGTACAGGCCGAACGGCACGTACGCGAGGTACGCCCCCTGGTTGCTCGAGCGGACGGAGTACACGTCGCCCGTGGCCGCCCGGAACCGGACCGTGGCGCCCCGGGTCACGTTCACGAGGGTTTCGGAGTAGACCGTGCCGCGCACCGAGGCGGCGAGGTCGAAGTGCAGGTCCCGCGCGGCGGCGGATCCCCGCGCGACGTCGACCGTGTCGAGGACCGCGAACAGCACCCCGTCGCGGTAGTGCCGTCCGGTCACGGACCAGCGCCCGGCGGGCAGCGCGACGGAGAAGCGTCCCGAGGCGTCCGCGGTCACGAGGCGCGCGTTCGGCGTCCCGGAGGTGCGCGTGAACTCCGCGGTCGCGAAGGGCCGCACGTTCCCGCCGACGTACGCGGTCCCGCTCAGGGTCCCGGAGGGGAACGCGGTCACGTTCACGTCCTTCGCACCGAGGCCCGTGAGGTTCAGGAGGATCGGGAGGGAGGTCATGTCCGGGGCGGACGCGGAGACCTCGACCGGCCCGGACAGGAGCGCGCGCGCGCCGAACGACCCCGTCTCGTTCGCCGTGACCGCGATCGTCGTGCCGTTCGTCTTGTCATGGATCGAGACGGTCGCCCCCGCCACGCCCGTGCCGCCCGGGTCCGTGACCCGGCCCGCGAGGGTCAGCGCGGGCACGACGAGGTCCCGCGAGGCATCCGCGGTCGGGACGTCCTGGGACGCCACGGCGACCGTCCGCCCCGCGAGGGTGACGTTGAAGGTCGTCGTCCCCGAGTAGACGTCGTTGAACGCGTACCGCCCGTCCGGCCCGACCAACGTCGTGTTCCGGAGGCCGAGCTGCGGGTTCTGGAGCAGGACCGTCGCGCCCGGGAGGGGGAGGTCCTGGCCCACGTCGAACTGGCCGTTCCCGCTCACGTCCTGGTACACACGGCCGGAGAGCGCGTGCGCGGGCAGGACGACGTCCCGCGTCATGAGCCAGTCCCACGTCCCGTCGCCGTCCGCGTCCACGTTCTCCCGCATCGCGGCGGCGTCGCTCACCGTGAGGGAGACTGCCCGGAGCGTCGAGGCGCCGAGCAGGGTCCGCTTGTCCACGGTCCCCGTGGTGAACGTGATTGTGACGTCGCCGAACGGGACGAGCACGGAGTACCGGCCCTGGGCGTCCGTCGTCGCCACGTAGTGGGGCACGTTGAGCTCGTCCGTGACCGTGACGCGGACCCCGGGCACGGGCGCGCGGCCCCCGAGGGTGACGGTCCCGTTCACGAACGCGCCGTCGTAGTACTTCGCGAACACGACGCCCTGCAGGTACGGGGTCGCGGCGGAGAGGTCGACCTGGCCCGACTTCCGGCCCGCCCGGATGTCCTGCTGCAGCGTGACCCCGTCGAAGTAGTTGATCGCCCGCCAGTCCTGGGTGTGGTTCGCGGTGTCGTTGTACGGGTTGTAGTACGCGGTCCGGTACGCGATCCGCCAGTGGCTCAGGTTCCACGCGGGGAGGGGCTGGAGGGCCTGCGCGTTCTGGCCGGAGAGGGCCGGGATCCCATCGTTCGTGCTCCCGACCTCCTTCGGCTCGAACCCCGCGTACACGCGGTAGAAGAAGGAGTGGTAGAACATTGGCTGGTACTCGATCGTCCCCGTCGTGCTGTCCGGCTGGTCGTACGGCGAGAGCTGCTCGACCGGGACCTTGTTCCCGCGGACCGTCACGAAGATCCGGAAGAAGTCCGTCGGGATCACGCGGCCGTCCCGGGCCTCTGCGATGCGGTGGTCCGAGAGCTTGATCGGCGCGTAGAAGATGCCCGTGTTCGACGCGCTCGAGGGGAACAGGCGGGAGTCGACCGCGAAGTACCGGATGCTCTTCCCCGTCGCCTCCCGGACCGCCCGGTACAGGTTCGCCTGTCCGTCCGTGGAGAGCTTCGACGTGAGGACGTCGCCCGCGTAGATGTAGAGGGCGTTCGCCGGGGCCATCCGCGGGTCGTAGTGCCCGTACTTCACCGGATCCCCGAGGACCACGGGGACGAGCCCGGCGGGGTCTCGGAACGCGATCTCCAGGGACGTCGCGTCGACGCCGAACCCGGTGAGCGCGGCCCGCACCCCGGGGCCGAAGGACCGGCCGTGCGCGTGGAAGTCCCCCTCCATCAGCCGCAGGCTCAGGAGCGCGATCGCCTCGTTCTCGGACTGCGCGGAGATCGCGTTCCCCGCGAGCTGGTAGCCGTCCTGGAAGTTGTCCGCGACGGTGGGGTGCTCGCCCAGGTCCACGGCCTCGAACCCGTAGTCCCACCAGCTCAGGAACGCGGGGCGGTCGCCGGGAGCCTGGTCCGTGTCCTGGGTCCGGAACCACGACCACGCCGCCGGGTAGTACTGCTTCGGCTGCGGGACGGAGAACCCGAACGCGCCGAGGTAGAACGTCCCGCTCTGCCCCGTCACGCTCTCGTAGTTCGCCGGCCTCAGGAACGAGGGGGTGAGGTCGTAGATCTGCCGGTCGTACTGGCGCTTCGTGTCGTACGGGATCGCGGCGTCCGCCGCGTACCAGACGTTCGGGAGGAGCAGGAGGAACACGAGGATGAGCGACCCGATCACGTGGCGGGGCTTCACGCTCTTCTTGATCGCCGCGATCCGTCCCGAGGCCGCGACGCTCAAGTACGTCCGTTTGAGACCGTCGAAGTCCAGCCGCTCGATGACCGTGGCGATCGCGTAGCCCGCGACCGCCGCGAAGGCGGGGGACGCGTTGAAGATGAACCGGGCGGCGGACTGGGCCATCACGATCGCGGCCAGGGTCCACACGACGAAGAACAGGTACGCGGTCTGGGTCCGCTTCCCCGAGACGAACAGCCACAGCAGGTAGCCGAGGGCGCCCCAGCCGAGGAAGTACGTGCCCCACCCGAACGATAGGATGATCTGGCTCAGCGGCGGGGCCTGCGCCTCCGCGATCGTCTCGTACAGCTTCGTCTGCACGAAGTAGCCCGCGCCGCTCACGAACGCGTTCGCGAGGGCCGGGTTCACGAGCATCCCGACGCCGAGCGCGATGCTCGACACGCCGAGGACCGTCGGGAGCACGAGGGCCCACGGGTAGTCCCGCGTGACCGTGAACAGGATCGCGAGGGCCATCGCGGCGCCGAACAGGTACGCGGGGACGTCGAACCACGTCTTCACCTGCCCCATCCAGACGTACCACGGGGCCGCGAGGAGGAGGGCGGTCCCCATCGTGATCCCGAACACGACCGTGATCCCCAGGGTGTCCCGGTTCCGGATCCGGAGGAAGAAGAGCTCGAACGCGAAGTACACGAGCAGGATGATCGGCGCGTACGCCCAGCCCTGCCACGTCAGGGCCACCGTCGTCAGGGACATCCCCGCGAGGAGGCTGTACAGGACCGCGGTCCGGTTCTCGCGGAAGAACAGCCCGAGGCCCGAGCGGACCGCGGCGGGCCTCCGCCACGACTCGACCCACCGCTTCTCGTTGATCGACTTAAGGGCGCGCAGGAAGAAGAAGTACCCGGTGACAACGAAGAAGAGGATGAACGCGTCGTGGTCTGCATCGCTCGCCATGGACCGCTGGAGGTGGCCCGGGGAGACCGCGAGGAGGAACGCGGCGACGAGGCCCGCGCGGCGGTTGAACGCCTCCTTCACGAGCGCGTACGTCGGGAAGACCGTGAGCGCGCCGAACAGGGCGGTGGACATGATCAGGGAGTACGTGATCGCGTCCCACGGCGTGGCGAACGCGGGTGAGATGAGCCAGCCCGACAGGAGGGAGAACCACGCGAACATCGGGGGCCTCGGGTTCACGAGGCAGCTCGGGTAGTTCAGCTGGCAATCCGTGGTGATCTGGTCGCCGGTCTCGTACCCGTACCGGATGATCCGGTCCCAGTAGAAGGAGTCCGACCCGCCCGTGTACAGGCGGTCCGGCACCGTGACGCCGTACACGAAGAAGGTCCGCAGGAACAGCGCGAGCCCGAAGATCATCAGGAGGGCGACGAGCGTGGACGCGTTCTTCTTCAGCCAGTGATCCTCGTCCGCCACGCGATCGTCACCCGCGGTAGGGGCCCGACTACGCCGGGCCTGTATTTATCGTTACCCGGACCGCTCGGAGGCCCGGCACGAAGCTGCGAGTAGAGGCCCTCGGGTCAAGAGGCTTTTGGCACACGATTCGAACACCTCCGCGCCCCGGGAACCTTTATGGGAGGAGCCCGCGATGCGCGGACTCCGATGAAGCGGGACCTGATGGAGATCCTGTGCTGCCCGGTGTGCAAGGGGGACCTCGAGCTCGCGGTCTCGATGGAGAAGGAAGAGATCCTCGAGGGCACGCTCCACTGCAAGGCCTGCCGGCACACGTACGAGATCAAGGACGGGATCCCGAACCTGCTCCCGCCGGACTTCAGATGAACTCGGACTGCGCCGCCAGGACCTCCGCCCGGGTCCGCGCGGACGCGTACGCGTCCAGCGGCTCCCGGTTCAGGCGGACGAACTCCAGGCCCCATCCGAACTTCCCGAGGATCGCCGTGGCCTGGTCCGGGTGGCCGAGGATCCAGAGGGCCCCGCCGAACGCCTCCACGCTCGACAGCAGGAACGGCTTCCCGTAGTTGACCGGGTTCGCGGCGACGAGGAACGGGAGGGCGCGGGACGGGTGGCGGGGGACCGCGGGGACCGGCCCGCGCTTCCAGGAGCTGTCGACGACGGCGAGGCCCGCCGCGTCCGCGGCGGCGCGGTCCTCGGGGGAGAGGACGCGGTCCCCCTCCGGGTGCAGGACCACGCAGCGCGGAGGGAGGCGGCCCCGCCGGGGGACCAGGTCGACGAGGTCGAACCGCGCGAGCTTCCGCGTTGTGCACCGCTTCGGGTCGCATTCCTCGAGCGCGAGGGCGTAGAGCTTCACGGGACCCCCGGGGATTCGAAGGGTGGACCACTATGTGGAAAGCACTTAAATACAGTATGGCGATTCAGCGCAATTGGTTTGGGGGAGGCGCGTCCGAAACGGTTTCTCCCAGGAGGAGGTTTCGATGTCCTCAGCTAGAGGTGGCTATGGTGGAATTGCGATCGTCCTGCTGCTCGCGGTCGTGGGGCTCGCCGTCCTGTTCCTCGCGGCCTCGGCGGCGCCCGCGGTCTCGAACGGCCCGGCGGGGCTCCTCGCCCGCCCGCCCGTCCTGACCGGGGCGAACATCCCGAATCAATACCGACTGCATCTCGGCCCGTCCGTCGCGCTGACCGACCTCGGCCCGACGCCCGCGACGGCGTCCCCGCCCGGGCCCGGCCCGGAGCCGACGGACCTGCCGTTCGGGACGAACGTCGCGATATGGACCGACGCGCGGCCGCAGACGCGGCCGACGATGGCGGCGGACAGCACGGGCCGCGTCTTCGTCGCGTTCCAGCACGAGGTGTCCGGGACGAACCGCGACATCTACGTGTCATGGACGGACGACGGCGGGCGCACGTGGATGACGCCAATCGCGGTCGCCGCGACGGGAGCGGACGAGACGAACCCGAACGTCGTCGTGACCGCGGGGGACCGCGTCACGATCTTCTTCCAGCAGAACGCGAACCTCGGCGCGTTCGCGTACGCGGCCTCGACGGACCGTGGCGTGACCTGGACGCCGGCGACGATTGGGACGGGGGCGACCCTGACGAACCACCAGTTCCCGTCGTTCGTGAAGAACCCCGGCGGCCCGACCCCTGGGGCGGGCGTGTACGGCGGGTACCAGATATTCTGCACGGACGCCGCGAACTGCGGCGGAGGGGCCTGGACCCTCCTGATGCTCTTCAACGACGACGTGAGCAACACGGGCGGGTGGCAGGGGACGTACTTCGCGCAGACGCCGGACGTCGAGCTCTTCCACCCCTCCGTCGGGATCAACAGCGGCAACGGGGACCTCGTCGGCGGGATGGAGATCGAGATCACGGACAACCTCGAGTACGACCTCACGTGGTTCCGGTTCAACCCCACGAGCGGCTTCTTCTCCCAGGACGGCCTGATGTGCGGGAACTTCTGCCCGTCGCCCGACTTCGTCTGGCCGTCGATCTCCGTCGACGGCACCCGCATCGTGGTCGGTGCGGACTTCAACAACGCGGCGATCGCACCCTCGTACATCATCCTCGCGGTGTACTCGACGAACGGCGGCGCGAACTACCAGCTCGTGAACGCGAACAGCGGCACGATCGACGCGCAGTTCGTGGACCAGAAGTACGTGTTCTTCCGCCTCCAGGGGACGCAGATCTCGACCGGGTACTGGAAGGCGGGCGCGACGTGGTACGTGTCCTCCCTGAACGCCGGGGCCGCGTTCGGCACCGCGCAGCGGGTGAGCGACAACACGCCCCCGACGGCGATCGACCAGCCGCACGCGGTCGCCCTCGTGAACACCACCCTCGGGCCGCTCCTCACGTGGCACGACAGCCGGGACGGGAACCCGAACATCTACTTCGCGGGTCTCCAGCGGTACGCGGTCACGCTCGCCACGACGCCGGCGACGAACCTGAACGTGCGGTTCGACGGCACCGTGACGTGGTCGACCGCCCCGTACGCGCAGTCCTTCCCGGCGGGCAGCAGCCACTCGATCGAGGCCCAGAGCCCGCAGTCCCCGGGGGCGGGGATCCAGTACGTCTTCGTCCAGTGGAACGACGGGAACACGCAGAACCCGCGGACGATCAGCGTCACGGCGGACATCACGTACACGGCGCAGTTCAAGACGCAGTACCAGCTCACGGTCGCGACGAACCCCGCGGGCCGGAACGTGAACGTGAGCGGCGCCCCGCAGGTGGGGCCATACACGACGTGGTGCGATGCGGCGTCCTCGGTCCCGGTCGACGCGCCGAGCCCGCAGACCGTGACCGCGACGAGCCGGTACCGGTTCACCACGTGGAGCGACGGCGGCGCGGCGTCCCATTCGATTACGTGCGACGCCGCCAAGACGGTCACCGCGAACTTCGTCCTGCAGTTCCTCGTGAACGTCCGGACGAACGCGCCGGGCAACCCGACGCTGCAGGTGACCGTGAACTCGGTGACGTACACGGCGCCGGTCTCGTTCTGGTTCGACCAGAACTCCGGCCAGAGCCTCCTCGCGATCAGCCCGCAGGCCCTGTCCGCGGACACGCAGGTCGTGTTCACGGACTGGACGGGCGGGCCGACGGCGCCCGCGTGGACGGTCGCGATCACGGGGGCGACGGACTACGTCGCGAACTACAAGGTGCAGTACCGGGTGATCCTGGACACGAACCCGCCGGGCCTCGAGCTCGTCGTGGAGGGCGTCCAGGGGACCGCGCCCATCACGAGCTGGTGGGACGCCGGCTCCTCGCACAGCGTGATCGCGAACTCGCCCCAGTTCAGCGGGACGACGACGCGGTACCAGTTCTCCGCGTGGAGCGACGGGGACGTGAACCCGTCCCGGAGCATCACCGCGGACACGCCGAAGACCGTCATCGCGATCTTCCAGACCCAGTACTTCCTGACGATGACCGCGAGCCCGACCGTCGGGACGCTGAGCCCGGGGAACGGGTGGCACAACGCGGGCGAGCCCGTCACGATCCAGGCGACGGCGCCCGCGGACACGCTCTCGGAGCGGTACCGGTTCAACTCGTGGACCGGCGACGCCACGGGTAGCGTGAACCCCACGACGATCACGATGGACGCGCCGAAGTCCGTCACCGCGAACTGGTTCCACCAGTTCCGGATCGACATCCAGGTCGCGTCCGGCGGGCCCTCGGCCTCCGTCGTGATCGACGGCGGTGCGGGCCTCCCGATGCCGCAGGTCGTGTGGTGGAACGAGGGGACCTCGCACACCATCGCGGCCGATGCGAACATCCTGGTCGGGACGGACACCCGGTGGAACTTCGTCGCGTGGAGCCCGGGCGGGGCGACGAACCCGCTCACCGTGGCTGCGTCGAGCTCCGGGACGTACAGCGCCTCGTACTCGCGGCAGTTCCGCGTCACGATCGTGGTGGACGCGACGGTCCCCTCGGGTGCGACGGCCCCGGACGTGCTCGTCGGTGGCAACCCGTACACCGCGGCGATCTGGGCGGACGAGGGCAGCCAGCTCGCGCTCAACGCCCAGGACTCCCAGTCCGGCGGCACGGGCATCCGCTACAAGTTCACGTCCTGGTCGGACACCACGACGGGCGCGATCCGGACGTACTCCGTGACGGCGCCCGCCGCGCTGACCGTGACGTACGAGACCCAGTTCCGGCTGACCGTCACGTCGTCGTACGGGAGCCCCGTGTGCGTCGGGGCGAAGGAGCAGTCCGCGGACCAGTGCTGGTACGCGGACGGCGCGACCGCGACGGTGACCGTGACGAGCCCGTCCACGGCGGGAGGCCAGAACTACGTCATCGAGAGCTGGTCCGGCGACGCGTCGGGCGTGGCGGCGAGCGTGACGATCTCGATGAGCGGCCCGAAGGCGGTGACCGTGAACTGGCGCCCGGTCACGTTCCTCGAGGCGTACGGCGTCGTCCTGGGCATCGTCATCGCGATCCTCGCGATCGCGATCATCCTCGCCCTCCTCCTGATGCGCCGGAGGAAGAAGCAGGAGCCCGAGGCCGTGCCGCCTCCGCCCCCCGCGACGGCCGGGACGAAGGCCCCGCCCGCGCAGGGCGGCACGAAGACGTGCGGTGCGTGCGGGATGGAGATCCCCGCGGGCGCGGCGACGTGCCCGGTGTGCGGCGCCCCGGCGTAGGCCCGGTGAGGTCCCCGCGGACGCGGGGACCCCTTTCCCTTTTCGTTCCGCTGGGTTTTTCTAGGGCGGGTGCCGTGGGCTGCCCGCCACCGTGATGACAAGGTCGACGCTGACCGATGATGAGTGATGGGCGATCTGAGTGGCCCGTTTGTCAAGGCGGGCGGCGCGGCCCGCGCTATCTACTTATAGAGCGCCTCGCGATGGGGGCGCGGGATGCACTCATGGTGAGCGGCTTCGACATCTTAGGCCAGAACCGCACCCTCCAGGTCCACTGGACGAAGCGGATCGTCGCGTTCGCCCTGGACTGCGTGGTCGTCCTCGCCCCCGTCTGGACGGTCCTGTTCCTCCTCGGCGAGCGCCGGATCGCCGCGTACGGGATCCTGTCCGGGGTCGCGTTCTTCGTGTACGCGACGGCGGCGGAGGCGATGTGGCGGCGGACGGTCGGGAAGACGATCGCGGGGCTTGAGGTCCGCGCCGTGGCCGGCCCGATGACGCTCGGGAAGGCTGCCGTGCGGAACGTCCCGAAACTGTTCTGGTTCCTGTTCCCGCTTCTCGACACGATCGCTGGGCTCCTCGTGGAGGGCGATCCCCGCCAGCGGTTCTCGGACCGGATCCTCGGGACGACCGTCGCGCAGTCCTCCCTGATCCACGTGCGCGTCCACCGGCTGCAGGCGCCCCAGTGAGCGCAAGGGGCGGGAGCCCACGGGGGTTAAATAGCCCGCCACGGATGCTCGCGCGGGTGGCCCCGTGCTCTTCCTGACCCAGCTCAAGGTGATCCCCGGCCAGCTCGAGGAGGCGACCCGCCTCTTCAAGCACCCGAAGATCCCCGCGAACATCATGATCCACGAGTTCCTCGGGCTCCTCGGGAAGCCGGACGCCGTCGTGATCTTCGAGGCCCCCGACGCGGCCGTCGCGGCGGACTTCGTCGTCCAGTTCGGGAGGGTCGCGGAGACGACGACGTCCCTCTCGCTCCCGATCGAGGAGTTCAAGTGGACATGGTAGTCGGCTCCGGGCCCGGGAGCCCGCCTACTGCAGGGTCTGCATCGCGAGGATACGCTGGGAGTCCGAGATCTCCAGGACGCTCCCGCGCGGGTACGTCGCTTGGTCGATGAGGAAGCGGTCGGAGGCCTCGATCTCGGCGACCTGCGGGTGCGCGTCCTGGTACAGGACATACAGGGTCGCCCAGTTCGCCTCCGTGAAGTTCGCAATCGCCATCCGCGGGAGGAGGAACGAGCCGTTCGCGTCCCGGATCAGCAGGTACGTCGTGTTCGGGAGCTTCCCCGGGGGCACGCTCACGACCCTCACGGACCAGTTCCCCGTGGTGCTCTCGACGACGAGCCCGATGCTCTGGGGCACGGCCGGGCTCGCGATGAGGCCCGCGACGATCGCGTAGAGGAGCCCGACGAGCACGACCGTGATCGCGACCATGAGGATTGTGCCCACCACGGGCGACACCGCGTCGGTGTCCCGCGAGGCGAAGGGCCGGGTCGCAGAAGGCGGGCGTCCTCGGAAGGGGGATGCGCGAGCCCGGGCTGCCGGGCGCGTGCCTACCGGTCTCCCGCTGGCCCGCATGTGGCACCGGGAAAGGAAGGAAAAGGGAAGAAAAGGGGAAAGGGGTTGGGTGCGGCCTATCGGAACTTGCCGCTGGCCAGGATGACCGTGCCGTCCGAGATCTGGTAGTCCGAGTCGAGCCCGTACCAGGCCGTCTTGCACAGGATCCGGTCACCGACCTGGACGGACGTCGCGCTGGCCGTCACCTTCGAGACGCTGCACCCGTTCGTCGCTGTGACGAGCGCCGACAGGAACGTCGCCGACAGGTTCACGCTCCCGTCGGACTTGAAGATTGCCAGCGTCGTGGACGCGTACGCCTTTCCGGCCGGGGTGCTCGAGACGAGCATGATCCAATTCGCGCCGTCGCCCGATCGCGACACGCTGACCCCCATCGACACGGGCGTCGTGCCGGGTCCGCTGATCAGGCCCGACACCATCACGTACAGCACTGCCGCCAAGACCACGGTAATCGCGACCATCAGGATGGTCGCAATGACCGGAGACACCGCACTCTCATCCTTCCGGATGAGGCGCACATTCTTCATGGTTTTGTCCTCCTACGGCTCTTCGCCGCTGGAAGCCCCTTGAGGTCCCCTCCCCTTTAAATGTATCGTCATGGTTCGCCCCGGGTGAGAACGTCACTTAAAGAACGACCCCCGGGTTTCGGTGCCCGGTCCAGAAAAAGAGGGGGGCAGGGGCTCACAGCGCCCGTTGCGCCAGGAGCCCGTCCGCCTCCAGGACCTCGATCGTGCTCCCGGCAGGGTACCGGGCCCGGTCGAGGAGGAGGCTGTCCCCCGGTCCGATCTCCGCGGAGGCCGGGTTCGCGTCCTGGTACACCGCGCGGTGGGAGGGCCACGTCAGGTCCTCCCAGCTCGTGCGGGTCAGGACGATCGCGCCCCCGGGGTCCCGGACCAGCAGGTACGTGGAGGCGGGCAGAGCCCCCGCGGGGGCCGCGATCACCTCCACGGACCAGTTCGTTCCCGTTTCGCGGACGTTCACGGACATCTGTCGCGGGGGCTTGTTTGTGACGACGAAGCCCGCCACGATGACGTACAGCACGGCCGCCAGCACCACGGTGATCGCGACCATCAGGATGGTCCCGATCACCGGAGACACCGCGTTCCCGTCCTCTCGGAGGGTCCGCTTCATGTTGGGTCCTCTTGCGGCGAATCGCCGCGGGGTAGGGACGGGCGGGCGCCGCGATACGGGTGCGGGAATCGTTAGGGAAAGGGAGAACCTTGGGACGGCCCGCCGGGGGTCCCTGGGCCCGTCTACGACGCGGTGATGCCCTTGTCCGTGATCGTGTACTCGTAGAGGCCCGTCTTCTCCGGGTGGTTCCGGACCTTCCGGAGGACGAGGTACCGGCGGAACTCGTTCTCGTGCCGCACCCGCTCGAGCTCCACGATGCAGTCCACGATCTCCTCGACCCCGCTCTGGGTGCGGGTGTCGTAGACGCCGGAGAGCATCGTGAGCAGGGCGGCCCCCTCCTCGTGCTGCGTGTGGGCCTTGATCGTCCGCAGGGCCGACAGCACGTCCGCGTGGGCGTAGTACTCGAGGAAGAAGTCGAGGGAGTCCACGACCACCCGGAACGGGGGGGTCAGCTTCGAGACCTCGTACGTGAGGGAGGTGAGGAAGTTCACGTTCGCGGGGACCCGCTTCCCCGCGGGCTCCGGTCGGAGGTCCTTCACGGTGATCCCTTCCTGTCGGTACCGGCTCACCTGGAGCTTGCGGGCGAGGACGCTCTCGTAGTACAGGTTCCCGATGTTCACGATCTCGATGTCCGACTTCCAGCCGAAGTCCTCCATCGTCGACGTCACGTCCTCGTCCCGCTCCGTCGTCGTGAAGTACACGACGTTCTCGTCCTTCACGCCGGCCCCCGCGAACTGCTTCGCGACGAGCTCCGCACCGGCGCCGGGCGCGCCCATCACGAGGACCGTGAAGCCCTTCGGGAGCCCGTTCATCAGGGCCTTGTCGAGGGCCGCGATCCCCGTGGAGACGACCTTCGCCATCCCTAGCCCTCCCCCTCGACCTGGAGGGTCTCGTCGCTCACGAGGTTCAGCATGTTCCGGATCTCCTCGGACTCGTACTCCTCCATCGAGAAGATGATCGTGTACGACTCCTTCGCGCGGAGGTTGTTCACGAGGATGTGGAGGAACTCGCTCAGGATCTTCGTGTTGTTGTGGATCGCGAGGCTGTTGATCGAGTCCAGGATCACGAGGTTCTTCCGGTCCTTCGTCTTCCGGATCAGGTACTCGACCTTGAGCATGAGGTTCTCGAGCATCGTCGGGCTCTCGACGTAGATCGCGTGGCCGTGCTTCTGGCCCGGGGACATCATGATCTGGGAGATGCAGTCCACGAACCAGATGTGGTCGAGCGGGATCTCGAGGACCTCGAGGGCGTTGATGATCGAGGCGGAGGGGATCGTGGAGGTGACGTAGATCGAGTCGAGGTTCTTCCGCGAGGCGAAGACGTCGAGCATCGCGCGGATCACGTCGAAGTAGTGCTCCGCCTTCATCCTCACGGCGACCGCGGCGGCCTCGGGGAGGGCCTGGAGCTTCTCGCTCACCTCGGAGGTCACGCTCACGGCGTCAGCCCCCCGCTGCGGGGACGCTCCCGCCCTTCAGGAGCGGGACGAGGAGGACGCCGACCGTGGTGAGGTCGAGGACGTACTTCGCGCGGGAGTGCATCGTGCCCCGCATCTTCACGACCTGGAGGGTCCGCAGCAGGTCCCCGCGGCGCTCGAGGTTTCCCGTGACGACCACGCCGTCCGCGATCGCCTCCTCCACGCCGTACAGGGAGTACCGCTCCTCCGCGGGGCTGATCTCGCTGACGAGGAGGGACGTGCACCCGCGGGAGCTGAGCATCGAGCCGAGCTTCAGGATGAAGTCCCGGATGTTCTCCTGGGTCCTCAGGCGGTAGCACACGGAGGTGATCGAGTCGATGCACAGCCGCTTGATCGCGAGCTCGTCGACGATGTTGCCGATCGCGGTGATGAGGATGTTCACCTCCTCGAAGTCGAACTCGAGCTTCTCCAGGCCGAGCCGCTCGTAGATCACGGGGAGGTCGATGAACACGAGCCGGCCGTCCTTGATCAGCTTGCGGTCGAAGAAGTCGTACGGGATGATGTTCGAGAGGAGCTTGTCCGCGCTCTCCGTGACGCTGATGTACAGGGAGTTCTCCCCGACGATCGCGCCGTGGACGAGGAACTCCAGGCAGAGGGAGGTCTTGCCCGTGCCGACGCTCCCCGTCACGAGGACCGTGTTCCCGCGCGGGATCCCGCCGTTCAGGATGTTGTCGAGGCCGTCGATTCCCGTGATGCAACGTTCGCGTTCCTCGGGTTCCTCCCGCTCGCGGGGGGCCATCGGGGCCGCGGAAGGTGCTGGCTCCCTTTAGGGTTTTCGGGCTCGTTGCTCGGCGTCCGGAATCACTGGACGCGGTCCGACCGGTAGGTCTGGGGCGTCAGCGGGCTCGGCACGAGGACGGGGGCAACCGTGACCGCGATCCCGCCCATGCTCGCGAACGAGATCGTCAGGACGACGCCCGCCCCCGGAAGGAACAGCGTGATCGGTCCCGGACGGGAGCTCCAGGTGAACACGAAGTCGTAGACCCTGTCGAAGACGACCTTTCCGGTCGGGTCCATCACCGTGACGTGGAGGTGGCCCGTGACCGTCTTCGCCGGCTGGTCCACGTCAATCCAGCCGACGACGTGGATCGTGTAGCCACGGATCGTCTTCGTGACGTCGATGTCGTACCGCGTCGCGGATGCGGCGGGTGCGAACAGCAACCCCACAAGGGCGGCGACGACGAGCACCCCCGCGATTCCCACGGAAACCCCGCGCATGGAGATCCTTCCGCCTCCCGGACGAACCTGCGGGTATGAATCGTTTTCCCCAATTCTACCGGTAACGGGGGCGGGGCTCTGCCACCCCGGGGCGTCCGCGATACGTTTTTACGCCCTCCGGCGTGTAGCTCTGGAGCCATGAATCCCGTCCTCCAGGTCGCCCTCGACTTCATGCACGCGAGGCGTGCGCTCCAGGCCGCGAAGGAGGCGGTCGAGGGCGGGGCGGACTGGATCGAGGCGGGGACGCCCCTGATCAAGTCCGAGGGCGTCGAGGTCGTTCGCCAGCTCCGGAAGATGTTCCCCGGCAAGACAATCGTCGCGGACCTGAAGACGATGGACACCGGCGCGTTCGAGGTGGAGATCGCCGCGAAAGCGGGCGCGGACGTGATCACGGTGATGGGCGTGACGGACGACGCGACGATCGAGGAGGCCGTGAAGGCGGCCCGCCGGTACGGCGCGAAGATCATGGTCGACCTGATGCGGGTGGAGGACAAGCCGAAGCGGGCGAAGGAGCTCGAGCGGCTCGGCGTGGACTACCTGAACCTCCACGTGTCGATTGACGAGCAGATGATCGCCCGCACGCCGCTCGAGGAGCTGAGGGCGGTGTGCAAGGCCGCGTCGATCCCCGTCGCCGTGGCGGGCGGGCTGAACTCGGAGACCGTGGCCCAGGCGGTCAAGGCGGGCGCGTCGATCATCATCGTGGGCGGCGCGATCATCAAGGCGGAGAAGGTCGCGGACGCGGCCCGCACGATCAAGAAGGCGATGAAGGAGCGGAAGGTGATCCCGAGCGGCCTCTACAAGAAGTACGGGCAGGCGGAGGTCCGGGACGCGTTCCTCAAGGTCTCCACGCCGAACCTCGCGGACGCGATGCAGAAGCGCGGGATGATGCACGGGATCCTCCCGAGGATCCGGCACGGCACGAGGATGGTCGGGCGGGCCCTCACGGTGAAGACCGCGGACGGGGACTGGGCGAAGCCCGTGGAGGCGATCGACCGCGCGAAGCCCGGCGACGTGATCGTGATCGACGTCGGCGGCGGGCCGACCGCGGTCTGGGGCGAGCTCGCGGCGAACTCCGCCCTCGTGAGGGGCGTGGCCGGCGTCGTCGTCGATGGAGCCGTCCGCGACGTCGATGCGATCATCGACCTCGGGTTCCCGTGCTTCAGCCGCCATGTCGCGCCCCACGCGGGCGAGCCGAAGGGGCACGGGGAGATCGGCGGCGAGATCGAGATCGGCGGGCAGACCGTCCACTCGGGCGACTGGGTCGTCGGCGACGAGTCGGGCCTCGTCGTCGTTCCGAGGGACGTCGCGGTGGAGATGGCGAACCGCGCCCTCGAGGTACTGGAGCGGGAGAACCGGATCCGCGAGGAGATCAAGCGCGGGGGCACGCTGAGCTCCGTGCTCGAGCTCGAGAAGTGGGAACAGATCCGTTGAGGGCGGGACGATGGACGCACGCCGCCTCGAGCGTTTCCTCGCGGCCCTTCGGGGCGGGACGGTGTCCGTGGGCGAAGCGATGGATCGCCTCCGCGACCTCCCGTACGACGATCTCGGGTTCGCGAAGGTCGACGCCCACCGTGCCCTTCGCCGCGGATTTCCGGAGGTCGTGTACTGCCCCGGGAAGACGGCCGCGCAGATCGTCGAGATCGTCCGGTCGATGCGCCGGGCGCACGACCTCGTCCTCGCGACGCGCGCGAGCCGCGCGTTGTCCGCCCGGGTTCGGAAGGCGTTCCCTCGGGACTCCGTCGTGTACCACGAGGCCGCGCGGATCCTCGCGATCGGGCGAACGCCTCGGATCCGATCCGGCCGGGTCGTCGTCGTGACCGCGGGGACGAGCGACATCCCAGTCGCGGAGGAGGCGGCCATCACCGCGGGGCTCTTTGGCGCACGTGTTGCACGGCTCTTCGACGTCGGCGTCGCGGGGGTCCATCGCGTCCTCGACCATCGAAGCCTCCTGCGCTCCGCGCAGGCGATCGTCGTCGTCGCCGGCATGGAGGGCGCGCTCCCCAGCGTGGTTGCCGGTCTCGTGGAAGTCCCGGTGATCGCGGTCCCCACGTCCGTCGGCTATGGCGCGAGCTTCGACGGCCTCGCGGCCCTCCTCGGGATGATGAACTCGTGTGCGCCCGGCGTCGCCGTCGTCAACATCGACAACGGGTTTGGTGCGGGCTATCTGGCGGCCGTGATCAACCGACGTTCGTCGGAGCGAGGTCAGAGGAAGAAATCGGACTGGTAGCCAAGGAGGAACAGCGCAATCGCGAGGCCGACGATTGCGACGTAGACGGGCTTGTTCCATGCCCAGACCTTCGCGCCGTCGAGCGGGAGGACCGGGATCATGTTGAAACCCGCCAGGATGACGTTCATCAGGGCGGTGTTCGCCGCGAGGCTGAACACGACAAAAAGGCCGAGATCCGGGCTCTCCAGGCCCGGGGCGATGAGCGACGAGAGGCCGAGGAATCCGGCGGCGAGCGCGAGGTTCGACGCGGGGCCCGCCGCGCTGATCCGGCCATGCTGCTCCCGCGTCACGTTCCCGGACACGAGAGTGGCCCCGGGAGCCCCGTAGATGAATCCGAGGAACGCGAAGACGAACGCGAGGAGGAGCCCCATCGGGTTGTACCGGAACTCCGCCCAGTGCCCGTACCGCTGAGCGACCGCTTTGTGCGCGATTTCGTGGACTCCCACCCCCGTCCCCACGGCAACGAGCGCCGAGGCGAAGACGATCCCGACGAACAGGAGGAAGCCGGGCGAAGAACGCGGAAGGCCGGAATAGACAACGTTCAGCAGGGTGAGCGCCCCGCTGAGCGCGAGGATTGCGATCGCGAGCTGGACGAGCTCCACGCGGCTGAACCGAATCCCGGGCTTCGGCGGATCCGGGAAGACATACACGGGCGGCGCCGCGTATTCCGAGGAGGGTCCGCGCACGGAGGCACGTGAGCCTCCGACGCTAGATAAAATTGTGCATCAGCCGAACCGTGCCCCGCAGTTCGGGCACTCCTCCGCCACGCTTTCGAGGCGGATCTCGCACAGCGGGCAGCGGAACTGCCCGTGCTCCGCTTTCTTCATCATCTGGGAGCGGATGAGTCGCACGCTCCGGTCCTGGAAGCTCACGAGGTCCTCTGCGAGGAGCCGCTCGAGGGGCTCGACCCGATCGGCCG
>Ga0209321_10000322_pt1 | contig 30503 bp, 27 predicted proteins | sample Rifsed16ft4_FD_184012 | JGI IMG/M metagenome (GOLD analysis project Ga0209321, IMG submission 184012) | Soil microbial communities from Rifle, Colorado, USA - sediment 16ft 4 - CSP-I_5_4 (version 2) | ecosystem: Environmental > Terrestrial > Deep subsurface > Rock core/Sediment | place: Rifle...
CCCGCCGGCGGGAATCCGATTTTCGCATGCGGCTCGATCTTGAGGCGGTGGCCGACGGGACGATTCATGTCAAGAACAACCTCGCGGAGGCGAACATCAACGGGGAGTTCAAGGTCGTGGGGGACACGAGCCGGGTCATCGTCCTGGGGTTTTTCGACGTGACGGAAGCGCGCGTCGACTACCGGGGCAACCGGTACGAGCTGACGCGCGGGAGCCTGGAATTCCAGGACCCCCGCCGCAACAACCCCAGGCTCGATTTCCGGGCGGAGACGAAAAAAGGGAACGTGATCGTTATCGTCAGCGTGTCGGGAACGCTGGAGAGGTACGAGGTGGATTTTTCCTCGGACCCCCCCTACAGCAAGAACGACATCGTGAGCCTGCTTTCTCTGGGCGTCACCTCGGAGCACCTCGCGGGAGGGGGTGGGTCGGTCCCCGCCGCCCAAGCGGCAGCGATCGTCCTCGGGCCCTACACGGGGAGGGTGGAGGAGGGGCTCCGGAACGTCATCGGCCTGGACAAGTTCGCCATCGAGCCGGCCTATTCCTCCACGGACAAGTCCATCGAGCCGCGGTTCATCGTCGGAAAGACCTTCGGGGAACGGTTGTCGGTTTCCGTCTCCACGAACGTGGGGACGACGGCGGAGAGCAGCGCCGTCGCGGAGTACAAGGTCCTCGAGAACGTATACCTCCAGGGCGCCTGGACAAGCGCCACCACAACCCAGGAGGGCGACCTGGGGGCCGACGTGAAATTCCGGTACCGATACCGTCAGTTCCGGGACATCTTTCGTGGCGGCGACTGAGGGCCGCGTGGGGGCCTTCCGGGTTCTGGCGATTCTTTCGGCTCTCTTCCTCGCCGTCCCCGCACTCCTCTCCTCCGGCGAAACCGCCCCGCAAGGCACTGCCCCGGTGATCGACTCGATCTCCTTCCAGGTGGCGTCCCCCCACCTGATTTCCTACGAAGAACTGGCGGGGCTTGTCACCGTGCGCCCGGGAGACCTTCTCACTCCCGCTGCCGTACGGGAATCGATCCGTAGGCTGAACCGGAAAAGCCTGTTCCGGGAACTTGTCGCCTATGTCCGGGAGGACGGGGGTAAGGCGCAGATCCTGTTCTTTCTGCGGCCATTGCCCGTCGTGACCGAAATCGAGGTTTCCGGCCAGAAGCGGATCGCCGCCTCCCAGATCCTGGCGGCCTCACGAATCCGGCGGGGGTCGCCGGTGGAAGGCGAGGATCTCTCCCGCGCCCGGGAAGCCGTTCTGTCCGTCATGAAGGGCAAAGGACTCCTCAACGCTGCGGTTTCGGTCTCGGCGATCTGCAATGCGGATACCGGAACGGGGAAGGTCAGGATCGAGGTGAGGGAGGAAAGCCCCGCAGTGGTGAGGGAAGTCCGGGTCCCGGGGGCCGTCTTTTTCCCCAGGGAGAGACTCGAGGAACTTCTCGGCGTTTCCGTCGGCTCTCCCTTCGACTTCCCGGAGTGGGAAAAGGGGGTGAACCGGCTCCGGGGAGCATACAAACGGGAAGGGTTTGTCACGGTGCACATTTCGGAACCTGGAGTCTCCTGCGAAGACGGGGTGGGATTGTGTCCTGCCGCCCGCGTGGAGGAAGGTCCCCGGTACGAGATTGCGTGGGCGGGGGCGGATCGTTTTTCCGTCGGAGCGCTCGAGAAAGCGTCGGGGATCTACGCCGAGGAGGGGGAATTCACCGAGGGAGGGCTGGTGTACGACCTGACAAGTCGATTGCTCTCCTTTTATCGGGAGCGGAAATACCTCAAAGCATCGATCGATATCGGGGTGGAAGAGAAGCCCGAAGGCGGCCGCCGCCTGACGGTCCTCATCGTGGAGGGGAAGGCGGGATACCTGAAGACGGTGCGTTTCACGGGGAACGCGAACATCAAGGGGGAGAGACTACAGAACCAGATGCTGTCGACGGAACGGGGGTTTTTCCACTATCTCACGGGATCCGGGAAGTTCGACGAGGCGGAATGGAACGACGACCTCGCCGCCCTGATCGGGCTCTACCAGAAGGAGGGGTTCGCCAGGGCCCGCATCTCTTCCGTGGACACCGACTGGGACGACGGCGGCGGGATCACGGCGACCATCCACATGGAAGAAGGGCCGCGCTACAAGCTCCGGGAAATCAGCGTGCAGGGAAACGACCATTTTCTGCGCGCGGAGCTCCTCCGGCTGATCGGGAACCGGGAAGGACGATATGTCGATTACGCCGGTCTGGACCAGGACGAGGAGGCGGTTACGGCGCACTACCGGAATGCGGGATACCTCGATGTTTCCGTAAAGGCCAGGTTCGAACCCGACGAGGGGAAGGACACTTCCGCCTTCCGGTTCGACATCGTGGAAGGTCCCCGGTATCGCCTCGGGAAGGTTGTCGTCCGGGGAAACCTCCTCACCGATTCCGTTGTGGTCTACCGGGAGGTTACGATCCCCGAGGGGAGGGCCGCCGGGGAGAAGGACCTGATGACGTTCCAGCAGGCGGTCTTCGGGACGGGGCTGTACAGGACGGTTCGCCTCCACCAGGTCAGACGGCCGGACGAAGGCATCGTGGACCTCATCGTCGAGGTGGAGGAGACCCTCTTCTTCGAGTTCGAGTTCGGCGCAGGGTACGGCACCGACACGGGCGCCCGCGGGTTCGTGGGAGCGAAGAGCAAGAACCTGAACGAGAGGGGGCGGAGACTTTCCGCGCGCATCACCGCCAGCCAGAAGGAGCAGAACTACCTGGCCGACCTGCGCGAGCCGTGGGTGTTCGGCAACCGGTGGAAGTGGGAGGGGGGGGTGACCGCCTTCCATCAGGAGGCCGAGCGCGAGAGCTTCAGCCTGCGGAAAACGAGCGTCGTCACCAGCATCAACAAGACGATCTTCGAACGGTCCTCCGTGTCCATCCAGTACGAATTGTCCCGGGACAGGGTCTTCAACGTCACCGCGGGGGCCATCCTGTCGCCGGAGGACCAGGGGAGCGCGACCATCTCGGCCGTCCGGGGGCTGTTCGTCCTCGATTTCCGGGACGATCCCTTCAATCCGAAGCGTGGGTCCTTCAACTCGGGATCCGTGGAATTCGCCTCCTCGTTCCTCGGGTCGGAAGTGGACTATTACAAGGTGATCGGCCAGTCGAGCTGGTACTTCCCTCTCTTCCGTCGGAACGCCTTCGTGGCCTCCGGCCGAGCGGGGATGGTCAGGCCGCTTCGGAACACGCTGGAGGTTCCCATCCAGAAGCGCTTCTTCCTCGGCGGGAGGACGACCGTCCGCGGTTTCCAGGAGGAGTCGCTGGGTCCGCGCGGGGCCGACGGAACTCCCACGGGAGGAGATTACATGGTCAACGGGAACGCCGAGCTTCGGGTCCCTCTGCAATATGGATTCATCGTGGCCGTTTTTCTGGATGCGGGGAGCGTTTGGTTCCCGGGCAGCACGGAGAACGGCTTCGATCTCCGGGAGAGCGCGGGGCTTGGGCTTCGATATGTGACGCCGATCGGTCCGATCAGCCTGGACTACGGATGGAAACTGGACAGAAGGGAGGGGGAATCCTCCTCGGAGTGGCACTTCACGATAGGGGCCGTTTTCTGATCGGTTCCATCCCCCGTGTCACGCGAGGACGGCAATGGCCTCTTTCCGGACGACCCGCGTCCCGGCAATGCGGTCCCCGAGCCTCTGGTGTTCGGGGTTCCGGATCAGGGCGATCGTCTCCACGAGGATGGCGACGGGGAAGACCACATAGAACAGGAACAGCACGTTCCGGAACGAGGAGTCGACGAAGTGAATCACGCGCCCGTCCGCGTTGACGACCTGGATGCCCATCACCTTCTTGCCGATGCTCTGGCCGGAGAAGATCCCGTCGCGGAACAGGATGTACAGCATCGCCAGGAAGTGGCCGAGCCCGCCGAGACCGTAGAACAGGGCAACGTAGATGATGAGATCGATGAGAAACGCGAGAGAGCGGGTTTGCCAGTCCGCCCGGGTGATTTCTTCCGTCACGGTTCCACCTCAACGCTTTTTTGGCTCCATCATTGTACCCATTTTCTTGCTTTCTCGTCACGAGCAAATCGTGTTAGGTTTTTTCATTAGCCGGAGACTTCACCGGGAAAGGACCTTGCCCTGGGATTCGGTATTCGGTGGAAAACCCCCTTCTTCGCCATCTGGATCGGGGTCGTCGCGGTAACCGCCCTGTCCATCGGTTTGTTCCCGGCCGGACTTCGTCGGGCCGGTCCCCTCGACTGGGTCGCCGTCGGGGGGGAATTGGTCCTCGGCGGGGCGCTCTACCTGTTTCTTGACGGAAAGATCTTCCGGCCCGCCGATCGGTGGGCGCAGGAGGTTTTTTCGGGTGCCGGCGGTATCTTTCCCGTCAAGGCGGGGTTTTTCTCGCCCCTTTCGACCGCCGTGGCCGCGAGGTACGCGAGGGAAATCGCCGCCCTCGGGGAGGAGATCCGGAACCGCGAAAAGAGATTGCTGCAGGTCGAAGTCCTTCGCCGCGACCTGGAGGAGACCAAGGCGCACCTGGAGGCCAAGGTCCAGGACCTCCGCTCCATTTACGAGGTGTCCACGGCGATCGCCGGGACGCTGGACACCGAGGAACTCTTCCGCATCCTCCCCGAACGGGTCATGAAGGCGCTGGGGCTGAACGACTTCTGCGTTTTCCTCTACCATCCGGAATCCGGAAATCTCGTGTGCCGCGCTTCCGCGGGGATGCCCTCCTCGGTTCCCCCCGACTTCACCATCGGGCGCGGGGAAGGGGTTTCCTGGCGGGTGTTCGAGTCGGGGGAGGCGGTCTACATCCCGGACGTGCGTGCCACCCCGGATTTCCGCTACTACAACGGGGAAAAGCCGGAAGTTCGTTCCTTCATGTCCGTCCCCCTCCTGTCGAAGGGCAAGGTGGTCGGCATCCTGAATGTGAACCACCCGGAGCCGAACGCGTTCGACGGCGAGTCGCTGGCGACGATTCGCGTCCTGGCGACCTACCTGGCGATCGCGGTCGAGAACGCCGAACTCTTTCACTTCGCGAAAACGCTTGCGGACAAGGATTCCCTCACCCTCCTGCACAACCACGGGTCGTTCCACACGAGGCTTTCGATCGAACTCGAGAGGGCGGTGCGGTACGGTCGCACCCTCTCGTTGATCATGCTGGACCTCGACGGCTTCAAGGAAATCAACGACCGGCACGGCCATCTCATCGGAGACCGCATCCTCGTGTTGGCGGCGGGTGTTCTTTGCGCGCATCTGCGGAAAAGCGACGTGGCCGCCCGTTACGGGGGGGACGAGTTCGCCGTGATCCTTCCCGAGACCGACCTCGCGGCGACCTGCGCCATCGCGGGCCGCATCGCGGCGGGGATTTCCCAGGTACGCCTCGACACCCCGGAGGGGGAGAAGATCTCCTTCACCGCGAGCATCGGCTATGCGGCGTGTCTCCCGGATTCCCCGGTACGGGGCACCATCCTGGATGTCGCCGACCGGCTGATGTACGAGTCGAAGCGCCGGGGGCGGGGAGGCATCCTGGGTGTGCAACTCTGATGACGACCCGGAGGGGGGACCGTGATGCCAGGTGAAATCCATTCGCAACGTAGGATACCCCTTCGGGAGAAGTGGAAGCAGAAGATCTTCTTCTCCGGTGACGACCCCACGATGGAAGAACTGGAGCTCCTCAAGGAGCACAGGAAGCGGGTGGGGCTGGTCATACACGCCCGCTGGGCCCTCCTGGTGATCCTTGCGGCATACGGGCTGATCGCCTCCTTCCTGTTCCGGGACAAGAGCGCGGACCTCGAGCCCCTGGCCACCGTCCACGTGATCGCTCCGGTCGCCGCCGTCCTGTTCGTCGCCGCCTACAACGCCCTGTTCCACCTTTCCTACCGCTGGATCAGCCAGATTCGCTCGCTGAACCAGGTCCAGCTTCTGTTCGACCTGATCCTGGTGACGGTGGTGGTGCACTTCAGCGGCGGCGCCGTTTCCTGGTTCTGGACGATGTACCTGGTCATCACGCTCGAGGGCGCGCTGATCATGGACAAGAAGTCGGACATCTACGCGATCGCGCTGGGGGGCGTGATCGCCTTCGGGGGACTCCTCACCTTCGAGTTTCACGGGATCATCCCCCCGGTGCCGATGCCCTTCGAGAACAACGCGCTCCAGCACATCTACTCCTACGAGATGATCAAATGGGGCTGGGTTTCCATCACCAACTTCTGCGTGGCAATCGTCGGCGTGTTCCTGATGGAAATGGTGCGGCAACGGGAGGCCAGGTTGCGGGACATGGTGGTCAAGGACGACCTGACCGACCTGTACAACCGGAGGTACTTCTTCTATCGTCTTCACTCGGAGATTCAGCGCGCGAAACGATACGGGCGGACGCTCTCCCTGCTTTTCCTGGACGTGGACGACTTCAAGAAATTCAACGACGCGCACGGACACCTCGCCGGGGACGACCTGCTGCGGTCTCTCGCGGAGATCCTGCGTGCCAGCATCCGGCGAAGCGACGAGAAGCCTTCCTACGAGGTCGACATCGCATGCCGCTACGGCGGGGAGGAGTTTGTGATCATCCTCCCAGAGGTGGTCTCCGAACAGGGGGTAGTCGCCGCGGAGCGTCTCCGCCACAATGTCGAGACGAAGGGGGCGCTTGCCGTGGCCGAGCGGATCCGGAAGCATGTCGAGATGGCCCGGAAGGAAGAGGCGCCCGTAACGGTGAGCATCGGCGTGGCGTCCTACCCCGAGCACGGCGTCAGGATCGAAACCCTGATCAAGGCGGCGGACGACGCCGTGTACCTCGCCAAACGGTCGGGGAAAAACCGTGTCGTTGTGGCGGGTGGTGCCGGGACGGAAGCAACGCCTCCGGGGGTAGCCGATGGATAGGAAAGCGATCGAGCAGTATCGCCTTGCCCTGTTCGGCCGGATGGTGATGGGGGTGTCCCACGAGGTGGACAACCACTTGAGCGTCGTCCTTGGATTCGCGGAACTCCTCCAGGCCTCGGGGGGGGGAGAGAAGAAGGCGCTCGACGGGGCGGGAAAGATCCTGTCGGCGGGGGAAAAGATCGCATCGATCATCCAGCAGTTTTCCTACTACGTGCGGCCCCACGCACCGGTCGTCGAGCCGTTTTCTTTCTCCTCCGTTCTCTCGGAAGTCGTCCTGTTCTCGCGGTACGATCTGGGGCGCGGCAACGTGACCTTCGCCTTGCCCGAAAAAGACGAGGCGTGCCGGATGCGGGGGGACCGCAGGGATTTCGCGCTGGCGCTGCTCGCGGTTCTCCTCAACGGGGCGGAGGCGATGGCGGGAAAGGGAGGAACGCTTGCGTCGGGAACCTCTCTCTCGGAGGGAACCTGGCATATCACCGTCGCCGACGAGGGGCCCGGCATCTCCCCCGGGATCATGCCCCGGATATTCGAGGAGGGGTTCACCACGAAGGCGGAGCCTTTCCGTTCGGGGATGGGGCTGCCCGTCGCCCGCCATATCGTCTCCGGGATGGGGGGAGACCTTTCCGTGGAGAATCGTTCCTCGGGAGGCTGTCTCGCCACCATCCGCGTGCCGGCCGCCTGACCGGCCTCGGGAAGCCGGAAACCGGCCAAGGGAACCGGAGACATTCCAGGGGGGGCACTCCTCGAGGTTTGGGTAAGAACAGGGACGTTCCTTCTAAGAACTCTTCCGCCCCCTGCGGCGGGCGCCATCAGAGATGTCCACGGTGAAAGGCGTCGAGAGGTCGCAGGTATCGCTCCGCTGCCTCGGAGGGGGGCTCCGTTCGTGGCTCGCCGTGCGGTGAACCTGCACGGCTGCGCTTAACCTCACTGCGCCCCCCATCCTGCGGCTGCTGCGCCTTGTGCCGGGGACCCGGGGCGATGCGGGGGGTTCCACGAAGCGGCCTGTGGAGCGAGGCTCGGTTTGCGTCGAGCGGAACGGCAGCGAGCAGGCGGAGGTCGCGAGCGTAGCGGAGTGGAAGCCCCCCGCGAGCCAGGGTCCTCTCACCGGAAGCAGCCTCCCCCGAAAGAGTTCCGGTGGGGGTGCGCCCCGTTGCGAGGGCGACGGCAACCGGAGGAACCGGGGGCGATGCGTAACCGGGGACATCCCAAAGGGATTATGGTGCCGAAGGGGGGATTTGAACCCCCACGTGGTTGCCCACACTAGACCCTGAATCTAGCGCGTCTGCCAGTTCCGCCACTTCGGCACGCAGGTCAAAGGAAGTAGAATTATAGCAGAGGCCTTGCCGCAGGCAAGCGGGAAAGTGGGCCCCCTCTAAGCCTCCCCGGGCATTCCGGGACGGAAGGAATATGTTCGCCAGGACAATGACATCGGGAAGACGGGAAGAGGGCGCATGAGGGACAGGGCTTTCTGGGAAACCTGGCTCCGCCGGAACGCCGCCCCGATACGGGACCGCATGCATTCCGTGCGCGACTGGTATCGTGCCGCGGAGGTTGCGAAGGGAGAGCGAAGGGCGTTCCGGGCGGCGTTGAAGAACTTCGGGGAAGCCGGCAGACGGAAGAAAGGCGGGAAGCCCGGTCGCCGCGCGGGGAAAGGGCCGGCGGCGGAGTCGCCGTACGGAGCGCGCGGCAGGGGAGCGGAAAGGGACCGGGGGGGAGCGCAGCGGGAAGGTCGACTCCGGTTCACGCGGGAGGGGAGGCCCATCGTGGTCCCGGACTCCCCGGAGGAGCCGGCGATCCGCGTTCCCGGACATGCCCTTGGCGACGCCTTGCCCAAGGACCGCGTCCTCGTCCGGCTGGAGAAACGGCGCGTAGGCGCTCCTGCCTATGGCCGGATCGTCCGGGTCGTCGAACGGGGCATCCGGGAATTCGTGGGGCGATATACCACGGTGGGAGACCGCCGGTTTGTCCGCTTCCGCGACCGGGAGGCGGATCTTCACCTTCCGGTGACAGTTCCCGGAAGGCTGGACCCGGAGCCGGGGGAACTCGTTCTGGCCGAGATCACGGAATACCCGGCGGGAGGAAAGGATGGCCGCGCGACGATCGTCCGCCTTCTCGGAAAGAGCCACACCATGGAGACGATTGCGCTCGCCGTCACCGCGGCGCGGGGAATATCCGCGGAATTTTCCGAAGGGGCACTCGGGGAAGCGGGCCGCATCCCGGCAACGGTGCGTGTCGCAAGGCGGGGGGGGAAGGGGGACCGGAACGGGAACCTTCCCCGTGTCGACCAGCGCAGGCTTCCGTTTGTCACGATCGACGGGGAGGACGCCCGAGACTTCGACGACGCGGTCTGCCTGGTGCGCGAACGCGGGCGGGACCGGCTTCTTGTCGCCATCGCCGACGTTTCGCATTACGTCCCCCCGGGGGGGGACGTCGACCGGGAGGCGTACGCCCGGGGAACGAGCGTCTACTTCCCCGACCGCTGCATCCCGATGCTCCCGCCGTCCCTTTCAGAGGGAGTGTGCAGTCTGAAGCCGGGGGTCAACCGGCTCACGGTAACCGTGGACATCCCGTTCAACGAGCAGGGACGCCCGGAAACGGCCTCCTTCTACCCGTCCTGCATCCGCAGCAGGGCCCGGCTTACCTACGACGACGTGCACGCCTATCTCACGCGGCAGGAGGAGAGGGGGAAGGGGAGAACCATTCCGGTGGAAATCGGGGAGATGCTTCGCCGGATGGAGACATTCGCCGGACGCCTCACCCTTGCCCGCGCCGACCGGGGTGCGCTCGACTTCGACCTGTCCGAGGCGAAGATCGTCGTGAGGGAGGAGCTTCCCCGGGAGGTGACGGCCGCCCCACGCTGGGAGTCCCACCGGCTGATCGAGGAGTTCATGCTGCTCGCCAACACCGCGGTGGCCGAGTTCCTCTCCTCCCGGGGATTCCCGTTTCTCTTCCGGATCCACGAGCCGCCTGCCGAGGACCGCATGGAAGAGTTCGAGGATGCCGCCGGGAAACTCCTCAAGCAAGCACGGGTCACGGAGCGCCGGGACATCTCCTCACGACTCCAGGCATGGGCAGCCGCGGCACGCGGGGGGAAGTACGAACGATTCGTCAACATGCTCCTGCTTCGCAGTTTGATGCTGGCCCGGTATGGCCCGGAGTCGATGGGGCACTTCGGGCTCGCCCTCTCCCGATACACCCACTTCACTTCCCCGATCCGCCGCTACCCGGATCTCATCGTTCATCGGGTGCTCAGGGCGGCCCTCGGAGACAAGGATCTTGCGTCCTACCTCGGGACGATTTCCACCGCGGGGAAGGATATGGGAGTGCACCTGAGCGCCCGGGAGCGGAATGCGTTGGAAGCGGAGCGCGACGTCGAGCGACGGGCGAAGGCGCTCTACATCTCCTCCCGGGGAGAGGAGACGTTTTCCGGGGTCATCACCTCCCTTACGGGCTACGGGTTCTATGTCGAACTGGAGGAATGCCTCGTGGAGGGGCTTGTCCCCATATCGTCCCTTCGTGACGACGAATACCGGTTCTCCGCGGACCGTGGGGAGTGGGTTGGCGTCGTCAGGAAGAGGAGGTTCTCCCTGGGAGAACGCCACCGTCTGAGGCTGCGGAAGGCGGATGTCGACCGGGGGGAGATCGACTTTGCCATTGTCGATACGGGGGCTCCGTCCCCGCTTCGCTGATCCGGCCGGGGCCTCACGGTCTGCAAAAAAAAGGGGGGCGTCCCCCTTACCTGGTTTTCTTGCCCGTGGTTTCCCCGGAGAAGAAGGCCTTCAGGTGATTCTCCGTAACGTGCCATTTTCTTGCAAGTTTGATCCCCTTGATCCTTCCGTCCCGGAGATATCTTTGTACGGAAACCCGGCTCATCCCGAGGAGTTCCACGAGGTCCTCCACCTCATACACTTTCATCCCGTCGATTACCTTCATCCGGCTTTTCCCTCATGCTGCGATGGACGCCATTTTCCGAACGGAAGAATGTTCACGGGCCCCGCTACGCCGGCCCGGGTGGGAATAAGAGATTCCCTCCCCCCAGGTTCCCGTCATGTTGTTTGCGAAAGCGGAGTTTTTCGTACACATACCTGCGGAATTCATGGATCTCCTCCGGGGAGGGATCCTCCCAGACCGGTCTCCCGTTTTCGTTGACCAGTCCGAGGGCGATGTGCTTCTTTTTTTCTTCCTGCCGTAACGTCAACCGTCTCACCAAAGACCTCATTCTCACCTCCTCTGCTCCGGGGGGAGCGGGCCGGGTTTCCGGCGGCCTCTCCTCCGGGGTCGGAAAGGTTGTCAGAGTATCTTGTCTACCATTTAGAGTATATTTTATGATACTTGTCAATGATATTTTGCCATTTTATGTCCTTTTTGGATTATATTTTATATTCGTAAGTACTTTAAAAAACTATTTTATATATTTTAAATGTCTGAAGTTTTCCTAAAGGCCCTTGATCTTTCTCGACGAGACCAAAACCATCGGACTTTCCGTCGATGAGGACAGCCGTTCCGGAGGGAGGAAAACGGTTGGGTCCCGTATCCGCTTTGCCTCGCCTCCGCCCCCGGCGAGTTTCGACGGGAGCGTGACGGAATCGATAGCAACGGAATCGATAGTTGAAAACCTGCCGGATTCTCACTAAAATGAGGGACAATTTGGAGGGACCATGCCCATGGCCGCCAGGCTTCTGCTCGCCGAAGACAGTCTCACCATCCAGAAGGTCTTCGAGTTGACGTTCAAGCAATCCGGAATCGCCCTCACGGTGGTCGACAACGGGGACGACGCCGTCCGGCTGGCGAAAGAGATCTCCCCCGACATCGTCGTCGCCGATGTCTCTCTTCCCGGGAAGGACGGGTTCCAGGTAGCGACCGAGTTGCGGTCCACGGAAACGGCGGCTCCGTGCCCCGTCCTCATCCTCGCCGGCACGCTCGCCCCCTTCGACGAGGAGAGGTTCAAGAGGTGCGGGGCGAACGGCGTCCTGTTCAAGCCGTTCGAGTCCCAGGAACTGATCGACAAGGTCGAGTCCATTCTTCGGGCCGCAAAGGAGCCCGCCCCGGTTCCGGAGGAGAGGGAGCAAGCCCCCCCTCCCGCGGAGGAACCCTGGGATTTCAGCGATGTCTTGATCGAGGCGGAGGCGGATGCGGGGGCTCGCGCATCGCGGTCGGCGGGCGGAGACGACCTCGCCGGCGTCGCGATTGCTTCCGCCGGGACAGGCGAGAGCAGCGTGTCGCTGGGGGATTTCGACGTGTCCCTCGAGGATATCGAGGGGCAACCCGAACCCAAGGAGGCTGCCCCGGAATTTGCACCCTCGATGCAGGAAGAGCCCGGCGGGTTCGCTCCTCCCGTGGAACTTATGGAAGAGAGGGTCGAGACCGTCTCGCACCTCGAACCGCCCGCGTTCGACGACTCGCCCTCCGCCGTCACCGATCTCACCCCGGCATTCGAGATGATCGAGGAACTGGAGGAGATCGACTTCCTGGAAACGATCGAGTCGCCCGAAGAGGGGGGAGCCGGACCGGCCCCCGTAACCGCCAGGGTCGTGCCGTCCGCCGCACCCGTTTCCCCCGACGCGGAGCCTTCCCCCCGGGAACAGGAGCTCCGGGAGCTGTTCTCCGCGAGAGCGCAGGAGATCTTCGAGAAGGTGGCCGCCGAGACCGTGGAAAAGGTGATGTGGGAAGTGGTGGAGAAGCTTACGAAGGAGTTCACCGAGAAGATCCGGGAGTCCGTGGAGACCGTGGCGTGGGAGGTTATCCCGGCCACCACGGAGGCGCTCATCCGAGAGGAGATCGCCCGGATCCGCGAGCAAGCCGGGAAGGAATCTTCCTGAAGTCCCCCCGCCGGCAGGCGAACCCCCCACGCACGGGAATGTCGATCGCGGGATGGCCGGGCAGGACACCGGCCGCCCCGCGGTAATACCGGTTTCGTAAGGCAGGCGCGCATGGGAGCCAGGGAACAGGAGAAATCGTACGATCCGGCAATCGCCGAGGCGAAGTGGTATTCCTACTGGGAACGCCTCGCCCTCTTTCACGCCGATCCCGCCCGTCCGGGCGATTCCTACAGCATCGTCATCCCGCCCCCGAACGTCACCGGCTCCCTGCACATGGGGCACGCGCTCAACGTGACCCTGCAGGACGTCCTGATCCGCTACCACGGGATGCTGGGCAGGAACGTGCTCTGGCTGCCGGGGACCGACCACGCGGGGATCGCCACGCAGAACGTGGTCGAGCGCCTGCTCGCGAGCGAGGGGATCGACCGGCAGACGCTGGGGAGGGAGAAATTCGAGGAACGGGTCTGGAAGTGGAAGGAGGAAAGCGGCGGGGTCATCCTGAACCAGCTCAAGCGGCTGGGCGCGGCGTGCGATTGGGGGCGGGAGCGGTTCACGATGGACGAGGGGCTCTCCCGCGCGGTACGGGAGGCGTTCGTGCGACTCCACCGGAAGGGGCTCGTCTACCGCGGACGCTACATCATCAACTGGTGCCCCCGGTGCCGCACGGCGCTCTCCGACCTCGAGGTCGCCCACGAGGAGACGAAGGGGGGCCTGTATTACATCCGGTACCCCGAACTCTCGGGGCGACGGAGCGTGGTGGTGGCCACGACCCGCCCCGAAACGATGCTGGGGGACACGGCGGTCGCCGTCAACCCGAAGGACGAGCGGTATGCCGGGAGGGTCGGCGCGACGCTCCGCCTCCCCCTCATGGACCGCCCCATCCCCCTGATCGCCGACGAGATGGTGGCCCCCGAATTCGGGACCGGGGCCGTGAAGATCACGCCGGCCCACGACCCGAACGACTTCGAGGTGGCCAGGCGGCACGACCTGCCCGCCGTGCGGGTGATCGACGATTCGGGGAAGATGACGAGGGAGGCCGGCGCGTTCGCGGGAATGGACCGGTTCGCATGCCGGGAGGCGGTCCTCGAACGCCTGCGGAAGGAGGGTTTCCTCGTCAAGGAGGAGCAGTACCTCCACAACGTCGGCCGCTGCTACCGGTGCAAGACGGTGGTCGAGCCCACCGAAAGCATCCAGTGGTTCGTGAAGACGAAACCGCTCGCGGAACCCGCGATCCGCGCCGTGCAGTCCGGGGAGACCCGGATCATCCCCCCGAACTGGGAACGGACCTATTTCGACTGGATGGAGAACATCCGGGACTGGTGCATCTCCCGGCAGATCTGGTGGGGGCACAGGATTCCCGCCTACCACTGCCCCGCATGCGGCCTGACGATGGTGGAGGTGGAAGCTCCGGACCGTTGCTCCTCCTGCGGTTCGGGCGATCTCCGCCCGGAGGAGGACGTTCTGGACACATGGTTCTCCTCCGCGTTGTGGCCCTTTTCCACGCTGGGCTGGCCGGACCGGACCGAGGACCTTGCCCGGTATTACCCCACTTCCGCGCTCGTCACGGGTTTTGACATCCTCTTTTTCTGGGTGGCGCGGATGATGATGATGGGGATCGAGTTCACGGGAAAGGCCCCCTTCCGCGACGTGGTGATCCACGCGCTCGTCCGGGACGCGAAGGGCGAGAAGATGAGCAAGACACGGGGCAACGTCATCGACCCGCTCGACCTCATGGAGCGGTACGGGACGGACGCCTTCCGGTTCACCCTGGTCGCCCTCGCCGCGCAGGGAAGGGACATCCGGATGTCCGACGAACGCCTGGAAGGGTACCGGAACTTCATGAACAAGCTGTTCCAGGCGGGTCGGTTCGTGCGGATGAACGTCGACGGGAACACGGCGAGGAACCTCGCGGAGGACCTGTCCGTCGTCGACCGATGGATCCTTTCCCGCCTGCAGCGCGTGATCGACGAGATCCGGAAGGGGATCGAGGAGTACCGGTTCAACGAGGCGAGCTCGGTGTTCTACCAGTTCGCCTGGCACGAGTTCTGCGATTGGTACCTGGAGATGATCAAGACTTCGCTGTTGCCGGAAGCCGGCGCGGAGACGCGGGAAAACCAGCGCGCCGTGCTGCTCTCCGTGTTCGAGACGATCCTTCGGCTTTCCCACCCTTTCCTGCCGTTCCTCTCGGAGGAGATCTGGCAGTCGCTGCCGGGGAAGCGGGGGAGCATCATGACGGAGCCGTACCCGTCGGCCGATCCGGACCGGGCCGATGTCGACGTCGAGGAGGACATGGGGCACCTCATGGAGGTCGTTCGCGCCGTCCGGAACATCCGCAGCGAACTGAACGTACCCCCCGCGAAGAGGGTGGAGGTGCGCCTGAAGGGGCAGACGGAGGATCTCGGGTTCCTGCGCGACCACGAGGAGATCATCCTTCGGCTGGCGCGGGCGGGGAAGGTGGCCTACATGGGCCCCGAATACATCCCGGTCGAGGACGCCACGGCGGTCGTGAATGACATCGAGGTGTGCCTGCCCCTGGCGGGCCTCATCGATTTCCGCAAGGAATCCCAACGACTCCGCAAGGAGATCGACAAGGCCAACGCGGAGCTCGCCGTCGTGAGCACGAAGCTTAGAAACGAGAAGTTCGTGGCGAACGCCCCCGCGGACATCATCGAGGCGCACCGGACCCGCAGGGGGGACCTCGAGCTGAAGCTTACCAGTCTTTCCCAGAACCTCGAACTGGTGACCCGATACCTGCCGTGATTTCCCGGCTCGAATACGAGGGGATCGTACGCGCCGCGCTCCGGGAGGACGCGCCCTTCGGCGACCCCTTCGGCTCCTCCTTCTCCGGCCCGGCTCGCGGGATCTTCCTCGCCGGGGGAAGGGGCGTCTTCTGCGGCGGCATGGTGGCGGCCGAGGTGTTCCGCCAGGTGGACCCGCAGGTCTCCGTGACGTTTGTTCCCGAGGGGAGCCGGGTGTCGCGGGGGGAAACGGTCGGGGAGGCGGGAGGGGCGGCGTCGTCGCTTCTCCGCGGGGAGCGGGTGGCCTTGAATTTCCTCCAGCGCCTGTCCGGAGTCGCCTCGACCACGGCCGCGTATGTCGAACGGGTATCCCCGTTCGGCACCCGGATTCTGGACACCCGGAAGACCACTCCCCTGCTTCGTGTCCTGGAAAAGTACGCCGTGCGGACAGGCGGCGGGGACAGCCACCGTTTTTCCCTGTCCGACGGCGTTCTCATCAAGGAGAACGCCATCCGTGCGGCGGGGGGGATCCCCGTGGCCGTGACGGCGGCCCGGAAAATGGCGCACCACCTCGCCCGTGTGGAAGTCGAGGTGGAGAGCCTGGAAGCGGCGGAAGAAGCCGTCGCCGCCGGCGCGGACGCCCTCCTTCTCGACAACATGTCTCCCGAGACTGTCCGGGAAGCGGTGCAACGTTTCGGGAACAAGGTTCTCCTCGAGGCCTCCGGGGGGATCCACCTGGGGAACGTGGCGGAATACGCGAAGACAGGCGTCCCCGCGATTTCGATCGGCGCCCTGACGCATTCTTCCCCGGCGCTCGACATCTCCTTCGAGATCGAGCCGTGAAACGGCTCTCTCTGGTATTCCTTGCCGGATGGATCCTTTCCGCGATACCCTTTTCCCCCTGCGACGCGGAGGAGAGAGGGACGGGGGGGCATCGGCTCTACGAGGCGATGGCGGCTATCGTGAACGGCGAGGTGATCTTCCTGTCCGACGTCGTCTGGGAGGCGTGTCTCCGGGGGTGCGGGGCCTTCCCGGGGGATAAGCCGGTCGCACTCACCCTCCCCGGGGCCCGGGACAGGCTGATCATGGACACCCTCGTCATGCAGGAACAGGAGAAACTGGAGCTCGGAACGGTCGACATCGCGGCCTTGCAGAAGGCGGCATCGCGGGCGGAGGTCCTCATGGAGACCTGTCCCTCCCCCTGTGCGAAGGATGTTTCCGCGGGCCAGGTCCGGGACTATGCGGCGAGGAGGCTCTTGGTCCGGGATTTCCTCGAAAAGCGCGTATCGGTGTTCGTCGACGTGAACGAGGAGGAGGTGCAGAAGGAGATCACCCGCCGCGCATCGCGGTCGGGGGGAAGCACCGGGGAGATCCCGGAGGAGACGGTACGAAAGGAACTCCTCGAAGAAAAGGCCGAAAGGGAGATCCGAAACTGGTTCGACAGGGCGACATCCAAATCCCGGATCCTGCTTTCCCCCCTGGAGGAACGATGAACGGGGAACGGTACGCCCTGACGGTCCGGTCCTCCTTTTCCGCGGCCCACCGGCTCCCGGAATACGAGGGGAACTGCGAGCGACTCCACGGGCACAACTGGCAGGTGGAAATCACCGTGGAATCGGAAGCGCTCGATTCCCGGGGAATGGCGCTCGACTTCCGGGTGATGAAGTCCGCCCTGAACGAGATCCTTTCGCGCCTGGACCACAAGTACCTGAACGAGGTTCCTCCCTTCGACGGCCGGAACCCGTCGTCCGAGAACATCGCCCATCATATTTTCGAGGAGATGGAGGGGAAGATTCCTTCCCCGGTCCGCCTGTCCCGGGTAACCGTGTGGGAGTCCGAGGATGCGTGGGCCGAGTATTCCCGCCCGCGCCGGTAGCCTCTCGTTTAGGATCTCAGCGAATCGTTCAACCCTTTGAGCAGCGTTTCCAGATGTATCTTGTGGACCTTCGCCCCGTGCTCGAGGTCTTCGTACTGGGAGAGCTGGCAGTCCGCGCAATCAATCCCGAACCTCTGGAACACGGCGACCGTCTGGGGGAATTTCCGGAGGACGTCTTCGATCTTCATTTCCTTGCGGATCATGGGCGGCCCTCCCGGCGGGCGGGATGTCCTGATTGTACCACAGGGGCGGAGTCCTTACTCGATGTCGAGGAATCGGAGGGGAGGAGGAGCCGGAATCCGACCGATCTTCGCGGCGAGCCGGAAGAACCGTTCGAGTCCCTCGATCTCCCCCGAGAGGTCGTAGGAGAGGTTTCGCCAGTACTCCGACAGGAATTCCCGGGGGATCCAATCCGGGCCCGGGATTGCGCTGTCCTCCCGCCCGATCTCCTCCCGGGCGATCCTCTTCGCCGCGATCAGCGTTCGGGCGAACCGGTGAAGGAGTGCCCCCCGCTCCCGGAGGGAGTCCCGGGAGACGATCCAGAGGGCGAAGACGAACGGCGTCCCCGTCTCCCTGTTCCACCACTCCCCGAGGTCGGTGACGTGGTCCGCTATCCCGGTCAGACCCGCCTGAATCGCCTCATCGCCGATGGCGAGGTACGCCGGGTGGATGCGGAGCGCCTCGCCGGGGGGAAGATCGGTGCGGACCGTCCGGTTCCGCTTGCCGAGGAACTCCCGCAGCAGGATCTCCAGGAGGACGACGGAGGTGTCGGAACTCCTCGTGACGGCGATCGGGTCCATGGGGAGTTCGCCCACAGGGCGGTGGGAGAACAAGAGGACGCTCATCACCTTCGACCGGGAGGAGATCGAGACGTCGGGACACAGCAGGTAGCGTTCCGGGTGTTTCCCGTACTCGATCGAGGAGGACGGCGAGATGTCCAGTTCCCCCGCGCGCAGCTTCCGGTTGAGGTCGGACGGATGCCCCGAGACGAACCGGACGTACTCCACCGGAAATCCCGTTTCGAGGGCCCGGAAGATCGGAAGCAGGTTCAGGAAGGGGATCTTCCCCACGCGCAGCATCGGTCTCTCCGTCATTCGTACCGCAACGCCTCGATGGGGTGAAGCGCGGCGGCTTTCCGCGCCGGGTACACCCCGAAGAAGATCCCGACGAAAACCGAAAACGTGAACGCCAGGACGATCGCCCAGGACGGCACCTCCACGGGGAGCTTCGGGACCAGCAGCCGGATTCCGTACGCCCCGAGCACCCCGACGAGCATCCCCGCGATCCCCCCCGAGGAGGAGAGGGCGGTCGACTCCAGCAAAAACTGCACGAGGATGTCCCGGTCCCGTGCGCCGACGGCCTTGCGGATGCCGATCTCGTTCGTCCTCTCCTTCACGGTCACGAGCATGATGTTCATGATCCCGATCCCGCCGACCAGGAGCGATATCGTGGCGATCCCCCCCAGGACGTACGTCAACGTGTCGAGGATGGTGTACAGGGAGGACAGCATCGCGGCCTGGTTGGTGATCGTGAAGTCCTCGTGGCGGTTGTGGTTCTTGAAGAGGAGCGATTTGGCGAGTTCCTTGGCGCTTTCGATGTCGTTCTTGTTCCGGACGGAAAGGATGATTTCCAGGAGCGCGTCGGTGTCGAAGAGGTCCTGGGCGGTCCGGACGGGGACGAACACGATGTCGTCCAGATCGATGCCGAGGCTGACGCCCTTCCGCTGCATGATCCCCACCACCCGGAACCTGCCCCCCGACACCTTGACGATCTGCCCGAGCGCGTTCGCGTTTCCGAACAGCTCCCGCTTCACGGTTCTTCCCAGGATGCAGACCCGGCGCTTCGCTTCCACGTCGGACTCGGTGACGAAGCTGCCGATCTCCACGTGCAGGTTGCGTACGGGGGAAAAGGAGGGGGTCACTCCCAGGACCGGGACGTTGCGGGAGCGGGAACCGTACCGCACCTCGGCGGTGCCGAAGACCACCGGGGCCACCCCGCCGAACAGGTACCCCTTTTTCTCCAAGATGCGCGAGTCGGAGAGCGTCAGCTTGTGCTTGGCGGCGCCGATGACGGGCGGCCCCCCCCGGGTCTCGATCTTCCCCGGCGTCACGATCAGGATGTTGCTGCCTAAGCCCGCGAACTGCTCCTCGACATAGTTCTTCGTTCCCTCCCCGAGGGAGACGAGGAGGATCACCGCGGCCACTCCGATGATGACGCCCAGCATGGTGAGAACCGACCGGAGCCGGTTGGCCTTCAGCGACTCGAGGGCCACTCTCGCGTACTCGAAAAAGTTCATTCGCGGAGCTCCCGGTATTCCTCTTTCGCCACGAGGCGGCCGTCGATGATGTAGACGACCTTTTTGGCCCGCCGGGCGATCGCCTGGTTGTGCGTCACGAGCACGATCGTCGTTCCTTCCCCGTTCAGCCGCGTAAGGATCTCCATCAGCTCGTCGCCGGATTTCGTGTCGAGGTTGCCGGTCGGCTCGTCGGCCAGGAGGAGGGAGGGGCGGTTGACGAGCGCCCGCGCGATCGCGACCTTCTGCTTCTGACCCCCGGACAGCTGGTTCGACAGGTGGTTCCTCCGGTCTTCCAGGCCCACCGCCCGGAGGGCCTCCAGGGCTTTCCCGGTCCGCTCCTCCCTTCCCACCCCCGCGTAGAGCAGGGGGAGTTCCACATTCCGGAGGGCGGTGTATCTCGGGAGCAGGTGGAAGACCTGGAAGACGAAACCGATCTCCCGGTTGCGGAGACGGGCGAGTTCCTCCGGGGAGAGGCGGGAAACCGGGATCCCCTTGATCTCGTACGATCCGGACGTGGGAATGTCCAGGCACCCGATGATGTGCATCAGGGTGGACTTCCCGGACCCCGATGGCCCCATCACGGCGAGGAAGTCGCCGGAATGGATATCCAGGTCCACGCCCTCCAGCCCGACCACCTCCTGCCCGTCGGGTTCGTAGATCTTGGTGACCCCCCGCAGGCGAAGGAGAGGTTCACTGACGGGCGCGGATCCCAACGCGGCTCCCCGGGCGCAGATCCTTGATTTCCAGGGAGGTAACGACGGCGTCCCCGGGCGAAATGCCGGAGAGGATCTCGGTCCTGTCCCAGTTCGAGATCCCCGTGGCGATGTCGCTCCGGACGATTTTCCCCTCCCGGACGACGTACACGAGCTTCTGACCTTCGCGTTCCATGACCGCCGAGGAAGGGACCTGGAGGGCTTCCTCCTTCCGTCCCGTCAGGACTTCCACGTCCACGGACATCCCCAGGCGCAGCGGCCGGGAGGAGGAATCCGGCCTGACCTCGATCGTGTTGGCGCGCGATACCTCCTTGGAAACCTCGATGGTCGGCTTCACCTCGGAGACAACGCCGGCGAACGTCTCTCCCAGGTAGGCGTCGGGGTATAGGCGGACCTTCTGTCCCGCCCGGACCTTGGCCGACTCCGATTCGTCGATGGGCGCCTCGATGTAGATCTCCCGGGGATCCGCGAGGGAGAACAGGGGGGCGCCGGGCTGCTTCGTCTCTCCCACCTCGAGAATCTTTTTTATCACGATGCCGTCGAAGGGCGCCGCGATCAGAAGCTTCGCCTTCCGCTCCGAAAGCGCCGCCGAGGAGGCGCGCGCCGCGTCCGCCCTCGCGCGGAGGGATTCGATCTCCCGGTCGATCGCGCGAATGCCCAACTCTCCGATGTCCGCCATCCTCGCGTCCTCCCTCGCGTTTGCGAGCCGGGTGTCCGCCTGCTCCATGTCGGCTTTCGACAGGAACCCGCCGCGGAAAAGCGGCAGGGCACGCTCGTGATCCTGCTCCGCCTTGCGCAGGTTGCTCGCGGCGCGCGCCACCTCGGAGTGAACCTTCCGTTCGGCCTCCTCCCGGCGCGCAACGGCCTGCGCCAGAAGACCCTCCATGTGGGTCACCTCCGACAGCGCCGCGTCGGCCTGCTTCGCCAACTCGGGGTCGGACAGGCGTGCGAGAAGCTCCCCCTTGCGGACGGCGTTCCCCTCGGCCACGCGCACCTCCGCGACCCTGCCGCTTACCTCCGCGGAGATCGTCGCCTCGCGCCGGGACTTCACCGTCCCGGCGGAGACGGCCGTGACGATCTCCTCGATCGGTTCTTTCCTCGCCTCGAATACGTCGACGGGGATCTCCGACCGGGAGCGGAGGATGAACGCGGCGGCCGCCGCCGCAAGAAGGGCGGCGGCCAGGCCGAATTTCCCCCACCGCTTCATCGGACGGAGATTCCTTCCTTTTCGAGAATTGTGCCGACGGAGCGCCACAGCCGGGTCTGGGACACGTAGGCGTCCGTCTTCGCCGTCAACTCCGCGAGGAGGGCCTGGGCGTAGTCCTGCTGGAACTCGAGGACCTGCGTCGTCGTCGAGGCACCGAGGTCGAACTTCCGCTCCTCCGCCTCGAGTTTCCCCCGGGCCGCGGCGACGGAGGCGGCGGCCGCATCGACGCGGTCGAGCGAAGAGTCAAGATCCCGGCGCGCTTTCCGGACCTCCGCGCGGATGTTCGCGCGAAGGCTCTCCTTCCGCAAACGCTGCTGCTCGAGAGCGCTGCGAGCGCGTGCCCACTCGGCCCGCTCCCGCTGGAACTTCCAGGGGATCTCGGTCGAAAGGCCGACGAACCAGGTGTAGTAATCCCCCGAGAGCAGTTCCCGGAGGCTGTCTCCGTAGCTCCCTTCGAACTCGGTTCCCCCGCCCGGGAAGAACGGGTTCGGGAACGGCGATCCCGCGAGTCCGGTAAGGCCAGCCGAGGCGGTGAGCGAAAGATCGGGCATCATCCCGTTCCGGGCGACCATCTCCTGGATCTCTGCCTGGCGCGTCCGGGCGGACAGGGCGGCGACCTCGGGCCGGCGCTTGAGCGCTTCCGGGTAGGTGTCGTTCGGTCCCGGGGCATCCGGTGCCTCCGGGGGCTGGACCGGGATGAGGCGCTCCTCCCACTCCTGGTCGGCTCGCAGCCCGAGAACGTTCTTCAGGTCGTCCTCTGCGTTCTGCGCCGCCGCCTCTACCCGGAGAAGCTCCTCCTTCCGGGAAGCCACCGCGGCTTCCGCGGGCAGCCGGTCCATCGGGGCGGCGAGTCCGGCGTCGATCCTCGCGGCAGTCTGGTCGAACAAGCGTTCGGCGAGGGACAGCGCGGCCTTTCTCACCTCGATCTGCCGGTAGGCGGCGTGGAACGCGAGGAATGAGGTCCTGGCAGTGGCGATGATGTCCATCACCTTCGCCAGCCACTCTCCGGTCGCCGCCTCCGTCCCTGCCCGGGCGATCGTAAGGGGCGCCTCGGTGACCTTTCTCCCGGAACGTTTCAGGAGCGGGTGGCGCGCCGAGAGGGTCAGGGACGTCGTGTACTCGGGGTTGAACAGGGAGAGAGCGGTGCCAGCTTCCAGCCGCTGGTTCTGGAAGGAAAGGGAAAGCGCGGTGCCGGACCGCAGCAGCTCGGAGACCCCCGCGTCGAGCTTCCAGGCATTCTGGTCGACGGTAAGGGTTCCGGCGATCGAGGAGCCGGTCGGTCCGATGGACCGGGAAAAGGAGACGTCTCCGGTGAGCCTCGGCAGGAAAGCTGCCTCCTCCAGGGGAACGCTAAGCCCCGCCGACTCCCGCTCGGACCGGGAAATGGCGATATCGATATTGCCGCGCAGGGCCGTTTCGACGCACTCTCTCATCGTGATCTCCCGGACGGGGGGGGCGCCCCCCGGGCCGGGGAGCGCAGGCGATGCGGACACGAGAAGAAGGAAGGCGGGAAAAAAGAAATGAATGTTCATCGCTGTCCTTTTCCGAATTTTCCCGCCGATAGTGTACCACGTCATTCCGGTGAATATGGGGCCAAGGGAGTCCGTTCCGGTCGGGGAGACTCCTTGACGAAGGGGCGCGAAATTCCAATAATGAGGGGGCATATCTCCCAGGGGGGTGCCGGATGGACGACAAGCCGCTCGGGACGTTCATGCCCGGGGATGTCGCCGCGAAGCAGTTCGAGCGGGAAATCGACGCGGTCCCCGCCGGGTACGCCAAGGGAATCGGAGACGCCGCCTGCCGGAAGGCCCTCCCGCTCCTGACGGCCTTCCGTGCCGGGGGAACGGCACGAATCGTCGCCGATGCCCTGACCGCACGCGCGTAACCGGAAGGGTGCGCATCGTATCGGGGAAATGGCGGGGCCGGCTGCTTCGTTCCCCGAGGGGGCAGTCGGTGCGGCCGACAGCCGATCGCGTTCGGGAAGCGGTCTTCAACATCCTGGGGAGCAGGACGGAAGGAGCAAGGGTGCTGGACCTGTTCGCCGGGACCGGGGCGCTCGGCCTGGAGGCCCTTTCGCGCGGAGCTTTTTCGGCGGTCCTGGTGGAATCGGATCCCCGCACCTTCGCGGTCATGCGCCGCAACGTCCTGGAATTGGGAGCTGGCGGGGCGGAGCCCCTCCTGATGGATTACCGGGCCGCGCTGCGCGTCCTTGCGCGACGGGGCAGCCGGTTCGGCCTCGTCTTCCTGGATCCCCCGTACGGGAAAGGGATCGCGGCCCGCTCGGCGGACGATCTCGCGGGCGCGGGCGTTCTGGAACCCGGCGGGACGGTGGTGGTGGAAGAGGCGGAGAGGACCGGTGAATTGCCCTTCCCGCCCGGGTGGGAACGGGCCGAGGACCGGCGATACGGAGACACAAGGGTGATGATCTTCACCGTGGAAAAGGAGCCAGGATGAGAACCATCGCAGTGTACCCCGGGTCGTTCGACCCCCCGACGTTCGGCCACCTCGACATCATCGACAGGTCGTCGAGGGTCTTTTCCCGGGTGATCGTGGCAGTGGCGAAAAACCTGCGCAAGGACACCATGTTCTCGGCGGCCGAGCGGATGGTCATGCTCCGGAAGCTCACCCGGTCCTACCCGAACGTGGAGGTGGACTCCTTCCGGGGGCTCCTCATCGAATACGTGCGCGTCGTGGAAGCCCACGTCGTGGTGAGAGGCCTTCGGGCCATCTCGGATTTCGAGAACGAGTTCCAGATGGCGCACATGAACAAGAAGCTCTCGCCCGAGGTCGACACCGTCTTCATGATGACGGGGGAGCGCTATTCCTATATCAGCTCCCACATCGCCAAGGAGATCGCGCGATTCGGCGGGAAGGTCGACGACCTCGTCCCTTCCCTCGTACGGGACAGGATGTTTCGGAAGCTCGGGAAGAGGAAATCATCCATGGAACCTCGCACCGCGGGGAAAGGAGCGAAAATCCGATGAAACTCGCACGCAGGGTGGCCAACATTCAACCATCCCCGACACTGGCCATCACGGGCAAGGCCAAGGCGATGAAAGCGCAGGGGATCGACGTGGTCGGGTTCGGGGCCGGCGAACCGGACTTCGATACGCCGGACCACATCAAGGCGGTGGCCAAGAAGGCCCTCGACGATGGCTACACGAAGTACACCCCGGTCCCCGGCACCCCGGAACTCAAGGACGCGGTCATCGCGAAGCTCAAGCGCGACTACGGCCTCGAGTACGCGAGGGAGAACATCATCGTCTCCGTGGGGGCGAAGCACTCCATCTACAACGTCGCCCAGGCGTTCTTCGAGGAAGGGGACGAGGTCATCATCCCCGCTCCGTACTGGGTTTCCTACCCCGACATCGTGCTTCTGGCCGGCGCCACTCCGGTGATCGTCGACACGAAGGAAAAAAGCGGCTTCAAGCTTTCGATCGAACAGCTCGACAAGGCGATCACGCCCCGGACGAAGTGCGTGATCCTGAACAGCCCCTCCAACCCCACCGGAGCGGCGTATACGGGGGAGGAGCTCAAAGCGATCGCGGACGTGATCGTCCGGAGGGACGTGACGGTCCTGTCCGACGACATCTACGAGAAGCTCGTGTACGACGGATTCCGGTTCGTAAGCATCGCCTCGTTCGGGGAGGAGATCCGGAAACGGACGATCGTCGTCAACGGGCTGTCCAAGGCGTACTCGATGACGGGGTGGAGGATCGGGTACGTGGCGGCGGGCAAGGAACTCGTCGCGGCGATGACCAACATCCAGAGCCAGAGCACGAGCAACCCGGTCTCCTTCTGCGACAAGGCCGCGGTCGAGGCGCTCAACGGGCCGCAGGATTTCCTGAAGGGGTGGGTGGCCGAATTCGACAGGCGCCGCCGCTACATCGTGGACCGGCTCAACAAGATCCCCGGCGTCTCCTGTCTTCTGCCGCAGGGGGCATTCTACGTCTTCCCGAACTTCTCGAAGGCGTACGGGAGGAAGACCCCGTCGGGCCGGGAGATCAAGGGTTCCTCCGATCTCGCAGCCTATTTCCTGGAGGAATACAAGGTGGCGTCCGTGCCGGGCGTGGCGTTCGGGGACGACGCCTGCCAGCGGCTGTCGTACGCGATGTCGATGAACAACATCGAGAAGGGGATCGAACGCATCGAGCAGGCCGTCAAAGACCTCCGCTAGCCGGGCAGCGCCTGCGATGTCGACGGGGCCCCTGGCTCGCGGGGGGCTTCCCCTCCGCTACGCGCGCGACCTTGCGCCCGCTCGCTGCGGTTCCGCTCGCGGGAACGGACCCCGCTTTGCGGGGATACCCCTCTCTCGCTCCACACGCCGCTCCGGGGAACCCCCCGCATCGCCTGAGGGTCCCCGGACGCTCAGCGAACGAGCCGTGTGCGGCAACTTCCCGGTGCGTTCCATGTGCCGGGGCGGATGCGGCGGAGCAGCCGAAGGATGGGGGGTCCGAGCGGAGCTTTCCGGGAGGAAGGTCAAGCGCAGACCTGCGGGTAAATCGCAGGTCGAGCGACGAAGCGAGCGACCCCCCTCCGAGGATGCATAAGCCGCTCATGACGCCCCCTATTGGGGCGCTGTCAAAGGCGCGGAAGGCGACGGCCGCTTACAGGGGACGCCTACCGGTCCTCCGGAAGCGGAAGTAGTCGGCCAGGATGGTCGCGTGGTCGAACGCGAGGGGAGCGGGCAGACTCCGCTGCCCGAACAGGCGGGCCTCGGAGGCGTCGTCCCCCCCCGTCGGAGTCCCCTCCGCCGTGGCGACGTACACGGTGGAGATCGTGTGGCGGCGGGGGTCCCGCGCCGGGTCGGAGTATACCCCGAGAAGGGCGGTGAGGGTCACGGAGAGTCCCGTTTCCTCCCGCGCCTCCCGCATCGCGGCGTCTTCCGCCCTCTCCCCCCGGTCGATGAATCCCCCGGGGATGGCCCATCCCGGGGGAGGGCGTTTCCTGCGGATGAGGACGATCTTCTCTCCGACCTCGATGATGATGTCCACGGTGGGGACGGGGCCACGAATCAACATTTTCTCCTGTTGTGTTATAAAGTGTATATGAGTTTCGCCTCGCCCGCCGCCATATTCGTTTCCTCCTTCATCATCGCCCTGTCGGGTGCCCTGATGCCGGGCCCGCTTCTTGCCGTGACCGTCCGGGACACGACACGGCAGGGGTTCGTGGCGGCCCCGCTTCTCGTCCTGGGGCACGGAATTCTCGAGGCGGGCCTTCTCGCGCTCCTCCTGCTCGGACTGGCGGAATGGGTTCGGGGGGACGTGGCGACGTCGGTGATCGCCCTGGCCGGTGGAGCGATGCTTTTCTCTATGGCGGTGGGAATGGCCCGCGAAGTACCAACGCTTCGGCTCGACGTGGAGTGGAAGGAGACGACTCCCGAAGCCGGGGGGAGCGCCGGCAGGCGCACGGGGTTTTTCCGCCCGGTCCTCTCCGGCATCGTGGCGTCGATATCGAACCCCTACTGGACGATCTGGTGGGCCACGATCGGGCTCGGGTATCTCCTGATCTCCCGGAAGCTCGGGGCCGCAGGGGTTGCGCTGTTCTTCGCCGGGCACATCCTGGCCGATGCCGTCTGGTACCTCTTCATCGGCTTCGCCGTGTCCGCGGGGAGAAGCCGGTTCACCGACCGCGTCTACCGGTGGATCGTGGGCTCCTGCGCCCTGTTCCTGTTCTTTTTCGCGCTCTCGTTCGGGTATTTCGGGGTGACCAAGCTCTTCCGGATGTGGTGATCCTCATTCTGCGGAGAGGAGGCCGTCGGGAATGAAGGCGGTCGTGATGGCCGGCGGGTTCGGGACGAGGCTTCGTCCGATCACGGAAAGGCTGCCGAAGCCGATGGCCTACGTGGCCAACCGCCCGATGATGGAGCACGTGGTGCGGCTCCTGAAGCGCGCCGGGATTCTCGACCTCGAAGTTCTCCTGTACTTCTACCCCGACAAGATCACCTCCTATTTCGGGGACGGTTCCCCCTGGGGGGTCCGGATCCACTACATCGGAGCGGAGTCGGATTACGGGACGGCGGGAGCCGTCAAGAATGCCGAGCCGAGGATCGATGGCACGTTCCTCGTCATCAGCGCCGACATCATCACCGATTTCGACCTCTCCCGGGCGATCGAATTCCACCGGGAGCGCGAAGCCGCCGCCACGATCGTGCTTACCCGTGTCCCCAACCCGATCCAGTACGGGATCGTCATCACGGAGGACGACGGGCGAATCGCCCGGTTCCTCGAGAAACCGTCCTGGGGGGAAGTCTTCTCCGACACGGTGAACACGGGCATCTACATCCTGGAGCCGGAGGTGCTCTCCCTCATCCCTCACGGGAAGAACTTCGACTTCAGCAAGAACGTCTTCCCGGAGATGCTGTCGCGGGGAGACCGCCTCCTGGGGTACATCGCGGAGGGGTACTGGAAGGACGTGGGAAACCTGGACGAGTACCTGAACGTCCACCTGGACATCCTCTCCGGGAAGGTGGGGATCGAGTTCGAGGGGAAGAAGGCCGGCAGCGGGAACGTGTGGATCGGCGAGAATTCCCGCGTCGACTTCACCTCCGACCTGCAGAACGTCGTGATCGGGAGGGACTGCGTCGTGGGGGCCGGCGTCACGGCGGAAAACGTGGTGCTCGGAGACGGGTGCGTCGTCGAGGACGGCGCGGTTCTCCAGTCTTCGGTGGTGTGGCCCAGGACTACGATCCACAAGGGGGTGCGTCTCCTCGAGAACATCATCGGCTCGGACTGCGTGATCCGGGGGCGCGCCTTCCTGGCCGAGCGCGCGGTGATCAGCGATCACTGCCAGATCGGGACCGAGGCGGTGGTCAAGGCGAACGTCAAGGTCTGGCCGCACAAGGTGGTGGAGGACGGCGCGGTCCTTTCTTCTTCCCTCGTGTGGGGGGAGAAGTGGGCGCGGTCCCTGTTCAGCGCATACGGCATCTACGGGCTCGCCAACCACGAGATCACTCCCGAGTTCGCCGCCAAGGTCGGGGCGGCGTTCGCGGCGACGTTCGGGAAAAAGGTCGTCCTCTCCACGAGCCGGGACAGCCACAAGACGTCGCGGATGATCAACCGGGCCATCATGACCGGGATGCTGTCGGTGGGGGTGGACGTCCACGACTACGGCGTCACGCCGCTGCCCGTCGTCCGGTACCTCGCCCGCAGCCACCGGGAGGAGAAGGGAGGGGTCCACACGCGGAAAAGCCCCTTCGACCCGTCTTTCGTGGACCTCAAGTTCTTCGACGACAGCGGATTGAACCTCCCCCTGGGCATGGAACGGAACATCGAGCTTCTCTTCTTCCGGGAGGACTTCGTCCGCGCGGACACCGAGGAGACGGGGGAGATCTCCTTCCCCGTGGGGGGATTCGACACCTACGTCGACGGCTTCCTGAAAGCCATAAACGTGAGGGTCGTCAAGGAGCGGGGATTCAACATCGTGCTCGACCACTCCTACGGTTCCACGGCCCTCCTCTTCCCCCGGATCCTCGGGCGCCTGGGCGTCGAGACGGTTGCGCTCAACGCCAACCTCGACGCGGCGCGAATCACGAAGACGGAAGAGGAGTTCCAAAAAGGGCTTTCCCACCTGACGGCCATCTCCCGGTCCCTCTCCGCGGACTTCGGGGTGATGATCGACACCGGCGGGGAGAAGATCTTCCTGGTCGACGAGAAGGGGGACATCCTCCCGGACTGGACCGCCCTCCAGGTATTCTGCCTCCTCTCCTGCCGGCGGAAACGATCCGGGAAGGTCGGCGTTCCCGTGACCGCCTCCCGGAACGTGGAGAAAATCGCCGCGCGGTTCGGGATGGACGTCATCCGGACGAGAACCCTTCCGCGGTCCCTCATGGAAACGGCGGCCAGCGAAGGGGTCACCTTCGTCGGGGACGACAGCGGCGGGTATGTCTTCCCGGGATTCCAGCCCGCCTTCGACGGCATGTTCGCGATCGTCCGGCTCATGGAGATGCTGGCGGGAGAGAACCGTTCCCTCTCCGACGTCCTTCGGGAAGTCCCCCCGACGGTGATGCTGAAAAAGAAGATCCCGTGCGCCTGGGAGCACAAGGGGGCTCTCATGCGCATGCTCGCGGACCACGCGAAGGGGAAGCCAAGCCAGTTCGTCGACGGGGTGAAGATCTTCCACGGAGAGGACTGGGCGCTCATCTACCCGAGTCAGGACGAGGCGTACTTCCACCTGTGCGTGGAATCCGAGGACAGGCGTGAGGCGGGGGAGATCGCGGCCGGCTACGTCGACCTGTTCTCCACCTGGGCGCGGACGTTGTGACGGGAGGGGATCCTCTCCGGGTCTACGTGATGGAGGTGGGGCCGCTCGCGGTGAACGCCTACCTCGTCGAGCACACGGCGACCCGGAAGGCGGTGGTGATCGACCCCGGTGACGACGGCGAGGCGATTCTTGGCGAGATCGCCGGCCTGGGGCTCACGGTGGAGAAGATCCTGTTGACCCACGGCCATTTCGACCACGTGGGCGCGGTGAGTCTCCTCCGGCAGAAGACGGGGGCCCCCGTGTACGTTCACCCCGCGGACGTCGACCGGATGATCGGAGCAAGTCGCCAGGGGATGCTGTTCGGGCTTTCCGTGCAAGATCCCCCTCCGCCGGACGTCCTCGTGGAGGAGGGGGACGTGGTCGTCTTCGAGGAGCAGGAGTTCCTCGTGGCTCATACCCCGGGGCACACCCCCGGTTGTGTCTCCTATATCGTGGGGAAGATGGCGTTCGTCGGAGACCTCATCTTCGCGGGTTCCATCGGGCGGACGGACCTCCCCGGGGGAGACCACCGGCAGCTGATCGAGTCGGTCAGGAAGAAGATCTTCCCCCTGCCCGACGAGACGGTCCTGTACCCGGGACACGGGCCGGCCACGACGGTGGGGGAGGAGAAAAGGTCGAATCCGTTTTTCTAGGTGGTCGGTTTCGCAGGTGCCGAAATAGCGCAGCAAGCCGAAGGAGTGGGGGCGCAGTGAGGTTAAGCGCAGCCGTGCAGGTTCACCGCACGGCGAGCCACGAACGGAGCCCCCCTCCGAGGCTGC
>Ga0209321_10000328_pt1 | contig 30331 bp, 66 predicted proteins | sample Rifsed16ft4_FD_184012 | JGI IMG/M metagenome (GOLD analysis project Ga0209321, IMG submission 184012) | Soil microbial communities from Rifle, Colorado, USA - sediment 16ft 4 - CSP-I_5_4 (version 2) | ecosystem: Environmental > Terrestrial > Deep subsurface > Rock core/Sediment | place: Rifle...
GTCGAAGATCTCGTCCCACTTCCACCTGTTCGGGGGCAATTCCAGCGCTTTCAGTATGATTCTCTTGATATCCTCATCGTTAGGCATTCTGTTTCATTCCGTCCCTACAATTTCTACAGCCAGCTTATAGCCTGTCTTGAAGGTTATCTTCAGATGGACTACTGACTCGCACTCCAGCAGCAGTGCAATCCAAGGATACTTCTTGAGCGCCTCTTCTGCCGTCGAGAAGTTCTCCCATTGTTCAGTTTCGCCTTGAGGGTTCTTGACTGTTACCCGTATCATTGCGATTGTCACTTACTCCTTCTCATTCTGCAATAGAACGGCAGGCTATCCTTGCACCCTCGGTAGGACGTGCTCCAATCGGAGCTTCCCACAGGCGCAGACCCATCCGGATATGACCAGCTCCAGCGCCAGATCTCGAAGTCGTAGCTTCGATCGCTCAGCCAAATACATGCTCTTCGACCTGTCTTAGGATCTGTACCTTTCCAGGTTGCTCCGATTGGATGCTCGCTCATGCAATTATCCCTCGTACCTAGCGGGTCTCTTGCTCTTCCAGATACTTCAGATACTTCTTGGTCTCGTGGATCTCGACCGGCATACCCATCGGGTTATGGGCGATAGTTGCCTTCATTTGCTCCCAATCGGCAGCGAGGCACAGTGTTGATTCGATATCAAGACGCCTGTCTGCCAGGTAGAGAAAGCCGGACATCCCAACATAATGGTGGTTGTATCCACCAATGTCCTCTTCCACAAAATCAGATCTCTGTACTAGGACTATCTTGTTCTGTTTGTTCATCTTCGTTATCCCATTCATCAATGTCTTTGAACGTAGCCTCGGTCACACCCATGCCCCATTCATAGGCAGTCTTGCAGGTCTCGCACAGCATGGTGCCGGTCTCTTCGACGAAACAGGTTGCATCATTATCACAGTTACTGCAGTAATGCTCATACTCAAGGCTATCCATCGAGAATATTCTCTATTTCATCCAGGCAGGTACAGATATCGGTAAGCTTCTCGCCGTATTGCTCCAGCTGATTTTCCATGTTACCCCCGACTACCCATGATAGAGGCTCCTGGACAATTCTCCTGACCTCCCCGACCTTATTACTCAGCTCATTCAGCTTGAGTCGCAGTGTTGTAAAATCAGTGCTGGATGGATATGACTCCACCCAATCGAGTAACTGAATTAGTCTCATGCTAGATGCTCGGTTCCGAAAGAGGATGCCAGATAAAGCGATCTCGCTTTCCCTCAAGATAGATTGATCGTCGCTCATTCTCAAGCCACTTATCGCCATCTCTATCCACGACTATATAGCCTACAGTGTAGACTCTCTTTTTGACCTCTATCTCTGATACTATTATCAGAGCTCCGGTTTCGGGCATTTCATCTTCTATTCTTTTCCACATTATGTACTCGCTTCTTTGCTACAGTTGCAAGGTCTCTTTATTCTCTTGCCCCGGATGACGATCTCCATCATCCCGGTATCACTACACCATTTACAGCAGAAGAGGGACACCTGCTTTGGGCTTACTTCAAAGATGGGCATACTCTCTTGAACATTCTGCGGGGTCTGGCTGAACAGTGGTAAGTCGCTGGCAGTAGCTCCAAACATATCGGTCTGCTTAGTCATTAACCAATTATTGCGCCATAGCGCCCGTCAGGGCTGGTCATCTTGATGTGCCCATATGGAGATGCTTCCAGCTTCCAGTCTTCCGGGACAAGAGTACCGTACAGGCAGAACTCCCACCATGCAGGCATATGATAGGAAGCTCGGCCAGGGATATTCTCCCCGGTGAGAAAGAAATCCCAACCAGCATTTTCTCCAAGCACCGGGTCAGCGATACAGATCAGGAGCAGTGCGCTCTGGTGGTTCACCCAAAAGCGGGTCTCCCACCGGCTACGGGCATACTCAATCAGGTTCAGCACCCCGCTCTGATCAAATCCTCTTGAGGGAAACGAGTGTGCGCAGTAAGACATGGATGGGATCTTCAGAGCAACCCGGAACTCCTCCATCTTGCGCAGGCGACTGAGGAACGCATCCATATTAAAGGTAACCTCAACCTGTCTATCTACAATATGAGGGCCTGGCTTGACAAGCTCCCCGGTATGCAGATCCAGGATTGTTCCTGCATAGAGATCGTTATCGGTGTAGAGATTGGGGTGGATATACTCACTCGTCATCTTTACCTTCCTCAGGGAATGGCGGGTTCTCGTAGATCGGATCGTCGTTCAGATAGACACGGAGGATCGGGCCCTGGTTAGGGTCTTGATCCTGCAGGTTCTCTGTGCGGATTTCAATTACCGCCACTCCATCGATACCCCAAAAGACATCGATAGTGAGATCAGGGGCATTCTCGATGTCTTCTGGAGAACAGCTCTCTTTAGCAGATATTTGTATACCTGGAAACTTATTCTTAATCGTTATATTCATTATCTGTCTGTCTCTGCTCTATCAGTGCGTCCAGTGCGTCCTCGAGATTCTTGCCTCGGTAAAGCGTCTTGTTTTTCTTGGCATAAGGCTTTCTCTCAAGGACGAGCCACTCGTTGAACCACCATACCATCCAGCGGTCGCCGTAGGTCAGCCTGACATCCAGAGCTTCTCGCTTTAGGGCTTCTTCTATAGTCATTGATATTTCTCGGAAGTCCAGGGGCCTGTACGCTTATACAGGTCGTAGCCCTTACCTGCAAGTCCAACGAAGATGCGCCTGGCGAGAACGGGCATGTGATGATAGGCAAGTCCCAAAGGAACACCATCCTTCAGAGGAGGCCGGACGATGATTGCCTTCGACCACTCGTTATCGGCAATGCGTACTGTCAGCAGGTTATTGCTGGCGAGGATGTATTCGCTGAGCTCCCATTTCTCCTCTCGCCCGAAAGACTTGGGTAGCAGATTCCAAACATCATCCTGGAGCTGCTGCACCCAACTGTCATATAGGGCCTGCACTGTCCAGGCATCTACATTCCTCTTGTCTTCCTCGGTGAAGAATTGAGGGATGTCCACATACACCATCTCAAAGTCAGAGACGTGCTCATCAAAGGGGCAATAGTTACCTTTTCCCATTTTATTTCTTGACTATCTTCAGCTTGCCTAAAGCCAGGTCGGTCAGCATGGCGCTGACTGCCATCATCATGCCTGAGCGCTGAGTGTTCAGATACTTGTCCATGCGTTCCGGATAGGCATAGCCAAGCTCCTTAGCCATGCCATACAGGGTGAGGGTTGCCTGAAAGGTCTCACCATCCGGGATCTGCAGGTTGAGCATCAGTATCGCCATTATTCCACCACCAGGATGGCGCCAAGCTTGAGCAGGTCGTTATACTCATCGACCTTACAGCGTGCCAGAGAGACCTCCAGCTTGGTAGCCTCGACGGTCTTCTGAACTTCCTCATATCCGTGCATGAAGTCGGGGAAAGCAGCACGCAGCTTGGCATCCTGCTCCAGGTTGGAGCGTCCCGGCTTGAACTCCGGGTCTCTCAGCAGCTCGGCCCACTTCTCGGTCTTTTCGATCTCGGCTTCGCCGAAACGCTGGACGGCATCGAATGCCTCCTCGATAGCCACAGCCAAGGCGTTATGAGCGTCAGTGATGTCAGTAAAGGTGATAGGCATTTGTACTATAGTCATGATCTGGATTTCTCCTTACGAAAGGAAATCAGTCCTCCCCACATGGGAACCAACGACTTCGCCATTCCGGGGATCTTGAAAGAGAGTGTTCCTGGAGCAACGTCAAAAGTAATGCTGCCATTGTCTCCCTGGGCAGTGTAATAGTTTACTGTCCAGTTCTCGCCAAAGCCAGCTTCGACATAGCACTTGAGACAGTAGTCATTCGAGGCGTAAGTGCTGTAAACATCCGGATCAGGAACCCGAATGCAGTTATCACATACAGGCTGGCCGCATACGCAGCAAACCCCATCTTCATCAGCGGTCAGTGATTTCCTGCAACAACAACAATCCATTTTATCCATTTTATTTTAGGGTCAACGCAACAGCGATCGCAATCAGGGATACAGTAATGACAATGGCGATATAGAAAGTGGTTGCCCGTATCATCAATCCTCCAGCGCAATCCGGACGGCCTCTACAACGTCCTGGAAGTCAACGATGTCCAGTGCTTCCAGTTGCTCGGTCAGCTCTTCTTGTGCTTCCAGGGCTTCGATCACCACCTGGCTACGCACAGACCGGTCGAACGGTCGCCACACACTGGCATAGCCACCCCGTGCAGCCCGAACGACGTGCTCCTTCAGGTCATCGATCTCGGGATCGTCCTGCAGCTCCCACCACTCATCATGAGTGTTGTCGATTGCCTCATCAACATAGTTATTCAGCAAGCCTTCGAAGTTCTGATCCAGTTGGCCCTGAGCTTCCTCAAGAAGACGAATTGCCTCCCGAATCTTCTGGTAGCGGGGCACATTCTCCAGTTGCCGTCCCTTGATATCGTTAATGATGTCCCAGGAACTGGGCACACATTGGTCACGCAGCTCCTCCAGGACGGTATCCCAATCGATGTGCTCCAGAATGGCGTCTACCATCGCTCGATAGTAGTCCGCACTGCGCAAGCTCTCTACTTCAAAGCCATGCGGTTCCTCGTAGCTGGTCTCTTCTATCGACAGAATACCACCACACTTCGAGCATCTTTCGTCAGTGTGTAACCCGGAGCCATAGACTCCACCGATGATATACTGCTCGTGAGCACAGTCCTCACAGGTTACCCAAAACAGCGCCTTCTCGTCGGCCCATTCCCGGTATCCCCTGTTAGATACCTTGACCTGATAGCTGGCATTCCAGGCATCGCCGGTCACATCTTCGACCTGCTCTGGCTTTACCCCGATGCGAGACTCGACGACGTTATACAGATAGCGACGTAGCTGCTCACCAAAAGTCGGGCCAATCACACCCTCGCCGTCGAAGTCATGGTCGCTCAGGTGGATGACCATCGTGTCGTAACCTTCTAGTGGGTTGCTGTCCTTTGCCCATCCCAGGCGACGGATCATCAGCTCGGCAGCAGCCTTACTGTTCTTGCCCTTGCCAGAGATAACCGCCATTGCCCCCAATGCCTTGGCAGCAGCCTTGAAGTCGCCGAATAGACTGTCCTTCTCAACCGCCACGATTAGCTGGAAGCCCGGATAGAGCACGTCATAGGTGCCAAAGACTTCCATCATCCGGCTGGCGTCCTCAACCCACAGGTTCTTATACGTTACCTGGCGGCTGTCTACGAACCCGGCATAGACCTTGGATAGCCTGCCTGACCACTGCAGGTCAACCATTTCATCGATGCCCTGATCATTCTTCTTGGTCTTGCCCAGGGCAAACGCAAACATCTGAGAGAATTGCTTGAAGTAAGCATACCAGTGACGGCGGAGAGCTTTCTCTTTGTCATCACCCTCGGGCCCGCTGATCAGGTCATACAGCATCATCTGAGTCAGTACCACCGCTCGGGCGGTGCCGTCCAGGTTCTCTGTACCGTTACCGGCTATGCGACAGGCACGGACGAACTTGTTTGGATCTTGCTGGAGAAGGTAGGTCAGGGGATTTCTACGGTTAGCCCGGATCTCGTTCTGAAGGGAGGAGATATCCATCCCTAGAGCATAGAGCAGACTTTTGCCGTAGCTGTCAAACAGTGAAGGCCAGTCGATTCGTTCTCTGTAGCTGCTGTACATATGTGTGTCCTCGGATATCAACTATCCTGGCAGGGTGAGGCAGTGCTTACAACCGTGAGTATACATCCACAAGTGGATGCTGTCAAGGCTCAGTCATAAATCAGTCTATAGTTACAGATGACCAGGGCTGCCCACCGCAGTACGAAGTTAGCTTCCATTGGGCTCGGGTCGAGCAGCCATAGAGCAGAGGCCAGGAACTTCAGCGCCGGTTTACCGTGCAGGTCGAACCACGTACCGGGGTCTATTCCATTATGCCTGCGCTTTTTCTGGAATACCCCCATGCATTTGTGGAAGTTCTCGACTTCCCTTCCCGACGCCATACACAGGATCATGTCAGGGTCGGCTCTGCCAATCGGGGTGTACTCGGTCAGCACGAAGCGACCGACCTGGGCGACGGGTTTTACATTCAGGACAGGCCAACCCAGGGCTACTGCAGCCATCACGGTAACCATATCGTGGTCAATGTCCGTTGCCTCCGTGACTTCAGGAGGGTCTTGCAGGATGGGAGGTATCTGTCCCTTCAGGATCGTGTTGACTGCCTGAGACAGCTCCACTCGTTTCAGTGTCTGTACTTTCATCAATCCACCTTCCTACCGTGATATAGAATGTGAACCCGATACTCCAGTTGATCTTCCTCTGAAGCACGAAATTTATTCCATCAGGATGCTTGCCAATGTGATACTCGGCAATAATCCTGGCAACATCCTTGTTGAGGGCCTCGAGCTTGGTCTTGTGAACCTTGCCGCCCCTCTCATAGGACAGGTAGTAGTGCGGGTCATGGGCCGGTGTCACATTGGGAGAATCTACCCAATACTCGACCGGCTTATAGTATAGAGAGCTGCTCACCCTGTTCTTCCTTAGCCTCAGACTGTCTGAGGGTTGGTCTCTTGACAGGCTTGACGGCAGGGACATTCACCAGTTTGCGGGAGACATCGGCGAAACCGTAAGGCCGCTCGAAGTCGACATCATCCACATCGATGTTCACAATCAGCACCTTGGTTGCAGCACCTATCCATTGATCCTCGTACATGCTGGTATCGATAGAGAGATCGTGCATATGGATACCCGGAAAGTGCTTATCCAGATACTTGGCACGCTCCGGGTCTCGCCGATAGCCATGCTGCTTGCCGATTGGACGTGTCCCTATGTCTTTCTCAGAGCGAGGCAAAGGCACATAGTTATAGGTATCATCACAGTCACCCTCCGGCAGGATCATCACTGCCCCGTTGTAAGCCAGGCGCAGAGCTATCTCAATTACCTGCCACTGGATAGGCCCTTTGACCTTTAGCCAGTCCGCCTGCAGCTTGCTCGGGATGTTCCCGTAAGGCGGATTGGCAATAGCACAGTCGAACTCACCCAGGGAAGTAAGCAGGTCTAAATCAAAGACGTTGCCGCAGTACCATTCTACTTCGGGCAGCAGCCGCTTGCCTACCTCGGCGAACCCCGTATCTTGTTCGATAGCAACCATGCGCTTAATGTCTCCCCTTAGTTCTGTTCGATCCATCCAGCCTGTATAGTCGTGGCGTAGCACCTGGTAGGACAGCACCCCGATCCCGGCGCACAGGTCGATGACGGCGCCCTTGGGTTGGGTCATGACGGCCAGCTCCCAGGCCAGGTCAAAGGGCGTAAAGTAAATAGCCCCCTTGCCGATATTGTGGGTTGCCAGCGGATTGAAGTTCTGGAAACAGAACTCGACCTCATCCCGGCTCAGAGATCTGTCAGAGTGGATCAGATCCATGACCTGATCGTGCAGTTTCGTTTGCCGTTTGGTTATCTTACCCATTGTATAAACGCTCCTATAAGGATCACCAGGGCGACAGATAGAAGAGCGATAGCTATGACAATCTCGGCAAAGTCTAAACCCTTGCTGGAGATAAAGTCGTAGTCATCCGGCCTGGGCGCCCCCATCGGGCAATCCTCTTGATGAAACTCGATCGCATAACAATCGCAGTACAGCATCATGTTGGCGGCAAGCCTGTCTTGCTCGGCCTGCCACATGCTAAAGCCGTTAGGCTGGACAAAGGAGTGCGTAAAGACAATCATCTTGTAGGCACAAGTGCGGTCGTGGTGGGTGTACTCGGAATCACCACGGGCATCACAGGTGCACTTCTCCATCGTAGTGTCTTTCCATATCCCTGTGTCCTTGGTCGGGTAATTCATTCAGGTTTGTCTCCAGTAGATCTACGAGCCACTGTGACCGGTAAACGATAATAAAGAAGTGCCGGTCACGCTTAGTCACCAGGATAACTTCGGCGGTATTGTGCCTCTGGCGGAACTTCTCATTTGCGGTCTCTAGTGTATCAGCATTCACAACCCACGAAAAATATTTGCGGTGAACCCCACGATGGCTACCATCAGGGTTCAGGCGGTCATCCTTCCTGAGTGCTAGGTAAATAAACTCGGCCATGTTATCGGGTTCCATCTAGCAGTTCCTCAGTGTGCTCTGTTAGAAAGTTCAGGATCTCTAAAGCAAGTTCGAGTGGATACTCAATACACGTCTTGCCTGACCAGAACTGGATCGTCCCATTCTCTTCATCGATCCACACATTCTCAGTGCCAGATAGCTGTAATACAATCATGCTTGAATAATCTCCACATGTCCAGGCATATCGATCATGCTCTCAAATCTGTAGCATCTCTGTGCTTTAGGCACCAGGATGTGCAGTCGGTCAGTTTCGTCCAGCCATACCTCGATGGTATTGTCAGGCCCGCGAGGATCACGGTTGCCATACACGTGTATGGTTTTCCTGCAGCTTCTTGGTGTGACTCTAACGACCAGGGGCTTTGCCACTCTTCATCATCTCCCATGCTCCATCGATGGCAGCCTGAGCTTCTTCTCCAGTATAGACAAAGCCGACGACGATTATATTGCCGTCCTCGGAAATGTACCAAAGGAAGTTCTTGCCCACCCTCCTTTGGCCCGGGTCTATATTCAATATCGTGCTGGCGATCCTCAGCTCAGCAGACAGGATGGTAGCACCGGATACCTCAATATACTCCAGCCACTCACGTTGGCGATTAATCTCGTCTGGTTTTTCCATTTTAATTTTTCCCAATGAAAATCCGACTACTAACAGATTACCCGTTCACTTCCAGGCACGTACTATCTCAGCCGCGACACCAAATCCGAGTGCAGCTATCAGGAAACCAAGTGCCGGTATTGCTACCTCCGGCTGGACGGTAAAGATACCCCATAGAGCGATCACAAGGCAACACATGGCAAGTATTACCGAAAGCGTTGACAGAGCGATAGAGATTATTCGACGATCGTCCACATGTTGCCTGCTTCTAGTAACTGTTTCAACGAGTGTTCAAAGTTGGGCACGTCATACTTGACCCACATATTAGCGCCACCAGTATAGTCTTGGGGGCTGGTCGCTTTGCGTACCAGAAGAGAGGCGCAGATGTTATAGCGCACATCCCCACTGGAGAAGTACCACCACTGCTCACCAATCTTGGCGAACATCGACCACTCATAATGGCCCCGTCTATAGATGACATCTTCAGTACCGAAGTTCTCCTTCAGAAAGTCGATCATCCATCTCTTGGCAGCATTGCACCAGGCTTGCCCATCTGATCCCATGTGACCGCCAGACGAGAACTCTTTATACAGGCAATCATTGACCCATTGAGGTGTAGTCATTTCAAAACTACCCACACAGCTCTGGACTTGGGGATACGGTGAACGAATCTCAGTGGTTCCTCAATCCATATTTCATAAGACTTGGGAGTCTCATAAAACACCTGTCCACTATCCAGCAGATAGTTAGCTCGCATGGTGGACACGGAATTGATGTCAGGTCGTCTAGTTCGTATAAATTGTTGGGTCATCTAGTCACCTTCTGCAAAGCAATCATCAGTTCATACAGGACGATCAGCAACCCAATGCTCATGCCCCACAGGGCAGCTAGTCCAAGAATAATTCTCATGAGTAATCTTTTGGATCATGATAGCTTTCAGATTTCCAGGAATGGTTGCAGCCATTGCAGATCAAATGATAGTTATCTACAGCACCGTCCAGATAAAAGCCGACCTCTTCCTCGGTGCTCCCGCAGTTCGGGCAGCTCTCCATCTCGGCGACCATGATTGGCCTGACCACATCCCGCTGGCTTTTCAGATAAATCTCAGCAGACTTCAGTTGCGAGTACGACACTGCCAGTGGATAATGGATGATGGTAAAGCGCATCCCCTGGGAGCTCACCAGCTCCTCGTCGACCGGCACACCGGCGACTACAAAGTTGCCCCGGATCAGGCGGAGTACCTCAGGTAAGGTATAGGTTCTGCTGGTCTTGTTCATTCAATCATCTCTCGGATATAAGAGATATACCCGATCCAGTCATCTTCGTCGAACAAGGTAAATGACTGGTACAGAATTATCATTAGCCGATTGCGATCCTTGTACCAGGGCCACCTGCTACTGGTAGAGTACCTTGACACGATCTCACCGATCTGAGGCGCAGTCATCGGCTTTGGTGCAGCCTCTAGCAAGGGAAGTAAACCCTCCAGGTATATTTCCCAGCTAGAGTTTGGCATTGCCTCGATAGCATTCCAGGCAATCGTAGTAGGATGGCTGTCACAGCACTTTCTCAGTGCAGTATGCAGAGCGTTGCCTAAGTCTTCAATCTGTATCATCAGCTTTTCCTTTTCTCAAGCCACTGGTTGATGCAATACAACACCGTCATGATTATGCAGATGATTATGATGTCCATTGGTCAGCTCCAGGTACCACTCCCGATTACATTTGGGGCAGCGTGCTTCCCATGAATTGGTATCCTCATAGACGTGAACGATAAATACTAAAGCACCTGCACAACAGCGAAACTCAGGAAAGAGACTAGAACTTTCTAAATTCTCCGGGATTGTGTCCATGCGCCTGCATCCAGGTCTTGACCTCTTCCAGAACATCAGGCTGGCTTGCTAGTAGATATACCATTGCCTGAATTAGCAGTTGCTTGTCCTTATAGTCATAGCAGTAGTGATGGAGCAACACACTCCCGTAAGCCAGCCATTGGTGCTCGTCGACCGGAGAAATCTCCCGGAGAAATTGGGCGACGAGCCAGCCAAAGGAAGTCATCGGCCAGCTTTCAACGTAGTCCTCTTTGGCTACGTTCTTCAGTAAGGACGGCCACCAGTCAATCGCTTTCAGGTGACCTTTGACGAAATGTACTGCTAATTGAAACATCGAGTGCCTCTTTCAAATCTTCCGGTTGAGTATCTATCAGTAGACGCCGGCCCGCTTCACGAGCCAGGTCTTCAGGACTTCCCAAGTGCCAGTCGACCAGCTTGCCGGTCATTGCTTTGAGGGCATTCAGTGTGGGTGTATCGTCCACGCTAATCATCATTACCCCGCCCTTCCTCAGGTTATAGACATAGCCGAGCACCTTATTAGGCGTCTCTGCTCTCCGGGCAACCTTACGCATGCGCTCTCGGAAATCACGGACGGATAGCCCGCCCTGCTTGGCAGTCAGCCCCATCTCGGTGATCAGGATCTCTAGCATCTCTTTCATCCTGGGATCGAGCCTGAGCGCTTCCTGCAGAGCGATGTCCAGATTCAGACGCTCTTCCTCCTCAGTAGCTTCGGCCATCGCTGCCTTGATCTCGTTGGTCTTGGCAATGATATCGGCCAGCACTTCTTTGAGATAGCCGGTGGCAAAGCGGGCCTTGTGGAAGTTCTCGGCGACACCCAGGATCAGCTTGCGGGGGAACCCGTTTGCCTCCAGGGTAGGGACGAGGTAGCTAACCATAAATTCTATCTCGTACCAGCTTCCCGGCTTATCACCGGTGCCATTCCATGGGGTACGCTTGTTGAGCAAATATTCTGCGATGCTACTGTACTCCAGATAGGGCAGTAGCCCCATCTCATTGATGTCGATAGCAATGCGGGTCTGTACCTGCTCAAGCACTTCACTGAGGTCGGTTGCCGTATCGAAGCTGGCGTCTGCACCCTCTGCCATCATCCTGGCCCTGGCATAGATGTCCGATCCAAGAATGGTGGTAATTTCCTCAGTGGCTGTCCTCAGACGGTCTGAGTACAGGGCTTGCAGTTCAGTAGATTGTTTCTCCAGTGGCATCTTGATAGACCAGCCAGGCTCCTTCTTGATCTTTGAAAGAACCTGTGCCCTGGCCCTCTCTTCAACCCCTGACCAGTAAGCCAGACTGATAAGGTCTTGAGCAATGCGTTCCTCATCACGAGCCTCCGGCCTGTACAGCCATTCCGGTATCATGTCAAGCCTGGGTGGTACAGGATAGTCAGTCATATCAATACAGTTTCGGTAGCGTCAGCACTCCGTAAGCGGGAACCATTAAATGGGTTTCCGGGAAAGCCCAATTGCCGTTCTCCCAAACCAGTTCCCAATCCTTGAATAACTCGCTCATGCTATGTTCCTGATTGGGGCCAGCCGGAGACCTCCAGAGTAGAGACTTAAGGTTATGAGGTTCACAGATCTCCATTTCCACGATCCTGAAGCTATACCAGGGGATCAGCCACGCCTTGCGGTTCCTCGGCGCCCGGCCATCTCCAAGGGTGACAAACAGCCAGCTCATTACTCCACGCTCTACCCAGGACTTCAGGAAATTGCGCTGCTTTGGCTCGATATTGCTTAGGGCAAGGCGAGTCGATCCGCCCATACCCTTACACTCGACCCAATGCGGTATGTTGCCCGTGAAGATCAAGTAGTCCACGATCGACTCTTGCTCTTCCTCTTGACGTAATAGATCCTGGTCATTGACACGCTGTGTCATAAAAATGAGCCTATGACAGTGAGGACAGCGCCTCACGTCATCCCACTTCTTGGCCCAAATGTTGTTTCGGGTACAGAGACTCTTAAAGTCTGCCTCGGCTTGTTTGACAGTCATATTGATGCTCCTCAGATCAGGGACTTGAGTAATGCCAGAGCTTGCTCGATATTCTCACGAGCAATCTTCTTTTCCTGCAGAGATGTCTCCAGCAGCCCGATGGCATTGACCAGTGGATTATCGTTCTCGACCTGGGCTACGCTAGGCAGGTCAGCCTGTCTCAGCGTCTCCCGGCGTGTCTCTCTGCCATAGCGACCGATGTCTTGAGAGGTAAGCTTCTCACCGGCGGTTAGTCTCTTTGCTATCTCATGACGTGCTTCGAGATCCCGCATATTCAGGATAGCTGTCAGGGTCTGTTCGGCGATCTGACCTTGCCGGAACGCCTCGAAGATTACCTCGTCGACCAGTAAGCCTTTCGCCAGCTTGCCGACTACCTGTGGGGTAGTGCGTAGCTGCCTAGCTACGGCACTGCGGCCCTCTTTCGTAAAGACATCCACGTCCAGGTTTTCGGCAGTGGTCTTCACGGCATTGACATCCGTCAGCGGATTGGGACTTCTCAGGTTGTTCGCCTGGAATGCAATTCGATAGGAAGCCTCGCTCTCGGGCGTCAAGTCCTCCCGCAGAATAGCCTGAATGGGTACCTCGGTAGCTGGTACTCCCCTGAACTCATAGCCGATCGAGGCTAGATAGGCGACTGCCTTCATACGGCGCTTACCATCGATGGGATAGTAGTGCTTGCCATCGATGCGATTGTCCGGGCACACCAGGATTGGAGGCACCCAATGCTCGGCGATAGCGGCGATCAGGCTATCATCAGGTTCTTGACAGTCGAGATATTCCACTGGAGTGATCTCTCCAAGCGTGACAAAGATCGGCACGCCAACGTTATCCTGTAGCAGTGGAAGTTGTATGCTGTGCTTAGCTGTCATTTTCATCCTCGTCAGGGAAGCTGTCATCCAGGTGCACGATCCTGATCTGTGCGCCCAATTTGGCTGCTTTATTTGCAACCTTGTCCACTCGCTGGCTCAGACTGTCTGAGCCTCGTGGTGTAGTGGCGATAAATTGGCCGATCGGTAGAGCCATAAAGGCGCCGAACTCCCATCTTGGCTGGAACTTGGCGGGATAAACCTGATATTTTCCCCAAGGCATCTGCCTATACCAGTGACCGTCAGTATCTAAAACGCAGTCTTTCTCAGGCATCTCGTGCCACCACATGGACGTGCAGGTATCATACATCCTGTCGTCCATTGGGGCCCGGTGCTCCCAAACATCTTTGAGGCATTCGGGTATAGCCCACTCGTTGACCTTCTCCCTGATAGGTGCAACATCATCGACCTCGATAACCCCGGCATCTGTGCACATATAGTGTCGGCTGGTACCAAAGACAAGCAGCCCAGGATCTATGCTGGTAGGCCAGCGCCGGTTGAACCCCATGCGCTTGCCCTCTTCGTAGAAATCGGCCTTGTAGGGATAATACTTACGCCCGATGACATCAAAGACATCACAGATAGGCTTGCCCAGGAGGTCGACGACCGGTGTCCCGGCAATGTCATAGCGTGGCAGCAGGGTAAGCCCCCGGTTTGCAATCCCAAGCTTGACCTTATCCAGTGCCCACACCGGGCAGAGTGTCAGTTGCTTGATCGGGATACCCCTTGCCCCCAAGGGCCAGTGATGATAGAAAGCATCGTGTGCTAGCGAACCACATCCTCTAGTCATGTTCGTCCTTCTTGTTCTGTTCAGCACAGTCAGTGATAGCCAAATGGAGACGATTTTCCTCGTACCTGACTAGAAGAGTCTTTCCAGCTTCCTTGTCCTCGACGGTATAGTAGCCATCCAGAAAGACTGGCTGGTCAGACATATGTAGACCGTCTTCGCTCACGATCTCGGCAGTGACAGTTTCAGGAGGGTGCCAAACAACTTTCCACGTCATCTCGTATCGGCCTCTTTCATCCCGGCTTCTTTCATTGCAGCTTCCACGTGCCGCTGGTTGAAGTAGTCCACAACCACAATGCGTTCATTGGGAGTGAGCTCGGAGTTGGCAAGCGTGCGCAGGTGAGGAATAAAGCATTTACCTTCTTCATCCCACTGCCAGTAGCGACAAAAATATCCCCCATTGGCAGCCGGGCCAGTAGAAACAAATCCAGGCTGGACGCCATTGGGATAGTGCCACAGCCTGTGAATATTCCAGTCTCCGATCTCGATATGTGAGGGCACATATAGGATCTGGTCACCCCTCTTCAGTGGAGTAGTGATCTCGAAACCTTTCTCGTCAATCATTGTTTTCCCGCCTGGGCCTACTTAAAGTCTGGCCGGGTCTGCTCAAAGGGGATCTTCAGATAATCGGCTATCGCCTCGGCCAGTTCGCAGGTAGTACAGATATAAGTGCTGTTATCCTTGCGAGACAGACCGTTTCTGACAAGAATCTCATTGAGGAAGTTCCACTTCAGCGGCTCATCCGGCCAGACTTCCTGGCAGCGTGGACAGGGTTTATGGTTTTGATCTGAGAACATATGGAGACCTCCCGGTAATAGACAGGTAGATTTCAGATGCAGCTTGCAGTGAGATATAAGATCCAAATTCATCATTCAGAGAGGCCCGGATCAGGCGCAGTGCATCGAGAGTGGGGAGAGTCTTCACGACCTCCTCAAAGATATAGCGAGGCACCGAGAGATATTGGACTTTTAGATAATCCTCCAGAACGCTGATTTCTGCCATAATATTTTTCCTTCCAGTTTTGGCATTACTTACGTCCGTAAGTATACTCTCAGATGTCTGAGGCTGTCAAGCCTGAACCTGAATTTCGTGGATTCTTTCAGACAGGCTACTAATCAGTTCGCACTGATCCTGATAAGTCAGGTGCTTTTCGAGGGACACGGCTGTCCTGTACCTGCCAAGCTCAGCCGACCCGAAGTTTTCATAGTTGCCCCTCTTCAGTCTCTCCTGCAACCTGGCGATGATCCTGTTTGCATTGATCCGCTGCCTGGTTATAGCAACATCTCTCTTTGTCCTTGGCATGTCTCAAGCCCTCACTTTCTCTATTGCCTTATGCAGCTCATCGAAGTTCAGGTCGATGATCAGCCAGCCGTGCTTGCGGTTCCAGTTCTCCAGTTCCCGCATCTCAGCCATGAAGTGATCGATGTCCTGGCAGGTGGTCACGGTCAGATCGCCCTCGGCATAGCAAGCCACCTGTAACAGGTCAAACGAGTACCAGGTCTGGAAATAGTAAGCGTCCTGGCGGCTTGGGTACAGCATCCAGTTACCCTTATCCAGGATCTTCTCCATGATCCAGTGAGCATCGTGATCGCCGTCCACGTTTTCGTGAAACGACCGCCTGACGATATTGCCCTGCTCGTTATACTCGGGCGGATAATATTTATCATTCAGTCTCTTGACGATTACAGCAAGCTCGGCGTGCTCATAGACGACCCACTTCGCATTGGGATCGGGCAGGATTGCCGTCTCGTGTCCTTCAGTAAGGACTAGAGCATCCTCAAGTTCACCCCAACCCCCTTTGCCCCAATAGAGCTGGCTTTTCTCGATGACCCATTTGGGATCTTTAATAGGGAAAGTTCCGTTGTAATGCCAGTATAAAATGCCAGCCAGTTCCCCGCAGCGACTTTCGGCCTCGCTTATGTTCATCATGTGATTCTTATTCGGCATACAGACACTCTCGGGCGCCCTCAAGATCAGTCTTAATAGGTTCTTCCTCGTTGATATCCGGCCACAGGGCGACCGTCAGCCTGCCACCGTAGTATTCAATCCAGATTGGGAGACCTTGCTTAGGTATATCACCGTATTGACCATAACCCTCAGCATAAATCCCAATCCCTGCCGGATAAATTTCTACCCGGCCTTTCAGTGTTCTTACTGGACAGCTATCGTCGATAATCTCGAACTTTATGGTGCGCATAGTATTACTTCTTCAGGCCAAGGAAAACCATACTCATGTGGATCTGCCCGGAATACCTGACCACGCAAGCCCCAACCATACTCTCTGGTCGGGTGACCAGGATGATAAGGGGCCCACCAGTACATCATGAAAGTACAGCGACCCTTCGAGTCTACAGGAGAGAGGTACTCTATACGATCAAATAGCATCAGACTGTCTGAGGCTCTTCTTCCCAATATGCCTTAATCCTCTTTATCAAGTCATCCAGTTCTTCGTCCGTAATAGAGAGAATTTCGTTCTCTCGCATGAAACTGTCCTGCAGCTCATCCCTTAAAGCTTGGTGGGCACACTCGATCAGTGCTTCTCTCTGAAACTCATTCAGTGAGGTAAAGAACTTAAGACTATCCCGGCTGTAAGTCATCTATGTAATCCTTACCACAGACATCGCAGGAGAACAGGGATTTGCCATTGATGTCCGTGTCACACCAGATATAGTCACCACCACACTCGCATGGCGGCAGTGATGCTTCTTTCATCTCGATGGCGTTTTCTCGCATCCTTCCACGCCAGTCATTGCACTCGTCAATGTAAGCTTGACCAAAGTTCTCATCGGTCATTTCCGTTTCATCGCTATTTCCCACAGCTCATCGCCTGTGAAGCCCTCCACCCAAAACTTACGGATCTTCTCGGCCCATTCAATTTGCAGATCCGATTGTGGTCGTATATAGTGTTCCAGGATAAAGCTGGCTCTCACCCACGACTCTCCGGCCATCTCTGGAGCCATATATCCAGCGTCCCTCTTGACTCCTTCAAGCTGAACCCTCACAGTCTCTTTGTGCTCGAAGTCATCGGGGATATGCTTGATAACAGTGTTGATTGTTTCGACAATATCTCTAGTCATTTCATTTTCCCCTAGCCTATGAACAGACTAAATACAAACAAAGTCAGCCAGGCAACTACAAATCCCCCCCAATAAGTGTACGAATCCATAGAAGATGGAGCAAGACTTACGCATAAAAATATTAATAGCGTAACTATTCCAGTAATACAAAATTTTGCGATTAGTTTAATCATGTCATTGTTCCTTTTTGTAAGGTTCTATTCTTTCGATGCTATACTGCTTCGTCCTGACGAGATGGTCAACCTCGTTAGCAATAGCCTCGTTCAGTTTATTCTCTTCAGGAATATCAGCACGTTCGTCATAGGCGCATTGGGGAAAGATATCAGGCTGTTCCCACATGCACATTTCCATCGCTACTCCTATCTCCAGCACCCGGTAGACTAAGCCTCTGGATGTACGAAATATCTGGAAGTCTACAGGGAGTTGGACTGGTGTAATTGTGGCTAGGAACCGGGCAACTCCGATCTGCTGCTGCAGATCATCGTCAGACTTTGCTCGAAAGGCGTACATGACTGTGCTCATAAGAGTAGCCCTCTCGCTGCAAAAATTGCATTACGGATTGTGCTCAGCCCGCCTTTGTCTACTGGCTGAGTGTCTACCAATAAGGCAATATCGGTCTCTCTCAGATTTTCCAGCCATTCGAGAGCAAACTCACAGGCCTCCAACAGGTTAGGACTTTCGGCCATCACGCGAGCATTGTCCAGGTCTTGTTGCAGCCCGCGCTCTGTTCGGGTCAAGCGGGCAATTTCACGCATGTCCGCTTCACTGTTACCCCGAATACGTAATACTCGAGGGCCCCAAGGCTGGTCTACGATCCAAGGCTTAGGTGTATGTGCCATCTGCGTCTAGTCCTGATACCCATAACAATTCACGAAGGCCCGGAAAGGCGCCATCCTCGACCGGGACATAGAGTGTAACAATAGCGCACTTCCGTTTACTGTGTAGAATGGTCTTGTCAACTGCCTCCAGAAGACTGACATTTCCAAGCACTTCAAGCAGCTCGCCTGCAACTGTCTCAATATGGTAGATAAGATAGCTGACCTCGGCAAGCTGCTTAGGTGTATACAATTCCAGATCGACTTCTGCCAGTTCACCCAGCTTGCAAGAGCCACAGGTACACAGATCTGTACGAGACAGGCCGATCGAGGGATTATCTACAGGGTTATAGATCCGTAGATCCCCAACCAGTTGCATCCAGTATTTTTCGCCACAGTCCCTATGGTAGTAGAGATACTTAATCATGTTATACTCACAGTATGTCGCTTTCCGAGACGAACAAGTCCGTCCGTATCTTGCAGGCAATGACCGCCCTGCAGCTTATTATCCGGGGTATCCCGAAGGAAGCAGCTTGCGAACAGACCGGGCTATCCGAGTGGCAGTTCGACCAGTGGATCGCCTCCGAGAACGAGGCGATCGAGCAGCTCCAGCATGACATCGCCGAAGCTGAGCGGATCAGGCTGGCCCAGCTTGCCAATGCTCAAGCTATCCTCTTGACCAGCCTGATCGATAGCGTCACTGTGAAGGGCTACGCCGACCACGAAACACAACTTAAGGTTCTAAAGTATATCGACAACCTGCGAAAAGAGCTAGAGACCAAGCATGGTGTCCATACTCAGACCGATGAGGCCCAAGAATACATCATGGCCGGGCCCCAAACTCGGGTAGAGGACAGCAAGATGCACGTCCCGCTGGAGATGTCCAGGTCTACCGTCAACATTAAGACGATGCCTGATGGTTCGGTAGACCTGACCATTCCAGTTCCCACAAATATCATCGATATCTTTCCAGCATTAGACGACGGGCTAGCTGCCACTTCCGAGGAGGAAAGTGATCCGGTCAGCTAGCTTGTCGACCGTAAAGTCATCCTGGTGCTTTCCACCAGTAGCCTCACTCAGCTTCCTGAGGAAGTCACGTCCTTCCCTTTCGTGCTCGGGGCCCACATAGATTGTGTCTATGTGAGTCTCAAAAGTCTTGGCAATCCGTAGAGTCTCCTTGGGATCGTCCGGTTCACCATCCGAGATCACGACGATGGCAATGTTCATGCCATCGATCCGTTTGACGAAGTTCAGGGCATCAGCCATATTGGTGCTGCCACCTGACAGGATAGGGCGACCGTTTTCCTGCCATGCGGTAAAACTACTAAAGCTGATCACTGCAATCTGTCCGGGATTGGCCTCCTGCAGTCTGATGAGCTCGTTTTCCAGCACATCAAAGCGGGTCTGGCCTCCCCGACTATCGGCCATGTTCATTGAGCCGCTGCCGTCACAGATAGCAGCGAGCTTACAGTTGAGCCAGGTTGCGGCTAAAGGCTGGCCTGTCCGTTGAGACTCATCCAGCATCGAGCCCTTCACTACATGCTTGGATAGTTGGTTATTCATCTTTGTAGCCAGGCATCTCGTAGTATTTCTTCAGGCAGTCCGGGCAAATCACAGCTCCATAGCCTGTACCAGAGCGCACGGCCCAACCCACGTAATGAGTGTGCATGGATATGCCTCCCTCGGCACCACACAGCCTGTCATGCCCGTTTGTCGTAATGTGCTGTATTTCTTTTTCTATATCCATATTTAGACCCACATCACAGTTGGTTCGGTATCCCCCATCAGCCAGGAAGTTACCAGGGTGCGACCACGTTCGTCTATAATGTCATCCCATTTGTAGACCTTCCGAATGAACGCTCTGCCCATGATAACCTCATAGTCACAGTCGATGACTCCGCATCGCAGAGCCGGCTTATAGTCCTGCGACCACAACTTATAGTGGTAGTTCCTCTGTATCTTGGTCTCTCTAGAAGAGTCCATCATAGACTGGCCGAGGTCATACAGTTTCTTCTGTCTTGGATCAGACAGCAGATCGTATGCCTCATTGATGGTCTTGAAGCGGTCTTCAGCATCCGGTTCCTTGCAGATATCCGGGTGCCACTGGCGGGCCATACGCCGGTAAGCCGACTTGATCTCGGCCTGGTCATCAGTCTTGTGCTTGATGCCTAAGACCAGATAGTATGACCCGCTGACCTGATCATTATCGTCATTCAAGTCCAGCCCATCGAACCAGTTGCGCAGCACGTCATCCGGGAATACCACTGACCATTCTCTGGTCTCGAAGTGCAGCCCGAAAGACGTATAAGTGCCGTCCTCCCGTTCCTTACAGGCGCCGACATAAAGCAACTTGATAGTGCCCCGCTTGCGCTTGATTGTCAGATTTACTTGTGGAATGTTGGGACTTTCATCGAAATATCGGTAGCATAGCCTCTGTACCTGCTGACCATGCTTCGGGTGAACCAGCCACAACTTAGCAGGCCTATCCCAACGGCGCTCGTGAGATGGAATAGCTTGCTTCAGTTCTTCGACGAAATGCCTGTCATAAGGCGTTCTGACAGCAATTCCGTCGCTGTGAGCTTCTAGCCTGCATCTCATCTTGGATTGGGTGGGGGAGGGGATAATCTCCCCTCCCCCGACATCTCAGTTAGAACGGAATGCCGTCGTCAACTGTAGAAGCAGTGACCGGGGTGGCGGCAGTGGCGTCATCCGGCTGGTCTGCCTGCCTCTTGGAAGGCAGATACTTGATAACCTGTGCAGTGACCTCGAACGATGCACGTGAACTGCCGTCCTGGGCAGTCCACACTTCAGGGCCATTGCATTGAAGTTCACCATTCTTACCAGTGACGAACTTGGCAGTGATATCCCCCTCGACATAAATGGCGTCGCCCTTGTGCTTATAGGCGACCAGATTTTCGCCGAGCTTACCCCATGCAGTAATGCGCCAAAATTTCGTGCGCTTGACTCTCGTCCCATTGCTATCAGTATAGCTGGCATCGGTTGCCAGCCCGCAGTTCGCTACCGCCTGGTTGGTAGGCGTGTACCTAAGCTCAGGGTCACCAGTGAGATTGCCGATTAGCATTACTTTTTCTAACATTGTCTTGTTCTCCGTTTCAGTATAAATTCAGTGTACATCCTTACATCCTTTCCTCAGACGTATGAGTTGCCCCCAAACTGTTCCAAACTAAGGTGATTTAGGTATTTTATCACCTTGTTAGTAGATGTCAAGAAGTAGTAGTCTTGTTGGGACATCCGTGCTCGTGGCAGGGCACACCATTGATCACGGTAGCTTCACACTGCGAGCACCTGACCTCATAATGACCCTCTTTTCGGTTGTAGTAAGTCTTGTCAAAGCCGAGCTGTCTCAGCTTTCTTCCAAGGTTCGTCTTCTTGGTCATCTATATATATCCTAAACGCTTCACTCGGGCGACCAGCCACACAGCAAAGTGCAGCCTCAGACAGTCTGAGACTATCTTCTCTGCCTTGTCGTGGATCTCGGCTACGTCTCGGCAGTGCTGACGCTGGTAATGCCTCAGCATATACTTGTTCAGGCAGATTATCATCTGTTCCCGGGAATGCCCCGCACGGAGCATTCGATAAACGAACTGTTCCTCTTTCATCTTTCATTGTCCAGTAAAGCTCTCTGATGTTCAGCAGCCGGGTGCTTGCTTTCCAGACAACGCTTACAGGTTACTTCTATCCACTTGTTTGTGGTGAATGCCCACAATTGCCATTTGCCGAGATAGTGTAGCCCGCAGACAGTGACAGAAACGTTCGGCTTGGTGAAATGGATCTTCAATTGCACCTGTCCTCCCAATATTCAGTCTTAGCCATGAAGCCGGTCATAATTTGCTTGACTGTCCTCCCAATGATCAGGCCGATCGACTTCCCGTCATTTACTCTGCAGTAGTGAACCTCGAAGTCATCACCATTTTCGGTACACGCATAGCGCTTTGGTGTGCAGTTCCAGGTCATTTCAGTCGGGATAGTCAGAGCATTCCACTTCTCGTTAGCATGTCCATCCAGGGCATGCCGAGTCAGCGGCAAGCCCTCATAGTCCAAGAGCTCGGGGATATCGTCGACCGGGGCATCGAGCACGCCGCTCTCGGCAACCATACTGATACCATCAGAGATTCCCTGTCCGGCTTGTGGCGCCATTGCCAACATGAACATGGCGAAGAACACCAGCGGAACCAGGATAAAAAGCAGCAGTTTACCCATGTTCAATTTTCCTCAGCTCGGACTGCAGCCAGTTGGATACATTGACCTCGGCATGATTGGCAAGCAATGCCTGAAAAGTACCAAAGACGCCTGGGACAACGCTCTCGATCTCTATAACCCCGATACGTTCACATTCAATGATACTTTCATCGAGGCCAGCGACCAGTTCCTTAAGAACTACTATCTGAGTTTCCATCTAATAATCCTCCTCGCTCCACACTTCACCAGCGTCCAGTGGATCAAAATCAGGTGGAGGCACGTCCGGTACAAAAGTATAAGGCTGGCCGGTATTATGCTCCAGAACTTCTGCATCTGGATAAATCAGCAATGCCTCCTGGGCATTATGAAAAGAGCCACAGTTCTGCTTGAATAGCTGACCAGCCAGAACACTGGACTTTCCATATGTCCCATGCTCATAAACAGTGACAGCAAATCCTCGTTCAACCAGCTTGGGACTGCTGGTCGGCTCGATCGTAATTTTCATCGTCGGGATCTCATTACAACCCAAGCAGGAGTTTAATCACAGCTAGTCCCTGCTGCTCCTGGTCGCCAAGCCTGATCTCAAATTCCATAATGGGCTTGGCGATCTCTATTGCAGTCGGGTTCTCCAAGTCTCGCCACTCGGCAGAGACAGGGCTTCCGGGGTACTGGTCAACGAATGTGTCTATCAGTCTATAGAGAATCGTCTTCTTGGTCTCGTTCATTTGTGACGTTTGCGCTTAGGCTCAGACGCGTCTGAGGGTTTTGGATCTACGATCCTGGCCCCGTGGCGATCCATAGAATAAAGCTTGTCGCCGCTAACAACAAGACCCGTCCCTGGTTTGAGGGATGCAATGTACCAGTCAAGAGCAGCACGATCGCCAGAAAAGAAATCAAGCAGAACACGGTGACTAGGCATATGATGATGATCCCCACACAGGTAGGGCGACGGTGCCAGGTTTCCCCTTTGTCGTCGACCAGGCAGTCCTCTTCCGGATCGTATTTGAGTACCATTTAGTACCTGTCGTAGTAATACACCTTCACCAGAAACCAGCCTCTCCTCCAGTTAGAGTGCGCTTCACTCCAACTGACACCATTAACAGTATAGTTCTCGACATCCCCAAAGCGTCTGAGCGCGCTGCTATTGGGTGCTGTCACAACCAGGCTACGGGTCTCGCCAGCCTTATTCTTGTAGACGGCCCGTATTCCGCACTGCCTGCCAGTATGGTATCCGCCAGCACCGATGACTACACCCACCGGCCATTGCCCATTGGTAGGAGTCCGGCTGGCGATATAGCACCCGCTCGGCACAGCAGCCACGGTCACAATGAAAATGACCAGGGCAATCAGTAGGGAGAGAGAAGATCGTTTACTCATGGAATCCACACGCAGTATTTCCCGTTCCATTCACCGAACTCACAGCCGTGAGCGACGACTGGCAGGAACACCGTGCTATCAGTGCCCGCATTTGCTTTTACAACGATCAGGGTAATCAAGATTAGCAGAAACAGTATAGCGAAGAGGATTACGTGTGTCTTTCTCATGTGTTAGTATTAACGCAGAAATGCCAGGCTTGTTACAGTTCCCCATAAACAGCAGCTCTCATCCTGGCTCTCTGATACTCCATAGTCTTATCAAGTACATACTTCACCAGTCCCATCTCACACTCATGACAAACCCATATCCCCTCACTCCCAAATACATATATAGGGAGATGCCTGACCTCAGTAATAGCATTGCAGATAGTGCACTGGCCTTGATGTGAGTTTACTACCATAGAGTATACGGGATGCTTTGTCAGTTCCCCTCTCAGCCAGTACGCTTACCCTTGCCAGCAGTTGCGGCCAGTATAAAGATACCGCCTAACAGCAAACCAAATGCCAGTCCAACAATACACAGTCCTTCGGGAATAGTGGTCAACATAATCATGTTATTTACGCTCTTCGGGTATCCCACAGACGATGCAGGCATCATGCATCGGGTCAGCCTTATGGTCATAAATGCAATAACCCCAGGGATTGTCACACGTCCAGGCACCAATGACATAGTTCAGGCTCTCCCATGTGATGGGTAGAGGGTTCTCGGGAGTTGGGATAGTGTAATAGCCTGCATCCGTCCCAAATTCCCTGTAGAACACTTCAGCATTTTTAGGGCTGCTCTCAAACACAGTCTTCTTGTTGGTATGAGATAGGACGTTCGTCAGTTCTGAAACAAAAGAACCCGGCAGTGGGAAGTAAGCTACAGCAACATTTGCTACTTTGGTTGTTTGTGGCATTTGAGATCCTCAGACTGTCTGAGGTTAGCCTCCCCGCAGGGCCGTGGCCTTTATGCGCCCGCAAGATGCGAGGGGAATGCAAGGCCCTACAGGAGAGCAAGTCTCAATAGGAGGGATTGGCCCAGGAGGAGGGGTTAGCTCCTCCTGGGCCGGCTATCAGGTTATTTCAGGACGACGACGAAACCGTTGTCACGGATGGCTTGCGCCATCGCCAGGCGAGCGATGTCGTTGTCAGCCGTCAGGAAGCGAGCACGCAACTGCATGCCAGACGCATTCGCCAGGTAGATCGGCACCAGTGGGGTGTAGCGCTTGAGCGAGATGAACCCACCGCTCTGCAGCGGCACGTCCAGGTCACTGGCAGCAACCACCGGTGCAACACCGGTCTCGTTCGCCACAGCAGCCATCTCAGACGCCTGAGCCTTGACTGCAGACCCAAAGCGGGACGAGACACGCCCTGCGTACAGGCGTGCTTCGTTTGCCACAGCCGGGTCGTCAGACTGCACGACTGCCATTACCGCCTTGGCATCATCGAGCATCTTCGGCCCGATCGAGATGGACACATTGTGTCCTTCGAGCGTCGCCGACATAGCCCGGCAATACCAGTAAGTCCACGGGTCGTCGTCACGTGCGGTGAAGACGGGTTCCCAGGACTTGGCGTACAGACTTCCACCGTCCAGGTGCAGGCGGCGGTAGCCCTTCTCGACGGGGATGTCAGCCGGATCGACGGTCAAGAAGACCCGGGTGTTACCCAGGTCTACTGTGATGTCGTCAACCCCTGGCACAAAGTCGTTTCGCACGTATGCGAACGTCCCGGTGCCGTTGGCGAACGCCAGTTTCTCGGTGGGGGCCACGATCAGCAGCTTGGCGCTACCGTGCAGCCCACCAGCGATGTTCTTGGCGATGCCATTCAATCCAGCCCGAGCCTGAACAAGGTCGGTCAGGGAGAGATCCAGGGTAGGGTTCCACCCCTCGTGGTTGTAGACCACGAGACGGTGGGAAGTCCCGTTGGGGTTCTCCAGAACGATCTTGGGCAGAGCTACAGTCGTTTGGACTTTGGTGACTACGTTGGTCATCATTTGGGGTACTTCGGCAGTGGTTTCATCGACATCAGTTGATTGAAAGTCCTTTATGGTCTTAGTCATTGGGTTATGGTTCTTGTAACAGTGGGGGGAGTATTGCTACTCCCCCCACTACAGTACAGACCTAGCGGCGACCTTTGCCCTTGGTCTGTTCAGCCTGGGCATCCCCCTTGCCAGTCTTCTTGATACCAGCATTCGCCATCATCATGGCGTACTGCATGCTGGTCTTGGAAGCCTGAGCAATAGCCTCGGGGTCAGCGGTGTCACCTGCATACCCCACACGGGCTGCGACGCCCTCGGGGGCGCTGCTGATGTACTTCTCAGCAGCCTTGCTCAGGTTCCACCGGGCGCCCGGCATACGGGCACAGACGCTCTCGAACATCGAGAGCACCTTCTGCTCGGCCTCTTCCCAACTGATGTTGTTCAGAGGCACCTCGACAAGGGTATTCGACCGAACGACCGCTTCCAGCCGCTCGTCGACCACCCATGCCCGGTAGGTCGGGCTATCGCTATCGGCGAAGGAGATGTAGTTACCCAGGACGCTCCTGGCAATCTCCTTCACGACAGGCACCATCACTGCGAACGTTCGCAGTTTGGTGTCGATCCCTGCCTCACCGAGCGCATGGTTCGCCTGGAACCAGAGACGCTGGATCAGCGGTTCACCGTCCTTGAACTTACGGGACGGTAGGAGCAGTGACCCGCACAGGATCTTGCTAAAGACCTCGGCATTGCCCTTACCCATCAGGGCTTCCGCCTCCTTAGCATTGAGCCTTGCGGCCTCTGACTGCTTGTCAGCCACCTTGGTGTGGTGGATAACCTGCGTCAGAGCCTGCTCACCCCGAACGTACCGGGGATCGGCCTGCAGTTCTGCCAGCCTGCCCACGGCCACTGCCAGGACTTTCTCGAACTTTGCAATCCGAGTCTTGTCCTGGTATGCCTCCGGGACACTCAGCAGGAGCGGGATAACCACATCCCGCAGGTTCTTCACTTCCGCAGCGACCTCATCGATCTCCGCAGCGTGAGCCGCCTCTGCCTTGGCGACTTCCTGCTGAACTGCAGCAGCAGTTGAGCCTTCCTGGGCCAACGAGCGGAGTAACTCCCGCAGATCGTCCAGGCCAGCCCGTGCGGGGTCGGCCTTCTCTGCCTCATGCTTGCGCATGTGACTCTTCAGGCCAGCCTTGCTTTCAGTCGTGAAGTCGCACTCTGTGCAACCGAGTACGGCCTTCTTGACAGGCTCAGTAGCTACCACAGGTGTGGTGCTGGCAGTGTGCACCTCGACAAAGGCATCAAGGTCACGAGTTGCATACACCGGGCATTCACCCAGGTGGATGTCGATCGTGTCCTCGTCAGCCATGTCTTCCAACCGGGCAACCTTCTCCCGGCAGTAGGGGCACGTCAGTGTTCTACCAGTGTTCTTTCTTTTACTCACGTTGTGGGCCTCCTTAGCCCTGTAATGAGCGTTTCAGTGCATGGGATACCTGCCCATGCCACAGGTGTGCTGCATCCCCTGCAGCGGGGTGTCTCTGTTGTAGGATTTCCCCCTGTGGGCCTGTCAGGGCTTGTAACCTGACCGCCGCATTACACCCTGCTGCCTCCACAGCAGGGCTACTCTGCGCTATGCGTGCTCGAGCACGTACTCCATCTGCTTGAGTATGTGCTCGTACACGTGCCAAGGGCCGGAGCCCTCGGGTGCGTTGTTCTTGATGGCAGTGGCCTTGGCGAGCTCTGCCCTGGCGGAGAGCTGGTCAAACACAGCCTCCGCCCCATCTTTCCGGATCTGGACGTCTAACGCCCAATTCACCACATTGATCTCCATGTTTTATGCGCCTCCTTAGCGCATTTGGGCATCTCTACCTCTACCAGCCGAAGTATCCCTTGAACTCGTTAGACACAAGGGTCTTCGGGCTGATATGCGGCCTATGGATGATGATGCATAGTGCACCATCTCCAGACCGCCTCATCCATGTCTTACCGTAGCCCTTTGGAGGCTTGATAGACATGGGGTCGGCGGCAGGGTTTAAGACTGCGTATGCGCAGTCCTTACCCTGATATGGCCCCTCCCAGAATCCGTGAGTGAACAGGCAAACCATTGGATCGGTTGTCATGATTAGGGCCTCCTTAGCCCTGTTTTGGGCATCTCCTGAGCCCTCACTGCCCATGACCCTCTATGTCATGAGCAGTGGTTGCTATAGAGTTACCAGGGCCAGGTGTAGCCCCAGTATTCGAACAGTGCGTTCCCCCACAGCGCCCCCAGGAGAGCGCCGATGAGGATGAGCCATATGATGGCGTAAATCCACGCCACCACAACATCCCCCCGCTTCTGTTTGGGGGGTGCAGCCATTGGAGGCTGCGCATACCTGCCGGGCGCAAAGCGCCCGCCCGAACTGTACTTGCCTGTACTCATGACTTGTTCCTTTCGTGGACTAATAAAAAAGATTGTTATAGAGCGGGGGGGGTTCACTTCCCTCCTCTCTCCCCCCTCTTAATAACCCACTCCCAAATTTTTTTTCGCAAATTTATCCGGCTAGATGTAACAAATATTCCCCTTATGCGTTTATATAAATACACTTGCAAGTTACGGGTTTATTACCTATAATATTTGCTCTGGAGACCTAACACATGGACATAGATACGGAGAGATTGAAGAAACGTTGGGATGGGAGGTCTGAGTACGTTATAGATGGGGAAACCACGTACCGGGTGTTCACTCCTAATGGGCCTGAAGAGCCTGTTTTTGTCCCGCAGTCGACTGCCGGGATGTATGACCAGACCAGCACTGGTTTCGTTCAAGCACAAGAGCCGAAAAATCCCCTTGGAAAACAACGGCAAACACCTAAAGTAAAGCAGAAGGTGGCAGACGTAAGTCATCCTGACAAGTGATGGCCGGGGCTGTAGTCAAGCCAGCCGGGGAGAACTTCGAGACATCCGATCAGATGATGTGCGAGGTTCTTTTGATGGCTGGACACAAGGCGTGCAGCGTACAGCCGGGGCAGGACGGCAATCTGGTGTACACTTTCCCTATTGAGACCGTCTGGCCGACCGTCGAGAGCATTTTGACCGGTAACGCCAGCAACATGACCTTCACCTACTCGGATTGGTGGACGGCCAGAGTGACCTGGCAGATGAATTTGAGGCACCTGAGCCAGAATCGCAGAAAAAATATTTAATGTATGCACTGACGAGGGCTGAACTTGAGATTATCCAGAAGGGATTGAGATCCCCGGATGATCTCGACTATTTCTGCGGTTATTGGTTCAATAAGGGGGATGGCAATTCCTTTATGTTCGATCGGAACTTCGAGGAAGAGTACGCCTGGCAGAAGAAGCTCGTTTTCGCCAAGCAAACCTTGATCGTGGGGGTGATGGGGATCGGGTCTGGCAAAACTCTCGGTGCTGGCATGGCGGCAATGACATGGTGCATGTCCACCGAGGGTTTCAAGTATATGAACGGGGCGAATTGGGCCTGGCAGTCCCGGATCATGAAAGAGCTGATCGAGACTCAACTGGTGGATACGCCAGCAGAGCGTTTTATCGAGAATACGGTCGACACACCGTTTCCGAAGATCACCCTGGGCTTCAAAGTAGGCCGATCCAAGTACCGCAGCACCCTGGAGTTTATGTCGATGGATAAACAGGCTGCGAAAATCTTCTCCTGGAGAGGCGATTGGATCAATCTCGACGAAGCGGCCCTGATCGACCAACTTGACCAGGCTCTTATGAACCTGTCCACCCGCTTGACCGGCAAGACCTCAAGAGGCAGGGAGTTCCTGGGGCGGATGTCCCTGATGACCAATCCCTGGGATAACGAGAGCGCAGGCCACGTGTACTACTTCTACGACCTGGCGATCGATAACCCGGAAGAATGTTTAAGCATCAGCGTTCCTACGAGCGCTAATAAGAACGTCACAGACCGGCAGGTCAGAAACAGCCTTAAGTTTATTCGTGACCCCGAGGAGCAGGAAAGGCTACTTTTGGGCATGCGTCCCGAAGGACGGGGCAAGTATTTTGCTAAATCCCGGGTTGCCGCAGCCGCAGACCCATATTTGAGTGAATTTTTGGAGCAGAAGACCGAAAGAGGCGATTTTGGCTATAAACTGGTGAAAGCGCCGACTTTGGGGGCAGTCGAGTACCAGATGCCGAAAACGAGCGATTACTGCTTTTTGCTCGGCGATCCTGGCACTGGCACCTTTCCTGCCCGGAACGCGCCCTGTATAGCGGTTCTGGACGCCTCGAAATTGCCCGAACAGCCGGCTATCATCACCGCTTTTTGGTGGGGCAACGGGAATCGGCATATTCAGCCCTTTATCGACAAGTTTTACGAGTATAAGGAGAAATACCGGCCTATCTTCTGTGGGGTCGACAGCACCGGCCCCCAGGCTGGCATGGTTCAGCTCATGAACTTGCAGAAAATATGGGACGGACAGCCCCTAAGAGGTCTTTGGGGCCAGATCCCGGTCACCGGCATGGATTTCTCGGTCGGTCGCAAGATGAATATGCTCTTGAGCCTGCGGAACCTGGTCGAAATGGGCCTGATCAGGTGGGCCGATATTGCCAAAGGCATCAAAATGCAGATGTATAGCTATGATCCCCTGCTGGATAGGGGAGGAGAGCCGAAAATTGCACAGGATATTGTTGCTACTCTCGCAATGGCGGCGTTCGTTATCCGGGCGTATTACAACGTTGGAGACGATCGTGAGATGGAAAACGGCGGTGAAGCTATCCCG
>Ga0209321_10000330_pt1 | contig 30258 bp, 28 predicted proteins | sample Rifsed16ft4_FD_184012 | JGI IMG/M metagenome (GOLD analysis project Ga0209321, IMG submission 184012) | Soil microbial communities from Rifle, Colorado, USA - sediment 16ft 4 - CSP-I_5_4 (version 2) | ecosystem: Environmental > Terrestrial > Deep subsurface > Rock core/Sediment | place: Rifle...
TTCGAGGAGGCAGCCAAGATTATTGTGCGGCACCAGCAGGGGTCCGTTTCCTTGCTTCAGCGTCGACTGAAAGTCGGATATTCGCGTGCAGCACGGCTGGTCGACGAGCTTGAGGCCGCAGGCATCGTTGGGCCGTTTGACGGGAGCAAGGCCCGGGAAGTACTCATTGAAAGCGAAGCAGAGTTGGACGTCATTCTCAAGAGTATGGCATGAGGAAATTCTCCCTGATCGTTTTTGCAGGTCTTGTGTTCCAGCAGGCCGCCGCACAGCAAATCTCAATGAGTGAGCTGACGTCGAACATGCAGCGACGGTACGAAACGATCGAGAACGTCGTGGCAAAGTTCGCGCAGCAGGTCAAGTTCGGCTTTTCGAATATCGAACAGCGCTTTACGGGTACGCTCATCATGAAGAAGCCGAGGATGTACAGGATCGAATCTGAACACCAGACACTCGTTACTGACGGCACAACGGTTTGGGCGTATTCTCCGGTGAACAAACAGGTGGTCGTCGACAAGTATAAGGAGAAGCAAAACTCCATTTCTCCCGACTTGTTCCTTCTCAATCTCCCCTCGGATTACTATTCCACGCTTCTTGGCAAGGAAACGGAGGCCGAAAAAAGTCTGCTGACCGTCAAGCTCGTGCCGAAGGATGACCGGTCATTCATCAAGTCGGTGAAACTGTGGATTGTGGACGGAACATGGGACGTCAGGAAGATTCTTATCGTCGACGTGAATGAAACGGAGACTCTGTATGTGATTGACCGTCTTTCTCAGAACACTGCCATCAACGATTCCCTCTTTTCATTCTCCCCGCCCCCGGGGACGGAAATTGTCGACCTCCGCTAGGCACATTCCCCCGCATGGCGTTCAAACCAAAGACAATTCTCCGATCCCTTCTCAGTCTTCTGCTCGCAGCGGTTTTTCTCTACGTTGCATTCCGCGGGATTTCCTTTTCCGAATTGTGGCAATCCCTTCGGGAGGTTCACTATCTGTGGATCGTTCTGATAGCGCCGATCGCGCTCGCAAGCCACTACGTCCGTGCCGTCCGCTGGAAACTTCTCCTGGGTCACGTGAAAGAGGATATCTCCACGTCGAATCTTTTTTCGGCGGTCATGATCGGTTACATGGTCAATAACGTGCTTCCCCGCGTGGGGGAACTGGTGCGCCCGTACGTTGTCGGAAAACTGGAAGGAGTTTCGAAGAGCACGGCATTCGGGACGGTCGTCATCGAACGAATCATCGACATGATGACGTTCTTTTTTCTTCTTTGTATGGTCCTTTTCCTCTTCCCCGACAGTCTTACCACTCTCTGGGCGGATGCACCCAACCTGAGACTTCTCTTTCTTGCGGGATCTGCCGGATCGTTCGTCCTCTTTGTCCTGATCTTTCTGAAGAGTGAATCTCTTTTCAGGCTCTTCCGTTATGTAAAACCCGTTATTCCGTCAAAATACCGCGACGGGATCGACTCGCTTCTGGAATCGTTCCTTTCGGGATTCAGAATCGCATCGACAAGAAAGAAACTGCCTCTGGTGGTGCTCCTCAGTATGGCTATCTGGTTTCTTTACGGACTCGGAATCTACGTTCCGTTTTTTGCATTCGATTCGATTGCGGCCCTCAACCTGGGCCTTGGTGAATCGATGATTCTCTTGACGGTCACTTCCATCGCTTTCGTCCTCCCCGCGCCGGGAGCGTTTGGAACGTATCATTCGTTTCTGAAGTATGCGCTGGTCAGGCTGTACGGCGTCGATGACGTGACCGCGCTCAGCTATTCCGTGTTGACTCACGAGGTTAATTTCATTCTTGTCATGATCGTTGGCGTCTTTTATTTTCTTAAGGACCATCTGAAGGTGTCTGAAGTCCGGTTGGAAGCCAGCGAGGCGAGCGAGTGATCCCTTGGTGTGAAGCCCGGCCTCGGATCCGGCTCTCGGGGATTTGGCGTTACATTATGCTTTTCGCTGTTGCTTTACAGGGTACCGTGGTTGCGCAGGAGCCGTGGTCTTCCTGGATGGCTGTCTCAGGAGGAATGGGGATCAGCGCGGTTTCAGCTCCGTCGGTCGTGGACTACGTGAATACGGCCTCTCAGGCTGTTTCGGCGGAAAGAGTCTCGGAGTTTTCTTCGACAACGGAATTTTTCGTGGCGCCGGAAATAAGAGTAGCGGAGCAGTGGGCGATCGGGCTCGATTACTCCTATCGGATCAAATCGATTGTGGTGAACGGCGCAGGAAGTCAGTCTCAATTTGAGATTTCTTCCCATCAAGTCGGGTTTGTGATCCATTACTTGATTGAAGGAGAAAGCTATCTCGTGCGGCTCGGCGGGGGAGGGGGGCCGGTTCTCGGCTCGTTTTCTCAGGCGCTGTTCGGCAATCCCGTGTTCTCTGATTTCTCGGCTCGCGGAGGGAGTATCAAGATCGAGGCGATCGGGGACACCAAGTTCGACGACCATTTCTATGGAACCATCGGAGTCGACATGCGGTGGGTGTTTGGCCAGAGGTATCACAACGGGAGCCGCGAGGTGCGTGTCGGTACAATCAGTGCGGGGCTGGCATCGTTTGCATTAGGCCTCAAACTTGGGATCTTGATAAGATTGTGAGGGCTCGCTGGCGGATTCAATTTTCAATGAAAGGCTTTCATAACGAATGACAGTTCTTCAGGCAATCATCCTTGGCATTGTCCAGGGCCTCACCGAGTTTCTCCCGGTCAGCAGTTCCGGCCACCTCGTTCTCGTGGAACATCTTCTCAAGGTTCCGCCCTCCGACGATATAACGTTTGAAGTGTTTGTGCATTTTGGTACGCTCGTTAGCGTGGTCGTGGTTTTGTGGGACGACATAGTCCAAATGACGCGGTCGACGTTTCATGCGACAAAAGGTCTCCATTTTGTGACCCAATACAAAGAGAACGAGTATTTTCGTCTCGGGATCTTTATTATTCTTGGCTCGATCCCTGCGGCCATTGTGGGTATCAAGTTTGAGGATGATGTTTCGGCGGCGTTCACGGATCCGAAACTCGTTGCAGTCATGCTGATTATCACGGGATTGATACTCTTTCTCACGAAACTGGTTTCCCGGCCGACCGAGTGGAAGAAGATTGGGGTGCTCTCGGCGCTGGTTATCGGGGTGGCTCAGGCATTCGCCGTCATCCCGGGAATCTCGCGCTCAGGCTCGACCATCAGTGCTGGAATGTACCTTAAGGTTTCGCCCCTGCAGGCCGCGCGGTTTTCCTTCCTCTTGTCGGTCCCCGTCATTGCGGGAGCCACATTGCTCAAAACGGTGGAAATATTCGGGAACGGATTCTCTTTCGAATACATACTTCCGATTCTCATCGGGACCGTCGTTTCTTTCGGGTCGGGCTATTTTGCTATCAAGTTCCTGCTGCGAATTGTGGAAAAGGGGCAGTTCAGCGTCTTTGCATTTTATTGTCTGTTTGTCGGCACGATTGGCATCATTTTTCTTTAATTGAGGAGGGATGGAAGTATGAAATATCTGGCATGCGGTCTGTTCGTCTTCTTGACGGCTCTTGGCTGCGCGCCGCAGCAAAAGGACTCAACGGCACAACAATCAAAGAAAGAAGCGTCCATGGAAAAAACTCCACAGGTGTTTGCCACGATTGAAACATCGATGGGAACATTCAAGATCGAGCTTTTTGGGAACGCCGTGCCGAAAACGGTCAACAACTTCGTCGGACTGGCGGAAAAGGGGTACTTCAACGGCATATCGTTCCACAGGGTTATTGATAATTTCATGATTCAGGGCGGAGATCCTACCGGCACGGGGAGGGGCGGAGAGAGCTTCTACGGAGGATTTTTCCAGGATGAGTTTGTCGATACACTTCGCCATTCCCAGCCGGGAATCCTCTCTATGGCAAACGCAGGCCCGAACACAAACGGGAGCCAGTTCTTTATCACGCTGGTTCCTACCCCATGGCTCGACGGCAAGCACACCGTTTTTGGAAAGGTTGTGGAAGGAATTGATATCGTTCAGGCCATCGGAAAAGTGAAGACAACGAAGCCTTTTGACAAGCCGGTCGAGAAGATTATCATGACAAAGGTGATCATCACGCGCAACTGAAGCATTCGATCAAAAGGAAAGGCTCCTTATGGCGGATACTAAAGAGTTCTTTACCTCGCGTTGGGGAATGATCCTGTCGGTCATCGGGATCGCAGTCGGTACTGGGAATATCTGGCGGTTCTCGCGCATCGCAGCTCAGAACGGCGGAGGGTCTTTTCTTATTCCATGGGTCATATTCCTCTTTATCTGGTCCATTCCCCTCATCATCACTGAATTCGCGATCGGGAAATCGAAGCGCCTTGGGACCGTCGGCGGCATTGCCGCACTGGCCGGAGAACGGTTCGCCTGGATGGGAGCGTTTGTGGGATTTGTCTCGACGGCGATCATGTTCTACTACTCCGTCGTGGCTGGGTGGTGCATGAAGTACGTTGTCAACGCGCTGAGCGGAACTCTCGCATCGACCGAAGATCACATTGCACTGTGGGATTCATTTACCGGTGGGTATGAACCGGTCCTCTTCCACCTTGTCGCTATGGCTGTCGGCGGATTTGTCATCTATAAAGGAGTCGTCAAAGGCATTGAACGCACCAGCAGGTATCTCATCCCGGCGCTTCTTGTTATTCTTGTCACGCTTGCGATTCGTGCCGTGACACTCGATGGAGCGTGGGAGGGGATCAGGTATTTCTTCACTCCGAATGTCGAAACCCTGCTGGACTACAAAGTCTGGTTGGCCGCGTTGACGCAAAATGCATGGGACACGGGTGCCGGATGGGGACTCATTCTCACGTATGCATGCTACGCGCGAAAGAAAGAAGATATTACCCTGAACGGTGCGCTGACAGCCCTGGGAAACAATTCGGTTTCGCTCCTTGCGGGAATAACAATCTTCTCAACAGTGTTCGCGCTTGCGCCGGGCGGAGGAATCACAGAACTCATTTCGGGGCGAGGAAGCACAAACACGGGCCTCGCGTTCATCTTCCTGCCTCAGCTTTTTGGAAAGATGCCCGGCGGCACCTTTGTTCAGTCATTCTTCTCAACGATTTTCTTTCTCGGCCTGACCTTTGCAGCCATAACATCGTTGATTTCCATGATTGAACTTGCCGTTCACGTGTTCATGGATATGGGGCTTGCCCGCAAACGGGCTCTTGTCCTGACACTTGTTCTTGGATTTCTCCTGGGCATTCCATCTGCCCTGAACCTGATGTTTTTCGAGAATCAGGATTGGGTGTGGGGGATCGGATTGATGATCAGCGGAGGATTCATCTCCTTTGCGGTCATCAAGCACGGGGCGGATAAATTTCGGAGGGAAGCCGTGAACTCGGAGGGGACCGACATCAAAGTCGGGAAGTGGTACAACATTATTATCACATGGCTCATTCCGACTCAGGTCATAGCCCTGATCGTTTGGTGGTTCTATCTCGCGATCACGGACTTTGACAAAGAAGGATGGTGGAATCCGTTTCACACCTACAGCGTCGGGACCTGTCTCCTGCAGTGGGGAGTCATGATGGTGTTCTTTATTCTGATAAACCGGGTGATGGCGCGGCGCATCTTCTCAAGAGCCACGGAGGCCTGATATGCCCATGGAAACCCTGCTGACCATGATCGTCACGATCGGAGCCGTCTGGGGCGGATGTACGGTGGTTCTGATCACTGCGTTGAGAAAAGAGCGACAGAAGTCAGAGCAATGACATCCCAGGAATTTCTTGCTTCCGTTGGGCGCAGTAACGTTGCGCCCGTGACGCTTTTGCACGGCGGAGAGGATTTTCTTATTGACGAGTGCATGCATGCCGTCATCGGAAAAACCCTTGATGAGGGAACAAAGGGTTTCAATCTTGACGTCGTCTACGGCAGCAAGATCGATGTTCAAGGCGTCGTTGCCCTGGCGTCGGCATTCCCCATGATGGGAAGCAAACGGGTGGTCGTCGTCAAAGAGTTTGAAAAGCTGGCGACTACCGATCCTGCAAAGGAGATCTTTAAGGCCTATCTCGAACACCCGCTTGCCTCGACCTGTCTCATTCTTGTTTCCCTCGAGCCCGATTTCCGCAGGAAGCCGTTCACAGACCTTAAGAAGCTCGCCGAGGTCGTCGAGTGCAAGCCGCTCTATGACAATCAGGTTCCCGACTGGATCGAACGCCGTATTCGCGAACAGGGGAAAACAGCAGACCCCGAATCGTGCCGTCTTCTTCATGCGTACGTCGGAAATTCGCTGCGGGCTCTCCAGAATGAGATCGATAAGCTCTTCATTTTTGTGGGAGAAAAGAAGTCCGTCGCCGCCGAGGACGTGTCGGAAGTCGTCGGTGCATCAAAGGGATACACAATCTTCGAGCTGCAGAACGCGATCGGTCGCAAAGATCTGAGGGAGGCTCTGCGGATTCTCCATGCCATGCTGGAAGCAGGCCAGTCGCCTCAAATGATCATTGTGATGTTGACCCGGTTCTTCCAGCAGCTTTGGAAGCTCTCGGAGCTGAAGTCGAAGAGGTCTCCCGATGCCTCACTGGCGCAGGAAGTGGGTATCAATCCGTTTTTCCTCAAACAGCTTGTTCAATTCCAGTCGAATTTCTCCCTAGCTCATATTGAGAACAGCTTTCGCGTCTTGCTGGAGGCGGATACGATTCTCAAGACAACGGGCCGCGACAAACAGGGGGTTATGGACCTTCTTGTTTATACTCTCGTGAAGGGAGCCCATGAATTCGAGCAATCGCTCTCCGACGCATGACGCACCTTGAACGTCTTTTCGATGCCCCAACCGGGTCGGAGTGGCTGTTGTTCTTCCTTGTGCTTGCCGGCCTGGGAGGCCTCATCGGGGCAGGCGAATTCGTCCGGCATGCGTTCCGATGGTCTTCCGAATTCACGCGCAAGCTCGTCCATGTGTCGGTGGGCATTCTCATCTTCTTCGCGCCCGAGATCTTTTCGTCGGCGCTTCCGGCAATCCTTCTCGCGGTCATCTTCATAGCCGTCAACTTCCTGGCAATTCGTTTCGGCCTCCTGAAGGGAATGCACGGCGCGAACCGGCCGACCTACGGGACGGTATATTACCCTCTGGCATTTCTCATCCTTGTTGTCGTCTTCTGGTACCGCTTCCCAATGATTATTTCTCTTTCGATTCTTGTCCTCGCCCTGGGAGATGCGTCGGCGGCGATTGTGGGAGAGTCGATCAGAAACCCCAGAGTGTATTTTCTTACCGCCGACAAGAAGTCATTTCAGGGCTCTACAGCTATGTTCTTTGTCTCCTTTCTTGCAATGTACTTCGGCATCTCAGAGTATTCGGGTTACATCGATGAAGGAAAGGTGGCGCTGACGGCGGCAATTGTAGCAGCGGTAACGGCAACGGCGTGGGAAGCGTTGTCATCGCGCGGGCTGGACAATCTCACAATACCGCTTTCCGCTGCATTCGTGCTTTCCTGCTATCTCATTCCGGGATTGGCGGACGCCGCCAGATTTTCGTTGGGAGCAGTTCTTGCCCTCGTGATAGCCGTCGCTGCCTGGAGACTAAGGGCTCTGGCACCGAGCGGGGCAGTGGCTACATTTCTCCTTGCATTGGTCCTGTTTGGAACGGGCGGATGGAAATGGACGGTTCCAATGCTCGCGTTTTTTGTCCTGTCGAGCATTCTCTCACAGGTTTGGAAACAAAGAAAGCAACCGTTCGAGGGGTTGTTTGAAAAGAGCAGTGTGAGGGATTACGGGCAGGTGTTCGCCAACGGCGGAATGGCGGGCGCGGTCGCGGTTCTGAATCTTGCCTTCCCTTCATTTGACCTGTATCCTGCGTACCTCGGATCGATCGCTGCGGTTACTGCCGACACCTGGGGAACGGAAATCGGCCTCGGATCCGGCCGCTCCCCGCTTCTTGTCACGACATGGAAGCTCGTTGAGCCGGGCACCAATGGCGGAGTAACCTGGAGAGGGTTGCTCGCCGGAGTTGCGGGGAGCGCGGCGATCGCGTTGACCGCCTTTCCATGGATCGAGCACGCCGGTGTTGCGGCTTTCGTTGTTGCAGCGGGCATCGGCGGGAGCCTCATTGACAGCATCCTGGGGGCTACGGTCCAGGCGGAGTACCGATGTCCCGTGTGCGGTAAAGTCACGGAAAGACGCATGCACTGCAACATGCAGCCGACGCATCATCAGAAGGGTATTGAATGGATGACCAATGATGTGGTAAATTGGGTATGTGCAATTGCAGGTGCGAGTTTCGTGACGATTTTACGCGGGATCTTTGATGTGTTTGGACGCACATGAAGGATCGGGCTCGTCAACTAATTTGAGTAACCTATGCTGAACTACGTCTGGATTTCTCTGATCGCGATCGGAATCCTCGTTGCAGTCGGGAGCGACACGAAGGATGAGATTGAGAACCCGTACAGGAACGGAGTTCCGGTGGAGGCCAGGATTGAAGTTCATGGGAGGCCTTCCACGGAAATGGCGAGCTGGGAGGGAGACCTTGTCCTGAGCGGCGAATACTATCGTGCGTTCTATTCGGCACAGGGAGGCGGAGAGGAAATACGTCAACGCGTGAAGGTAACGACCGCGTCGACCGGTTCATCTGTTCTCATGATGAACATGGACGATCGGACGCCCGAACGTTGGAAATTGATGGCGTCGTCGGGGGGCACCAAAGACAGGTTAAAAGGATTTCTGAAGACGGTTCGGTTCACGGAGGAGGGGTCGACTGCCGAGGTGACGGTTGAGTTTGAACCGGTGCATTTTGTCAAACTCAGGGCGATCACGCATGCAGCTCTGGATTACGCCGGTACTGCAGTGACCATTGCGCTTGGTCTCATCGGGATCATGGCGCTCTGGCTGGGTGTTATGAAGGTTGCAGAGGAGGCAGGGTTGATCCGATCCCTCACAAAGCTCCTCACGCCGCTTACGAAGCGGCTCTTCCCGGAGATCCCGCCCGATCATCCCGCCGTCGGGGCGATGATCATGAATATTTCAGCCAACATGCTGGGACTCAGCAACGCTGCGACTCCGTTCGGCCTCAAGGCGATGGAGGAGCTGAACAAGCTGAACCCGAAGGCGGGCACGGCAACGAACGCAATGTGCACGTTCCTGACGATCAACACGGCGGGACTCATCCTCATCCCGGCGACCGCCATAGCCGTCCGCGCTGCAGCGGGGTCCGTGAATCCCGGAATTATCATCGGCACGTCGATCTTCGGAGCCGGCTGCGCGACGCTGTTCGGGCTCATTGCCGTGAAGCTGTTCCAGCGCCTTCCGATGTTTCGCCGCGACGACCCGGGGCTTGCGTCGGCGCAGAAGGAGGTGAGCCGTGTCTGAACTCTTCCGCGCCGCGGTGAATATTCTGTCGATTGTCGCGATCCCGCTCATTCTCCTTTCCTTCCTCGGTTGGGGGATCGTGAAGAAAGTGAAGGTCTACGAGGTATTTGTCGAGGGGGCAAAAGACGGGTTTCAGGTGGCGGTGAGGATCATTCCCTACCTTGTTGCCATGCTGGTCGCCATCGGCATCTTCAGGGCAAGCGGTGCAATGGATGTGCTTTCGATGATTCTTGCTCCTGCGACAAATTTGATAGGGATGCCCGCCGAGACGCTCCCGATGGCGCTCATGCGGCCCCTCTCGGGCAGCGGCTCGCTGGGGATCATGACGGAGCTCATGAAAGTTCACGGCCCCGATTCGTTTATCGGGGTGCTGGCTTCGACAATGTATGGAAGTACTGAAACAACGTTCTACGTCCTTGCCGTCTACTTTGGGGCAGTCAATGTTCGCAACACGCGGCATGCGCTTCCCGCCGGTCTTACAGCGGACCTTTTCGGCATGCTGGGGGCGGTCTTCATCACGAGAATACTGTTTGGACTGTAAGTGTTTCTTTTCAATAACCAAGGAGGAACTATGAAATATTTTCGCGGCACGTCGCTGCTTCTTGCGCTTCTTCTTGTGGGGGCCTCGCTGGGCTTCGCCCAGATGCAGAGCACCCTCATGCAGAAGCAACAGCAGAGCGTGATGGGCGGATTCGGATTGACATTTATTGATGGTGAGCCGTATTATCTCTTCAACATTGCTCCCGAACTTGCCTTCGGGAAATTCGGCGTTGGTCTCGATGTGAACCTTCGCATGGGAAAGAATGGAAAGCTCAGAGCCGAAGACTGGGATCAAGGGTACGATTATTTGAGAATGATCCGCTATATCCGATACGGGACGAAGAAAGAGCCCATGTATGTGCGTCTTGGAGTACTGGATTACTCCCGCCTGGGCCACGGTTCGATTATCTATAACTATCGCAACAGTGCAAGCTATGATTTGAGAAAATTTGGAATGGAATTCGATCTGGATTTTGAGAAATTCGGATTCGAGAGCGTGTTATCCGACTTCGGAGCGGGAGGGGTGTTTGGATTACGGGGTTATGCGCGGCCGCTGAAATTCACCTCTGCAGGCGCCATTCCGATCATCGGCGGATTCGAAGTGGGCATCACGTATGCAGCCGATTTCAACGAGAATGCCAATAAAACGTGGGGCGCGGGAGACTCCCTTGGAATGCTCACAACAGCCAGTGACGGTGGGTCGCTTGGCGTGTTCGGCTTCGATTTCGGGTTGCCGCTTCTTTCCCTCCCGACCATCAACTCTACACTTTACTTTGATTACGCGAAGATCAGCGGTTTCGGCAGCGGGTCGGCACTCGGCCTCGATCTGAATTTCTCGGGACTCGGAGCGCTTGGCATCGGGGCAAAGTACGAACGGCGATGGAACGGAGATAAATATCAGCCGGCCTACTTCGATGCCCTGTACGAAAAAGAGCGCTATCTCCCGATCGACACAACGCGATTCTATAGTAAGGCGCAGCTGTTGAGTGGTGTGATGAGCTCGGAAGGTTACTACGGCGAAATTCTCATAAGTATCCTCGGGCGGTTCAACATTGTCGGCGGGTACCAATCTCCGGTGGGTGTAAGGAACCAGGGAACGCTGCATCTCGAATTCGATCCGGGTGATGCCATCCCCGGTATCATGCTCAGCGCCGGATACGACAAGAAGTATGTCGGGAAGGTCTTCAAACTTGACAACAACTCATTGTTCTTTGTGAATTTTGGCTATAAACCGATTCCATTCATCTTTGTCTCGACCATGTACATCTGGACATTCACGGAAGACAAGGATGCAAACGGAAACGTCATCGGTTACAAATCACAAAAGCGCATCGAGCCGAAGATCGGATTCGTCATCACTTTCTGATGTGCACCCCCTGTTTTGAACCGAACCCCCTGCGATCCGCGGGGGGTTTTTTGTTGCATTTTGGGGCATGTCTGCCTATCTTTTTCAGCGGTTTTTCTACTCATCAGGCGTCTTTTTTTCCCATGATCCTCCATTGTCCTGAAGATTCCTCAGTCATCCATCTTACTCTCGTCTCAGCAATTTGCAGTTCTTCAGGCCGTATCTTATACAGGCCAACATGTCACTCTTTAACTCCGCAATAGCAAAAACGCTTCCGTTTGTTCCCAAAATCGTCGTAGGGAAAGTCTCATCTCGTTATATAGCAGGGACAAAACTCTCTGATGCGACAGGCGTCATTCGCCGATTGAACGCAGGCTCTCTGATGACGACAATCGACATCCTGGGAGAGGATATCCATGAACGTGCCGCGGCTGAAGCGATCGCTGCCGAATGGAAATCGGTGCTGAAGGAGATTTCCACCCAGAAACTGAATTCAAACATTTCAGTCAAGCCTTCTCAGATGGGTTTTCGCATTGACCCGGAATACTGTTATTCGAATCTGAAGAAGCTTGTGGAAGAAGCGAAAAGCATCAACAGCTTCGTTCGCATCGACATGGAAGACTCCACCATGACGACCGCAACGATAGAAATGTACAAACGTCTCAGAGCCGAGGGGTTTGACAATGTGGGGATTGTGATTCAGGCATACCTCCATCGGAGCGACGCCGACGTTCGGGGGCTCGCGAAGATCAAGGCAAATTTCCGGCTCTGCAAGGGAATCTACAGGGAATCACCCGATATTGCCTATCAGGATAGCGACGAAATTCGCCGCAACTATGCACTTTTGCTCAGGGCGATGCTCGAATCGGGCTGCTATGTTGGAATTGCCACACATGACGAGTATCTTGTCGAGAAATCGTACGAGCTTCTTCAAAAAGGGAATACTCAGAAGGACCGATATGAGTTTCAAATGCTGCTTGGGGTACGGGAACAACTTCGAGGCTCGATTGTGAAATCCGGCCATCGTCTTCGGGTGTATGTCCCGTATGGCGAGCAATGGTATGCCTATTGTGTGAGACGGTTGAAAGAGAATCCGCAGATCGCGGGATACGTCTTGAAAGCAATGTTTCTTTCTAACCATAAGTAATCCTACCAAACAAAGGAGAACGTCATGGCAGAAATCAAAAGTGGCGGTGGCGGTGTGAAGTATCAGCCCTATGTGCCTGCCGAATCAACGCTGAAAGAGTTTTCCATTCCTGCTTTAGTTCTGGGTTTGATCTTGTGCGTGGTCCTTGGCGCTGCGAATGCGTATCTCGGCCTCAAGGCAGGGATGACGATTGCGGCAACATATCCGGCAGCTGTGCTCAGCATGGCCCTGCTGCGAATCTTCAAGGGAACGATCCTTGAAGAAAACTTCGCCCGAACTGTCGGATCCATCGGAGAATCAGTGGCAGCCGGGGCAATCTTCACGATTCCCGCTTTCATGATCTCCGGAGTTTGGGACAATCTCGAGGATCGGTATCTCGAAGCAACGGCCATCATGCTGGTTGGCGGCGTGATGGGAGTCCTGTTTGTTACACTGCTCCGGCGAGTCATGGTGGAAGATGTTGAACTGCCTTATCCGGAATCTGTAGCAGCAGGTGAGATTCACAAAGCAGGCCGCGCCGGCGGAACGGGTGCAATGTACCTCTTTCTTGCCGGCACCGCGGGTGCACTCATCCAGGGACTGAAGCAGTTGAAGCTGTTCGCCGCGACATGGGAAAAATTCATTCCGTTTTCAAAGGGGGGCGTACTTCTGGGGAAAGGCGGTACAACGGTGTCGGGAAGCGGCGGTATTGTCCTCTCCACGCCGGGTGTCAGCCCTGCATACATGGGCGTTGGATACATTATCGGGCCCAGGCTGGCATCGCTGAACTTTGCCGGGGGTTTACTGGCATGGGGCCTGTTCGTTCCGCTTCTGTTATATTTTCTTGGTCCCTCATTCGAGACGACCCTCGGTGCAGACGCCGGCGAGCATGAATGGATGGCCCAGGCAACCGATGTCTGGCGGTTCATTGTCCGCCCGATTGCCATAGGCGGAATGTTGATGAGCGCTGTCTTCACGCTCTGGAGAATGAGGAAAAACCTGATCGGCGGAATCAAACGGTCCATTGGCGACGTGAAGAAATCGGCACAGGGTGGAGTTCAGATCAATCGCATTGAACACGATCTCAACATCAAGTGGGTGCTGTTGGGCATAGGTGGAACGGCCGTGCTCACCTTCTTCCTTTACAACTATTTCGCGAACGACATCGGAGCAGCTCTCACTGCCACCGTTGTCATGGTCATTGCCGGTTTCTTCTTTGCCGCAGTGTCCGGTTATCTTGTCGGTTTGATCGGATCGAGCAACAATCCGATCAGCGGGCTGACCCTCTCGACCGTCATTGTGGCTGCGATTCTGATGGTTGCCCTCGGTCAAACCGGTATCACGGGTATTGCCACTGTCCTCGCTGTTGCCGGCGTGATTTGCGTCTCTGCGGCTGTAGCGGGCGAAATGCTCCAGGACCTGAAAGTGGGGCATATCCTTGGCGGAACTCCGTGGAAAATGCAGATGGGAGATCTTGTGGGAGTGGCCGTTGCTTCGTTGGTAATGATCTACCCTATTTTAATCCTCCACGAGGGTGACATCAATATGGGCGGAACCGGACTCGGAGGAAAGGCCCTGCCGGCACCTCAGGCAAGCCTCATGGCGCTTGTCTCCGATGGGATCGTGACGGGTCAAATGGCATGGCCTCTCATTATTGTCGGCATATTGATGGCCATCGGGTTCATTCTCGTTCAGGTGAAGAGCCCCATGCTTGTGTGCGTGGGGATGTATCTTCCTCTCGAAACAACATTCGCAATTTTCGTCGGCGGATTGATCAAAGGGATCGTCGACAAGATGGCGGAGCGGAAGAAACTCAATGCAGCGCAGAAAACACGCGTCGAGAACAACGGTGTTTTGCTTGCAGCCGGCCTCATTGCAGGTGAAGCACTTGTAGGCCTGGTTTTTGCGTACCTGGCATTTCAGGAGATCCCCATTCCTGAAATCTTCGCGGCGCCTGAGTTCTACGGCAGCCTGGTTGTGTTCATCATTGTCGGGTTGATCCTGACACTCATCCCCATACGGAATGCGGGGAGACCGGATGAACCGGCACCGCCGAGTGCGATGGGGTAGGTCGTGAGCCAAAGTCCGACATCTCGCCTTAGAAGAAGGTTACCTTCTGCTTGGCTGAAACTTCGTTGAAGGTAACCTTCAATCAAGATTGGATGTCGGGCTTTTGATTGAGGCTTAGGCATTTCACGCATGACAAACAAGAAGACCATCGAACCGCGCAATCTGTTGGCTCTGAAGCCCAGAAGGACCGTTGAGTGGGAGGAAGGGGAGAACGGGCGTGTGGTCATTCTCTTCCCGAAGTTCCGCAACAAATTCCTCGTTGCATGGCTCCTTCCGATGCTCTCGAAGAAAAATTTTCGCATCAAACTCGATGCATACGGAAGTTTTCTCTGGCGGTTATTTGACGGATCGACAAGCGTGGAGGAGATGGGGGCCAGAATGGAAAGGGAATTTGGCCGGGATGCGGAACCCGTCTTTGATCGAATAGGGAAGTTTCTTCGGAAATTGGAAAAAGAGAAATTCATTGCACTCGAGAACTGAATTACAACCGCGAAGGCGGTTCACGCATTTGCGGGAATATGGGAAGCCGGGATGACCGGCGCAAGATAAAAGGAGAAGACGTCATGGCAAACGCACTTGATGGATTGAAGCCGGAAAATGTGTGGAAGTATTTTGCAGAAATCGCCAAGATCCCGCGCGGATCGGGAAATGAAAAAGCGGTGGCGGCCTATGTGGTGGCCACAGCGAAGAACCTGGGACTCGAGGTTCAGCAGGACAAGTTCATGAATGTGGTCGTGCACAAACCGGCCTCACCCGGGCGCGAGAATCGGCCGATGATCTGCCTGCAAGGCCACCTCGACATGGTGTGCGAGAAGAACAAAGAGACGGTCCACGATTTCCTCAAAGATCCCATTGAGCTTGTTCGAAAAGGGAACTTCCTGATGGCAAACGGAACGACGCTCGGTGCCGATAACGGGGTCGCCGTCGCAAGCAACCTCGCCATTATGGCCGATAAGTCGCTTGAGCACGGCCCGTTGGAATTCCTTTTCACCGTGGATGAGGAGACGGGTCTCACAGGAGCAAGTAACCTGAAGAGCGGATTCCTGAAGAGCAAAACAATGATGAACCTGGACTCCGAAGAGGAAGGGGCGCTTTATGTCGGATGCTCGGGGGGAAGAAATACGATCGCGACATGGGTCACGAAATACGATCGCGTGCCTGCGAAATCCGTCTCGGCGAAAGTGATCGTTCGGAAACTGAAGGGCGGACATTCGGGGTTGGAGATCGACAAGGGAAGGGGCAATTCCATCAAGATCCTTAATAGGGTCCTCCTTGCCCTGACGAATGACGGAGCGAGAATTGCCCATATCGACGGCGGCAACAAGAGCAACGCCATCCCGCGTGAGGCCGACGCTCTGGTGTACGTACCTGCAAAGAGTCTGAAGAAGGCACAGGCAACTGTGGCAAAGTATAATGAGATTTGCAGGGCAGAGCTCTCAACGGTCGATCCGGATCTTGAGATCGTGCTGGAACAGGTCGCTCCCGGGAAGAATGCAAAAGTGTTCAAGAAGGACTTCCACGCAACTCTTCTCAAGACGATATCGGCCTTGCCGCACGGCGTTCTCAAGATGAGTGCGGATATCCCGGGGCTGGTCGAAACATCGACCAATGTTGCCATCATCAGGACGGAAAAAGGAAGGGTCGTCATCACGACGAGCCAGCGAAGTTCTGTCGCTTCGGAGATTATCGAAGCCCTGCACACAGTGGCCTCCATAGTTGAGCTCGGCGGGGCAAAGCCGGCCCACACAGAGGGATATCCCGGCTGGAAGCCGAACCTCGATTCTCCGATTCTCAAGCTGGCAAAATCGACATACAAATCGATGACCGGGAAAGACCCGGCTGTGAAGGCAATTCATGCGGGTCTCGAATGCGGCATTATCGGCGAAAAGTATCCCGGCATGGATATGGTCTCCTTCGGGCCGACCCTGGAAGGGGTCCATTCGCCCGACGAGAAGATCCACATCGACACGGTGGAGAAGTTCTGGAACTACCTTCTCGCGATTCTTAAGAACGTGAACTGAGACGGCGTCGCGGACAAAACATAAAAAAACATCATTTATGGATAATGATTCCGGCACCAGGCAACTAACACTGCAGCCATCCGCGTTCTATCGGTGGATTGTGCTTCTCTTTCTCAGTCTGGCGATGTTTGGCAACTATTATATCTATGACAGCATTAACCCGCTCGTCGATATCTTTGCCAAGCAGCTGGGCTTCACCAATGAGGACATCGGCTGGCTCAATTCGAGCTACAGCGTCGCGGCTGTTCTGACGCTTCTCATCGGCGGAATCATCATCGACAGGATCGGGACGAAGAAATCGATGGCCGTTTTCGCCTTCATTTGCTTCGTGGGTGCTCTCCTGACTGCCTGGCAGGGAAACTTCACCACCATGATTGCCGGCCGGGCGATTTTAGGCCTTGGCGCGGAGTCTCTGATTGTGGCGGTGACCGCGGCGATCGCGAAATGGTTCAAGGGGAAAGAGCTCAGTTTCGCCTTTGGCATCAATCTTACCATCGCCCGAATTGCATCGGTCGCAGCGGACAATTCTCCCTCATGGGCCGCTTCGGTGTTCTATCCCGGGGGCCCGGCCGGACCCGCGAGCTGGCAGGGTCCATTAATGCTTGCCGCCGGAGCCGGTGTGCTGGGAGTTGTCGGAGCGCTGGTGTATTGGTGGTTGGAACAAACGGCCGAGAAAAGGTTCGCCCTCGGTAAGGCAGGAGAAATCGACAAGCTGGAAACGAGGGAGATATTTCGTTTCAGCAAATCTTATTGGTTTGTTGTCGGTCTCTGCTTCACGTTCTATTCCGCCATTTTTCCGTTCCGAACGTTCGCCATCAAGTTCTTCATGGATACGCATTTCGGAGGAGTAGCGGAGGACCTTGCGCGGGAGTCGGCGGGTTTCTTTAACAGTCTTCTTCCCATGTCTGCCATGATTGCCACGCCTCTGTTCGGCCTTCTTGTCGACAAGGTCGGTAAGCGGGCATTCTTTATGACCGTGGGATGCTTTCTCCTCATGCCGGTGTATTTCATCATGGCGTACACCGACATTTCGCTCTGGGTGCCGGTTTCAATGATGGGGATAGCTTTTTCCCTGATCCCAGCCATCATGTGGCCATCGGTTGCATACATCGTTGACCAAAACAGGCTCGGGACTGCCTACGCGCTCATGACGCTGATCCAGCAAATCGGATTCTTCGCGCTGAATCTCATGATCGGCATGGCAAACGATGCCTCCGGTGCAGGTGCACAGAATCCGGGCGGCTATGCCTTGGGGATGTGGATCTTTTCGATCCTCGGGTTCGTGGGCCTTGCGTTCGCGTTCATGTTGCGCAAAAGCGAAAAGGGCCCCGGCGCTCACGGGTTGGAAACGATTGTGGCGGGGAAGAGTTGACAAGTACGAAGTAAGAAGTGCGAAGTACGAAGTATTCAATTGGGGGATATTATGGGGGATCTGAAAGAGCGGACCAAGGCAATGGCCGTGGCAGTGTTCAAGCTCGTCAGAGAATTGCCAAAAGATTACACAACAATGGTTGTGGGGAAACAACTTGTTCGTTCGGCATCTTCTGTCGCGGCGAACTACAGGTCCGCACTCAGAGCACGATCGAGGAGCGACTTCATTTACAAGCTCGGAATCGTCGAGGAAGAAGCGGATGAGACGCAGTATTGGTTAGAAATGCTGCAAGAACTTGGGCTGGGAGACAAAGAACAGACCACCCTGTTGTTGAATGAGGCTGGCGAGTTAGTATCAATCTTCTCAGCCTCCCGTATCACAGCCAAGAATAATCTGCGAGGCTAACAGCGGTACTTCGTACTTTGAACTTCGCACTTCGGACTTTCCTATGACTCCTCAACTCCTCTCCGCCTCCAAAACCGCCGTCGTCGACTGCATGGGCCTCAAGCCGGGCGAACGCGTTGCTGTGATTACCGACGAGCCCTGTCGCCTCATCGGGCAGGCCATGTTTCAGACGGTGCGCGACCTGGGCAATGACGTCTTTTTCATCGAGATCACCCCCCGACGGACAAATGGCGAAGAACCGCCGAAAGAAGTCGCCGAGATGATGTTGACGATGGATGTGGTCCTTATCCCGACCAGCAAGTCAATGACACACACGAATGCCAAAAGAAGTGCGCAGGCAAAGGGGGTGAGAATTGCCACTCTCCCGGGAGTAACCGAGGATATGATGGTGCGGTGCATGAATGCGGATTACAACAAGATTGCTGCGCTGACGGACAAGATTGCAGATCTGATGGAAAAGACCTCTGTTATCAAGGTTACCTCGCCTGCGGGGACGGAAATAACCATGCCTGTCGAGGGCCGAAAGGCCTACAGAAGTCACGGACTTTTCCGCGAAAAGGGAAAAGGTGGAAATCTCCCAACCGGGGAGGCCTTCCTGGCTCCATTGGAAGATCAGTCTCAGGGGATCGTGGTTGTGGACGGTTCAATGGCGGGGATCGGGATGTTGAAACAACCGATCCATATCGTCGTGAAAAACGGCTACGCTAAGGAGATCGCGGGAGGTGATGAGGCGAAAACACTTATCGACCTCCTGAATATCCATGGTCAACTCTCCCGCAACGTGGCCGAGTTTGGTATCGGCACGAACGACAAGGCGAAAATCACAGGGGTGATTCTCGAGGATGAAAAGGTGATGGGGACCATCCATATTGCCTTCGGGGATAATGTCTCAATGGGAGGTTCAGTCAACGTTCAAAGCCATCTCGACGGTTTGGTCTACTCTCCGTCGGTCTGGTTCGACGACAAGTTGGTCATGAAGGACGGGAAGCTTCTCGTTTAGGCCGCGTCTCCACGATCGACCGCTTTGCTTCGGTAGTTCTTCTCGATGTATGAAATTCCTCCCATCAGTCCGTCCTGTGAAAATCTTCAGCGAAAGCTCGGGATGAAATCGAATCTTACCGCCCTCTTTTCATTTTTCCTCCTTCTCTCTTCAAACCTCAATGGGCGACAAGACGAGCAATTCGTGGGGAGAGTCATCGGTGAGGTCCGCAGTGTTGCCGGAGACCCGCTGCCCGGCGTGAATGTCATTGTCTTCGGCACGACAATGGGCGCTGCAACGAATGAGTCGGGCTATTTCGAAATCAGGAATGTCCCTGTCGGAACGTATTCCGTGCGGGCATCGATCATCGGGTTTGCGCCGCAAGTTGTTTCCGATGTCGTCGTGAATGTTGTCCGCCCTGTCGAATTAAAGTTCGATCTGGCGGAAGCCACTGTGGAGCTGGAGGAGATCAGCGTTGTAGCGGACTATTTTCAAAAGCTCCCGGAAGCTCCTCTGAGCACTCAGTTTCAGTCGTATGAGGAGATCCGCAGATTGCCCGGCGGCCTGGAAGACGTCGTTCGCGCAATATCGATTCTGCCCGGTGTCGCTCAGGTTGAACCTGGCCGGAATGACCTCATCGTCCGAGGCGGTGCGCCCTCGGAGAATCTTTACGTTATCGACAATATCGAAGTTCCGAATATCAATCATTTTGGCACCCAAGGTGCGAGCGGCGGGCCGCTCAGTTACGTAAACCTCGATTTTGTGGAGAGGACCTCGTTTTCCACGGGTGGATTCGGCGCGCGGTATGGCGACAAGCTGTCGTCGGTTCTCACGATCAACCTTCGCGACGGAAGGGCCGATCGGCTTGGCGGAAAGGCGACTCTTTCAGCTTCGCAATTCGGACTAAACCTTGAGGGACCTTCAGGTGGACAAGGCTCGTTCCTTTTCTCGGCACGCAGAAGCTATCTTGATTTCATTTTCAAAGCTGCCGGATTCGGATTTGTGCCTGAGTACTGGGATTTCCTGGGGAAGGTTCATTACCATTTGGGCCGGAATGACAGAATCAGTGTCCTGGCAATTGCTGCACTGGACAACGTAAAGTTCTTCAACGATACCTCTGACAAGAGGTATGAGAATTCCAAGATCCTGGGCAGTGATCAGAACCAGCTTGTGGGGGGAGTCTCATGGCGTCATATCTACGGGTCGGGCTATTCGACGCTCACGCTGGGGCAGACCTACGTCGACTACGAGTATCTCCAGGTCGACTCGCTCCTTCAACCGATCTTCTCGAGCGATTCTTATGAACATGAATTGTCTCTCAACGGGGATGTTCTGGTTCAACTGTCAAAGGAGACAGAGCTATCGTTTGGGTTGCATGCAAAGCTTGTCCGATTTCGGAGCAGTATCAAGCTGAGACCATTCTGGACGAATTTCGGTCAATTGATTTCGGTCGACGCGCTTTATGATACCACGGCCCTGAAGGGTGCTCTGTTTGTTCAACTTTCACGGGCTTTTGGCCGATTACGGCTCACCGGCGGTCTGCGGGGTGATTATTTCAACCTCATAAGGGACAATATCGTACTCTCACCGAGGATTTCTGCGTGGATCGGGATCTCGCCGACCGTCAGTCTGAGCGCGAGTATCGGACGATACCATCAGGCTCCGTCCTACGTTTGGCTGACGGCCAATCAGCAGAACCGCGAGCTGAAATTTGCCGCGGTAAATCAATACGTCGTCGGGATTGAGCACATCATGATGCGGGATACCAAGATCAGCCTTGAGTTCTACCTGAAACGGTACTTCCAGTACCCGGCCAGCCTTGACAGAACTTTCCTTGTCATGGCGAATACAGGAGCGGGTTACGGAGGCTCCGATGACGGGTACGCTTCATTCGGGGTGGACAGGCTGGTCAGCAACGGGTCGGGGGAGGCCCATGGGGTGGAACTCTTTGCCCAGAAGAAGCTCTCGGAAATCCCGTGCTACGGAACAGTCAGTGTGAGTTTCAATGAATCGAAGTTCAAAGGGCTGGATGGGATCGAACGGCCGAACGGTTATGATCAGCGCTGGATCATCAATATCGGCGGAGGATATGTCCTTGACAACCGTTGGGAAATTGCGACCAAGTTCCGATTTTCCACAGGGCGCCCGTATACACCCGTCGGCCCCCTTGGTGCTCAATCAGCAGCTCTCTATAATACGGCAAGGGTGAAAGCGAATCACAGTCTCGACATTCGTGTTGATCGTCGTTGGCTCTTCGAGTCGTGGACACTTATTACGTACATTGACATCCAGAACATCTACAATCGCAAGCCCGCCACGATCCCGCGATACGATCCGCGAACGGGGACCATGGACGCCACCAATGCACTCGGGATTTTGCCTTCCATTGGTGTGAGCGCCGAGTTCTAGTCAATTGATTCTCAAGCCGAAAGTTAAGACCTATTCACTGATAGCTGATTGCTGAAAGCTGACTGCTGATCGCTGACAGCTCTCCTCTTTCATTCTTTCATCGAAACTTGTACCTTCCTCCATCTCAATTTCAGGAGAAGCCCATGAAATCCCTCATGCTTTTGCTGGCAGTGGTGATCGTCCCTTCTGTCATGTCGCAGGATCGTTGGACTCCCGACATGATGATCACGTTCAAGCGGGTGAGCAGCCCTGCTCTCTCTGCTGACGGACGATTTGTCGCCTATGTCGTTTCGACCCCGAATATGGAGGGGGAGAAATCGGAATTCATTTCGCAGATCTGGGTCGCTTCGGCCGACGGAAAACAGAACAGCCAGTACACGTTCGGAGAGAAATCCTCTTCAAATCCGAGGTTTTCCCCCGACGGAAATTACCTCGCCTTCACCTCGTCCCGCGGATCTGATTCAAAGAATCAAGTTTGGATTTTGCGGATGGCAGGCGGAGAGGCCGAACAGGTCACCAAAGCCAAGACAGGAGTTGGATCGTACCAGTGGTCGCCGGATGGGAAGAGAATTGCCTACACGATGGTCGACCCCGATGCTGAACAGGAAGAGAAGGATGCTAAGGAAAAAAGAGACTGGAATATCGCAGATCAAAACTTCAAATATGCGCATCTCCACACCGTTGGGATCGCAAAGGACGGGAAGGAGCGTAAGGTGCAACGACTCACGGGCGGCAAGTTTCATGTGACCTCCTTTGTCTGGTCGCCTGACGGTAAGACGATTTCGTTCTCGCATCAGGAAAATCCGACGGCGGACGTCTGGCCTTCAACGAACATTTCGACAGTCCCAAGCGATAGCGGTGCGGTTGCATCTCTTGTCGCATGGAAAGGTTCAGACGCTGACCCGGAATATTCCCCCGACGGGAAATGGATCGCCTTTGTTTCTGACGGAGGCGACCCGCGATGGGCTTTTCAGGGCGATGTCTATGTTGTCGCCGCGGCGGGAGGAACGCCGCGGAAGCTGGGCGAGACAAAGGACCGCGCGCCGGGAATCACAAGCTGGTCCGCCGACGGCAAATTCCTTTACATCTATGAAACCGAGAAAACCACCGGCCGGATCTGGACGCTGCCGATTGACGGCGGAAAGCCGGCAGCGTTCACAGGGGGCAATGGAACATTTTCCGGCGCTGCAATCAGCGGCGACATGAAAACCGCGGCCTGGATCTATCAGACACCTGAAACGCCTCCCGATGTCTTCGTGAGTTCGCTTCGAACCTTCAAACCGCAGAAGGTCTCGAACGTCAATCCCGAATTTGTGAACCGCCCGATGGGCAAGACCGAGGTGCTCTCGTGGAAATCCCCGGATGGCAGGGAGATCGAAGGACTCCTCACCTATCCCGTGAACTACGAGAAAGGGAGGCAATACCCGCTTGTCCTCAATATTCACGGCGGCCCGACCGGAATCTTCACCCAATCATTTACCGGCGCAGGAAGCATCTATCCCATCCAGGCGTTTGCTCAGGAGGGCTACCTTGTTCTCCGGCCCAACCCACGCGGGAGCGGAGGATACGGAAAGGAATTCCGGTTCGCGAACTACAACGATTGGGGATTCGGCGACTACGAAGACGATATTGCCGGCGTTGAGAAGGTGGTCCAGATGGGATTAGCCCACCCGGACAGTCTCGTAGTGTGCGGATGGAGTTACGGTGGTTACATGACGTCTTTCATTGTGACCAAGACGAATCGCTTCAAGGCGGCAAGTGTCGGAGCGGGTGTTACGAACCTGATGAGTTTTGTCGGAACGGCCGACATCCCGGGATTCCTTCCCGACTATTTTGGCGGGGAGTACTGGGACCGAATGGAAACCTACATGAAGCATTCGGCCATGTTTCATGTAAAGAACGTCAAGACGCCGACTCAGGTTATTCACGGCGAAAGAGACGTTCGCGTGCCGCCCTCACAGGGGAAGGAATTCTACATTGCCCTCAAGAGGCTCGGGGTGAAGACGGAAATGATCACGTACCCGCGGACTCCCCACGGGCCGCAGGAGCCGAAGTTTATCACTGACATCGGAAAGCGAATCATTGCCTGGTTTAACGGGTCACTGGGCAGATAGATTCATGAAAGACCCAGCGCACTGAAGTGCGCGGCAATGTCCGCAAGAGTGATGTCGCATTGCCCCGACTTGGTCTGCTGACAATGGAAAACCAAATAACAGTGGTTGCAGGAGGTTTAACGATCCGCATTCCGCGGTCTGAACTCCAATTCCGGACCGCGCGAAGCGGCGGACCGGGCGGACAGAACGTCAACAAGGTTGAGACTCGGGTCGAGCTTGAGTTCGATATTGGCGAATCCCCAAGTCTCAGCGAAGCGCAGAAGCAGACCCTCCTCGATCGGCTTGGCCCCCGAATTACGGCCGGCGGCATTCTACGGGTTGTGGCCCAGGAGTCGCGAAGCCAATGGTCTAACCGGGAAAAAGCCGTAAAGAAGTTCACTGAGCTCCTTCAAAAGGCCCTGCGCCCGCGAAAGAAGCGCCTGCCTACGAAGCCCTCGAGTCAGTCCCGTGAGCGGCGCATTCAGGCCAAGAAGCGAAGGGGGGAAAAGAAGCGGATGCGGAGCGTGCGGGAGGAGTAGGTGCAACCTTTCCGCAACTTCCCCGGTCGTACCTCGTAACCTAGGATGTACAGGAAGGAGATCCGCATGAAATCGAAAATGATTCTGTGCATTGCACTTCTGGTCGGGTTTACGTTGGGTTCTCCGGCCCAGGAAAGCCGTGAAGTGAATAAGACCGTTCCACTTCCAAAGGACGGCCAGGTGTCGATCGACACATATAAAGGCAGCGTCAATGTCGATACGTGGGAGAAGGCGGAGGTGAGCATAACTGCGAGGATCGTGGCGGACGGATGGGGTCGCTACGACGAGGAGAAAGTGAGGGATACGGAAATCCGCATCGACGCCACCTCCGGGTCTGTTTCCATCGAAACGGACTACAAGAATTTGCATCGTCGGCGGAATTCGTTCTGGGACATCTTCGACGGAGAGCTCGGCACGACGCCGTTTGTCCATTACACCGTTAAGATGCCGGCAACGGCAAAACTTCGCATCAAGGATTACAAGTCGGAGATCAACGTCAACAACCTTCGTTCGGACCTGGTCCTGGACACGTACAAGGGAGAGGTTGACGTCAGGTCTCTGAACGGCGGATTGAATCTGGAGACCTACAAGGGGGAGTGCACGATTGATTTTGCCACACTGGCATCGGAAAGCAGGTTTGAAACGTACAAGGGCCAGATCAGAATCACGCTTCCGTCGAAAGCAGGATTCAAGCTCGATGCCGATGTCGGCCGACGCGGCGATTTCGATTCGGATTTTGAATTTGTTTCATCCCGCTCCCGGCGTTCGCGAAGTGAGTACTGGTACAGCGGAGACGTAAACGGGGGAGGCCCGCTCCTCAGACTTCGCACCGAGAAAGGATCGTTCAGGTTGGTGCAGCATTGACGGGACTTTTTCCCGCAGAGCGATCCGCCGTCTCGCGAGGGATGGCGGATTTTTTTTCACACCACTTGAACAGATTTTACGGTATATTAACTGTCGGAGAATCCCATGAAGAAGCTCTATCGTTCTGAAACCGATAAAAGGATTGGCGGTATCTGCGGAGGAGTCGGTGAACTTCTCGACGTCGACCCGACGATAGTCCGCCTTGTGGCAATTGTCCTTGCCCTTGCAACTGCAGTTGTCCCTTTTCTTGTCGGCTATCTTTTTGCCTGGTGGATCGTTCCAACCAAAGCTGAACTGGCAGCCCGACAATAGGTCAATGGATATTCCCGACACTGATTCACTGGTCAGCGTCGTCATTCCCACCCGGAACCGCGCAAGGCTCCTTTCGCGGGCGATTCAGAGTGTCCTCACCCAAAGTCATTCCCGGCTCGAACTCATCATTGTCGACGACAACTCCTCAGATGATACCCCTCAAGCGGTGCAATCTCTTCGCGACGAACGTGTTCAGTACATCCGTCATGAAGTGACTCGGGGACCCGGACCGGCCCGTAATGCCGGTGTCGCAGTTTCTCAGGGTCAGTTTGTGGCGTTTCTGGACGATGACGATGAGTTCCTTCCCGACAAGCTTGAGGTTCAGATGGACGCCTTTAGCAAGTCGGTGGAAGGGGTCGGTGTGGTTGTGGGAGACGTCGAGGTCAGACGCAATGGGACTCCGCTGCAGCTGTTTCTCTATGACGGTGAGGAGGGGAGCATTTTCCTGCACTTCCTTGCAGGCAACATTTTTCCGATCAACGCCCCCCTTATCCGGCGACAAATTCTGGTGCCATTCGATGACAAGCTGGCATGCCTGGAGGATGTTGACTTTCATCTCAAGGTCCTCCAGCAGACGAAGGCCGTTTACGTCGACAAACCCTGTGCCATCTATCATGCCGACAGTAACCGAAAGAGGCTCTTCGAGGATCGTATCAGCTTGCACCGGTCGTTTCGGGTACTCAGAAGCCGATGGTTCAATGACCCTCAGGATATGTTTCTCAAAGAGGCCCATGCCGATCTCGTCTTCAATTTCGCTCTCCGGCTGCTGGCATTCGGCCATACTGATGAAGTGACAAGGGACTATCTCAATCAGGCATTTGCCATGAAAAAAGACCCCCGGCGAATGTGGTATAAACTTTTGAATATCGTCGGCCCGTCGGCCTTAAGGCTCTTTGCGACAAAAGGGGGGTAATGTGGAATCTTTTTTCTGTTCCCTGTGTTGAGAGTGAGTCACCCAACTCATTCTCTCGAGGTTTCAACATGCAACCCATGCTCTTTACCATTCTCCTCGCCATAGTAGGAGTTCAACAACCGATGCATCAGTCAGCCGAGGCCCCGCTGTATCTATTCACGATGAAGACCATCGACGGCAAAGACCAACCACTCTCGTCGTACAAAGGGAAGGTTCTGATTGTCGTCAATGTCGCATCGAAATGCGGATATACACCTCAGTATGAAAACCTGGAGGCCACGTACCGGAAATACAAGGATCGCGGACTCGCAATCCTCGGTTTCCCGGCGAACAATTTCGGCGCCCAGGAGCCCGGATCGGATTCCGAGATAAAGGAATTCTGTAAAATGAACTATGATGTGACCTTCGATCTCTTCTCGAAGATCAGCGTCAAAGGAGAGGGTCAGCATCCTCTCTACAAGTATCTGACGACCGAAACACCGTTCAAGGGTGACGTGAAGTGGAACTTTCAGAAGTATCTGGTGGACAAAAGGGGCAACGTGGTAGCCATGTTTCCGACGCGGACGAAACCCACGGATGATGCGGTGGTGCAGAAGATTGAGGCCCTCCTTGCGGAAGAATAAGTGCAGGTGCTGATTTCCAGCAAACCGCCTTTTGAGCTTTGAGAAGAGAGGCGGTTTTTTTATTTTGTATTGCTATGGGCCGAAAAGGTACAGTTTCGCTTCTCGATGAGGACGGGCTTTTCAGTTCAGAGGTCCTTCAATGGGCCGATCGGAACCCCGGGACAGTGATTCTTGAATCGAACCCGGGTGACGCGGTGAACAAGACAAGCTACCTCTTCTCCCGTCCCCGCGAAATAATTCGTGCCGAAGCGCTTGAGGGTGTTGAAGAGGCCTTACGCAAGATCGATGCTGCTGTCGGAGACGGATGTTTTGCAGCCGGCTGCGTCTCGTACGAAGCGGGATACGCGCTTGAACGGCGATTCTCGGACAAGAAGGGGCAAAATCCTCCGTTTCTGTGGTTTGGACTGTACGATCAGCCGATCACGGTCCACCGGCGCACGGGGAATGTAGGTGGCCCCCTCAGCGACATTCGACAGTTGAGAGAAGAAGTTCGGGAACAGCGCAAAGTCGCCGCTCCAATCGTCCACCCTCTTCATTTCCGACCTTCCGTATCCGAGGCGCGTTATATGGATGCTTTCGAGGAAGTCCAGAAGTACATCGAAGCCGGAGATACATATCAAGTCAACCTGACATTCAGGTTGTTTGCTCCTTTTCCTTCAGCGACCCATTCTCTGTACGAACGGATGAGGAGGGCTCAGCGGGTTGCCTACGGGGCGTTCATCAACACGGGGTTGCTTACTCTTCTATCGTGTTCGCCGGAGCTCTTCTTCCGCCGCAGCGGGGATCGGATTACTCTGAAGCCGATGAAAGGGACCATCGAAAGGGGCCGGACCCTGGCGGAGGATAAGGAACGATCGGCCCAGTTGAAGGAGTCTGAGAAGAACCGTGCAGAAAATCTGATGATTGTCGATCTTCTCCGCAATGATGTGGGGAAGATTGCGCGGTCCGGAACGGTTCGTGTTAAGCGCTTCTTCGAAATCGAACGGTATGAAACCGTCTTTCAGGCGACATCAACCATCGAGGCTGTGCTCAATGGAGGGACAAGTATTCCCGAATTGTTTCGCTCCCTGTTTCCGAGCGGGTCGGTCACCGGCGCTCCCAAAATCCGGACTATGGAGATCATCGACGAGCTGGAGACAACTCCGCGCGGGTTCTATACCGGGAGCATCGGATATTTTGGTCCTGCGAAAAAGGCTGTCTTTAACGTCGCGATTCGAACACTTGTGGTGGACAGAGAATCAGGAAATGCCGAGTTCGGGGTCGGTAGCGGAGTTGTGCATGATTCACGCGGAGCGGATGAGTACAGGGAATGTCTCCTCAAAGCAAAATTTCTTGAGTCGGAGGCAACGGAATTCGGCCTGATTGAAACCATGCGATGGGATTCGCGGCGAGGATGGTTGCTGCTTCCCGGCCACCTTCGCCGTTTGAGGGAGTCGGCGCTCTATTTTGGAATGAGGTTCTCTTCCTCTGAAGTGCGCGAAGAGTTAAAGAGAATGGAGCGGAGGCTGAGGCAACGTTCTGCAGGTGAGGCGTTCAGGATGCGGCTCGAGCTGAACCGGCATGGTAATGTTTCGATTACCCATTCCCGCCTCGAGCCTCCAGGAAGAAAAGAATATGTGCGTTTTTCCCCGTTTGCCGTGGATGCGGAGAACAGGTTTCTGTTTCACAAGACGACCAATCGTCCGGTCTACGACCGTGAACTTGAAGCAGCAAAGGAGGAAGGATATTTCGACGTTGTGTTTCGGAACAAGGAGGGAGAGATTACGGAAGGGGCTCGCTCAAACATCTTTGTCAAGCGCGGGGACACGCTTCTGACACCTCCGGTGGAATGCGGCCTCCTCCCTGGAGTGTACAGGTCGTATCTGCTTTCATCCCGAAAACACCGGGTTCGTGAACAACGGCTGTACCCCGACGACCTGATGTCCGCCGATCAACTGTTTCTCTGCAACTCAGTGCGGGGTCTTGTCCGGGTGACATTCCCCGAACATGCGATGACGGCTTAGTGCAATGATCAGGAAAGGTGATTGACATGGAGAACCTCTGGCTGATGAAGACGGAGCCTGAAACATACTCGTTTGACGATCTCGTCCGTGAAGGCAGGACTGTTTGGGACGGCGTCAGCAATCCGCTGGCTCTTAAGCATATCCGATCGATGCAGAAAGGGGATCGCGTTCTGATTTATCACACGGGATCGGAAAAAGCCATTGTCGGGATAGCTGAAGTTGTCGGCAATCCCGGCCAACCCGCGGGGAAAAATGAAACGAAGCTGACGGTTGTCGAGATCAAGGCCGCTGCAAGACTCAAGTCTCCGGTGACCCTGCAGGCGATAAAAGCAAACAAGGTGTTTTCAGCATTCGAGCTTGTCCGGTTGCCGCGGTTATCAGTCATGCCGGTTTCTCGCCCGCTGTGGGACAAGATCGTGAAGATGGGGGCATAACCGTGAGCTTAACTTTCTACAACGGCTTCAAGGAATTGCTGCCATCATCCCTCCGCAGACTCCTGAGTTTTCTGAACCAGAATCTGTTTGCCAGGAGTACCCTGCGCCGCAAATACGGCAGCTGGTTTGAGATCGATTGGAGAAAGAAGTTCCGGACAATAAGCGATGGAGATTGGAAGCGTGCCTACGACGAGGCATGGAAGCATCGCTGGAATGATTGCGTGGAAGAGACCGATGCCGGTCTGTTCATGAACGCTCTTGGAACTCCCGGGAGCGTTGTCGATATCGGCTGCGGTCAGGGATCCCTTGCTATGCGATTCGCACGAGATGGGTTCCTTGTCACGGGCGTCGACGTCAGCTCCGAGGCCCTTCGACTTGCCCGGGCCAACGCCGCCAAATATGAGGTGAAGGTAGATTGGATCGAGGGCTTTGCAGAGCACCTTCCGTTCCCCGACAAATCATTCGACTATCTCACATGTGCTCACACGATTGAGCATGTAAGGGATCTTGACGCCGTTGCTCGTGAATTCAAACGCATAACCCGAAAGAAGATCGTCATTCTTACGCCAAAACAGGAATTCAAGTTGTACATGGATAATTACCACACGCAGTTTTTCGACACGGAAGAGAAGCTCGTGAACGCGTTCGGGTTGAAGCGATATGAATGCCGCGAAATCGACTGCGGCAGCCACACAAGCGAATTCCGCGGGAAGGCATGGTTCTACACGGCGCACGTCGACGCGTAACAAGCTTGAATTCCTGATCGGATGGACCCATCATGTCTGTCGACGAACGGTATTCGTCGCCCCTGCATACCCGCTGAATTGGGTAGTGTCTCAATTTCAAACATAGACTACAACGCAGAGTCGCACCCGCCCGACCGAACACGAACCGACCTCGCAACGGTCGTTCGGGCGGGAAGGACACAGA
>Ga0209321_10000333_pt1 | contig 30201 bp, 25 predicted proteins | sample Rifsed16ft4_FD_184012 | JGI IMG/M metagenome (GOLD analysis project Ga0209321, IMG submission 184012) | Soil microbial communities from Rifle, Colorado, USA - sediment 16ft 4 - CSP-I_5_4 (version 2) | ecosystem: Environmental > Terrestrial > Deep subsurface > Rock core/Sediment | place: Rifle...
TTTAGAGACTTGCGCTTTCGCTTGGCAGCGGCGTCACTCATCTTCTTAGCGGTAGCCACCTTTCACACCTCCTTTCGTCTTGGGTTTCTTACGTTTCGGTTTCTTCATCATTTGGTCCATCAGCTTGTCGGACATCTTAGATCCGTCCGGCATCCGGTGATACCCCTTAGGGACTTTCTTCTTCGCCTTAGCCATCTTACCTCCTTGAGGGTCTAGTCCAATCGGCAGGCGTCCAGATCGGATCTAGTCCTGCTTCTACGATCTGCCTGACCAGCCGCTGGATACCTGATTTAGTCTCCAGGATATATTCCTCCTGAGCAATGACATCTATCCTCAACTTGGCGATGTCATCCTCTAGTTTCTCTACCCTATCCATAAGAGTCCTGGCATAGTCTCCTGCCTTCGCCGCCACATTTTGATAGCGTTCAGAGACATCTGCCTCCTCCTTGTCTGCCTCACTATTCCAAAACCTTACGGCTTTTACCAATGCCAGGATGGAGCCGATCACGGCGGCAGCCCACCCCCCTAGTCCAAGTAGTTTGTCGAAGTCCATCCGTTTTACCTCACGAGCTTGTATTCCTATCATTTTGCACCTCTACTTTCTTTTCGGCAATCAAATCGGTGGATACCATTATCGAGAGTGTCAGGATTATCCCAGGCCAGATGAATTGTTGGGAGGATGTCAGGCATTCATTGATCGTGGTGTAGTCAGTGAAGTATAGAACGTGCAGTAAAGCCAAGATCCAGTAGCCTCCAACACCTGCCCGGAGCCCCTGGACCCAGGTGAATGTGTAGGATTTACGGTAGGAGATGACTGCCCTGGCAATCATGAAAACCGCCAGGGTTGCTACTGCCAGGAAGATAGGCATCATGTACTCCATCCTTGCACCTGAATGGATGCTCTGATTTTGCCTCCGGCAGCATCCCACTGCATATAAACCTTCTTAGGTTCGGGCAAAAGAACCTCGTCGTTCACATAGTGTCTGGGCCAGGCATTTAGGTCATCGATATCCGGGCAGACTACATTGGGCATATTTGTGAGGCGAAAGCGGCTGTCTCCCGTGTTGCCGCTTGACAGGGACACGAAGCCCCTCGGTTTGGTGACAGCTACAACCAGTCTAAACTTGACCACCTTGGCTTCTACGGGTACAACAGGCAGATCAACCAGAATACCAGCCGTGTTGCTGCCTTCGATTGGGTTTGCTTTCCAGTCCCGGATGATTATATCTACTGTAGTAAAGCTTCTCTCACTCACGGTGATTATCTCCTGTGTAGGGGTTGGGGGAGGCGGCGGTGGTGGTGTAGGTAGTCCCCACTGATAGGCTGCGATCGGCGGCCACAGCTGGCTGGCATACTTATCTATTCTCCCGAGCTCCCAGAAGGAGGCCGAGATGCAGTTCAGGGATCTGGCGGCATTCAGAAAACCAATCATCTCTGAGGGTGCAGGAACCCATCCCCCAACGGTGTATGCCGATCCGATGGGGGCGAATGGCAGGGGCTTCAAGGCCATCAGTTCTACATAGCTCCTGTTCAGCTGGAGGACGGGGTTATGGCTGCCCTGCCAGTACACCTGAGGATTGTGGAAATCGAAGTAGGGTAGCACTTGCTTCCAGGGGAAGTAGGGATGTTCTTTTGGATACCGGTAGGAGGCCAGTCCGATGGCGTGGTCAGGCAATCTCGCTCGAAGCATGCTCACATAGGCAACCCCGATGGATGCGTTCCAGGCCGGGTAGACTGTATCGAACTCACCTTCCATGTCTGCGGCAAAGCCGTCCAGCCCCCAGCTCTTGGTCACCTCGGCGTGTTTATCCGCTTCTGCGATGGGGGATTGCCCGAGGACGTAAGCCCATCCATAAACCTTCAGTCCCTGGGCCTTCAGAGCCTCGATCAACGCCCTGGTTTCTGCCACCGTCTGGTAGGACACCCCTGGCAGGTTCAGCCCGTTAGCTACCTTGACGTAGGCATGGGTAAAGTCGTTGGCCTTCAGACGCAGGGCAATACCTTGTGGGTTGCCCTTAGGAAAGCCAGGTGCGGCCAGGCAGTCCCGGACGGCCCAAATATATATGCCCTTGCCGATCGGTAGAGTCTTAGCCATTATGGTCCCTCAGGAGGCCGGACGATATTCTCTGCTACCTGGAACTCAGCAACCTGAGTATGCCACTTTCCAGAGGGATACTCGATGTATACTTGTGCTTTCCAGTCCCCCTTTTGATCAATCTCGCCTTCCAAACTAAGGCAGTAAACAATCCCATCTTCCGGATCTCCATAAATCAAGCCTTCTCGAACGAAAGTTTCACGGTCTTTCTTCTGGAAGAGAAGCTCGATCAAGGTGGCATCGGCTAGGGGGAGAGCGACACCCTGCTCCTTGATGGCGAACTTGATGATAGTTCCCTCGTCTAGCAAGTGCATCTCTGTCATAGTTCTGTCTCCAGTTCAACAGTCTGAGTGATCTCGACTTCGAGGCCGAGTGTCCGGAGAAGCTCCGCATCCAGTTCTATAACACGGACTAATTCTCCCTCCAGCTCCAGGACATCATGGATCCCAATAAGCACATTCTGTAAAAGGAGTTGAGCATCCAGGGCAAGATCAGCTCCTACGAGAGCTCGGATGATATTGACGTGGGTGTCCAAGCCGAAGTCTGCCGACAACCCGACTATGGCTCGGGCTAGATCCGGATCCAGGGTGTCCAGAGAGAAGTCAGCAACACTCAGGACAATAGAGCTACTCAGGAGTGGGCCAAGGCTGTCGAAGGCAAGATCGGCTGGATCCAGTACGTAAACTTGCCCGTGAGAGAAGATGCCTGTGACATCCAGGGCCAGATCCGCATTCCCAGGAAGGACAATTGCAAGTAGGGTTGGAGCAGACGTGTCCAGGGCAAGATCTGCATTCAGGTTATTGATCTGGCTCTCGAGTATAGGGCCAAGGCTATCAAGGGCCAGATCTGCACTTCCGGGGAAGATGATGACGCCGATTTGGTAAGTGAATGTGGTATCTAGGGCTAGGTCTGCATTCCCAGGGAAAACGACCGCAAGCTGGATTGGGCCTGTTGTCTCCAGGATTAGATCTGCATTCAAGCTGTTGATTTGGGCCTCTGTAATGGGCCCGAGGCTGTCGAGTGCTAAGTCGGCATTTCCTGGAAACAGGATTGCCAGGCTGTTGACGAACTCGGCATCCAGGATAAGATCTGCTGGAGCAGGCACTGAGATTGCCAGGAGGGTAGGACCCTGGCTATCTAAGATCAGGTCGGCAATCAAGCCAGCGATTACCTGCCCGAGGGAGAACTCTCCGGTTGTGTCCAGCGCAAAGTCAGCCGGATCGGGTTGGTTCCAAGGGCTATCATCCAGCAGTTGATCTGGGGTGTCATCCAGGAGGAGATCACCAAGATCGTCAATGAGAGGAAGACCAATTCCGGTGACCATATCAACCTATAATCATGACGTAAGATCGGCCAGCAGCAATAGGAATATCCAGGATCTCGACATACATTCCTACCTGTTCTGTTCGGAGTGACTCTCCACTTAGTTCGACGTACATGCCAACTTGCTCAACCCGGATAATGGTCTTATACTCTTCTACCATAATCGCATAGGCCGAGACACGTGCCGTGATACCGGTGTACTCTACTACGGCGGCATAGTTACTAAATCTTTCAACCGTACCTGTAGATTCGACCTGTATGCCATAATTGGAAATCCTGTCAGCCATTTAGGATCTCACTTTTGGTCCAGACTGCAAGGCATCTAATTCAGTTGGCGTCCAGGCCGCTGCCGTATCTGGATTGAGTTTCCAAGCAGCACCTACGACACGACCATAGGATGAAGGCAAGGCAACGTCAGCACTGGCATATTCAGTACCGCCTGTTTTGACGACCATAGCTATAAGATTTCCAGCAGATCCGGTGTCTCTGGCTCTTACTTCTCCATAAACTCTCAAGATCTCGTCTTGTGTGGCAACTAATCCTGATGCACTTAGGTTGTATAAATCTCTCTCATCGAGAGTTGAGCTTTGGACATACGTAGTGTCTCCATCACTTATGATCTCATCAACGAGCAGATAGTTATCTACTTGATTTCCATCAGATCCGTCGAAATCAGAAGCATCTCCGTTGCCATTTGCAGACAGGCGAATAATCCGACCATCTCCGCACCAGGAGTCATCTACTCCACCAGCGACATCATTGAGAGCTAGATCATCGATCCACATAATGTGACTTGGGCCAGGAACCCAACCAAATCCATTTACATCAGCATCTGTGCCCGGCTTTGTGTCTCCGCTAAAGTCGATGTCTAAAACCCCGTCTATCTTGACCTGAATGATCCCGTCAGGACTATCGCCAATTTTTACATGCACTTCAATCAAGTACCAGTTATTTGCACTTATGGGATGCGTTCCGGTGGCAACCAACGTACCGGTGCTCGTATACGCTTGAACTAAACCAGTTATGGTGTTGAGCCTCAGATTCCCTAGTTCAGTAGTTCCTTTGAACCAACGAATGATTCGCTGTGAATCATGAAAACCGGCTACCCTTACCCCTTGCCGGTAATAAAGTTCTGCTAAGGGTGACCCTGGAATTCCACTTGAGGAAGGGGTGCTCGTGGCCGCAAATTTATATGAATAAGCACCGCTACGTACCTGATCGGTTGCCGCCGTTAGGAGAACAGGGTTTGAGAAGAAAACGTTATCACCAAACTCTGCCCCATCAGTAAATACTCTAGCCATAAAACCTCCTCCTAGAATGAGCCTCTAGCTTTTTCTACGAACTCAACTCCATCCAAGGCAGCCTGGTTCCAAGCTCCACCTCCAGGTTTCGTTGTTTGTCGTTCCAAGCGAGGACTATAAGATTGTGATGGTGTCTGGTCTGATCCAATCAAATCAACTCCAGAAAGTCTAGTACCTAAGGCTATTTGTTCCGTAATACCTGTCTTTCTACAATAGGCAACTGGGATCATGGCCTGAATTTCTTGACCCGCTGCCAGGGTAAACGTCGTCATGGCAAAGCTTTCTAACTCATCCACTACAGTGGTTTGAACATAATCTGTGTCGCTTCCGGGAGGAATTTCGTCTACGAGCAAATAGTTGTCTACGGAATTTCCATCCGATCCACTCCAATTACCATTGTAAAATCCGTTGCCGTTTGGGGTAATGTACTGAAAATAGACACTTGGAACAGCTGCTGCCGCTGCCTCTCCAGTAGTATCATCAACGTAGAAGTCGTCAAATTTCATGATGACACCTGCTGCAATGTCATGACCATAGAAAATACTTTCTATGTCGGCGTTTCCGGTGTTTCCTTCAAATCGTAAAATCTCAACTCCGTCCTTATATACGACAACCCATCCCGCACTTGCGTGAATCTTTACGTCAACACCTATGTGCATATAGTCACTGCCACCAGAAGCACCAGGTATTGCATCTTGATTTGTACCTGCTACGTCAATGATAAGATTACTTCCAGCACCACTTCCTGTAGCCTCAATACGAACTAAAACTGTTCCAGCAGCAGATTTTATCTGAACAATATCGATTTCAGTGGTACCAGCAAGACTCGCCGGGTTCCAATAAAATCCAGTCCTTATTTGGCGAGTAGCGGGTAGGATCCAAAAAACCTGAGCGTACGCACCACCTCCAGCAGAATTTCCTTGAAGGCAGTACGTTCCGGTCTTAGGTCCTACGCTGGTTACTCCTCCACCGCCATTGAAATATGAACCAGAAAACTCATTGATAACTCCAAGCTCAAGTCCAGTCTGCCAGAGCCTCGTGATCGCCATTATGTTCTCCTCACCTTCAATGCCAGCGTTACCAGGATCAAGTCCGTCACACTATCTATATTCCAGAATAGGTAGTCTCCGGCATTGATGGTCTTGGTCCAGCCGGTCAAGGTCGTATCCTGGGACTTTGTTCCGGAGGAGATGGTAGGCTTCGCTGCCGCCGTGATGCTATTCCCAACATCGGCGGGTAGATCTGCGTAACTAGATTTCCATAGGTCGATGACGATCGAGCCGGAAGTGTTGTCAACAGAGACTACCTCGTTTGAGACGAGCTCGCAGGCGAAGTCGATCTTCCCACTACCTTTCAAGCCGGTAGTGATGACGCTCCCGCCACCATCGATGATGATATCGATCGTGGTGTACTCTACGTTCAGATTGGTCCGGGCTGTAGGCTTATCGGCCAGGTCATTCAGGTTATTGGCCTGTCTGAGATAGCGAGCATCGGCCTCCGTCTTGCTGATCCCGGCCTGTACAATGATCGTAGTTCCACCCTGGATGATAATGTCGTCAAAGTAAGCACCGATATTACCTCCAGAGCCACGCACTTCTACCAGGAGCTGGTCAACCGTGGAGGCACCGGGAATGTTGAATTGTGAAAGGGGGATAGCTACCTGTTGGTAAGATCCGGTTATGGCTGAGCTGAAACCAAATAAGCCTTCATCGACTGTGATGAAAGATCCCTGAACAACCCCTGCGTTCCGGAAAGAAAGGCGAAGCGATTTCTGATTGGCCCAGGCCGCCTTGGAGCGGATCTGTAATACAAGGCTTTCTTGATTAGCCAGAGAGATAGGGCTTGCCGCAGTCAGAAGGAACCAGTTGCCGTTGGCTGCATTGGTCAACTCGATACAGTAGGTTCCAGTCCGAGGGTTGCTGATGCTGGCCGTGTCGATCGTAGCCCCGCTGTCGGTTGCTGCCCACTCACCCGGTGTACCTGCATTCTCCAGGTACAGGTCAGTTGTCTCGATCCCTTCCGGGGTACTGGCTGAAGTCGGAACTAGAACGAAGGTCAACTCAAGTTGAGAGGCTGGATCGATGTCCGGTTTGGAGGGTGTAGCGTTCGGCTCACCGGTGATCTTGACAACCGTTCCGGTATCATCCAGGGCGATAACATCGATGCGTGGGTTGGTTACGTCTGCCGCATCCAGTGTGACCGTTTGCTCTACAGAAGTATAGAATGTCCCGTTGATAAAGTAGAAGGCCGCACTCACCCGGAAAATGAGGTCGCTTTCCCAGACCACCTGCCCTCCGGCAGCCAGTGTAGATCCTGCCTGGTTAGGAATGATTACAGAAAGGTCAATGAATGGCCCGTGGAGAGTCCCATCCTCGTCTACGAAGTGGACGCCTCCATTGATGTTCTGTAACCACCCGTAACCCTCGCCTGGTGATCCGCTGGTTGATGCCTGCTTTTCCAGCCTGATCTTGGAGATCTTGGCCCCGGTCCCGATATTGACAGACATATCAAGCTCCTGTATGAGCTACTTAGATTTCTCGGGCTCGAATAGTCAGATCCCTTAGGGTTAGGGAGTTATTCTCCAGGATGGTAGTTTCGGCACCCAGGCTCCAGTAATAGAAGATCTCCCGGTCTGCCAAGACCACATCGTCATCCGTGAGCACCACGGCAAAAGCCGCTGGCCCCGATACAGGGATTGGCCCTCCGGCTGCCAGGATGGTGATGTCCTTGATCTGGATAACGCCTCGATCCTCGTCATCGTCTTCAGTGATTACGTCGAAGTCAGTGGCGTTGGGATCGAGAGAGACCCCGCCAGCAGAGTAGCCGTTTCCTGCGGCGATCTCGGTCAGATCTCCAAGGACATTGGTATCAGGGCCGGGAGATCCGGATGAAATTACGAGAGCCAAGAAATAGTTTGTGGGAAGAGCTGTTCTCCGGAATTCGTGGTCTAATAGCCGGAACTTGCCTCGGTTGGTGGATCCAGGCATGATTACACTCCTTGTTTATGGGAAAAGGAGCCACGTTCTATGAGGATGCGTTCGACATTCCGGAAGTTGAGTTGTAGTTTCCACCCCGATTGCTTCAAGTATATCTCAAATAAGGCTCTCTTGCTATCCTTCTTCATTCGCCTGGAAACCCACTTCGCCATGAAGTGAGTGCCCCACCAGTTGAAGGAGAAGAACCAGGCATTGAAAAGAGTATCCCGGATGATCGGTGGGGAGTGGATCATCCCATAGAAGACGGCCAGGGATACCAAGGTAGAGACCAGCAGGAAGATCATTCGTCTATCCAGGTTACCGAGGTCTCGTCTACCTGTAAGGTCTGGTAGAGCCAATCGAAGTCCGACACCGGTCTTGGATTGGTGTACTCCTCTCCAGAGACATACTGGAGAACTATGCGCCCTCCCTCGAACTGGACACCATAGGCTATCACAACCTCATCCCTTGTAATCGTAAATCTTCTTGGTTCCATAGAAGCCTCCCTATAATAGTGTCACGTTCCAGCCTAAAAACCATCCGTTTGCTACGAGCGAAGGAAATGATGAGTAGTTCTCAGTTGCGAACATAATGATCATCCCCGGAGAAAGAGTTCCATAGATCTCACCGTAGCTGTAGTTGTCTCCATCCTCGACGTAGTATTCCCCGGAGCCTAGCACCAGTGAGGCGCTACCCATATCGGTCCATTGCTGAAGAGATGGTGTAAAGGGAAGCAGCCAAACGGCCTCGGCAGATAGATTTTGTCCGCGTTTCCAGGCTCCAAGGACCTTAGATATATCCTGACATACGTGGTAGATTTCAAGATCCGATGTGGTTGGGCCCGATGTCCTCTTGAGACGGTAAATGGGCTCCGCAGAAAAGCCCGAAACGCCTGCTGGTACGCTCCAAATCCCATAATAGACAAAAAAGTAGTTGTCCCCGCCGCCATTCCCGTCCTCGCCTGCTTTGGGATACGGGAAACGGATGCCTGCCTGATCGTATTCGATAAAGCCTCCTCCTGCCCACGGACCACCGCCGTATACTCGTTGATCCTGGTGATTGGCGAAGAACCCTCCATCGTTACCGCCCATAGCTGGCACAAAAACTGACGGAGGCCCAGCCCCTCCTCCGAGGGGCTTTTGAAGAAGCCCCTGATCCAACGCATCCCGAGTCTCATCCAGTGTCATTGTCTCTGGCCCGACAGCCAGTATTGTTGGTGGTTCAGTAGAGTAGTCTACGTTCACCCTCGAACCAGCTACAACCGGCCCACCTACCACATTCAAGTTATGAACTATGGCTCCATTACCAGCAAGTCTTACTGAAGCCCGATTGCCGAGGTTCTCGATCACCGTTGCCGGAAACAGCCTACCCCTCTTGGAGGTCTGCCGGATCTGTCTGCCTAAATTCATGGGTATACCTCCCGGCCTCTTACGAGCATAGCGGAGTTCTTGGATGTGACGTTCAGGCCGATCCCTTCAATAATAACATCTGCCTCCTCCAATGTCCCTGTGCTAGTAAGCGTCTCCGAGACGCTTATGATGTCCCCGATTTCCAGTTTCATGTTGGGGCGTATTGCTACCTCATGGCGTCTCCTGCCCTCAAATAGCCTCTGTAAGAATATCTGGGCGGCTCGGCTTGCTCCCACATCCAGATTAGGAAACCGGAAGACCTTGGTAGAGAAGCCGTGCTCCTTGTGGAAGTCATCAAACTGGATGACCAATACCCGATCTGCGGCATAAATGATGGCATCCGAGGCTGCCTCCACCGGGGCACTCTTGGAACGGTTCCAGTTCCTTGGAGGGATGACCTCTATAACAGTCTCCCGGTCGTAGTCATACCAGTAACCGATTGATCCATCCGAGCGGGGGTAGATCTCCACAGGGCGTTCCTGGATCACGTCTCTGACAGCCGTAAGTCCGTTGGTCTCTAAGTCCATATAGATCGCCTCCCGCCAGTCATTTAGGTCGGTAAGCCTGAGATCCAGAGCTGTAAAGGAGCCATTTAGGTAGATCTGGGTAGTCTTGGGCCAGTTGATCCCACCGGTGCAGAAAGTGTCGATCCAGGTCCCATCCATGTAAACGGTAATATTATCCTCGTGGGCAATAATCCGGTATTCGTGAGCTCCTGTAGGAGCTGTAAAAGAATAACCCTCCATCAGGTCCCCGCTAGGCATACCGTATAGAGAGACTCTAAACACTCCACCACCCTGGTGTTCGATCTCGATCTTGAAGCTATTGTCTGTTGGCCGTCTCCACACGATACGTGTCATCTTGCCCTTGCTCTCCACGGTAACTGTAGCACTAGAAGCAACTCGGAAACGTAGATCAAAGCCCTCCACGTGAAGTTTCTCGGCCACTTCTGTTTTTCCTGATACGGGAAAGCTATCAAATACCACATCCCCAGGGAAGATCGCTCGAGCACCAGAAAATTGACTGAGACGCTCAATCAAATCTTTTACCGAGGTGTCCTCTGATCCCGATACGCCCACGAACCAGCTACAGCGCAAGTGTCCAGATGTCTTCATGCCGCATATCTTCCGGATACGGTGAGTGAGTGTCTCTCCAGTAGTCTTGGTCAGTCCTGCTAACCCGCCAGTAACCCAAACTCTATTCTGTAACCCGTGGAAGGTATTGAAGATTTGTTCATTGGTGGATAGGTAACGTGCTCTATCGTGAAGGTCCTGGGCGTCCATATCGACTTCAGTAATTATCCAGTTTCCCCCGTCGTCCATAGCTACCAGTTTTCCAACGCCGGAAGATCCGGATGTCACCCCTCCAAAATCTCTGCACTCCAGGCCGCCGTAGTCTCCGTTCTGCCTGAACTGGAAAGGCCCCCGGATGTAAGGCGAGGGTGGGTCGATCTTGGAGGTATATTCATAAACCGAGTCTTCTATCATAGCCTCCCCTGTTGCCGGGAAGTTGGTGATGTCCTCGCCCGGAAGCATAGGGATCCCATCGGAATTGATCTTCTCATCCTGGACGTTATTATCTCTGGAGGTGATCTTGAAGCTGGGCGTCATTACGGCTCCCCAGATACCGGTCTTTTTAGTCTCTGTCTTCGAGGTAAACATCCAGCCATCTGTAGCAACCCACATATAAGAGATCTGGGGTGTCCAGGTATCGGTAGGCGCATCGAAGGAGTAGACTACGAAGTCTCCATCTCTATGCTCGAACTGAACGTCAATTCTAGTCTGGGTACCCTGGTCCAGGGGGGCTACAGTTCCAGCGCCGGAAGCAAGAACTCGCTCGAAACCACCTCGCACAAGAACAATTTCCCATAACTGGAGCCGATCGTTCCAACGACCAAGGACATAGTTCATACCGTTCTGAGCCATACCGACTACCCCTCCTCCAATTGGATAGTCCTCGGCATTCCCACAAGATCCACTGGTAATTGTGTTGTAGAAAGATGTTCTTATCTGAAAGTTAGTAGCATTATAGGGCTTCTGACTAAACATCAGATAGGGCCGAAAGAAACCAGGCAATAATAGATAGCTTCCGGCATGGGCCGTCCAGGGTGTGTTGGGATCGTCGTATAGGTAGGCGGCAGTAAAGCCAGAATATAGCTCAATTCTGGCAGGGCAGAAATGGGTGTCATTATCTGCCTGAAAGGTCATTCCAACAGCCTTGATCTTTTCCCCAACCGGTAACCCTGTAATCGTGAGGTCGATGGGCTCATTCCCTGCGGAGTAGGACGGATATGTATTATCCCACCCAGAGGATCCACTGGTGGTATGGACCGTCTCGTTGTCATCCTCGTCAACAGAGACCAATAGCAACTCGACCATATCGTTATCGGGATCACCCCAGCTCCACCCATAGAGCCTGGCCCCTACAGAGCCACTGGTTATAGTGGGATTGTCGATGATTGGGAGGATGTTACGGAGCTCCTTGGTCTTGGCTCCCCACAGGTGAACACCGGTCGTATTGGTAACGTTCACACCCCCACCCTCGTGTGCCATAAGGCCAACCAGTCCCTCGACGGAGAATGGCTCCGTTTGCCAGAGGTCCACTACTAGGAGACTCGTTGCCTGGGCCTGCTCTGGGGCAGTGTATAGATTTCCCACTTCCGGGACTAGCTCATCGAAGATTGCGCTCCTGGAGAAAAGTTCCGTGTAGAACGGGCTGGAGAGATTAGTCAGCTTCCACTGGCTCTCGTGGGCTACGTTCAGGGTGATACCCCGCTTTCCATTGGCGATCGTTTCGTCAACTTCTTCGATGATATACCTGCCATACTCGACAAACTCGCCTGCCGATCCCGAAGTCGTCATTGCACCCACCTGGGCGATGATCCTATTCTGTTCTTTCACGTAGGGATGGGTCAGGTAGAAGTCGTCGCTGTCGGTCAATTCGATAGTGGCCCGAGCGAGAGACTGATCTATAAAGGTGACAATCTTAGTGTCCGGGATATCCAGGGACAGGTGATCGATCCCCTCAACCCCGTTGAAGACGTAGGTGATGTCGCTGAAACAGACCCGGTTGCAGTGTCCAAGGTAGAGCCTGGCATTTCCGACTGCGGCATGAAAGCGATAGCCTAGGTACGAGACACTGGTGAAGGGATCCATGCTAAAGTAGCGCCCGTCCACGCTGGACAGGATCATCGAGTAGACTTTCTTGCCCTCCAGCTCCTCTGTCCTCTGGAACTGGCCGCACAGGTAGGCGGTCCCATTATGGGCATAGGCATTGACTGCCCGGAACTCGCACAGGCCCATGTCGATATCGGAGGGAACTGCTGTGTAGATATCGCTGAAGGCGGTCGAGACCTCGCTCCAGAAGACGGCATCCACACTTCCGGTCACGTTGTTGGAGATGTAGCAGTAAACTCTCCCATCTAGTTCCAAGCCGCCTGAGAAGAGAGCTAAGTCCGAGAGCGGCCTCTCCACCCCGCCATCGGTATAGTCGATCATCTTGGGGAACATGAACCGGTGGGGGTGAACGTACTCCGTAGTGTTGTCGTAGACGTAGACCCGCAGGCCACCATCTCCATCGCAGATCACCGCACAGCGAGTGGCCGAAGCCCCGTGGACTGCCAGGGGACCCTCGGCGGGTGTACCAATGTTAGTCCCTCCCCCCAGGCTTGGGCCTGACCAGTTGATCGCATGTCGAAAGACCGACCCACCCGAAATTCTGTAAAGGGTGTCGCCTACCACAGATGGATTGCCCGTTATGGAGAGTGATAGGCTGGTTAGAGAAGAAGATCCCTGAACGGAATACTTGAGGGTGCCGCCATCGTTGACGAAGGTGACCAAGGCGTCCAGGGCAGGGGAGTACCCTACGGCTTGAGGGATGGGGCTATCGATGATCCCATCTGCCTCTGCACCGGCGAATGGGTTGTTGTCTGTAATCGCCGTAAAGAAGATCCGGGATGGTTCCAAAGTAGCCTTGACCAAGGCCCGGTAAGTGGCATTGGCCTCGATTGCAGCTTCCAGAGTTGCCGTGAGAACTCTCGCCATCAGGTCACCAGGAAGAGACTGATTGGTACGAAGAACCAGGCCCCTGAGCCTTCCAGGATAGTCGTGATTGCGCTCCTGGGAAACTCCCCAATAAAGATTGCCGTGTTGGAGTTGCCATAGTGATCTATAAAGGTGATCTTGTCAGATGGCGTCCCATTGGGGTTGTTGAGCCGCCAGAGACGTTCCAATTCGTGAACTGTCCCATAGCCTATCCGATCCTCGGTATCCCGGCAACGGACAAGATACTCGTGCCGCTCCAGGACTGCCCCCTGGGACACGTCGATCGTGCCTCCGATGGTACGGTTGATGGTCTGCTCTTTTTCCAGAGTTGGCTTGTAGCCGCCCATAACCACGGCGAAGTCGCCACCCGAGCCGGAGCTATCTTGAAGAGTGATATAGCGATTTGTAGGCATCAGATCTCAATATCTCCACTGGCCGTATCGAGAATTACCTGTTTCAGGTGCTTGCCGCCCACACTGATATTCAGGATGATAGGCTGTTTCTTGCCGTCGTCCAGGGTTGGCAGGATCACGCCATGCTGCCAGGGATCGAACTTCCCTTGGGGGATGATCTCGCTGGTGAAGTAGGGCTTGATCAATTCTGGAGAGGTTTCCCCAACCAGGCCCATCTCCCCCGAGAAGAGGGTGTCTCCGTACTGAGCGGGTTTTGGCCTTGGCCCTCCGGACCCGCCGCCGCCACCGGCCCATTTCTTAGCCTCCTTCAGGGTATCTAGTAGCTCCTTCAGTTCTGGATTGATATCTACCAGAACCTCCAGGATAGCTATCAGGGTATCCTCGTTGAATAAGCTGCCTTCTGCACCCGCCCTAACAGCAAACTCCTCGACCATCCGCATGGTCTCGGCAATCTCACTCTGGATCTCGGCGTAAGCCGCCGAAGCCTTGACCTGTTCCTCAGACAGCCGCATCTGCTCAATCTGGTAAGCCCTCTGAAGCTTGTTCTGCTCCTCCTCCAGCTTCTTACGCTCCTCGAAGAACTGCATCTGTACTTTCAGGGCTTCCTGAGAGAAACGTAACTGCTCCTGCTGTTGCTGTCTCTGTACCCGGAAGCGTTCGTCCTCCAGATCCCACAACTCTCTCTGGCGCTCACGCTGTTTATCGATTTGCTCCCCCTCGATGTCGTGCATGATGGTCTCTCGGCCCATCTGACGCTCGGCCATCCGGCGATCTCTACCCGTAAGGAACCTGGCCTGTTCGCCAAAGTCCTCCACTTTCCAGCCCCACTGCATGGCCCGAGTGCGATCCTGGGTCTGCCAGTCCTCCATGGACCAGCCCCGCTGCATCTGGGACTGCTGCACGTTGAGACCCATATTCTGTTGGAAGAAACGGTTGCCCATCTCCATCTGTTGGGATTGCTGGCCGAAGTTCCACTGCTGTTGGGCCCAATTCATATTCATGAAGGCGTCCTGGACACCCCAGAAGCCGCCTCCCTGTGACTGGAAGTTTGCCACCCCAGGAACGTTGAAGCCGAACTTGCCTGTATTGAACCCGAACGGAGAGCCCGTCTGTGGGTTGACAATCCCCGAATACTGGTCAATCCCTACGCCGGTGTTGAAGGCCCGAGAGAGAGCCAACTGCTGTAACTGAATGCCTGCCTGGGCCTGCTGTGCTTTTCTGGCCTCCTGTGCCTGCCATTCCTGCCCTGCAAACTTGCCGCCCTCGATCATCTCCATGATCAGGTCCTGGTTGATGTTGGCGTTACCTCTCCAGTCAGCACCCCAAATGCGGTTTGCCATAGATTGAGATGTGAGCCCTGGCATTGCAAGAGAGCTCATACCCCATGGCATTCCTGTTACAGTCTGGGTATACTGTCCCCATGGATTAGTCCCTTCCCGGATATCCGTCATGCCCATGTAGGCAGTGGTCATTTGTGTGCCGCCAATCCCCGGCATGGTCAATGGTAGTTGGGCCATCTGTTCTGGGTTCTGGGTCATGTAGGCTGCAAACTGCAAGGGATTACCAGAAGTGACACCTTGAAGCTGTTGGAATGTTCCTTGTGGAAGTTGGGTGAAAGCCTGTGATAACAGATCGGCCTGTCGGGTTGGCATACCACCCCTGCCTGCAAGGAGGCCGCCCATCTGGGTTGCCCACTGCTGTTGGGACTGGAGCTGGTTGATCTGGCCCATATTCCAGCCTGCATACTGGCTTAGATCAATTGTTCCCGGAGCCATCCCCAGACCCAGGAAGCCACCCTGGAGTTGCTGGAATGCCTGATATCTCTGTTGATCCTGCATGAGCTGTTGTTGCTGGAGTTGCAGGTTAGCTGTCGTAGGCTGGCCCTGGAACGCCCCCACCGGAGGGGCTTGCCAGGGGATCCCCATGGTCCGCAGGCCAGCACCCACGTTATAGCGTTGTTGCATGAGCCCGAACATCTCTGGGGCGACGCCTGCCAACTGTTGGTAGTATGCCTCCTCTGTGGCCTGTTCTCTAAAGCGGGGAGCGGATGCACCAAGTACGCCATACCTTTGAGCGCCTTCCATAAGCAGGGCGGCCTCACCTTCCTCACGCCCACCTTCCTCGGTCCATCTCTGAATGAATTGTCCGGCGATCCTTCTTTGCTCTCGTTGTGTTCTCCAGGGAGCCGCCCCCATCTGTTGAGCGGCCTGTATCCAGGGAGCTTGCATGGAGACTGCCCCTGCCAGAAACTCGAACTGGCCGCCAGGCTCCATCCCCAACTGCAAGCCGTATCTTCCGGCCATGATCTCTGCCCCGATTACACCCTCTGCCGGAGCCTGATACCTAGGAGCCTCAGCCGTCCCATAACGGGCCATCCATTGGGCCACCTGGTTGCGATCGTAACCCATCCCCTGGAGGACTTCCTGTAAGGACTGCTCTGGGGCAGCTTCCCTGGCCTCCCGAATTCTCTGGATCTGGGCTGTGATATCCTGGGCCTCCGGGGTAGACCTCCAGGCTGCTCTTTGGGTGTCAGTAGGAGATGCGAAGAAGTTCGAGAGTGGACCAACGATCCCTGCCGCCCAAGAACTTCCCGGTAGGGTCCACCGTCCTCCCGTCAACGGATTGACCCGAGATCTCTGATCCATTGTTGCCTGAAGCTCTTCTGGAGTAAACCCCCCGGTAAATAGCCTGGAGGCCATCCCTACCCCGGTGATCTCGGGTTGAGCCATGCCGCCCAACATGCTCATGGCTGTCATACCAACGGGAGCTGCTATTGCGCCTGCGGCACCCAGGGCAACGGCAGCACCTGGAATGGGGATCATACCTCCCATCCATAAACCAGCGCCTCCACCAGCCAGGGCAGCCTGGAGTAGATTGACGCCCCCTTGAAGCCCTGGCCTTTGGGCAATCTGCGCCTGTGCTGCTCTAAAACCGGCAAATCCAGCCCCGCCATACATGGTCTGTGCTTGCTGGAGCTGCTGTTCAGGTCCCCAATAAGGCATCCCGCCGCCCATGGCCTGGCCTACTGTCTGGGAGATCATGGCCTGTTGCTCCTGGAAGGGAGCATAGCCCATCTGAGCGCCACCAGTGGTGATATCCCAGATGCTCCGTAGATACATTAGGCCAAAGCCACCCATGGTCGCCCGAGCCAGCCTGCCGTAACCCCGCAGCTCGTCTCCACCGCCTCCCCAACCAGCCGGAGTCGGTCTACCCATCCCAGTCGCCATGGCTCCAACCCTGGCTCTGGCGTAAGCCTGCTGTGATGTCTCGTATCTCTCGAGCGCCGTGGCCTGTTCTTCCTTTCCAATACCCATGCCACGGATAGACTCGAATTCTCCTGGAGTAATCAGCCCTGCGGCACCCTCGGTGGGTAGGCCAAACATCTTGCGCACACCGATAGCCCGGCCCATAAGCTGGGCCTCTGTCTTACCCAACGTTTCCAGCTTTGCCAGCATCCTGTTCGGGTCTAGTTCCAGGCCACGCTCAATAGCTTCGTTGAACTCGGTATGCCTGCCCTTGAGGTCTCCCAGGGACTTGACCTGCATGTCCATGGCCTTGGTGGTTTGTTCCATAAGGCCCAACCAGCGATTAGCCAGGTCTACACCCTGAGTGGTGAGAGGTTGCTCGCCTGCCCTGCCAGCCTTGGTTGCAGAGACGATCTGCTGTAGAGACTGGAAGCCGGTGAACGTCTCACCGAGGCGAGTGCCTAGTTGAGCACCTCCTGGAATGTTCAACTCTTCCTGGTAACGGGCGGCCTCGGAGCCTCCTGCGGCCATGGCCTGAACTGCCATTCCCGGAAGACCGGTATCGCCAAGGTCTCTCATTTGAGGAGTGATTGCCTGAGCAAACTTCTGGAACCACCCAAACTGCTGTAGGGCTCCCTGTAATCTTGGGATGCTCTGTACGCCTCTCCTGAAGTTGATCCCTAGCTGCTGTGCTCTCATGGGGGCTTGGGCAATAGCCTCCTGTGGAGCCATCCCTGCAATCGCTTCTCGCTGCTCTCCGGTAAACATCTGGGAGAGCATTTGAGGCAACTCCTGGAAGGTCTCCCTGAGTGTACCGCCCTGAAGTTCACCACCTTCTGTGAACTCCCCAAAATACTTGCCGAACATGGCCTCGGTTGTCTGCCATACAGCCTGCGCCTGTACGGGACTGTACTTCGTCCTGCGCCCAAAGATCGTGCCCCGACCTCCCCCCGACCCCACCTGTTTTAGAAATGTGTTAGCGAAGTATTGGGCGATCTCGGCCATGTCTGCCTGGCCTGCCATCTGCCGCCCAACCTGGGAAAATGTCTGTCTCTGTGGCTCCTCTTCCGGCTCTTGCATAGCCTCTGCAACCGGTGTTCCTCCAGTCGGTCCTCCTGGCCCTCCGGGTGCTCCGGGTTGCGGAACAGGCTGTCCCTGCCTGGGTGCGCCACCTGCCATTCCTGGAATGGGAATGCCCTGTGCCTTCATGTAGCGGCTCATAAACTGCTCGACTACTTGGGGACTAGTCTGCTCTGGCCCAAGGGTGACCAGGTTACCCATACCCTGCTGGAAGATCTTCTCGCCTACGTTGAATAGGGCCTTCCTGCGCTCTGCCCCACCGAACTTAGTTGGATCTGCCCGGATAGCTCCAAACTCTTCTGAGAAGAACCTCTCGGTCACATCTCTATGGACGGGTAGGATCTTGGCTCCCTGTGCCTTGTGAGTAAGGCGGTAGATACCCATCTGACCGGCATACTCCTCCGGCCTGGTCGTTCCGGTCTTCAAGTCCATGATCGAGCGTTCGCCGGTCTCGGGGTCTGTGTAAATAAAGTCGGTCTGCCCGGTAACCAGCCCTTCCTTGGTGACTCGCCGCTCGACATCCGAGACGCCTTGCGGTTGGGCCTGCTGTAAGTAATAAGCCAATGCCTGGTGTGCTCTGGTGCCCTCGATCCTGGGCTCCTGTGCTCCTGTACCAGTGTACCCTTCCGGATAGGACAGTTCCGAGGCAGTCAAGATACCGATATCCCTGGGATCAAGCTTCTGCCCGGCTGCCTGTTTACGGGCAATCTCTCCGGTCTTGAACTGGCGAATGGGATCCATCATTTCTAAGACCCGAGCGTAGGGCGTCTCGAACTGTTCCTGAACCTGCTGTGAAGCTCCTACGAGAGCTGTTAGATCTTCTCTCGTCTGGATGGGCATGGGCTCGCCTGTGACCGGATGGGCTACTCTTAGAGGGCCTTCTTCTGAAAACCCGGCCAGTCCACCCCAGGTCTTGCGGTAATCACGGACCATTGGTAGATTGCCAATACCTCTCTGTTCGGCAGAGAGCAGAACTTCCCCAACTCCTTCGACAGTCTTATAGCGTTGCTCTCCCTTGAGGTGTCTGGAGAAATCGAACAAGGTAGAGAGCGGCCTGAGCTCCTGCTCCAGTTGCTCGTAAGGAACACGCTCGCCGCCCATCAGAATGCCACCTCTACGAGCGAAACCGGCCATGACACCTGCTCGTTTGGTAGGATCTTTGGCTGTGCGTTCAAAGCCTGCGGCCAAAGCCGACATTCCTGCGACTGATCTTGTCCCGATCAGTCCTTGCTCCTCGAGCCCGGTCATTGCTCGAGCCATAGCCGTGGACCTGGCAGCCGGTGTTCCTTGTACCGCCCTGGCCCCTGTAATAGCCTCAGAGATTTGCGTCCGTCTCTCCCGGAGCACATCTTCCCCCGCACCTTCCGGGACCTGCATGAGCATACTGGAAACCCAATCGGCAGGCATTTCAGACGTACCAATACCAGCACCGATCCGGCGCACCAGGGCGCTTACGTCCTCCTCCATTGGGTTCCACATCTGGGTCGAGTAGGAGAACTGGCTCCCTCCAGCCATATTGACACCCCACCGAGCTTCATAAGCCCCTGTGTCCTGGAGCTCGGCCTGGAAGCCAGATGTACCCATGATGTTTTCGAAGAAGTTCTGGAATTTATTCTCGAAGTCTAGCCTGGATTGGTAGCGAGCTTGGCCTATATCCACCATCTCGGTTGCCAATCTCTCGGGTACACCCAGGAAGGAAGCCGCCACAGCCGGACGCCTTCGGAATATGTTATAGGCCGATCCCATCCCTTTGGTTTTTGTTTCATTCCAGAGCATCCCCTCTGCCTGAAACTCCTGTGTTCCTAGCTGCGCCCGTTTCGCAAATAGACCTTCCCGAATATCCTCTATCTCCCCACCGATCTGTTGTTGCAGCAGACGCTCTCCAGATGGCCCCATCATCCGGGCAATGGACGCTTGCATGTTCTGGCCCCAGGGGTTCATCGAGGCTGCTTGCGCCCCAAAGAGAGCATTGAAGGTCTTTTGCTGTTGGGCCGGCCTCAGGTTCTCCGTTATCTGCCGAAGCCACCCGCTATATTCTTCGTTGTCTCCTGTCTCTCCGTAGAACCTCTTCCATCCTCCAGATACTCCCTTTCCTGTCCTGATGGCGAGCGGAAGAAGGGTATATGGGTCAAGGTCGATATCACCCAGGTTGGCACCATATATCGAGGACGTGATCAAATCCGGCAGCATCAGCCCGGATCTCTTCATGGCATCTATAATTCTCGGGCCGGTGCGCTTCATCCTTTCCTTTGGATCTGTAACCCAGGGCTGCTCCGTTGTGATGGATACAGGGTGTATCGAGCCTGGCATTCCTTCAGTACCAATGTTGGGAGCCGGGTACCTGGTCATGATCCCGGTCGCTCCCTCCATGATCCTTTGATACCTTCTCCACTCGAGGGGGTTTCGTGTCCCGCCCTGCAATAGATAATTACGTCTAAGTCCTTCAGGCGTCATCACCACCTGGCCCGGAGGTACGGTGGATGTGCCTGCCGCCCGGCTGAAGATGCCGCCCCTTTGCTTGCGAAGCTGGTCTGTGTCTGTATACTCTCCCTGGAATGACTGAATATTTCTACGCAGGAGCTCATCTGGAATTTCCAGCTCTGCGCTTTCCAATAAGCCTCCCATGAACCTGTTGAACTTAGTAGCCACCTGCGCCTGTGTCTGAAACTCCATCCCCCCCTCTTCTGTAATCTCAGAGAGCAAGCTCTCGAGCTCTCTATATTGTCCTCCACCAGCCATAGCAACTTTGTTCAGCGGGTCCCAATAGATCGGCTCCGGGCCCTCTTGCCTCCCTGTAGCCTCTCTCATGACATTCTCGTAGATGCTCATGAGCTGAGTTTGACCATAAGGTTCCCCCGCAGTCTCGAGCCTCTGAACCTCTCCCAGTACACCCTCTCGAATTGTCCTTGCTATATCCTTATCTATCGTGGCAAACCGGCGTAATTCCTGTGGATGGCCCCACTGAGTGGCTTGCCACGCTCGAGTCACGTCTTGAAGGGCAACTCTGGCAGGATTATCGGGAAATAGATTGGCCTCACGCTCCTGCATCCATCTGGCTACACCTCCTTGGCCTTGTGCGAGCATCGCCTGAAGGTGCTCGCCCTGAGTGGATCCGACGCCTGCGGCCTCCTGCACTATAGTCTTCAGTTGCGTGGAGTACAGAGATTGGGTCGTCATCCAGGACGTATAGAGATTAGTGTCCCTATCGAAGGTGACATTCTTATTGAAGGTCCTCAAATACTGTTTGATGTTACTCTGGCCCATCCCCTGTGATTTCAAGTGTTCGACAAGCCCTTCTTTGGCAAGCCGGTAAGTCTCGGGATCATACTGCTCGATAGGCTGGCGGCCCTTCTCGATAATGCCTGCGCCAAATTTCTGGATCAGCTCCTCCTGGTTCGGGTAGGCTCTCAGGGCATTCGTGACCTGCATGAGCATCTCGGTACCAGTCTGCGCTCTACCGGATAACTTTCCAACATCCTCCAGGCTGAGAGGAATATTCCCCCTTCGCATTGTGGTCAATGCCTGGAGGACATCTTTATCTCCTCGAAAGAGTGTTCCTAGAAACTCATGAGGTCGCTCCATACCCTGAAGGGCAGGTAGCATAAGGGCCTCGATATTCCTGGCGTTTTGCAGGATATCGTACTCTCGCATTCCTGTAGCTGTCTGGACAGCCTGCTCGACGCCAACGAGCGATGGGTTCATCTGCCCTTTTGCACTTTGCCCCTTGAATGCCCCCGTGGTGGCAACCACCTTCATGAGCTCCACGATTGGGTCTTCCCCTGCGCCAAAACTGATCTGCTGGAAGCCTTTCTGGGTCAGGCGTTTCAGCCAGGGCTCGAGCTGCTCCTGGGTCAAGCCTTCCCGCCATGCCTCGGGCAAGACTGCCTGATAGCCATATATCTGCTCGTACTGGTTTCCAGCCGTATAGGAAAGCCTCTGGCCTTCAGGGACACCTGTTGTGTAGACCACTCGCTTGCCAGGATCGAGCCTCTTTCCCAACACGCTTGGATCCATCTGGAACTTGGACTCGGCAAAAGTCTGAAGGTTCTTGGCCTTCACTTCCTGCTGCTCTCTGGCAAACCGGCCTGCCATAAGCATTCCCCCTTGCTCGGTTATATACTCCCTGAGGCCCGGTGGAAGCTGGGCCTGCATAGCTCCAGATCCCCACGGCAGCTCGCCAATGGAAGTAACCGTTCTCATAGGAATGCCCTGGTAGGGTTGTTCTCCCGACCTTAGAGTGATAGACGCCTGCCTGAGAAACTCTTGCGGGATCATCGAGAGACGTTGCTGGCCCTCCTGTTCATAGAGCATCATGGGAGTAGCCATTTCCCTGCGCCCGGCTATGTAGGTTTGCTTATAGGGTTTAGGGGTGAAGACATCTACAGCCGTCTCCCCGCCCCTCTGTGTCAATTCCCCGGAAGCCCAAGGGGTAACGTACACCGCTCCGGTTGTTGTGGAAGGCTCGTGGACGTAACCACCAAACAGCCTAGACCAGATGGAGGAGGGCGAGAGACCCCTAAGGTTGGCCTGCTCTTGTAGAGCTCCTACTGACTGTTCGAGTGTCCTCGAATAGCGAGCTCGCTGTTGCTCGGGTGTCTCCCCGGCCACTAAGCCAGGCTCCACAATAGGCACGTTGTAGGTGCCTGCCTGGTGGCGAATGGCCTGCGGGTTGGCAACTTCCGTTGGAGAGACATACAGGTTCGAGGCTGGAATGCGCCCTGGAATGTTCTGGCCCTCGGGTGTCTGGAACGACCCACCCCACGGATGGGCCTGCGTATTGATCCTCCTAAAGAAGTCCATAACGGTATCACGCATGGTGAACCGTTCTGGCGTCTGTCCTTTTTGCTCTACCCACGAGCCAAAAGCCCCTGAAACCCTCCTGGCAAAGGATTGGATACCGGTGTAGAAAGGTGTCTCTGAGACCCCTTCTCCGATCCCTGCCACACCAGCCGACCTGAGATCCCCACGCATGAAGTTGTAGCCCTCACCCGTCCGGATCATCAAGGTCTCGTTGGGAGCACCTCTAACTCTCCCGAACCAGGCTTGCCCCTCGGCCTGTGGATGAGCGATCTTCACCTCGAACTCATTAGGGACGCTCTCCCAACCGGATTGCTTGTATATTTGAGCCGGGTTGACCTGAACGTTCTGCTCGTAACCCTGCCAGCCCAAAGTGCGAAGCTCCCGCAGGAGCAAGTCCCTCAATTCCTGGGGGGACTGGAAGGCGGCGGTCTCTTGTGGTCTGGAGATGTCGAAGTTCTGGAAGGGCATGTCAGACTCTTTTGTCTTGCTGTTTCTGGATGGCGGTAAAGATGTTGCGGATATCGGCGCACCGCTTCATTTCCATCATCAGGATATAGGGCTGGTCCAGAAAACCTCCTCCAAAGGGTAGCGCCCTAAACTCCTCCCTTTGCTCCAGGTAGATAAGCGCCTGGGGCTTCTCCGGGATAATGGCACTTAGCCCTAGCCTGATCTCATTCTGTGCACCGAAGTAATTCATCAGGGTCTCTTCCAGCTCATGCAGGAGCTTCTCTAATTCATACTCCCCAAAGGGCCTGCCCAACTCAGGTTCACCTCCAGGACTTTCTCGTGAATCTCGTCGGCCACGTCATCCGGAAGCGATCCCCAGGCTATCTTGAACTGGTTATCGGTCATATCCAGTTCGACATGCCCATTAGTGGACTTGAACCTGAAAAGCTGGTTTCCGTCTATGTCCAGGATATTGGACCCGATCAGGGAGAGCTGCACTTCGATACGCTTGAGTTCCTCGATCGACCAACTTTGCTGAAGACGGAGCTCTTGCGAGAGAGCTGAACGCTGGTTGACGATCTGGGTGACCTCCGAATGAATGAGCGACCGGCGCTCCTTCTGAGCCTGAGTAGCCTGCCGAATGGTGATCTTGGTAGGTCCACCCTCGTTGTCGTAGGCTAAGTCTGTACGTTCCAGGACAAAATCTTTCTCAATGGGTGCGATTAGTTTTAGCGGCATTTCATACTCCTTACGCCTTCTCGATCCAATGCCATGTTCCGGGTTCCTTCTTCTCGGAATAAAGGATACTGGTACACCAGGCAATCCCTTTCTCAAAGCCAAACGGGAGGTGTTCATTGTGATAATGGTCGTTCTGCCCGTCTGTGAAGACTTGCAGATTACACATTCCATTCTCCGGCGGTTGCCCATCGGCAGTCCTCCAAACCTTTACAACGATAGCCGGACGGTGTTCTGTTTCGTCCAGCGCATAGTGAACAATACGGCCTTCGGTCAATCCTTCCATTTCAGCATCCTCCAAGAAAGAAGCACCAGATCTTATAGGTCAGATACGGAACCAAGAGCGACTCCGCTACGACGAACATCAGGATCAGGATCACCAGGATAACCTGCTCCTGGTTGAGTTTTTGGGTCAAATCAATTCTCCGATAAATTTCCCAATTTTTCATGATGATGGCAAAGGGGGAGGTCTCTCTGAGAGACCTCCCGTTAGACTATGGGATTATGGGCTGGGCCAGTTGTAGTCGGGCCACTGGTTGCGGAGCTCTACCGTACAGTATTCTCCAGCAACGTCCAGGGCCTGCCCGGTGAAGTTCATCAGAACGGCGTCATTCCCGGCCAGGGTGATCCCACCCTGGAGGGCGAGCATAACTTCTGTCCCCGTAAAGATAATCTCGTAAGGCTGAGACTCACCCGGCATGTTGGCCGGGGAGAGCGTCCGGAAGGTGATTGGAGTGGTAAAAGGCACCGAGCTCCATTCCGTTCCAGACAGGCTCCCGGTCAAGATCTGCCGGTAGAGGCCGGGGTTCTTCCACTTTACGGTCAAGGCCACCTGAAGACCTCGGGTGATGATGGTCACGTCCTCCAGGAATGGAGAGCCGTAGACCTTCTCCTGCCGGATGTCCAGGTTCTGGTTGTTCATAGTGAACTGAGCCTGAACGACCGGTAGTGTACCGAAGCTTGGGGTGTTGATATACCCACCCGGCGTGGAGCCGATTGGGATCGAAGGGAAGTCCTCGAAGTCGCCGCCAGCTGCGTTCCAGCCGCCCGTCGAGCCGGAGGTCGAATACCAGTCAGGATCCTCCTCCAGTTCGAACAGCCGACCGATCGCATCTACTCGAGCGGCCACGAGGCCCATGTTCGGTAAAGTCAGGCCAAAATTGATGAGCTTGCAGTCCTTGTAGATCTCACCTAAGACGTAATCGCCAACATCACCACTGGTCGGGATTGCTTTCCTGAAGCCCATCCAGGGCACGAGGCCCGGATTAGAGGGATCCAGTTTGAAAACGTGGTTGTACACGCCTCCCGATCCGGAAGTGGTGTCGCAGAAGCCGAAAGCGCCTTTCAGCAAGTAGCCGATCGAGGCCTCCAACCGGGGATGGATGGTCAGGCCACCGCCCACCATGACCCCTGCTTTATAGGGGATGGTGGGAAGCGGACGGCCACCCACTTCCGGTGGGCCGAGCCTCTGGTCGTCAAGGATAGCCAGGTCACCAAGCGTTGCCTTATGCCTGAACCACGAGCCAGCAGGAACGTCGATCTCTTTACCGGCCTGCGGTCCAAAGCCCAAAATACCTGCTTGGGCAACAATCGCCATGGTGTTTCTCCTATGTCACGGTCGATGAGTGAGGGCTTGCCAGGCCACCTCACCTCTCCAGATGTACTGCGCTGGAGGGCCTCCACCTTCGAAGAAGGTAGAGTGGGGAACCCAGAGGTAGTAGGCTCGTTCGCCCCATTCATCCACTAAATCAGCAACATTCGTTTGTTCGATGTGATAAGTCGCTCTCCCCAGGAAGTTATGAGCGTGCCTGGCCGCTACGTCCTGCTTGAAACTCTTCAGGATGTAGTAGCAACCAAGGCTTACCCTACCACGACGCCACCAGTAGTGGCCGCCGCCGATCTCGCCAGCAGGAAGGTTTAGCCCTAGATCCTCCATTTGGGCGGCAGTCACCCTGCCGTCCCGATAGTCAGGATCGTTGGGATTGCCTGCGCTCACCCATGCGAAGTTGACCGGGTTGAGCGGGTTATCCTGAAAGCGGTATGCCTGAACTTCCCCGGCCCTGGAAGGGTCGCTCGAGGAGACCTTACTGATCAGCTCCTGCGAGAGCTTCTCGACCAGGCGGGTAACGATCAGGTCTGAGATCTGGCTCACTGGCCCACCTTTACGTAAGGCGGCATCATCTTCATCTCCTGGTAAAACAGGTGCCGGTAGACCTCTGCCTGCACTTTCAAGGGATTGTGCTCCGGTGTGCCACTATCGACCCGAATGTTGAACTGCCGGATGTTAGCCGAGTTCGAGCTCTTGGCGAGCAGACATTGGGAGGCAGCGTACAGCTGCATACCGATAGAAGCAGCCAGGGGCACCTCGATCACGAAGGTGAGGTCCGTTTCCGAGGCCGGTTTGTTCCAGTAGGCGAAGTAGTAGATCTTCAGTTCATCTCCCTCATCGAGAGGGGCAGACAGGCTCAAGTATCCCTGTGGATACTCGCTCCAATCATTGTCGTCCTGCGCTATAGAACGCACAGTTAGAGGGGCCAAGGTCGCCTTGGGGATGAACCTCCCCGTCTCTACTACCTGGATGGACTGGACGGAGTACAGGTTGCTCGGGAGAGCGAACGAGTCCCCGTCCGATCCGGAGGTGAGTGTCACCATGGAGAACTTGGGGATATACGGCATCACGGCCTCGTGAGCTCCGCAGACACCATCCCAGACCAGTTCCTCGCCATAGATCGCCCCATCCGGATCGTCCAGCAGGCGTAGCACTTTCAGGGAGAATTCACTGTAGTTCATTACTGTACGACCGTTGGGCCCTTTACCCGAGTGGAGCCAGCAGAGAACACGACCTCGAAGATCTCAGGCCGGTAAGGTTGATAGCCCATGTACTGGTCGAACGAGAACCGGAAGATGGCCTTGAAGTCATCGATCGGGTCCAGTTCGTAGAACTGAGGCTGCTGAGCCACGCCAGCCACGATTGCCTGAGGCCCACCCACAAAGATCGTGGCGTGGATATTTCGGGCTTTCGTAACATAGGCGTAGACACCGCCGCCCAGGTCTGTTGCAAAGTCAACCAGGACAGGCTGGTCCAGAACCAGGCGAGAGTTGATAGCATCGACCGCAACGATCCGGCGATTGGTCAGCTTGCCTTCGTTGAAGTTCACCCCATTCGTCACGCCATAGGCGTTGGTCACAGTGGCGTGGAGGGTGATGACATCGTTCACCTCAAAGTCACCGATTGAGCCCGAGGTGACGCTGCCGAGCTGGAGGTAGTGGGTGATCCCAGACGAGTCCTGGCCGGTCAGGTATGTGCCATCAACCTTCACGCCAGTAGCCGGAGCCGGGGAGCCATCGCCAGCCGTGACAGCCGCCGAGACGGTTGCCCGAGCGATGACCGCACCACAGTTCCACAGGTTGCACTTGGGGGTCTGGACGTAGCGAACGTTCTTGTACGCACCGACCTCGTAGCGCATCCGGGCCCGGTCTTGCATGTATTCCTGCATGGTGATCCAGTCATCCGCACCCTGGATGTCATAAATGACGCCGGGGGAGGTGTAGGCCACGATGGAGCCTTCGGCACCCGTAGGACCAAGAGCTTCAGCGATGCCACGGTTCGCCATGCCGAGCCAGATATCTGCGCCCACGTCGGGATCGTACTTATCCCCGGTGGTCAAGGTGTTGAAGTTGGTTGCACTCCCCATATAGAGGGAGTAGCCCGTATTCTGAGCGCCCTGGATAAGGGCGTTACGGGCCAGGAGGTCATTCATATCGACTTCGGCTTGCCCTAAGGCTCCCCGAGCGATCCTCCGCAAGCCTGCCTGACGGTTCTTCTTCCAGTAGGTAATGTACTCGTCATACTTATGGAAGGCAATCTTGCCGCCGTTGTGCTGGAACTCGATCTCGATGTTCCGAGAGTCGATGTGCATACTTGGCATCCAAATCTGCCGGGCCGCCAGCGGGGTTGTATCCGCATGGGGGTCCAAAAGTTGCGAGACTACCATCTTGGCAGCCCGAACGTCGAGCAGGGAGCGGGTGAAGGTCAATACCGGACGAAAGACCGATCGCAGCCTCCACATATCGATGAGGTCTGGATCGAGCCACGTTCTTTGGTTCTTATCCATAACCGAGAACGGCTCGTCGCTATAATAGGTATCGAAATCACCTACGGCCATATCAAATTCTCCTAAAGGTCAATTGAGGGCAATCCACTCTTCCATAACCTTGTCGTACTTTGCCCTGCCTTCTGGAGTTTGGGTCCCTCCCAGGGCAACCAGTTCGTTATAGACCTCATCTATGGAGCGTTTCTTGCCTGGGTCACGGCTGTTATCGTCACCCACCGGGCCTGGCCCTTCACCCTCAAGGGCGTCCTTGACTCGCTGCTTACCGCTTTTCTCCAACGACTTGCGGAACTTCTCGAATTTCTCTCGAAGCTCATCCACGTTGGTTCCGGTAGGCAGGAGACTATCAGCCTCGAAGGAGGCCAAGTCCGAGAACTCGCTCAGGATCAGGTTGTAACGATCACGCTCGAGAGTGCGGCTTGCCTCTTGTTCCTGAACAGACTTCACTTGTGAAGTCAAATCTACGTTCTGTCTCTGGAGCTCGGAATACTTTCCTGTTATTTCCTTGTGGGTCTGCTTCTCGGTCTCGTGATCATCGACTAGGGCATCGAACTTGACCTGGAGCTCATCGAGCTCCTTCTTGGTCCTTTGCTGAAGTCTTTGGAGACCCTTATAAGCAGCTTCCCAATCCGTCCCCGGTTTCTTGACGGGATCGGCGTTTTGATCGCCGTTGCCGGGGGCGTCTCCGGGTGTACCTGTTCCACCCGTACCGCTATCCGGGTCCGTATCGAACAAAAACATTGGCCTAAACATGATTACTCCTGATTTGCTTCTCTAGCCGGGGTGCCCTTTTGGGCCTCCTGGCTCGATCCTGGAATACCTCGCTCTTTGGCCTGACCCTCCGGCTGCGGAGGCGTCAGTAGTTTCTGGAGCTCTTTCAGATCCTTGAGGATCTTGTCCCTTTCCTCCGAGGGGTTATCCACGCCCAGGGTGTCCAGCAACCTTTCGATGGAGCCTAACTTACCGGCCATGAGGGTTGCGGCTTCCTGGACCAGGAGTTCCCGGTCTCTCGGTAGGACAGGTGCCCATTCGTGCCTGATGGGGTAGAGCAGGTGTTCAGGTTTTACGGCTACATTCTTGATATCCAGTACGTCTGGCGGGGTCATGAGCAGCATCTTGACTGCCATGCGGGTGAGCAGGTTCAGGCCGGTAGACCAGAAGATCCGCTCGCTGTCGGTGTGTGAAACCAAAGAGATCATGCGAGTCACCAGAGTGGCCGCCGACCTCTGAGATCCTTCGTCTTCCCCATCGGCAATCCCCGGAACGGAAACCAGGCGTCTATAGATTGACAGGAGCGCCTCCCCAAGCTTCTGCATGGGGTCGGAGGCCCGGTTGGTGCCGACCTCTTCCAGGTCAGGCTCTTTCTCGTTGCCGGTGATGTAGGGGTTGGAGTGCAGGTTGATAGCATAAAGACCAGGGGCAATCTGCTGGACTGTGGGCGTACCGGAGACGTTCTTCATCTTCATGTAGCGGTGAGCGTCCGTGGTAACTGCATCGCCGTAGTCTGCCAGGCGCAAGTTCATTTCTCGGATGACCCCCTGGACGTTCTCTATAAAGGTCTCTCCATAAAAGCCGTAAACCCGGATGTGGGGAATGTAGACTTGTGGAACGAAGCCGTAACGGTTCTCTCGGGTCAACCACTGCTCATTGCGGCGAGCCGGTTCCCCATTGATGGTTACTTCGATCCCGTCATCCGTGGTGTGCTCGATCATCCAGGGCTGGATATTCTCATCCAGGAGTACACCATGTTCGGCTGCCTCCCGGTGGTTGATTGCCCGAATGATCCAGGTTTCTCGCATACGCCAGAAATCGGCTCCGTCCGGAATACCGATAAAGGATTTAGGATGAATGCTCTCGATCCGTAAGGGGATCGTTCTCAGAGGGTCCTTGGGGGTGTAGACTAACCGGAAGATATTGCCGCCGTAGAGTTGGCTTTGGGCTCCATTTTGCCACTGGATAGCTCTACCGTTAGACTCTGACCACAAGCGGTAGAGAATATCCTCTAAATCCTTGGCCGATTTGATCTGTCCTTCGTTGGTAGTATCGGGGGGATTGACCTTTGGGTAGACCAGGGGGCGTTCATCATGGCGTACCTGCCCAAAAAGGTAATAGGTGTGTTGCTCCACTGTCCTGGGGAGCGGGTTGTACTTGACCGGATAGAGCTCGATCTCTTTCCCTTGTCGCTCGACCGTCTCGTCTAGGGCCTCACCTGAATACCAGCTC
>Ga0209321_10000336_pt1 | contig 30079 bp, 29 predicted proteins | sample Rifsed16ft4_FD_184012 | JGI IMG/M metagenome (GOLD analysis project Ga0209321, IMG submission 184012) | Soil microbial communities from Rifle, Colorado, USA - sediment 16ft 4 - CSP-I_5_4 (version 2) | ecosystem: Environmental > Terrestrial > Deep subsurface > Rock core/Sediment | place: Rifle...
GTACCAGCTCTCGACCTACGACGCCGGCGTCCTGACCGCAACGCGCCCCCTGGCGGACTACTACGAGGCCGTGGTGGCCGCTGGCACGCCGCCGAAGGAGGCTGCCAACTGGGTGATGGGCCCGGTGCTGGCCGACTCGAACGAACACAACGGACTGTTCCGAGTGGCTGCCGGACGGGTTGCTGAGCTTGGCAAGCTTGTGGCCTCGGCAACCGTCAGCATGCAGGCAGCGAAGCGAGTGTTCGTCGAGATCGCAGGGCGGGACGACTCTCCAGCGGTCGTCGCGGAACGCCTGGGCTTAGTGCAGGTTGGCGACGCCGATCAGCTGGGGACATGGGTGAGCGACGTGTTGGAAGCCAACCCCGCCGAAGTGCAACGCTACAAGGGGGGCGAGGAGAAGCTGCTGGCGTTCTTTACGGGCCAGGTCATGAAAGCCTCCCGCGGCCAGGCGGATCCCAAACGCGTGCAGGAGATCCTGAGGGACCGCTTGGGCCCCTAGGTCGCCCCGTCGCCCCCGTTCCGCCCCCGCCAGGGTCGCTGTGCCGACGAGGTGTCCCAGAAGGGCAGGGGATGGCCCGGCAGCTGGAAGTGATCGTCCGCCACGCTGGTGAGACTTTGCAGGTCGGGCGCGATCCGGGCGCGCAGCACGTCAATCCGCATCCGCTTCGCCAGGCGCAACGATGAGTCGCCCGACGGGTCCAGCCGCCGCGCCGCGGCGCCTTCCCCGCTCAAGAGCTCCATGATCATCTGGAACGCCACCGCCATGTGGCGCTCCACCTGCTCGTCCGGCAGGTCCCACCGACTGGTCTGCGCCAGGGCCCGGAAGGTCCTTTGCCAGCTCTGGGTCTCGGTGAGGCCCACCATCCCGCGAAACAGGCGGCGATTGGTCCGCACCGAGAAAATCGTGGGGGAGAGGATCCGGTCCAGATGCGCGTCCGCCGGGCGATGATCCAGCCGGACCACCTCCATGGCTCCCCGCGCGTAGTGCTCGCCCAGGTGGGTCTCGAACCGGCTCTCCCAGTACGAATGGCCCAGGGCGATAGTGCGGGACGTGATCACCAGCTGGCGCGGGACGAAGAAGTTGTGGGCCACCGCGTCGGCCGCGAGGTGGGATAGATACCCCAGCCCGAACGCGCGGAGCGGTTCGGAGTCCGCCAGGTCGTAAATCTCCTGGCCTACGTGCCATGCGTGGCAGTGGCGGCCCACCGGCGCGTACTTCTTGGCGATGGAGGTATCCGCCGCGATGTTGCCATAGAGAAAGTCGTACGGGAAGGCCCGCAACAGGTCCGCCGCGGCCGCGGGGAGCTGGGTCAAGTTGGCCAGCACCGATTCTCCCAAGAAGATGTGCGTGCCCGGCGTCCACGCGTGGGCGATGGCGGGCCAGCAGGCGACGCCCACCAGGGCGAGCGCCAGCGCCGCGAGCGCTCTCCCCATGCCGCTCAGCGCCGCCCTCGGAGAAACACCCGCTTGAGCCCCCGCAGCAGCGATGCGCCGCGACGCGTGGCCCGCAGCGCGGCCGCCACATCCAGCGCCGTCTCCTCCACTTCCTCCTGGAGCACGTCCAGCACCGCCTCGAGATCGCGCACCCGCTCCTCCAGCGCGCCCGCCGCGCCGCTCACCCGCTGGCGCAGGTCGCGCGAGGTCGCCACGATCTGATCCACTTCGTCTCGTACGCTACCCACCACCCGGGTCGCGTCGCTGGCCACCGACCGCGCCGCGCTCAGGAGCGGGGGTCCGTCGCGTTCCAGCACCTGCATGAACGCGTCCAGCCGGTCCCGGAGCCGCCCCAGGTCCCGCAGCCAGAGCAACAGCGCGATCGTCAGCAGCAGGGACATCAGCGCCAGCACGGCCACGGACACTGCAGTCAGCGCTTCCCAACCCATCGGGCCCACCACTCCACCAAGGGGTCCCGGAACATAACCGTGCCGCTTGACGCCCGGAACACGGCACCCGTATGGTTCGCCCACGATGTCGGCCCGCTTCCGCGTGATCGGCGGCGTCCCGCTCAACGGCACGGTGCGCCCTGCCGGCAACAAGAACGCCGCTTTGCCCATCATCGCCGCGTCGCTCATGGGCGACGGCCCGAGCGAGATCCACAACGTCCCCCGCATCCGGGACGTCGAGGTCCTCCTGGATCTCGCCCGTGGGCTGGGCGCTCAGGCCTCCTGGAGCGCCGCACATACGGTGACGCTGGACCCTGCTTCCCTGGCCCCAGGGCGGCCCGACCCCGACCTGTGCACCATGCTCCGCGCTTCGATCCTGCTCGCGGGGCCCCTGCTGGCGCGCTTCGGGCGGGTGACCTTGCCGCCCCCAGGCGGGGACGTGATCGGCCGGCGCCGCGTGGACACCCATTTCCTGGCTCTCGAGCGCCTCGGCGCCCAGGTGACCATCGGCGCCGATTACCAGCTGGAGGCAGCCCATTTGCACGGGGCCGACATTTTCCTCGATGAGCCGAGTGTCACGGCCACCGAGAACGCCCTGATGGCCGCGGCCCTGGCCCGAGGCACCACCGTCCTGCGGAACGCGGCATCCGAGCCCCACGTCCAGGACCTGGCACGGGCCCTCACCGCCATGGGGGCGGGGATCGAAGGCATCGGCACCAACCTGCTGACCGTGCACGGCGCCGAGCGTCTGCGGGGCGCCCGCCTCGAGGTCGGGCCGGATCATATCGAGGTGGGGAGCTTCATTGGCCTGGCGGCGGTCACCCAGGGACACGTCGAAGTCGAGGGCATTCGGGCGGAGGACCTGCGCAGCATTCTCCTGCAGTTCGCTCGCCTGGGCGTGCGCCCTCGCATCAACGCGACGCGGCTGGTGGTGGATCCCGCCCAGGAGCGCCGCATCACGCCGGACATGGGCGGCCACATTCCCAAGATCGAAGACGGCCCCTGGCCGGCGTTCCCCGCCGACCTCATGTCGATCGCCACGGTGGTCGCCACCCAGTGCGACGGCCTGGTGCTGATCTTCGAGAAGATGTTCGAGTCTCGGCTCTTCTTCGTGGACCGCCTGATCAGCATGGGGGCGCGCATCGTCCTGTGCGACCCGCACCGGGCTGTGATCTCGGGTCCGGCCCCGCTCAAGGGCGGCCCAGTCGTGAGCCCGGACATCCGGGCCGGCATGGGGATGCTCCTCGCCGCCCTGGCAGCCGAGGGCGAGAGCACCATTCACAACATCGAACAGATCGACCGGGGCTACGAGCGGATCGACGAGCGCCTTCGCGCCCTGGGCGCGCGGATCGAGCGTCTCGACGGGTGACCCCGCCGCGGGAGCTCCGGGAGGTCCCTGCCGTCCACGGGGACTTCCCCTGTCACGAGCTGGCGGCATGGGCGGCCAACTTCGGAGTGGTCGCTGGCATCACCAACCGCGGCGCCGATTTCGGCCTCTCCAGCACCGAGCCCACCAACGCAGTCTTGGACCGCTGGCGACGTCTCCGGATGGCCATGCGGCCGGGATTCGGAAGCGTCGCCGTGGCACACCAATGCCACGGAACCGCCCTCAAGACGCACCAGGCCTCCGGGTCTGAGTGGCGGGTCGACGTCGACATCGACGGCCACCTGACCAACGAGCCGGGGCTCTTGCTCGGGGTGACGGTGGCGGACTGCGTTCCGGTGTATCTGGTCCAGGAGGCCGGCCCATGGCTCGGCCTTCTGCACGCTGGCTGGCGCGGGATCGCGGCCGGTATCGTGGAGCGCGGGATCGCGCGACTATGCGAGCTGGCCGTCTGTGCGCCGTCTGACGTCGCAATCCATTGTGGTGTAAGTATTTGCGATAGCTGTTATGAAGTTGGACCTGAGGTCTATCAGGCTCTCACCGGGGAGTCACCAGCCGGCAGGCGCCAGCTCGATCTGAAGGCTGTGCTGGTGCACCGCGCGCGGCGATCCGGCATCAGCCGGGTCACGGTGAGCCCCTGGTGCACCGCCCACGATCGAGGCACGTTCTATTCCCACCGCGGCTCGGGTGGGATGGACGGGCGGATGGTGGCCTACCTCGGGCGAGCCTCGCCTTGACCCTCGACGGGCCAGGGTCTAGATTGCAGCTTGTGGTGCGGGCGAAGTTGGGCCCGCGCTTTTTTTTCCACGCAATGCCAGACGACCTTGCCGGTCTGATCACTGAGGTGCGCTCGCGGGTCGAGGCTCTTGGATTCGACCTCGCGGACCTTCGCAAAGGCGGCACGTCACGGCGCACCCGGCTCGAGGTGCGCATTGACCGCCCGGCATCCACCCCTGGGCAGGGTGTGACCGTGGACGACTGCGCCCATGTCAGCCGGGCCCTGGAACAGTGGCTCGACGCGTCCCTGGTCCTGGGGGCCAATTACATCCTCGAGGTATCCTCGCCCGGGATCGAGCGGCCGCTGCGTTGGCGGCAGCACTGGGAGCGGTTCGTGGGCCGTGACGTCAGGGTGCGGCTGCGAGGGCAGGGACGCCGCCGGGCAACCATCGTCCGGGTCGTGACGGATGACGACGCCGTGGTGCTGCGGCTGGCCGGCGAAGAGGGCGAGGTGACGGTGCCGCTCAGCGAAGCGCGCGACGCGACGCTGGCAGTGGACTGGTAGTGAAGGGTGAATGTCGAACTGCGACCTTCATCATTCCCTGTTTATCATTCGATATTCGAGAGGGGCATGGCGACATCTACCGAGGTCTTGGCCGCGCTGCGGGAGCTGGCGAACGCCAAACAGCTTGAGCGGGGTGAGCTGATCGACCTGCTGCGGGACGGCATCCATGCAGCGCTGGTGAAACGGTACGGGCCCACGGTCCGGGCCGAGATCGACATCAACGAGCTGGACGCCACGATCCGGGTGGCCGTCCTGCGAACCGTGGTGGAGGCGGTGGAAGACGCTGCCTCGCAGGTCTCTCTGGAGGAGGCCCGGTGGGAAGACCCCGAGTTCCAGGTCGGAGACGTGCTGGAAGAGGAAGTGCCCTTCGACGCGTTCGGGCGCAGTGCGGTGCAGGCCGCCAAGCAGCGCATCATCCAGCGGGTGCGTGAAGGCGAACGGACCCGCATTCGAGAGGAGTTCGCGGATAAAGTCGGCGAGTTGTTGTCCGGCGAAATCCAGCAGATCGAGCGGGGCAAGCTGGTCGTCATGATCAACCGCTTCCGTGAGGCGGAAGCCATTATTCCGTATCGCGAGCAGAACCACCGTGAGCATTTCCACCAGGGCGATACCATCCGGGCGGTCCTCAAGCGGCTGGAGGAGACCCCCAAGGGACCGCGGCTCATTCTGTCGCGGGGCGACCCGTTGTTCGTGAAGGCGCTGTTCAAGCTCGAAGTGCCGGAGGTCATGCAGGGCGTGGTGGAGATCCGGGCCGTGGCGCGGGAGGTGGGCAGCCGCACCAAGATCGCCGTGATCAGCCGGGACGACTCGATCGACCCGGTTGGCGCCTGCGTGGGCTTGAAGGGCAGTCGGGTCCAGTCGGTGGTGAACGAGTTGGGGGGCGAACGGATCGACATCGTGCCGTGGTCGCCGGACCCGGAGCGATTCGCCCGCCTGGCTCTGGCGCCGGCCCGGGTGGCCCGGGTGTTCTCCGACCCGGAAACCCGGACCGTCCAGGCGATCGTGGACGAAGACCAGCTGTCGCTCGCGATCGGCCGGAACGGGCAGAACGTGCGGCTCGCCTCCGAGTTGACCGGCTGGAAGATCGATCTCTTCTCCAGCCGCGAGTGGTTGGAGCGCGGCGGTGAAGGGCCGCTGTTCGCGCCGCTGCCGCCGGCGGACGAGCTGGTGGCGGAGGTGGCACTGAACGAGCTCAAGGGGATGCCGCCGGAAGCCGTGCCCATGCTCGAGCGGGCGGGGTTCAAGACGCTGCGGGACATTCTCGACCTGGAGCGCGAGGACCTGCTCAAGATGGAGGGGATGAACCCCGAGTTGGCCGAGCAGTTGCTGTCATTCCTGGGGGAGCTCACCGAAGAAGGTGACGAAGGTGAGTCGTCCGCGCCGGGCACGGCCGACGCGGCGCCGGAGACGCCGTCGCCGGGCACGTGAGCGAGGCTGGGCTTCGGCTGCTGGGCCTCGGGGTCCGCGCCGGGACCGTCGTGGTCGGCACCAGCGGAGTGCGGCAGGCGCTGCAGCAGGGGCGAGTGGTCCTGGTCGTGCTGGCGGGTGATTACGCCCGCCGGACGGATGAGAAGGTGGGGAGGTTGGCTCGGGCCCGCGGCGTGCCGGTGCTGATGGGGCCGCCCGCCAGCGAGCTAGGCAAGCGGCTCGGCCGTACCGCCGTGCAGGCGGTCGGCGTGCAGGACCGGCGCTTGGCGGCAGAGATCAAGGCCGGGAAAACGTTGAATGAAGAACAGGGAACGTCGAAGTAGGTACGTTCGTCCTTCACCATTCCCCGTTCATCATTCGACATTCGCAGGGGGGGTGAGAAGTCAGTGGTAACGAAGACGCGCATTCACGACTTGGCCGCCGAATTCGGCGTCGACAGCGAGCAGCTGATGCGTTTGCTGGCCGAGCTGGGCATTCACGTGCGCAGCCACCTATCGGCGCTGGATGCCGGCCAGGTGGCGCTGGTGCGGGCCCGCTGGGAACGCGAGCGGCGCAAACGCCCCGAGACCCCGGCGCCCGCAAGCCGCCGGCGCGCCCCGAAAAGCCCCAAGCGGGCGGCGGCTGCGGCCGCCCCTGCTCCGGCGGACACCAAACCGAAGCGCCGCCGTCGCACCGCGGCGGAGGTGGCGGAACTGGAGGCGGCGGAGGAAGAGCGGCAGCGCGAGGCCGCGGCCACGGCTGTGGACCAAGAGCTCCGCCTGACGCCGACCGTGGTCGAGCCCAAGCCTTCGCTCGAGGAACGCGCGGCCGCGTTGTTCCGGGAGCCTCGCACGGCGCCCGAGGTCGAGCCGCCCCTCCCCGAACCGGGAATCGCGGTCGGCGAACCCGCCCAGCCGGCTGAGGCCGCGGGGCCGATCCCGCAGGAAGTGCCGGCCGAAGTGAAGCCCGAGCCGGTGATTCCCCGCCGTGTCCCCCGTCCGGCCGCGACGGCGTGGCCCAAGCCGGTGGCCTCCGCAGCCCCGGGCGTCCAGACACCGCGACCGGTGGCCTCCGCGGCACCGGGGGAGCTCGCCGAGGAACGGCGGCGTGACAAGAAGAAGCGCAAGAAGGGCAAGCGAACCCAGGTGGACCAGGAGGCCGTGCAGGCCAACATCAGCCGGACCCTGGCCTCGCTCAAAGGCCCGGCCAAGAAAGGCGTGCGCCGGCGGGACGAGGAACCCTCCGGCCGAGACCTGGAAGATCAGCGGCGAGCCGAGGAGCGCGAGCTCGAGAAGACCACGGTCCGCGTCAACGAGTTCATCACGGTCTCGGAGCTCGCCAACGTCCTGAACGTGAGCCCCACCCAGATCGTCACCTTCTGCTTCAAGGAACTCGGCATGATGGTGACGGTGAACCAGCGGCTCGACTTCGATCAGATCGAGTTGATCGCCAGCGCGTTCGGATTCCGCGCCGTGCGGGAGGAGGAGTACGCCGCGGGTGCGGGCGAGGGCGGCGAAAAGGACCGCGCCGAGGATCTGGTGCCGCGGCCGCCGGTACTCACCGTGATGGGTCACGTGGACCACGGCAAGACTTCGCTCCTGGACTACCTGCGCAAGACCAACGTGATCGCCGGCGAGGCCGGCGGCATCACCCAGCACATCGGGGCGCACCACGTGACCCTGCCCAACGGCAAGGGCGTGACTTTCCTGGATACCCCCGGTCACCAAGCCTTTACGGCCATGCGGGCCCGGGGGGCGCAGGTCACCGACATCGTGGTGCTGGTCGTGGCCGCGGATGACCAGGTGATGCCACAGACCGTGGAGGCCATCTCGCACGCCAAGAACGCCGGCGTGCCGCTGGTCGTCGCGATCAACAAGATCGACCTCCCCACGGCCAACCCTCAAAAGGTGAAACAGGACCTGCTCCAACATGGAGTCGTGTTGGACGAGTTCGGCGGCGACACCATGGCGGCCGCGATCTCGGCCAAGACCGGGGCGGGGATCGACGAGCTGCTCGAGAAGATCTTGCTGCAGGCCGATCTGCTCGACAAACGCGCCAACCCCACGCGACCGGCTCACGGGACCGTGATCGAAAGCATGCTCGATCCCGGCAAGGGCCCGGTCGCGACGGTGCTGGTGCAAAGCGGCACGCTGGAGCCGGGACAGGATTTCATCTGCGGCAGCCTGGCCGGCCGGGTGCGCGCCATGTTCGATGAGCGCGGGGGCCGGGTTGAGAAGGCCGGTCCGTCCATGCCGGTCCAGGTGCTCGGGTTCGAGAGCGTCCCGGAGGCGGGTGACAGTTTCGCCGTCGTGGCCCAGGCCAGCGAGGCCCGCGAAATCGCCCAGAAGCGCCAGCGCCTGGAGCGGGAAGCCCATCACCGCCGCAGCAGCCGCAGCGTCTCGCTCGAAGACCTCTCCAAGGAAATCGGCGAGGGCAAGGCGGCCGCGCTCAAGATCATCATCAAGGCGGACCAGGGCGGCCCGGCGGAGGCCCTGGCCGACGCGTTCGCCCAGCTCTCCACCACCGAGGTCAAGGTGGAAGTGGTGCACCGCGGCGTGGGCGGCATCACCGAGAGCGACGTGTTGCTGGCCAAGGCGTCCCAGGCCATCATCGTGGGCTTCCACGTGCGGCCGGATGCCAACTCCCGCGCGGCGGCGGAGCGCGAGAAGGTAGACATCCGCACCTACCGGGTGATCTACGACGCCATCGAAGACGTGCGTGCCGCCCTCGAGGGCCTGCTGGCACCGGAGCAAAAGGAAGTGGTCCTCGGCGAGGCGGAGGTTCGGCAGACCTTCAAGATCACCGGCGTCGGCACCATCGCCGGGTGCTTCGTGCGCGCCGGCACCATCCGCCGCGGCGCCCGCATCCGGGTGCTGCGCGACGGCGTGATCGTCTATGACGGCGACATCGCCAGCCTCAAGCGGTTCAAGGACGACGTGCGTGAGGTGAAGGAAGGCTTCGAATGCGGCATCGGGATCCAGGACTTCAACGACGTGAAGGTGGGCGACGTGCTGGAAGCCTACCGCATTGAGGAAGTGGCGCGCTCGCTCCAGCCGGCGGGGGTGGTCAAGGAGGGCTGACGTGGTCGTCGGGATCGTGACCTGGGAGCTGCACCTGAACGGCTGCCACTCGCTCAAGGACAAGCGGCAGATCGTCACCAGTCTCAAGGAGCGACTGCACCGCCGGTTCAACGTGTCGGTGGCCGAAACCAACCATCAGGACCTGTGGCAGCGTGCGGAGCTGTCCTGCTGCGTGGTATCCGGCACCCGCCGGCACGCCGAGGAGGTCCTGAGCGCCGCCGACCGGATGGTGGCCTCCGAGCCCCTGGCGCGGATCATCGATTCCGCTACCAGCATCCAGTGAGGCGCGCCCCACGCCACCGGCCCGAGCGGCTGGCCGCCCTGCTCCAGGAAACGCTGGCGCAGGCGCTCGCGACCCAGGTCAAGGACCCCCGGGTAGGCTTCGTTACGCTCACCGGCGTCACCGTGTCTCCCGACCGCAGTCACGCCGCCATTCGGGTGAGCGTCATGGGAACGGAAGAACAGAAAGCCAGCGCCCTGGCGGGCCTGGAGAGCGCGCGCGGCTTCCTCCGCACGCACCTGGCGGGCGCGCTCAGCCTCCGTACCGTCCCGGAATTGCATTTTCAGCTGGACCGCGGCCTGGAGCACGCTCAGCGCATCAACCAGCTCCTGGCCGAGCTGAAACGGAGCGACGCGTCGTCCTGAGCCACGGCTTCCTGGCGCTCGACAAGCCGGCCGGACCGACGTCGCATGACGTTGTGGCCATCGTCCGGCGCGCATTCCATACCCGCCGGGTGGGACACGCCGGCACGCTGGACCCCTTCGCCACCGGCCTGCTCCTGGTCCTGGTGGGCCAGGCGACGCGGCTGGTCCGCTACCTCGTGGGACTGCCCAAGGAGTATCACGGCATCCTTCGGCTCGGCAGCACCACCGCGACCGACGACGCCACCGGCGAAGTGACCGGGGTCAGCGATGACTGGCGGTCGCTGGACGACGCCCGGCTCCGTGCCGCCATGACCTCGCTCCTGGGAGAACGGGAGCAGGTACCGCCAGCCTACTCCGCCAAGCGGGTGCGCGGCGAGCGAGCCCATCGGCTGGCCCGGCGCGGCGCGGCAGTGACCCTGGCGTCCACGCGGGTCGAGGTCCACCGGTTCGATCTGGTGGACCGCGCCGGGCCGGATCTGCGTTTCGAGGCTGCCGTGGGAAGCGGCACCTACCTCCGCTCCCTCGCCCGCGAGCTGGGGGAGGTCCTCGGGTGCGGGGCCCACCTAGTGGAGCTCCGGCGCATCGCCGTGGGCCCGTTCCGGGTGGGAGGGGCCATGTCACTCGAGGACGTACGTCAAGGACGGGCCGTGTTATCGGCGCCCGCCGAGGCCCTACCGCACCTGGCGGCGGCGAAGGTGGACCCCGCGGCCGTCGAACGACTGGCCCGGGGGCAGCCGATCGACGCCGTGCACCCAGATGCCGGGCCCGTGGCACTGCTCTGTGACGGCCGCCTGGTGGCGGTGGCCCAGCCCCGGGCGGGGAAGTGGCACCCCGAGGTGGTACTGGCCGGATGACCGGCCTGCTGCCGGACGACGGGCCTGGATCGGTCATCACCGTCGGCACCTTCGACGGCGTGCACCTGGGCCACCACCGCGTGCTCGAGGAGATCGCGGATCGGGCGCGCCGCTCGGGCCGCCGTAGCCTGCTGGTCACGTTCGAGCCGCACCCGCTGGAAATCGTCAACCCGCCCGCCGCACCACCACTGCTCACGCTGGCGCACGAGCGCCGCGAGGTGCTGGCACAGAGCGAGTTGGATGCCGTGGTCTTCATGAGGTTCACCCGCGAGCTGTCCCACCTGTCCGCCGAGCAGTTCGTCCGGCTCCTGATGCGCCGGTACCACCTGCGAGAGCTGGTCATCGGCTTCGACCACGGCATGGGACGCGGTCGCACCGGGGACGTCACCGTGCTCCGAGCCCTGGGGAGCCGCCTCGACTTCTCGGTGGACGTCGTGGACGCCGTCACCGTGGACGGTCGGAGCGTATCGTCTACGGTGATCCGCCGGGCCGTCGCGGGCGGGGACCTGGCCCGGGCCGCCCGGTTTCTGGGCCGGCCTTACTCCCTCACGGCGCCGGTCGTGCCCGGCGCGGGACGCGGCCGCACCATCGGTTATCGGACCATCAACCTGGAGCTTCCCGACCACCGCAAGCTCCTCCCACCTGACGGCGTCTACGCCGTACGCGCCGAATGGGCCGGTGGCGCCAGCGGGGGGATGATGCATCAGGGCCCCCGGCCCACCTTCGGCGACGCGCGCCGTTCGCTCGAGGTCCATCTCTTCGACCAGGCGCCCGACCTCTACGGCCACCTCGTGAAGCTCTGCTGGGTGGCGCGTCTGCGCGACATACAGGCGTTCCCCTCGGCCGACGCCCTCAAGCGGCAGCTCGACAACGATTTCGCCGCGGCTCGCGCCGCGTTGACAGGGTCCGCCGGGCCCGCTAGTCATTAAGCCCGCCTCGTTAGCCATGGCCATGCCAGCGAATATCCGCAATCGTCTCATCGTCATCGCCGGGCTCGTTCTGCTGAGTGTCGGCCCACCTCCGATCAACATGCTGGGATTGGGTCTGTGGCCTCAGGAGGTCACCCTTCGCACGCGCGGCGCCGACGGCCGCATGCGTGACACCACCGTCCAGCGAGTACCCATCAAGCTGGGGCTAGACCTGCAAGGCGGCATTCACCTGGCGCTGGAGGTCGACCAGAGTCGCGGTCCCGTAGCCGACCCTGGGGGCGCGCTGGAGCGCGCCTTACGCGTGATCCGCACCCGGATCGATGAGTTCGGCGTGGCCGAGCCGCTGGTCCAGCGCGTTGGCACCGGCCGCATCGTGGTGGAGCTTCCTGGACTGCGCGACCCGGCCCGGGCCAAGCAGATCGTGCAACGGTCGGCGTTCCTGGAGTTCCGCATCACCGACATGCAGAACGCGTTTAGCGCCGTGCTGCCCCAGATCGATGCGGCGCTGCGGCGCGCCGGCGTGCGGGCCACGGGAGCGGCGGCGGGCGTGAGCGCCGTCGAGCAGCTGTTGGGCGGCGATACCACGCGCCGGGCCGATACCGCTGCCGTGGATTCGCTCGCCGCCGGCGGGGCCTTCAGCTCGCTGCTGTTCCAGGGCAGCCTGCCGGGCGAGTTCCTGGTGCCGGAGGAGGATTTCCCGCGCGCGGACAGCCTGGTTCATCTGCCTGAGGTGCAGCGCCTGGTGCCGCGTGGACTGGAGTTGATGTGGTCGGCTGGCCCCATGTCCCAAGGGGCGCGCTCGTACTACGGGCTGTACGCCGTTGACCGGCGCCCCATCATCACCGGCGACTACCTGGCGGACGCGCAGGCCCAGATTGACCCGACCTACAACCAGGCGGTTGCCAACTTCCAGCTCACCCGCGCCGGGGGCCGGATCTTCAGCCGCGCCACCGGGCAGCACGTCAACGACTTCATGGCCATCGTGCTCGACGGCCGGGTGCAGGGCCGCCCACCCATCATCAAGAGCCAGATCGGCCAGCGCGGCCAGATCGAACTGGGGAACGCCAGCCTCCAGGACGCGCAGGACCTGGCCCTGACGCTGCGCGCGGGCGCGCTGCCGGCGCCGCTCACCATCGTCGAAGAGCGGACCGTGGGACCGAGCCTCGGGAAGGACTCCATTGACAAGAGCAAACGGGCAGCCATCGTCGGCTGCTTGGTCATCGTCGTAATGGTCGTGGTCTATTATCGCTTCGCCGGACTCCTCGCCGTGGCGGCGCTCGGATTCTACGTCCTCTTCACTCTCGGTGGGCTCGCCCTGCTGGATGCCACGCTCACGCTGCCGGGCCTCGCCGGCTTCCTGCTCTCCGTGGGCATGGCGGTGGACGCGAACGTGCTGGTGTTCGAGCGGATCCGCGAAGAGCTGGCGCAGAACAAGACGGTGCCTGCCGCGGTGGACGGCGGCTTCCAGCACGCCATGCCCGCGATCGTGGACTCGAACCTCACCACCGTGCTGACGGCGCTGTTCCTGTTCCAGTTCGGCACCGGGCCGGTGAAAGGCTTCGCCATCACGCTCATCATCGGCATCCTGGCCTCGTTCCTGAGCGCGGTCTTCCTCACCCGCACCTTCTTCTTGATCTGGATTCAGCGCCGGCCGACGCTCAAGGAGTTCCCTATCTGATGTTCCGCCTGCTTAAAGACGCCAAGTACGACTTCCTGGGGGTTCGGCGGTACGCCTACGCGACGACCCTTGCGATCGCCCTGCCGGGCTTCGCGTTCCTGCTGTTCCGGGGCCTGAATGAGAGCATCGAGTTCACCGGCGGCACGTTGATTCAGCTCCAGGCGCGGAACCCGGCGATCGCCGAGGGCGGCATCCGAGCGGCGCTGAACCAGGCCGGCATTCCAGGGGCGGAGGTGCAGCGGTTCGGCGGGCCGGACGAGTTCGTGATCCGGGCGCGGCTCGACCCCGAGGTAGTGCAGTCTACGGAATCCACCCAGGAAACCGCGGCCGCCGTGGACACGGCGTTGACCCAGGCGTTTGGCGCAGCCACGTATGACATCGTTCGGATCGAGGCGGTCGGCCCCAAGGTCGGCGGCGAGTTGCGACAGAAGGCGCTCATGGCCATCCTCCTGTCGTTCGGGGCCACCTTGGTCTATCTGTGGTTCCGGTTCGAGTGGCGGTTCGGCATCGCCGCGATCGGCGCGACCGCCCACGACATTCTCCTCACCATCTCGTTCGTGTCGATGATGAACCTCGAGGTGAGCCTGGTGGTCATCGCGGCCATCCTCACCATCGTGGGGTATTCGCTCAACGACACCATCGTCGTGTTCGACCGCATCCGCGAGAACCTGCGAAAGTACAAGCGGCACTACATGGTTGAGCTGATCAACCTGAGCCTCAACGAAACGCTTCCACGCACCGTGATGACGGGGAGCACCACGTTGGCTGCCACCATCGCCCTGCTCGCGGTCGGCAGCGAGGTGATCCGCGGCTTCGCCTGGGTTATGACGTTCGGCATCGTGGTGGGAACCTTTTCATCCATTTTCATCGCGTCGCCCATCCTGCTCGCCATCGAGCGGCGCTGGCCCGGCGAAGACGCCCGCGGCGCACGGGCCATGGTGCCACCACGCGGCCCGGAGACGTCGCCCGGCCCGGCCGCCCCCTGACGCCTCCGGCACGATCGGGGCACTCCCAACCGCCGGATGCTGGTTGACACCCACTGCCACCTGGCGGACATGGCGTTCGAGCCGGACCGCGAGGAGGTGCTTCGGCGGGCAGGGACTGCGGGCGTGGGACACGTCATCGTCGTCGCGGATTCCCTCGAGACCACCCGGCGTACCGTAGAACTGGCGCACGCCTTCGCTCTTTCGGCCACGGCCGGCGTCCATCCCCACGTCGCCTCGACCTGGAACCCGGACGCCGCGGCGCGCATCGAAGCGGCGTTGACCGATCCGGCGGTAGTGGCCGTCGGCGAGACCGGGCTCGACTACCACTACGACCATTCACCCCGCCCGGACCAGCGGCGCGCCTTCGAGGCGCAGCTCGTGCTCGCGGCTCGGCTCGGCAAGCCGGCCATCGTGCACGCGCGCGAGGCGGATGACGACATGGCCCGGTTCCTCGTGGCCTTCGGTGCCAGCCTGCCAGCCGTGGTGCTCCACTCTTTCAGCTCCGGTTCACGAGTGTTTGAGGCGGCCTTGGACATCGGAGCGTACGTTTCCTTCAGCGGCATGGTCACGTTTCGGAACTGGCGGCTCGGCAGTTGCGTGACCGAGTGCCCGGGCGACCGCATTCTGGTGGAAACCGATGCCCCGTACCTGGCCCCCGTGCCCCATCGCGGGCGGCGCAACGAGCCGGCCTTCACCGTGGAGATCGCGACGCGCGTGGCGGAGCTGCGGGGAGAACCGTTCGACGCCTTCGCGGCACGGTCCACGGAGAACGCCATGCGGTGCTTCGGGAGCCGCATTCACCACCTCCAAAACCAACCAACATGACAGCGACCGCTTCCAAGAAGACCGTCCCTGCTGACATCGAGATCGCGCAGCGCGCTAGACTGCGTCCGATAACGGACGTGGCGGCCGACCTGGGCCTCGAGCCGTCAGATCTGGTCCTCTACGGCGACCACATGGCCAAGGTGCGCCTGGAGGCCGCCACGCAGCGCCCGCGTCGAGGCCGGCTGGTGCTGGTCACCGGCATCAACCCCACGGCCGCAGGCGAGGGGAAATCCACCTGCTTGGTGGGCGTCACCCAGGCCCTGCGACGCCTGCGACACAACGCCGTCATGTGCATGCGTGAGCCCAGCCTGGGGCCGGTCTTCGGCATCAAGGGGGGCGCCGCCGGGGGCGGCTATGCCCAGGTCGTCCCCATGGAGAACATCAACCTCCACTTCACCGGTGACTTCCACGCGATCACCAGCGCCCACAACCTGCTGTCGGCGATGCTGGACAACCACCTGCACCACGGCAACACCCTGCGGGTGGACCTGCGCCAGATCACCTGGCCCCGGACCATCGATATGAACGACCGGGCGCTCCGGCAGGTGATCATCGGGCTGGGTGGCAGCACCGGAGGCGTCCCCCGCGAGGAGCGCTTCGTGATCACCCCGGCGAGCGAGATCATGGCCGTGATGGCGCTCGCCCAAGGCCCACGAGACCTCGAAGAGCGCCTCGCGCGCATCATCGTCGCGGCAAGCGTGGACCAGCAGCCCATCCGGGCCCGCGACCTGAACGCCCAGGGCGCCATGGCGTTATTGCTGAAGGATGCCTTGCAGCCCAATCTGGTGCAGACGCTCGAGGGCGGCCCCGCGTTCGTCCACTGCGGCCCCTTCGGCAACATCGCGCACGGCTGTAATTCGGTGATCGCCACCGACCTGGCCCTTCGCCTCAGCGACATCGTCTTGACGGAGGCGGGTTTCGGGGCCGACCTCGGCGCCGAGAAGTTCTTCGACATCAAGTGCCGCGCCGCCGACCTCAAGCCGGAAGCGGCGATCATCGTGGCCACGGTGCGGGCGCTCAAGCTCCACGGCGGCAGCTCGAAGGACCGGCTCGGCCAGGCGGACCCCGGGGCGGTGGAGCGGGGCTTCACTAACCTCGAACGGCACGTGCGTAACCTGAAGAAGTTCGGCGTTCCGGTCGTCGTCGCGGCCAACCGATTCGTGACCGACTCCGCCGACGAGATCGCGGAGATCACCAAGGGATGCGACGCGCTGGACGTGCCCGTGGCCTTGACCGAGGTCTGGGAGAAGGGCGGGGAAGGCGGCACCGAGTTGGCGGAAGTCATGCTGGAGCTGGTGAAGAGTGGGAAGTCCAACTTCAAGCCTTTGTACGACGTGAAGCTGCCCATCAAAGAGAAGATCACGACGATCGCGCGGGAGATCTACGGCGCGGAGGGCGTCGACTTCGCACCCAAGGCCGAGCGTGCCGCCCGCCAACTCGCCGAGTTCGGCCTGGGGGAGACCCCGGTCTGCATGGCCAAGACCCAGTTCTCCTTCAGCGACGATCCCAGCCTGCTCGGCGCTCCGTCAGACTTCCGGATCAACGTGCGGGACATCTATCCATCCGCCGGCGCCGCGTTCGTCGTCGCGCTGGCCGGGGACATCATGACCATGCCGGGACTGGGCAGGGTACCCGCCGCCGAGCGCATGGCGGTGCGGCCGGACGGCTCGATCGAAGGGCTCTTCTAATATGGACATCATCGCGACGGACAAGGCACCTCGGGCCATCGGGCCGTACAGCCAGGCCATCCTGGTGGGCAACGTGATCTACACTGCGGGACAGATCGCCCTCGATCCGGGTACCATGCAGATCGTGGGACAAGATGTCGCCGAGCAAACCGACCGCGTGCTCAGGAACCTCGCCGCCGTCCTCGAGCAGGCCGGCAGCAGCCTGCAGCACGTGGTAAAGACGACGGTCTTCCTGGCCGACATGGCGGACTTCCCGGCGATGAACGAGGTGTACGCCCGCCATTTCGGCGACCATCGGCCGGCTCGGTCCACCGTGGCCGTCCGGACGCTGCCCAAGGATGCGCGCGTGGAGATCGACGCGGTCGCCTTACGGCGGCGGTAGGGAGTGGTGAAGGATGAACAGACCGGGGGTGGATTGGGCCTGGTGGCCTGCGCGGTCTTCAAAACCGTCGGGAGACGCCTTCGGCGGCTCCGGTGGGTTCGATTCCCACACGCTCCCGCCATGCGCCGAGCCGCGCTGATCCTCCTGTTGGCCCTCGGGGCACACGCCGCCCCGACGAGCGCCGCCCCCCAGATCCCGCTGCCGCTCCCCACACCCACGCAGCGACCTGACACGGCCCGACCCGATACTATTCCGGTCCCGCAGTTCCGCTATCCGCCCCCGGTGCCACCCCTCGGCGCCATGTGGCGCTCGCTGCTCCTGCCGGGATGGGGGCAGGCCGTGCTCCATCGACGCCTTACGGGCGCCGTGTTCGTGTTCTGGGAAGGACTATCGCTCACCATGACGCTCAAGGCGTCGGACCAGCTGCGCTATCTGCGCCGGACCGGCTCCGACACGACCGCCGTCAGACTCAAGAAACAGGAAGTGCAGGATTGGGCGGTGGTCCTGGCCTTTAATCACCTGATGGCCGCGGCTGAGGCCTTCGTGTCGGCAGAGTTGTGGGATTTCCCCGCGGAACTTGAGACCCGGGCCCTGCCTGGTGGCCGCGTCGGCATAGGGCCCGCCCTCTACTGGGGGAGATAAGTCCGGAGTTCGGGTCCTCGCTCCGTGAGGACCGCATAGCGAAAGCCGTCCATCCAAGCGCCGGCATTCAGGTACCAACGCTTCTCCCCCACCGCCGCCAGCACCGCCCGGTGTGTGTGCCCCAGCACCACCAGGTCCAGATCGCGTCGCGCCCCCAGCGTAGCCCGGGCCCACGCGTCCTGGGCCGCCGCGGCACGGTCCAGCGCGCCCGGATCTCGAGTGCGTTCTCCCAGAATGCCTGAGAACCGCTCCACCAGGCCGTGGCCCAGATCGGGGTGAATCCAGCGGAACATTGCCGCGGTGAGCGGGTGGCTCGTGACGGCGTGGAGCATCCGCGCGCCTCGGTGTTGCTCCGCCAGCCCGTCTCCGTGGGCCACCAGCGCGCGCCAGCCCGCCAGTGTCAGCTCCACCGGACCGGGGTGGAAGCCGGCACCCAGCTCGCGCTGCCAGAATCCGCGCCCCCAACGATCGTGATTGCCGCCGGTCAGCGTGAGGCGCACGCCGCGCTCCCGCGCCGCCGCCAGGCGGGCCAGCGTGGGGAAGGCGCGGCGGGGAATCACGCTGTCGTACTCGAACCAGAATTCAAACAGGTCGCCGTTGATCACCAGGTGATCCCCGGCGCGCGGCACCCTGTCGAGAAACGCATGCAGCGCGGAGCCCACGGCGTCCGGCACGCCGCCCAGGTGCGCGTCCGACAACACGAACACGGTTTCGGTGGTCACGCGGCGCTATATACCCGGCGCCCCGGGCTACCGGCAAGCGCCGCGCCGAATACCGAACGATGCACCAGGAATGGTGAAGGACGAGGATGTTCGATATCCTTTCCTTCGTGACTGACGAAATCACCGCGGTCGAGCTCCGCGTGCGCTACGCCGAGACCGACCAAATGGGCGTGGCCTACCACACGCACTACCTCGTGTGGTGCGAGGTGGCGCGGACCGACCACATGCGCCGGCGCGGCGTGACGTATCGCGAGCTGGAAGGGCAGGGGCTGAGACTCGCGGTGGTGGAAGCCGGTGTTCGGTACCGGCAACCGGCTCGCTACGACGACCTACTCTCGGTCCGCTGCTGGGTGCGGGAAGTCGCCAGCCGGCGCGTGGTGTTCGGCTACGCGATCGCTCGGCCCGCCGATGGCGCGCTCCTGGCGACCGCCCAGACCGCTCTCATCGCGCTGGATGCGGGCCACCGGCTGAGCTCGATTCCCGACCAGGTCAGGAGCCGGCTAGCCGTGGTGCCGGATCCGGTTCGATTGTGAAGGCCGCGGGCCGCGTCTATTATGCTCTGGCAGTCGCCCTGGTGCCCGGCCTGGGGGCGTGTGTACCCGGATTGGAGAGCATTGCCCCCTCCGGCCTGGAGCCCGCCCCGCGCGACACCATTGAGGCGTGGCTGGCATCGTATCGCCCGGCGGGACCCGTGCGCTACGATGTCCGCTGGCGCTTCGCCAATCAGAAGGGATCCACGGCCGGGCGGGCCGCGGTTCGGATCGCGCCGCCGGACACGCTCCGGTTCGACTACCGGGGCCCGTTCGGCCGGTCCGGCGCCGCCGTGATCGTCGCGGACTCGGCGCTGTGGGTGGCCCCGGAGCGCGACACCCGAGAGCTGCTCCCGGCAGCCCCGCTGTTCTGGGCCGCCCTGGGGATTCCGCAACCACCGCCCGAAGAGGCGGTGGTGTCGAGCCGGGAGGCCGCGGGCGGCCGCGTGTGGCGGTACGTTTCCCAGGCAGACACCATGGATTTCGTGGAAGTCGGCCCGGGGCCCGAGCGGTTGCTGACCGAAGTGCGGCGCAACGGCGAGATCGTGGCGTCCACGGAGGTCCGATTCCGGCCTGGCGGGCGCGCCCCGCTGGAAGCCCGCGTGCGCTTCCCGCAGGACGGATCGGCGTTGATCCTCACGGTGGAGGGTGTCGAGAGCGTTGCTGCGTTTGACCCGAGTACCTGGCGCCGTCCGTAGGATGCGGTGGCTGGCCCTCATCGCTGCGGCTTGCAGCGCATGCCTCTATGGGTTCGCGGGCGGCGGACTACCTCCGCATATCCGGACGGTGGCGATCCTGCCGTTCGACAACCAGACGGCCGACCCGTTGCTCACGCAGCAGGTCACCGACGCGATCCGGGAGGCCTTCGAAAGCCGGCTGGGACTCAGGCTGGCGGGTGAGGCCACCGCCGACGCGGTGGTGCGCGGAGCCATCGTGCGCTACGAGCCTGAGGTCACGATCTCCTTCCAGGCGGCCCAGCCGACGGCCACCACTCAGGTGACCCGCCGCCTGGTCCGCCTCGCGCTCAACGTCGAGGTGTTCGACCAGCGCGAAGGTCGCATGCTCTGGCAGCGCTCGGGACTGACGGTGGACGGCGAGTACGAGCCCCCCCGGGAAGCCGACGGACGGCAGGCCGCCCTGAAGAAGCTGGTGAACGACATCGTGGACGGAGCGCAGTCCCAGTGGTGACTCCGATCCGCCGGCTCGGGCGGCGAGGAGCCAGCCGGTACGGTTGCCTGGTCGGGATCCTGTTGTTCGTCGCCGCGTTGTACTACGGCGTCGAAATGGGCGCCGTCTACCTCCGGTACTGGCAGATGCTCGACGAAATGAGGTCCGTGACCCGGCTGGCCCCCAGCCTCGACGACGCCACCATCCGGCGACGCCTGCACGCCAAAGCCGAGGAGCTGGATCTGCCCACCCCGGCGCATCGCTTCATCATCCGCCGTTCCGCCCGGCCGCGCGAGATCCGGGTTTCCACGTCATACACGGAAACGCTCACGCTCCCGTTCACCACATACACCATCCGCCTGACCCCCACCGCCCGCGCTCCGCTCTGATGCTCGCCGCCCTGCCGTTGGCCGCGCCGGCCGCCGCGGGGCCGGAGGAGCTGCTTCGCCTTCTCTTCGTCCTGGCGATCATGCTCGCCGCCGGGAAGTTCTCGGGAGAGCTGTTCGACCGCGCGGGCCAGCCGGCCGTGCTGGGGGAGCTGCTGGCAGGCGCGGTGCTGGGTGGAAGCGCGCTGGGGATCATTCCGACCAGCCCGGACGACCCGCTCTACGGCACGCTGCACGTGCTGGCCGAAATCGGGGTCATCGTCCTGCTGTTCGAGATCGGCCTGGAAACGGACCTCAAGCAGCTGCTGCGGGTGGGTCCGGGCGCCGCTTCGGTCGCCGCGGTCGGAGTGGCGCTTCCGTTCGCGGCGGGCTTCCTCTATTGGATTTCGCCGTTGGGCGTCGAGGCGTTCAACACCGCGTCGGCGTCCACCACGGCGATCTTCCTGGGGGCGGCGCTGACCGCCACCTCCGTCGGGATCACGGCGCGCGTACTCACCGACCTCAAGATCTTCCGGACCACGGAGGCCCAGACGATCCTGGGGGCGGCCGTCTTGGACGACGTTCTCGGCCTGGTCCTGCTCGGCCTGGTGGCCTCGTTGGCGGCCGGCGGCTCCGTCGGCGTCCTCGAGGTGGGCCGCGCCCTCGGCGTTGCCCTGGGGTTCCTGGCCGTCGCCCTGGGACTGGGCCTCCTCCTGGCGCCGCGTATCTTTGCCACCATCGACCGGATGCGGGTGCGGGGCGTGTTGCTGGTGTCCGCCTTCGCCTTCGTGCTGGTCGTCTCGGCCCTGGCGCAGGTCGCCGGGTCCGCCATGATCATCGGCGCCTTTGCGGCGGGCATCATCCTCTCGGGCACCAATCAGTTCGACGCGATCGAATCGCAGATGAAGCCCGTGGCCGACGTCTTCACCCCGCTGTTTTTCCTGAGCATCGGAGCGCAGCTCGATCTGGGGCTGCTCAACGTGTTCTCGCCTGCCAACCGGCCCGTACTGCTGGTGGGCGGCGTGGTCACGCTCATCGCGGGGCTGGGCAAGGTGGCGGCGGGGTGGGCCGTCCCCTGGCGCCGCTTCAACCGCCTGGCGGTGGGCGTGGGGATGATGCCGCGGGGAGAAGTAGGGTTGATCTTCGCGAACATCGGGCTCTCCCAGGGGATCCTGTCGCGCCAGTTGTTCGGCGCCATCATGATCATGGTTATCGCGACCACGTTCTTGGCTCCGCCGCTGCTCAAGTGGAGCGTGCGGCGCGGCGGCGTGACCCCGGCCGAGGACCGAGCAGCTCCGCCATGGCACCCCGTGGCGTGAAGGACGCCCCGTGACGCGCCCCGACGGCCGAAAGGCGGGGGAGCTTCGCCCCGTGACGCTCGAACGAGCCACCAACCCCTACGCCGAGGGATCTTGCCTCGCGCGCATGGGCGGGACGCTGGTGCTGTGCACCGCCACGGTCGAAGAGGGCGTCCCCGGTTGGCGGCGCGGGTCGGGTATGGGATGGCTCACCGCCGAGTACGCCATGCTGCCCCGAAGCACCCAGGAGCGCACCCCACGGGAGCGGACCGGCCCCGGCGGGCGGACCCAGGAAATCCAGCGGCTGATCGGCCGCAGCCTGCGCGCCGCGCTCAAGACCTTCGCGTTCGGCGAGGTCACGCTGCGGGTCGACTGCGACGTGCTCCAGGCGGACGGCGGTACCCGCACTGCCGCCATCACCGGGGCGGCGGTGGCGCTGGCGGACGCCTGCGCCTGGCTCGCCGATCGTTCCGGGGTACCCAACCCGCTCGGCAGCCTGGTCGCCGCCGTCTCGGTGGGGATCGTGGACGGAGAGGCACGCCTGGACTTGAGCTACGCCGAGGACCGAGCGGCGGCAGTGGACGCCAACATCGTGGCTCTCTACCCCGACCGGTACGTGGAAGTGCAGGGCACCGGCGAGGGGGCGTCGTTTGACCGGGGCCAACTGGATCAGATGCTGGCCCTGGCTGATCGGGGCCTGGCCCGCCTGTTCGCCGAGCAGCGGCGCGTGCTGGAGCGGTGACGGCGCCGTTCCTCATCGCCACGCGCAGCCTCGGCAAGCGCAAGGAAATCGTCCAGATCCTTCGCGATGTCCCGTATCGCCTGGTCTTTCCCGACGACGTGGGCCTGGTAGAGCAGGCCGAGGAAGACGGCCTGGAGACCGCGGATTCCTTTGAGGGAAACGCGCGCCGCAAGGCCGAGTACTTCGCCCGCCGGTCGGGCCTCTCCACGGCGGCGGACGACTCCGGCCTCGAGGTGTTCTCGCTCGGCGGCCAGCCTGGGGTCCGTTCGCGCCGGTTCGCGCTGGCTTCCGGGCCGCCGGACCAGCAAGACGCGGCCAACAACGCGGAGCTGCTCAGGCGGTTGGCCGGAGCGCCCGCTCCCCGGCGTCGCGCGCGGTACCGCTGCGTGGTCGCGTATTTCTCCCGGCCCGACGCCATCCCCATGACGTTCGAAGGCACCTGCCTCGGCTCGATCACTCAAACGCCGCGCGGCAGCGGCGGCTTCGGGTACGATCCGCTCTTTTTCTCCGACGACCTGGGCAAGACCTTCGGCGAGGCCAGCCCGGAGGAGAAACACGCAGTCAGCCACCGGGGCCGCGCGTTCCGCGCCCTGGGCCAATGGCTGCAGGGCCATCCCGTCCGCTAGAGCCCGGCACCTCGTCCGCAGCCGGCCTCGCCGCTAGATTGCGACCGGTCGCGGCCGGATCGTGTCGGCCGACATCGCGGGGCGTGGCGCAGGCCGGTAGCGCGCCTGGTTTGGGACCAGGAGGTCGCCGGTTCAAATCCGGCCGCCCCGATTCGGTAGCGGAGGAACCCAACCCTTCATGACCGCGAGCCCTCCCGTGGCGCAGGAATCCCAGGCCCGCAAGATCGCCTGCGGAAACCGGACGTACGTCATCCGGCGTTTCGCGGACGGCGTCTTCGCAGTCTATGACGAGGCGGGGAAGCTCCTCGCGGGGTGGCCGCTGACGGCGGTTTGGCCCAACCAACCGCTCACTGCCCAGACGGACGAAGACTGGTGCGCGCTCATCCGCCGGATCTACGGTCATTGATCCTTGCGTGACCAGTCGGCCTTGGTCAGCTTGCAACGCTGGCGCCCGTAGCTCAGGTGGACAGAGCAACGGCCTTCTAAGCCGTGGGTCGGAGGTTCGAATCCTCCCGGGCGCACCTGCATCGGCGGCACCCCAAGACCCTAACCGTCCGCTGTTCCGGAGGATTGCGTTGCGACGCGTGTACTCGACCCTGACCACCTGCGTCTGTCTGGGCGCAGCCCTGCCCGCGGCCACCCGTGCCCAGGGGTGGTCCGCGCCCGGCGCCAACCCGCCGCAGCGCCACGGCGCCGATGGCCGGCTCGAAATGGCCGCGGCGCCGACGACCTCGCCGGTGATGGTCGACGGTGTGCTCGACGACGCGGTGTGGCAGGGGGCGGAACCGGCGGGGAACTTCGTGCAGGCCGAACCGGACGAGGGCATGCCCGTCACCGAGGACACCCGCGTCTGGGTCGCGTTCGACCGGGAGTTTCTGTACATCGCCGCCTACTGCTCGGACCAGCCAGGCGGCATCGTCATCAACGACATCCGCAAAGACTTCGGCAAGGAGAACCAGGATGTCCTCGAGGTGATCCTCGACACCTTCGGCGATCGGAGGAACGGCTATGTGTTCGCCACCAACCCGGCGGGCGCGCGCGCCGACGAGCAGGTCACCAACGAGGGAAGAGACATCAACACCAGCTGGGACGCGCCATGGGTGTCGCGCACTCGGCGCGTGCCCGACGGGTGGACCGTGGAGATGGCCATCCCGCTCCGGTCCATCCGGTCACCGGAAGGCGCCGAGAGCTGGGGCATCAATTTCAGCCGCCGCATCCGCCGTAAGAACGAGCTGGCGTACTGGGCGCCGATCCCACGGGCCTACACCCTTCACCGGCTCTCACTGGCCGGCAACCTGACCGGACTCCGGGAGATCTCGCGCGGCCGCGACCTGCGCGTCACGCCGTATGCCACCGCCCAGACGGTGCGCGAAACCGGGGCCGCGGCGTTTGACCAGCAGGCAGACGCCGGGGTGAATCTCAAGTACGGCCTCACCAACGGCCTCACCCTGGACGTCACTGTCAACCCGGACTTCGCGCAGGCCGAGGCCGACGAGCAGCAGGTCAATCTCACCCAATTCAGCCAGTTCTTCCCCGAGAAGCGTGACTTCTTCTTGGAGAACGCCGGCTTGTTCTACCTCGGCGACACCCCCCGCAACCGGCGGATCTCGCTCACGCCGAACATCGATGAGGACCTGCTGCTCTTTTTCAGCCGCAGCATGGGTCTCGCGCCGGACGGCCGGCTCATTGACATCGACGGCGGAGTCCGGATCACCGGCCAGGAAGCGGGGTTCCTGGTTGGGGCGCTGACGCTTCGCACCCGGCCCCTGCGCGCCCGGGATGGCAGCGTCGAGATCCCGGGCAGCGACTACGCGGTGGTGCGCCTGCGCCGCAACCTCTTCTCGAACTCCGACGTGGGCGCGCTGTTCCAAATGCGCTCCACGGTCGATGCCCGGGGCGACTACAACCGGGTCTACGGCCTGGACGCCAACATCCGCCTGCCGGCGCGAATCGACTGGACCTCGTACGTCATCGGCACCGAGAGGCCGGGCGTGAGCGGCGGCGAGCACGCTTTCTTCACGTCGCTCAACCGCGAGGGCAACTTCGTCCACGTGAAGGGCGGCGTGCTGGGCATCGGCGAGAACTTCAGCGATGACCTTGGCTTCTATCGCCGGACCGGCGTCTTGAAGTGGTCGCTCGACACGGGGATCCGCCCGCGCCTGGCCAGCCTCCGGCGCACGCTGGGCGTTCGCGAGATGCACCCCCATGTGGTGTGGAACTACTACACGGACCTCGATGGGCGCACCGTGGCTGGACGCTACCACAACGGCTACACGGTGTTCTTCAGCACCGGAGCGTACGGCGAGCTGTCGTTCAACCCCCGGGTGGAGTTGCTGGCGGCGCCCTTCCCCCTCCATCCCAGGGCAGCGCCGGTCCCGGCGGGCCGGCACAGCTGGCCGGAATACCAGATTCGCTTCACATCCGACGAGAGCCGCGCGCTCTCCGCCACCGTCACCGCGATTACCGGTGGGCTCTGGAACGGAACGCAGCGGACCCTCAACGGCTCGCTCAGCCTGAAACCCTCGTACCGGTTTCGCTCGAGCGTTGGCCTGCAGCGCACCACGGCGAAGCTCCCGGACGGCGACTTCGTCCGCGCCATCTGGACCGGTCGCGCCAACTACTCGTTTACCACCAACATGTTCGTCGACGCGCTCATGCAGTACGACGCGGAGCGGAACCGGCTCAACCTGAACCTGCGGTTCAACCTGATCCATCATCCCCTCAGCAACCTGTACCTCGTCTGGAATGAGCAGCGCTTCACGACCGACTACCCGCTGGGGTACCCCACGGGCGCGCCGGTGCCGGGCCGCAGCGTGATCGTAAAGCTGACCCAGATGCTCGCATTCTGAGCCCGATGCTCCCGGCCGTCGTCGCGGTCCTGCTGGCCGCCCAGGGACAGGGACCCCTCCCGGCGGAGACCCGCGCCGCCGACCCCGCCTACGCCAGCGACGGGCGACTCGCGGTCAGCGTGCGGGGAGACCTGTGGGTGTTGGCCGGGGGTGATTCGGGAAGCTGGATGCGGATCACGTCCGGCCCGGCCTCGGACCGCCAGCCGGCGTGGACGCCCGACGGCTCGGCGCTGCTCTTCACATCCGATCGCGCCGGCACGTTCGATCTCTGGCGCGTTGGCATTGGCCCCGCTGGAGCCACCGGGGCATCGGAGCGCATCACGTCGGCGCCGGAGTGGGAGGGAGAGCCGACCGTGGGCACCGCCGGCGACATTGTCTTCGTGCGCGGCACCGGCCCCATGGCGCGCCTGGTGCGCCGGGACTCGGACGGTACCGAGCGGCCGGTGACGCGAGGCCGGGACGGAGCCGAGCGGTGGCCGGCATACGCCCCCGACGGTCGGCGCGTGGCCTACGTGACCACCGGTGAGCGCGGCACGGCGCTGCGCCTTCGCTGGTTGGATGGAGACTCCACGACGGTCGTACTCAACAACCGACCGGCCGAGCGACCCACCTGGTCGCCGCAGGGTGATCGTCTCGTGTTCGCGGCGCGCGGTGGCTCGCCGGGGACCTGGGTCACGCCGTTGGACGGCACGTACACCAATCTCGTCGCCACCCAGGCGGCTGCCGCCGCGTGGTCGCCGGACGGGATGCTCGCGCTCGCCGAGCTTCCGCCGGCAGAGCTGGGTTACAACGGGGACCCAGACCGTACCGGCAACCGCGATCTCGTGGACGTCGCCGGGGGTGGTCGCCTCTGGTTCCTCGCCGCTCCGGCGCCACCGGACGCGGCCCCGAGGAGCGACCCACCGATCCCACTGGACCGCGCTCAGGTCAACGCGGACGCGTTCGACCGCATGTGGGAGCGCACCGCCAGGATTTACTTCTCCCAGTCGGACGACGCGCCGCGATTCGCGCGCTGGGACGTGCTCCGCGCGACCTACCGAGCCCGTGCGCTGGCCGCCAGTTCCGACGACGAACTGGCTACCCTGCTCCACGAGATGTGGCGAAGCCGGCCGCCGCTCGCGCGACCGGCGGCGGGGCGTGCAGCCGTCTCCAGCGCCCACCCCGTGGCCACCGCCGCTGGCCTCGAGATTCTGCGGAAAGGCGGCAACGTGGTGGACGCCGCGGTCGCCGTCTCGTTCGCCCTGGGTGTGGTAGAGCCGGACGCCAGCGGGATCGGGGGATACGGCCAGATGCTGATCCAGGTGCCCTCGCTTCCGACCCCGGCCTTGATCGAGTTCATGACCCGCGCACCAGAGGACGCCGGCCTCTCCAACGCCCAGCTCCGCCCCGGCGGAGACGCCCCCGCCGACGGGCCGGTTCTGGCCAACGTCCCCGGAACCGTTGCCGGGATGCACCTGGCATGGGAGCGATACGGCAGTGGCAAGGTGAGCTGGGCCGATCTGCTTGCCCCCGCCATTCGTGCCGCCGAGGAAGGCTTCCCGGTCAGCGACGGCTTGGCCACGACCCTTCGGATCGAGCGGGAGCACTTCGAGAAGTACCAAAGCAGTCGGGCCTTGTTCTTCCCGCACGGGGAACCGCTCAAGACCGGCGAGACCCTGCGCAATCCGGATCTCGCGCGCATCCTCCGGGTCATTGCCGACAGCGGAGCTACGGCGTTCTACCGGGGTGGCATCGCGCGACGGCTGGTCCAGGATCTGCGAGGGCAGGGCAATGCGATGCGCCTCACCGATCTGGCGCGCTACTACGCCGCCGAGCGCGCACCGATAGCCGGCACGTATCGGGGATACACCGTCTTCTCGAGCACGCCCCCCAGCGCCGGCGGGGCCACCCTGGTGGCGCAGCTCAACCTGTTCGAGCAGTTCACCGGCGTGCGGCCCTATCCCGAGGACGGGGCGACGTTCCACGCGATGATCGAGGCCTGGAAACTGGTGCCGTCGGGCCGCGGGCGCATTGCGGACCCCGGGCTCTGGCCGGTCCGGACCGAGGCTTTCGTCAGCAAGGACACGGCGCGGACCCGCTGGCGGTGCTTCGACGCCGAGCGCGCGCTCCGACCGGCGGACCTCCGCGGCGACACGCTGCGCTGTGGCGCTTCCGCGGCGGTCGTCCCCGATCCGGCCGACGGCGCGTGCGGCGCCGCCGCGGGCGACCATTGCCACCAAGCGGGTACCACGGCCTTCGTGGTCGCCGACGCCGGCGGCAATGTGGTGGCGGTGACCCAGACGCTCGGCACCTGGGGCGGCAATTTCTATGTGACGCCGGGGCTGGGGTTCTTGTACAACGACAAGCTGGGGTCCTACGGCGACGACCCCGCCGAGTATGGAGCACGCCTCCCCAACGCCCGCCACGGATCCAGTCTCGCGCCCACGATCGTTTTCCGCGGAACCGGGCCGCAGCGGCGAGCGGTGCTGGGGACGGGCGCCGCGGGCAACGCCTGGATCACCTCGGCTGTGTACGCGATCATCAGCGGCGTCTTGGACCAGCAACTGGATCCGCAGCACGCCATCGAGCTGCCGCGCTTCCTTCTGTCCCAGCGGCGCGCCTCAGCGGATCCTTCCAATGCCTTCGCCATCCAGGTGGAAGCGGGCGTGGCTCCCGGGGTCCTGCAGCGATTGAAGGCGTTGGGAAACCAGGTGCAGCCCGTTTCGCTGACCGGGGAGCTACGGATGGGCTACGCCGCGCTGGTCGTGGTCGGGGCGGGACAGGTGGTTGGGGCAGCGGACCCTCGTCGCTCCGGCACGGCCGGTGCCGTTGGCTGTGTGCGGGACCAGGGCGCGGGCTGCCAACTGGATAGTTACCCTCGGTAGGAATGGCAGACGGCGGGGCTAGTCCGGGGCCCTCATGAATTCCTGCAAATCCGAGTGCGACAAGCCCTTGACGCCATTCGATGCGGCGTCTAGAATTCTGTGCTCGCCGGGAATCGCTCTGCGATTTCCGGAGTTCGCTCTTTGATAACTGACGGTTGGAGATGTGAGGAGTGCGGTCCCGTTTGATCGGTGGATGTTCGGACATTCACCGTGAGGGATTGATACTTCCGAATTTGTAGTCCGGACGACCAAGTCGTTCGGTCGGAGCTGAAGACCAATTCTCTCTCGGAGAGTTTGATCCTGGCTCAGGACGAACGCTGGCGGCGTGCCTAACACATGCAAGTCGTACGGGACTTGGGGGCAACTCCAGGTTCAGTGGCGGACGGGTGCGTAACACGTGAGCAACCTACCCTGCGACGGGGGATAGCCGGCCCAACGGCCGGGTAATACCGCGTACGTCGCCGGAGTCGCATGGCTCTGGCGGGAAAGCGGCCGCAAGGTCGCGTCGCAGGAGGGGCTCGCGGCCTATCAGCTAGTTGGTGGGGTAACGGCTCACCAAGGCGACGACGGGTAGCTGGTCTGAGAGGATGGCCAGCCACATTGGGACTGAGATACGGCCCAGACTCCTACGGGAGGCAGCAGTGGGGAATATTGCGCAATGGCCGCAAGGCTGACGCAGCGACGCCGCGTGTGGGATGACGGCCTTCGGGTTGTAAACCACTGTCGGGGGGGACGAATACTCGGCTTCGAATAGGAGACCGAGGGTGACGGTACCTCCAAAGGAAGCACCGGCTAACTCCGTGCCAGCAGCCGCGGTAATACGGAGGGTGCGAGCGTTGTCCGGAATCACTGGGCGTAAAGGGCGCGTAGGCGGCCCGCTAAGTCACTTGTGAAATCCTGGGGCTCAACTCCAGGGCTGCAGGTGAGACTGGCAGGCTAGAGCTCGGTAGAGGCGAGTGGAATTCCCGGTGTAGCGGTGGAATGCGTAGATATCGGGAAGAACACCTGTGGCGAAGGCGGCTCGCTGGGCCGGTGCTGACGCTGAGGCGCGAAAGCGTGGGGAGCAAACAGGATTAGATACCCTGGTAGTCCACGCCGTAAACGATGGGTACTAGGCGTCGGGGGGAGCGACCCCTTCGGTGCCGTCGCTAACGCAGTAAGTACCCCGCCTGGGGAGTACGGCCGCAAGGCTGAAACTCAAAGGAATTGACGGGGGCCCGCACAAGCGGTGGAGCATGTGGTTCAATTCGA
>Ga0209321_10000337_pt1 | contig 30063 bp, 28 predicted proteins | sample Rifsed16ft4_FD_184012 | JGI IMG/M metagenome (GOLD analysis project Ga0209321, IMG submission 184012) | Soil microbial communities from Rifle, Colorado, USA - sediment 16ft 4 - CSP-I_5_4 (version 2) | ecosystem: Environmental > Terrestrial > Deep subsurface > Rock core/Sediment | place: Rifle...
TGGGCGAGAGGGTTCATCCAAGACTTGGGCGGCAATATTACTTGGCAACCAAACGAGAAGTATGGCCAGGGTGCTATTTTTATTGTGACACTGCCGATTGAAACTCCAAGCTAGAACGGGAAAAAGCTGTAAGAGAGCTAATGGCTTTTTTTATTTCTTCCACTTGCCTAATCTCGCTCGTTCTTCTTCAACCACACTTTCTTCCAGCTTCTTAAACAGCGGACTCGGCTGATTCAACTTCGTACCCGGTTTCAACTCACTAGGCTTCCATGCCACTTCGGCTTGACCTTCGGTTCCGCTCAGCGCGAGGGGACGATAGCGCAATACATTATGCGTGCCGAGCGAGTCTTCTACTTCTTCAATGTACTGTTCACCAAAGAGCGGAGTGTCATAGCCCAGGTACTGGTGCAGTTTCTCCGATGTAAATGGCAGGAACGGGGCGAAGAGCACTTTGAGCGAATCGATGGCTCTCAGCGCGGTATAGATCGTCTTCGCGGCTTCGGCTTTGTCCTTCTTGATCTCGGACCACGGTGAGGTCTGGTCGAGATATTGATTGACCGCGGTCGCCAATTTCATCGCTTCGCCCAATGCCGAACGCAGGCGCACGGCTTCGAGTTCCGCGCTCACAGATTTGAATCCGTTTTCGATGACGGCGAGCAGGTCGAGATCCGCGGGGCGAAGCGTGTTTATATCCACAGAAGGCACATATCCTTCCCAATTCTTATAACAGAACGCCAGCACGCGGTTCGCAAGGTTGCCCCACGTCGCCACCAGTTCGTTGTTATTACGCGCCACGAACTCAGCCCAGTTCCAATCGCTGTCCTTCGCTTCGGGCATGTTCACCGTCAGATAATACCGCAGCGCATCAGGGTCATAACGCGTCAGCGCGTCGCGTCCCCACACGCCCCAATTGCGCGAGCCGCTGATTTTCTGCCCTTCGAGATTCATGAACTGATTGGCGGGCACGTCATAAGGCAGCGTCAATTTGACTCCCTCCCCTTCGGGAGATGGCGCTTTTCCATGTGGGGAGGGTTGGGGTGGGGCAAAGATCTCGGCAAACTGCTCGCCGGCGCCCATCAATTCCGCGGGCCACATGGACGTGTGGAAGAAGATGTTGTCCTTGCCCTGGAAGTAAAAATGCTTTGACGCAGGATTCGCCCACCACTCGAGCCACGCATCGCTTCGACTGCGCTCGCTATCGGGCTCACTCCGCTCAGCGCGAGCTTTCACATCCGATAACTGACTCCACTCGATCGCGGCGGAGAGGTAGCCGACAACCGCCTCGATCCAAACATAGAGACATTTCCCCTCCCAGCCTTCCAGCGGGACAGGAATTCCCCAGTCGAGATCGCGCGTGATCGAACGCGGCTTCAAGCCTTCAGACTCGATCTTGCGCAATGATTCGCCGATGACGGTATCGCGCATATGCTCGGCGCGTTCCCTGAGGAACTGCTTGACATCGGGTTCGAGCTTCGAAAGGTCGAGATAGAAATGTTCGGTCTCGCGTAACTCGAGCGCGCCGCCCTTCGACTCGCTCAGGACATCGCCTTCCTTTGAACGCGGGTTGATCAACTTTTCCGGCTCCAAGACGTTGCCGCAGTTATCGCACTGGTCCGAGCGCGCGCCTTCGAAGCCGCAGATATAACATGTCCCTTCGACGTATCTGTCGGGCAGGAATCTCCCAGACGACGGCGAATACCATTGCATGGACTTTTGTGTGAACAGAAAACCGTTCTGTTTCAATGCGAGAAACATGGCTTGCGACACCTTGAAATGATTCTCCGTGTGCGTCGTCGTAAACAGGTCGTAGGTGATGCCGTAGCCTTTGAAGACTTCGATGAAGCCATCATGATATTTTTTGTAAACTTCCTCGACAGGCTTACCCTCTCTATCCGCCGCAATTGTGACGGGCGTCCCGTGCGAGTCCGTGCCGCTGACCATGAGGACTTTGTTGCCCTTGAGTCGGTGGTAGCGTGCGACGATGTCACCAGGCAAATGGGAGCCTGTGATGTTTCCTACGTGTATTTCTGCATTGGCATAAGGCCAGGCAATTGCAATCAAGATGTTTTCGGGCATTCGTGCCTCCAGGATTCTGTGTCATTGCGAGCGACCTTCGCGCTGAGCGGAGCCGAAGGCGCAGACGAAGCGCGGGTGGCGAAGCAATCTCCACTGGGCCGATGTTTCCTCGCAATAGTGAACTTTGCGTTGGGTGGTTACATGAGATTGCTTCGGGCTGGCTCTCGACGTTTACGTCTCGACCAACAGCCCTCGCAATGACATGGTTGTAATCCAAACAAAAAGGCCGTCCGCGTAACCGGGACAGCCTCCATATTCAATATGGACAAAACTAACGCTGATCCCAGGCGCGGTGTGACATCTCCACCCGTATAGGGGACATGGCCATGGTTATTGTCACCGTGGAGGAAGGAATTGCGTTCATGGGCATTATTTTACAACAAATCCTTGAGTTTGGCGAAAGGAGATTCATCTTCCTGTGGGCGATGCCCGCAATCGCGGATGTTCAAGTCCTGTCCGCATTCGGGGCATAACCCTTTGCAGTCAGGCCTATGCAAAGGACTGATCGGGATTTCCAGCAGTGCATACTCGCGCAGAAGCGGAGCAAGATCAATGTGCGCGTCATCGGGCAGCAGCAGCCCCGATTCGCTCACCGACTTTTTGCTGAACGCGTATAACTCGGTGATCTCCCAGTTCAGTGGGTACGTGAATTCTCTCAGGCATCTCACGCACTCAAGGTTTGTACTAGATGAAAATTCTCCCCGTACCACCAATCCTTGTGGGGTGCGGCCAATATCGACGGATCCTTGAAGGTTTTGCAGTTCAAGGTCATCCAGTCTTACCTTGTCGAGTTCGAAGGGGATTTCGTGACTATAACCGACTTCTTCATGAATAATGAAGCCGACGTTTATTCTGAACGGTTTACGCGGATTAGGCATGGGATATTTTCCATAGACTTCCGAAGTCCGAATTAGATTTTTCGATCCACAATAAACTTCGCCAGGTTTTCCAGCGCTTCTCTCTCCGGGGAAATTGGCGCGTCGGTCAATGATTTGAGCGCGCGGCTGATAGCTTGACGCGCTTCATCCATGGCCTGCTGGATCGCTTCACTCTGGCGGATGCTATCGACAAGACGCTGCACGCGCTCCGTGTCTTTCCAGCCCCCCTGGGGGAGGGAGAGTACATCTTCATCGGCAGGATTTGCTTCTGCAAAATAGATCGCTGGTAACGTGACCAGTCCATTTAGCAGATCGGAGCCGATCGGCTTGCCTACTGCGGATTGCTCGCCCGTGAAGTCTAAAATATCATCCACAATTTGGAACGCCATGCCGACCTCATAGCCGAAGGCTTTCATGGATGCGCGCATCTCCTCATCTGAGGTGGCGACCATCGACGCGGCCAATGATGCCATCTCGAACAGGGAGGCGGTCTTTGCATAGATGCGATTGTAGTAGTTGTCGCGTTCGATGATCCCGCGCGCGGAGAACATCTGGGTCAATTCGCCGTTGACAATGGTCGCCAAAGTCTCTGCGAATAGTTTCATGAGCGGGAGGTAATCCGTCTCTGCGGCGAGTTTGGCGGCGCGGGCGAACAGGAAGTCACCGGTCAGCACGGTTGCGGCAGGCGACCAGCGCGCGTTCAAGGTGGGCATGCCGCGGCGCAGCAGCGCCCCGTCAATCAAGTCATCGTGGACCAGTGTCGCAGTGTGGAGCAGTTCCACCGAGGCGCCGAGGGTGATGAGTTTTTCTTCGGGCGCGCCGAGCATATTTCCAACGAGCAGTCCGAGGGTCGGTCTGATGCGCTTGCCCCCGGCAGATAAGAGATGTTCCAATGCGGAGCGTAAATCGGGATGATGTTCCTCTCCAGCCTGTTCCCGAATCCGTCCCTCCACAAATCGAAGTTGATCCTGTACCGATGTAAAAAAAGTGATCGAGCTCAAGCGTCAGCCTCCCCAACCGAACAGGCGTGCGGCGTTGACTGTGGTAATTTCAGCGACCTGTTCGCGGGTTGTCATATGAATTTCTGCAATTTTATCAGCAATATACGCCACAAAAGCAGGTTCGTTGCGCTTGCCGCGCTGCGGGACGGGGGTAAGGAACGGCGAATCGGTCTCGATGAGAAGCCGCTCAAGCGGCAACTGTCGGACGATCTGACGTTTCTCTTCCGCGTTTTTGTACGTAACAGGTCCCGTGACGCCGAGGTAGAAATTGAGCGCAATCGCCTTTCGCGCCGTTTCGAGATTTCCGTTATAGGAATGCAGAACGCCGGGTTTTTCCACGAGGGGATGGTTTTTCGTACGCAATTCTTCGTGCCATTCACTGATAATTTCGAGCAAGTCAATGGATGCCTGTCCGAACCAGGCATCGTTCTCTTCGCGCATGTGAATAACCGCGGGCCTGTTCACTTCCTGCGCTAATTTGAGTTGTTGCTTTAGCACCTCGCGTTGCTGTGCGCGTTTGTCAGATTCCTTGACCCAGTAGTAATCCAACCCGATTTCGCCAATGGCGACGATTTTTCCCTCACCCCAACCCCTCTCCCGGCGGGAGAGGGACTCAGGGTGAGGGAGAATTAAACTTCGAAGATTATCAATGGAAGACTCATTCCATTTATCCAGTTCTGTTGGATGAAAACCCAGCGCGGCATAGAGATTTGGATGCGACTCTGCCAGTTTGATGACTGCTGAACTCGATTCCAACCCAAGCGCCGGGATGAGGATGCGCGTCACCCCCGCTTCGATGGCGCGCTGGATCACCGCCTCGCGGTCTTCATCGAATTTGTTAAAGTCAAGGTGGCAGTGAGTGTCTGTAAATTTCACGATAATAAATAGTTATCGCCGTCAGTTACTTCCTGACGGCGATTTTCTTTGTAGGTTTTTTTCCAACTTTATATTTTGCTTTCTTATCGCCTATTTGTTTATTTGGAACAAGCGCGATCAATGTGCGTAATGCGTTGTTAACGCTTTCCGAGTCGGGAAAGTAAGCGGAAACATCAGGGTCGAGCGTGATTGTAGGGCCAAAGTGTTGTTCGGTTACTGTTCCGTCTTCGTTGCGAATGCGGATCGTATACCCCTGTTGCCTGGCGCGATGGTATTTTCCTCGCACGCCTTTCTTTCCCGTGAAATCGTATTCGGGGAGCATATCGTCTTCGTCGTCTGGAATGCTATTCACCTTCTTCATATCTTCTTCTTTCAGATGGCGTTGCTTTGCGGCAACTAATAATTCGAATTGTTATGCTGTCTCTGGTTTCTAACTTCTCTACATGTGTTTTGCAAGGTTGGAATGCGCTTCTGTCCGATCCCATTCGAGTATGAACTTCACGCTCGAATTATGGCACTTCTAAGATAATGGCTATTTCAAGCCAGCGATTCTCAATCCATCGTCGAGGAGCGCCTTCACCTTATCCTTGTGGGTGGTCTCACAATACACGCGCATGATCGGTTCCGTACCGCTGAACCTGATCAGCAGCCAGCCGCCGTCTTCAAGCTTGAACTGGAAGCCATCCACGGTGACAAGCTCGGATACTTTCAAGCCGCCAAGCGTTTCGGGATTTGCATTGAGAATCATTTGTTCGCGGGTTTTGCGATCTCCCATAAACGGCGTATCGATGCGGTCATAGTAATGCTCGCCGACCTTATCAAAGAGCATCTTGAGCAGTTCGGTCGGCTTCTTGCCTGTGCGAACCATGAAGTCAAGGAAGTACAGTCCCGCAACGATCCCGTCCCGTTCAGGGACATTGCCCCGGAAGGCGTATCCGCCGCTTTCTTCGCCGCCGATGAGCGCATTCGTTTCCATCATCTTCGGCGCGACATATTTGAATCCCACACCCGTTTCGTGAACAGGCACGTTGTAAAGTTTGCCAAGCTTATTGAGCATGGTGGTCGTTGAAAGAGTCTTAACGATGTCGCCGCGCTCCCCGCGGATTTCAAGCAAATAAAATGCCAGCAGCGCATACACACGTAGCTGGTTGATGAACTCGCCATTTTCATCACCGATCCCGCAACGGTCTGCGTCACCGTCAGTGATGAGCAAGACGTCAGCATTATTCGTCACCGTTGCCTTCAGACCGACATCAATGTTGGGGCGAATCGGTTCAGGTCGTATCATTTCCGGGAAGGATGGATTGCGCTCGTTGTGGATCTCGATCACCCTGGTCTTTCCGCCCTCAAGCAAGCGCGCGAACCAGCCCGCGCCGTTTCCCCACATCGCATCCACCACCACCGTTAAACCCGCGTCTTTGATCTTTTGCAGGTCCACAAACTTTTGGATGTGTGCAAAGTACGCTTCAGATGCATCGAACACGATGATCTTGCCGTCACGCATTCCGTCGTTTAGCAGAATACGCTTCACTGCTTCAGCCGACTCCGGGATCAGCGCCTCGATCCTTTTGAGCCCCTCCGGGTCGATTGCGCCACCGTTCTCGTCCCGGACTTTGAAACCGTTATCTGTGGGGGGGTTGTGCGAGGCAGTAATGTTGACCGCGCCGCAAGCTTTCTTGTTTACCACAGCATAAGCTATCGTGGGCGTGGGCGTCGCCCCATCGGTAAGATAAACATTTAGGCCATTGCCAGCGAGCACTTCCGCGGCTGCAGCGGCAAAATGCTCTGACCCAAAACGTTTGTCATAGCCAACGATGACCCACTGTCCCTGTCTGTTGTTTTCAAGTAGATAGAACGCAAATCCCTGCGCCGCCCGCCGGACATTTTCGAATGTGTAATCGTCCGCGATCACTCCGCGCCAGCCGTCCGTGCCAAACTTGATTTTGTAAGTCATGAAAAACTCCTCCTCAGGCATGATAACAACCGGGATTATAAAGTAGAACTCCTAGATTTTCAAAATCCCGGAGTTCTGGATTCAATCTTAATCTTCCGCCAGCCAGTGCCTGGCGGATTCCAAATCGTCAAAGTATTTGAGTGGCTGGCCTGTAAGGGCTGTCAGAAGGTCCGCAAAAGCTTGCGCCTTACACCCGTGACCCCCGTACCACTGTCTTGCTGACATGTGCCTTGGTTGCGGCAGAAGCTGCATTCAGGCTGGAGAGCTAAACACTGCCAGCGCTGTATGTAAATCAATCTCGACAAATTTGTTTGGTGCGCCTATACTCATGTCATCTTTGCAGCGCGAGGCGTTCATGACCAAGCATCTTGTTGTTGTAGCCGGAAACATCGGCGTGGGCAAAACGTCGCTCGCCGAACGGATCGGTGCGCGGCTGGGGTGGTGGACGGGATACGAGTCTGTAGCAGACAATCCATATCTAGCGGATTTTTATACCGATATGCGCGCCTGGGCATTCCATTTACAGGTTTTCTTTCTCGGTCACCGCGCCGACCAGTACCTCCTTGCGACGCGCGATTCCCGTTCGGCTATCCTTGACCGGAGCATTTACGAGGACCTCTTTATTTTCGCGCGTGCCTTACATCACATGGGGAATGTGGCTGAACGCGATTATCTCGCGTATCGTCGCCTGTTTGATCTGGTTGTGGCCGGACTCCCGCGGCCGAACCTGCTCATCTATTTGAGAGCCCCGGTCAATGTTCTGATGGATCGCATCCGCCGCCGGGCGCGAAATATGGAAACGGGGATTACTCCTGAATACCTGACCTTGCTCGATACATTTTATGATGAGTGGCTGAGCGCGTTTGACCTGTGCCCGGTCCTCACCATCAGGACAGACGATCTGGACTATGTTCACCAGCAGAAGCATCTGGATACGGTCATTGAGCGTATCCAGGATAAATTGGCGGGCAAGGAAGTGATGGAGTTCTAGGAGCCTTTATGGCTGTCCCGGATCAAAGTGGATTGTTATTAAAAAGGAAGCCCTCCAAACTAACACGCCTCCAACAGGAAGCACGGATCGGATTACTTTTCCTCTCAGCCTGGTTTATCGGTTTTGTTTTATTGAAGGCATTACCAATCCTTGCCGCGCTTATCTTCTCGCTGACGGATTTTCATATGCTGACTCCTGAAGAAACGCGTTTTGTTGGCCTGGAGAATTACGTTCGTTTCTTGCGCGATACGCAGGCCGGCGCAAGTCTATTTGGCTCTCTGGGTTATTTTCTGCTGACAGTCCCGCTTGAAATGATCGTTGCGCTCGTGCTGGCAGTCGTCTTTACCAGCGAGAGACTCAAGTATTTTTTTGATGGGGTTGCTCGCGGCGTGATTCGCGTTCGATATGTGGGGCGCGTAGAAACTCCATTATTCGTGTAAAATATAGTATCAGTACAGTCCTAAAATAAGTCACACAAAGATATGCCTGTGAACCTGCTTGCTCGAATTCCGTTTTTTACCGACCTTCCACCGGAGGAATTGGATCGCCTGGTGACGGAGATGGACGTCGTCAATTTGAATTCGGGCGATATCCTGTTCCGTGAAGGTGACGCGGGCGAACACCTGTATGTTGTCGTCAATGGCGAGCTCGAGATCCTCATGGCGCCAGATACAGATGATGAGTTGATCCTCAACGTGCTTTATCAAGGGGAATATCTTGGCGAGATGAGTCTCGTCCAGCCCGGCGGCCATCGTACGGCGAGTGCGCGGGCGCGCGGCGATGTGGTTTTGCTCAGCCTGAGTCGCACGCAGTTCAGGGATCTTTTGCAGCGACACCCTGAATTATCAAAAGCGATGGTGGGCGTGCTCAGCCAGCGGCTGGACAACACAAACGTATCCACGTTCCGCGATCTGACGGAAAAGAACCGCCAACTACAACAAGCCTTTGACGAACTCAAAGCCGCGCAGGAGCAGCTGATCGAAAAGGAACGCCTCGAACGGGAACTTCAGGTTGCCGCCGATATCCAAATGTCCATCCTGCCGGACGTTTTGCCGGTGCACGAAAGCTTCGATTTCGGTGGGCGTATTCTTCCGGCCCGCCAGGTTGGGGGTGATTTTTACGACGTCTTCGACTTAGGGGACAGCAAGTTAGGGGTGTTGATCGGTGATGTAGCCGACAAAGGCGTTCCCTCAGCCATATTTATGGCGCGGGCACATGCGCTGATCATCGCGGAGGCCGATCGCGCCACTTCACCTGGTGAAGTTTTGCGCATGGCGAACAAGCACGTCACGCGCCTGGAAAAATCCATACAATTCGTTACCGCGCTTTATGGAGTCCTGGATACCCGGACCGGCGAATTCTCCTACGCACGTGCAGGGCATGAACCGCCGCTGTTATTGAATGATCGTGGCGAGGTCCATCGCCTGCCGCATCAGCCCGGAATGGCACTTGGCTTATGGGAGAACATTACGCTTGATGAGTACCGTTTGTTCCTGCCAAAGGGTTCCTTGCTTATGATGTTCACAGATGGGATGACGGATTGCCGCAACCCCAAAGGAGAACCGTTTGGACTTGAGCGGATCAAGAAGGTGATGACCGGCCTGGTCACTCTGTCTGCGCAGGAAGCCTGCAATCAGCTGTTTGAGTCATTGATGAATTATCAAAACGGTTCCAAACAGGATGATGATGTGACGCTGGTTGCCGTGCATGTGAAGTAAACCAGAGACCGGGCTGCGAAATCCGGTCTCGGTTTTTATAGAACCAGTTTTCCACCGAAAGCCACGCGTCCTCTGCCTTCGGGCTGGTATATCACGTGGACGTTCTCTGAAGGGCGGCCACATATTTGCGCGACCGCGCCCGTGATCTTTGCCGCTTCGTTTTGCATTTCCTCAAGTGATGGAAGTTTTGACTTGATGATCGTAACGAATATGGGATGGATACCATCCGGCGTCCCACCATTTTCAGCATATTGATCTGCCGATAACGGGTGTACTTTGATCCATGTTCCTCCCTGTGGCGTATGGAAGATATCGCCAAGTTCTTCCGCCAGGTCAGAAACCATCTCCTTGTAAACGGATTCATTTGCTCTCAGCACGATTTCAATATCAACAATTGGCATGGATCAAGCCTTTTCCAAAGCCTGCTTTATGTCGTCGAGCAAATCATCCTTATTCTCGATCCCAACGGATAATCTTACGAGGCCCGGGTCTACGTCCAATTGCGAACCAGCCACGGAGAGATGCGTCATCGCGGCAGGCACCTCGATGAGCGATTCCACGCCGCCGAGCGACTCGGCCAGTGTGAATATTTTTGTCGCTTCGGCAACCTTGATCGCCCCCTCGCGCCCGCCTTTCATGATGAGAGAGATCATCCCTCCGCCATTCCTCATTTGTTGCTTTGCGATCCTGTATTGTGGATGCGAGGGATGGAATGGATAAACAAATTTTCCCACCTTTGGATGCTCTTCAAGGAATTCCACAATAGCCATGGCATTCTCGGCGTGCCTGTCCATGCGGATGGGGAGAGTTTTGATGCCGCGCAAAAACAGAAATGAGTCCATCGGTCCAATCACCGCGCCGACCGCGTTTTGCAGGAAGGCCAGTTTCTCCGCGAGCTCTTTATCTTTCACGATGACCGCGCCGCCAACGACATCAGAATGACCACCCAGATATTTGGTCATCGAATGTACGACGATATCCGCGCCCAGTTCAAGCGGCCGTTGAAGATATGGTGTGGCGAAAGTGTTGTCCACGACCAGCAAAGGATTGCTTGCATGTGCGTGAACGATTTCAGCAACCGCGCGGATATCTGTGATGCGCAGGTAGGGATTCGTTGGAGTCTCGAGCCAGACGAGCCGCGTTGACGGGGTCAGAGCCTCGGCCACCGATTCAGGATCGGTGGTATCGGAAAATGTAAAGTCCAGTCTGAAGCGGCGCAGCACTTTGTCAAACAGGCGGAACGTGCCGCCATATACATCATTGCCTGCCAGCACATGTGAGTCCGAATCCAGTAAACGCAATACGGTATCGGTGGCTGCCAGCCCGGAGGCGAACGCCAGGCCATAACTCCCGCCTTCGAGCGCGGCGAGACAGTCCTGCAAGGCTTTGCGAGTGGGGTTTTGTGTGCGCGAATATTCATAACCCTGACGCGGCCTTCCCACTCCATCCTGCATGTACGTGGATGTAAGATACACAGGTGTCATGACCGCGCCATTGTTTGGATCGGGTTCCTGGCCTGCATGAATGGCGAGTGTTTCGAATTTCATTCGATCTCCTGTAATTTCCAATAATCAGGTGTTGTCTGAGGAAGGAATACCATCAACCATTATACGAGGAAAAATGACAAGGACAATCCTGGCAGTACTCGCGCACCCTGATGATGAATCGTTTGGCATTGGCGGCACACTCGCCTTATATTCCCGCCAAGGCTGTGACACTTATCTTATCTGTGCCACACGCGGCGAAGAGGGGAGCATGGCTGAAGAACATTTGAACGGATACAAAGATAAAGCTGAACTTCGCACGAATGAACTCCAAAACGCAGCCAAACACCTGGGCCTGAAAGAGGTGTTTGTTCTTGGCTATCGTGATTCGGGCATGCCCGGCACGGATGCGAACAAACACGCCGATGCCCAGATCAATCACCCGGTGGATGAAGTGGCGGGACGCGTCGTCAAATACATTCGTGACTTGAAACCCGATGTCGTGATCACCTTTGACCCGATTGGCGGATACAAACATCCTGACCACATCCATATTCATCAGGCGACAGCACTTGCCTTCGAAAAAGCGGATGACGCATCCTTCCACCCCGAAGCTGGCTCGCCGTTTAAACCGCGTGCGCTCTACTATCAGGTTTTCCCGCGCCGCATCCTGAGATGGACCGTGCGCCTGATGCCGTTATTTGGGAAAGACCCAACAAAGTTTGGACTGAATGGTGACGTCAACCTGAAAGAACTTGCAGAAGTGGACTTCCCTGTTCACGTCCGTCTGGATATACGTTCGGTCGCAGAGACCAAACGCAAAGCCGGCGCGTCTCATGCTTCCCAGGGTGGAATGCGGATGCAGCGCGGCGTCATGGGCTTCTTACTTCGAATGTTTGGCGAGAGAGAAGATTTCATGCGCGCCTATCCGCCGGTAAAAGGAAGATTTCAAAGACAGCGCGATTTATTTGAGGGAATTCAGATATCAAACGGATAGTTGAACTTAACAAACTTTGTCCGAATTCGTCTCGCAGTTCGATCTTGCGCTGATATACACGTGATTGCTTGAAATGCCGGGGACGACTATAATGTCCCACGGATGTTTTAGGCAATATTATCCACCAGGAAGCCGGGAACTTTGTCAGCCATTTTGGCGTTTGATGAGAGTGCCTCCAAACACAACAAATTCTTTCCAACCTTTTGCCTATGATAGAGATAAAACCTGAGCAACGGCCAGCGCGTCGATTTGATTTGGCGCGTATCTGGGCCACATTAATTCATCCGCGGCAGGCGTTTGCCGAAATGGCTTCCGGGTCGCGTGCCGTCTGGTTGACTCCCATGCTCGTGTTGAGCCTAATGGCATCCTTGGTAGTGATTGTTGGTGGATATCTGAAGTCTCGCGCTGCACTCCTGGGGGAGATGCCTCTGCCTCCCGACTGGCAATTCTGGGCGCCCGAAATGCAAAACAATTACATGCAGGCGCAGCAGGCTACGCAGGGACCGGTGTTCACTTATATCATCCCGCTCGTCGGCGCATTGACAGCTTTATGGCTGGGATGGCTTGTGCTGGCCGGCTTATTGCATCTGGGTTCGACGCTTTTGGGTGGGCGAGGCTCGATGCAAAGTGCGCTGAATATCGTTGCCTGGGCCAGCTTGCCGTTTGCCGTCCGTGATATTTTACGCATCGTGTTCATGTTGTCAGCAGGCCACGCCATCGTCAATCCCGGACTTTCAGGATTCACAGCCAGTGCAGGTTTTTTGTCTCAACTCCTGGCACGGACGGATGTATTCCTGATTTGGAGTGTGATACTGCTTGTGATCGGTTTCGGGGTTGCTGATGGTTTGCCGCGCAGCAAGGCGTTGGCAGGCGTGATTATAGTCATGCTGATCGTCCTTCTGGCGCAGGCCGGGCTTGGAGTATTAGGCTCCGGATTGGGCGGGGCGGCCGTTCAGCGGCCGTTCTTCTAATATGGCAGACCCGTTCATACGCATTGATGGATTGAAAAAGCACTATCAGATGGGTGGAACGACCGTACGCGCGCTGGATGGCCTGGATCTGCAAATCGAAGCAAAGACGTTTACCGTTGTGATGGGACCCTCCGGCTCGGGCAAGAGTACCTTGCTCTATCTGCTGGGAGGTCTGGATCGTGCCACAACAGGCGAAATTTCGGTTGATGGTCGGCATTTGGATGAGATGGATGAAAATGCGCTGGCGCTCTTTCGCCGTCGTACTATGGGATTCGTTTTTCAATCCTTCAACCTGATTGCGAGCATGTCAGCTCTGGAGAACGTGGCCTTCCCCATGCAGTTTGCCGGAGTGACCGCAGCGCAGCGCAGTGAGCGGGCGCGGCATCTATTGGATCAGGTGGGGCTGGCCGACCGCGCCGATCATCGCCCTACGGAACTCTCCGGAGGAGAGCAGCAGCGCGTAGCCATTGCACGCGCGCTGGTGAACGACCCCAGCCTGATTCTCACAGACGAACCGACCGGCAACCTCGATACATCCAGCGGCGCGAGCATCATGCAACTGCTTTCCGACTTGCATCGTTCGGGCCGGACGGTGCTGGTCGTGACTCACGATCGGCGCATGACACGCTTTGCCACGCATCAGATCTTTTTGCTGGACGGCCATCTGGTGAGTGAAGACACTTATCGCGCTGCCAATCTTGAATAGAGAGTAAAAATGAATCAACAGATAAGGTACCAGGTTCGAATTGTGGTTTTGCTCGTGGTCTTTGTGGTTGCCATATTTCAGACACCTGCTTATGCAATTTCCATTCTGAGCGTTGCACCTTCAGAAATAACGTCCGCCTCGCTCGACGCAGGACTGACGGTTATCGACAAGGCTGATGAGTTGCCCGGAGAGATCATCAACAGTCAGTTGGATCTCCTGCAAGCTCCAACATCTACACCGACAGACACGCCAACAAATCCACCCGCGCCAACTTCGACCAGCATATCAACAGACACTCCGACTAACACACCGCCGCCAACGGTTCAATCAGGATTTGTCCGCCCGCAGATTGCGGTGAGATCCTATCGAACCAATCCCGTCGAGGTTCAATATGGGCAGGAATTCAAGCTTTTCGTCCGGCTCAAGAATGAGGGCCAGGTGAAGGCCTCAAATGTTCAGGTATCGTTTACGTCGGCTGATTTTCTCCCGCTCGAGAACGGCGGTGTGATTATTATCGGTGACCTGGGAGTGGGCAACTCGGTTGACATGGAGCAGGTAATGACCGCGGCTACGTACCTGTACGGAAAATCCATCGCAGGTGTGGATATGAACCTGTCCTACTACGATGAAACGGGCGCGATTTACTCTGAGAAATTTGTGCTGAATATTCAGGTGGCAGGAGCTGGCTATGTAAGCGTTGCCACGGCTACCCCCACCGGGTTGCACCGTTCGCAATTGGTCATTACCGGTAATGAAACTGATGTGCAACTCTTGCAGCCGGGCGTTATGTTTACGCTGAAGATGATTGTGCAAAATGCTGGTAATGTAGCCGCCAAAGGCGTGACAATGATCGTAGGCGGCGGTTCAAGCGGGACGAGCGGCGGCACACCGCAGCCGGAAGGAGTCTCTGGAGGAGGAGGTGAGTTCACCAACTTTGCGCCCGTCGGCGCGTCCAATGTGCAATCGCTTGGAGATTTGGACGCAGGCAGTTCGGTGCAGGCCAGCCAGAATCTCATTGTCAATGTATCCACGAATCCCGGCGCGTATCCCATGAAAATTACGTTTTCGTATCTGAATGACAAGGGCGAAGTGATCAATGACGAACAGGTCATTCACTTTGCTGGTATATAGCCTGCCGAACGTGGATGTAAGTTTTTATCGCCCGCCTGATCCATTCTTCGTCGGTCAAGCCGGGGCATTGCCGATCCAGGTTGTAAATCTCGGGAAACGGCTTGCGGTGTTGGGTACGCTGAAAATCGAATCAGGGAATGGAACGATTGAAAACGGAACCAGCCTCATCGGTTCGCTCGACGCGGGAGACTACTTCCCGCTCGATTCAACTTTGACTCCGGAGCAATCTGGCACGCTTGAGTTGAATATCACGATAGAGTACACCGATGACTTCAACCAGCCGCGTACAATTAATCGTACCCTGGAAATTGAAGTGGTGGAGGGTTTGGTGGAACCCACGCTCGACCCGTCGTTAGAGAATGGCGGAGGCGTGGCGGAAGGGGTTTCTTCCTCAAGCGAAGAGAGCCTCTGGCAAAAGATTTGGCGCTTTATACTTGGATTGTTCGGTTTGGACAGCGCACCGCCCTCGAACAGCGATCCGGGTGTGGAGCCACAAATTGAAGAGCCACTACCCGCGCCCAGGCCTGGCAGCGGAAAAGGCTAGGATTTATCTTCCATGAAATTTATCGATCTACTGCGCCTGATCTTTGGAAACCTAAATCGCCGCAAGGCGCGCGTTGCTTTGACTGCGACCGGTGTTGTGATCGGTACCGCGGCGGTTGTAATCCTTGTTTCGCTTGCGATAGGTTTGCAGAAAAACGCCAATGAGCAGTTATATGGCATTGGCGATCTGACCCAGATCCAGGTCAGCCCAGCTTATGAGATGATGGAGGGAATGGTTGTTCAGGTTGGAGGAGGTGGAGGGGTTCAAGACCCTGGCCAGCCTCAACCGGCGCGCCCGCTGACCAATTCCGCGCTCGATGAACTTCGGGCGATCCCGGGCGTGGAGTTCGTCATTCCACGCGAATATCTGATGACAGGAGTGCTCATCAAATACCGGAAACTGGAAGCGGGTGTGGGTATTATAGGTGTCGATACGAACGACCTCCTGAGTTTGGGATTGGAAGCTACGGAGGGCGGCACTGAACTGGGACGCGGGGCGGTTGTGATCGGGGTGATGGTGCCGAGCAATTTTTATGATCCGCGTCAGCGGCCCGGCCGGGAACCGCCTCCGCCGCCTGAACTGCTCGGGCAGCAGATCCAGCTCGTTGTCTCGAAATGGGATGCCGAGGGTAATGAGATCCGCAAGAATCTCAGCCTGCGCGTGACGGGCATTCTAAAAGAAACACGCGGCGAATCCGACTGGACGATCTATTTTCCGCTTGACCAGATCAAAACGCTCAACGAATGGGCGCAGGGACGGCGCATCAATTACAACAAGGAAGGCTACGGTCAGGTGATCGTAAAAGTTCAGGATGTGAACCAGGTGCTGGACATCTCTGACCAGATCACCCAGATGGGCTTTCAAGCCTTCACGCCCCAGTCCTTTGTGCAGGGAATAAACAATTTTTACGTGATCCTGCAGGTGATCTTCGGCGGCGTTGGCGCGATCGCATTACTGGTGGCCGCGATCGGCATTGCCAACACCATGGCAATGTCCATCCTCGAGCGTACACGTGAGATCGGCCTGATGAAAGCCGTGGGCGCGACCAACCGCGATGTGCTGGCGATCTTTTTGGGTGAAGCTGCAGGCATCGGCTTTCTCGGCGGATTAGGCGGGGTGATCATTGGCTGGCTGGCGGGGCAGGGACTCAATGTGATCGCAATCGTATATCTCGCGGGGCAAGCCGGTCAGCAGGGCGGCGCGCCGCCGAGCGTTGCGGTGTACACGCCCTTCTGGCTGCCGATGTTTGCCCTGATCTTCTCCACGTTTATCGGGATGATTTCAGGCTTATATCCCGCGTTGCGCGCCGCCACGATGATCCCCGTAATGGCGCTGAAATACGAGTGACGCTTCGTTCTCCCCGTATCTTGTTCTCGTTTAATTAAAAATTCCACCATCCGTGGGCTTGACGACTTAGAACGAGTGTTCTATAATTTGATTGTCGTTATCCAAGTCTTAGAGAGGAGTTTTGCTATGTCCAAAAGAAATGTTGTCCATGTCGAGATCCCCGCCGCGAACGTGGAAGCTGCGGGAAAGTTCTATCAGGACTTGTTAGGCTGGAAGTTGCAACATGATCCTGCATTGAATTACACCCAGTGGGAAGCAGGCGATGGCACAGGCGGTGGTTTCCCGGCTGTGTCCGATGAAAGCCCCGCCGGACACGTTTTGGTCTATATCCACAGCGATGACATCGAAACCGATCTGAAGAATGTGGAAAAGTTAGGCGGCAGGGTAATTCATCCGAAAACTGAAATCTCGCAGATCGGCTGGTTTGGTCTTTTCCAGGATCCGACCGGGAATGTGCTTGGGCTCTATACGAGCATGAACCCGGAGTTCAATAAAGAATAAAGCAGAAGACGCCCGATCGGGCGTCTCTTCTATTTCTATTTCTTTTTCTCATTTGGAAGAAAATCAAAAGGTGGTCTTTGGTTGAGTTTCAACAGGTTCGCGCCCATCTCATTTACATACAATGCCGTGACGGAACCAGTGTCGCACCCCAATCTCTGGAAATGATCGAGCGGCAGGCCGAGGAAATGTGAAACCGCCAGCTTGATTGGGTCCGCGTGAAAGACGACCGCGATGATATGCTTTGGCTTGTTATATTTTCTGATAATATTTTCCAGTGCATTCGCAATGCGCGTTTGCAAGTCGATAAAAGATTCGCCTTCGGGAAATTGAAAACGTGAGGGGGCATTTTGCACGATCTTCCAGGCGTTCGTGTGCCGCAAAACTTTCAACGATTTTCCCTGCCACCTGCCCACGTCAGAATCCCTCAAGCCTGGCTCCTGGATGATCGGCAGATTCCGCGCCTTTGCGATTAGCTCAGCCGTCTCGATGGCGCGTTCCAATGGACTCGAATAGATGGCCTTGATCGGGACATCGTTCAGTGCTGCGCCCAGCGCTTCGGCCTGTTTCTGTCCATTTTCATTTAGGTGAATTCCAGGCAAACGCCCCGGCAATTTGCCTGTTTTGACAAAATCGTTTTCGCCGTGACGGATGAGCAATAATAATGGCATGGTTTCCTCAAAAACATAATTCTGTGTAGAAGGCGCGCTCCAGCGCCGAGCCGACATTAGAGAACGTCCGCTACGCAGACGGAAACTACTTTATCTTCCTCTTCATCTCCTGGATTTGTTCTTCGCTCAACGCAGGGACATCTTCGCGTCGTTCTATGCCCAACGCTTTCCTCTGTGCTTCGCGCCACATCTCGAGTCGTGCAGTCACCTGCGATTCGTAGCCTTCCTGAGAGGGTTGATAGAAATACGTGCCAAGCAGGCGCTTCGGTAAATATTGCTGTGGCGTGAAGTGACCTTCATGTTCATGGGGATAAACATAATCCTTGCCGTGCCCCATTGCAGCGGCGTCACGGTTGCCGTCCATGAGATGGCGCGGTACGGAGACCTGACCCTCCTGTTCGATGCGCTGCATGGCTTTGAAGTACGCGCCCGCGCTATTTGATTTGGGGGCAGTGGCAAGGTATAAGGTCGCTTCGACGATCGGATAGACACCCTCGGGCAAGCCGATGTAGTCAAATGCCTGAGCCGCTGAAGCGGCTACTACCAGCCCCATCGGGTCTGCGAGACCGATATCTTCACCAGCAAGGATAATCAACCTGCGGATGATGAAGCGCGGGTCTTCTCCGGCGTAGATCATCTTGGCAAGCCAATACAACGCGGCGTCGGGATCACTTCCGCGCACAGACTTGATGAACGCGCTGATCGTGTCGTAGTGTGCGTCGCCATCCTTGTCGTATAGCACTGCGCGGCGCTGAATCGATTCTTGCGCGACATCCAGCGTGATATGGATGACCCCGTCAGCCTCCGGAGACGTTGACTCCACCGCGAGTTCGAGCGCATTTAACGCGTTGCGCGCGTCGCCGCTGGCTATGTCGATTAAGTGGAACCGGGCGTCGGCGTCCAGAATGATGCGTTTGTTTCCGTAGCCGCGTTCCCTGTCTTTGAGGGCGCGGTCAATCAGGATGCCAGTCTCTTCCTGATTCAGATTCCGCATTTGAAAGACGCGCGAACGCGAGATCAATGCCTTGATGACTTCGAAATACGGATTCTCGGTCGTCGCGCCGATGAGAGTCACGGCTCCATTCTCGACGTGGGGCAGGAGCGCGTCCTGTTGGGCTTTGTTCCAGCGATGGACTTCATCCACAAAAAGGATCGTGCGGATGTTGTGCAGGCGCCTGCGTTCAAGCGCTTCCTGGATGATGACGCGCAGGTCAGCCTTGCCCGCCAGAATGGCTGAGATGGTAACGAAATGACTCTTGGTCGTATTTGCGATGACTTGTGCGAGCGTGGTCTTGCCTGTGCCCGGAGGCCCCCACAAGATGATGGACGAAAAGAGCCGGTCGGCTTCGATGGCGCGGCGCAGAAGTTTGCCTTCCCCGACGATGTGTTCCTGACCTACAAATTCCTCAAGCGTGCGCGGCCGCATACGCGCGGCAAGCGGCGCCTCTTTCTTCATGCGTTCCTGCATGGCGTGGTCGAAGAGATCGGACATGATGTGATTATAAACAGAAAGGGCTGTGCGAGACAGCCCTTTGTCCAAACAGTTATGGTCGCAAGTCACTTCCCTTCTTTTTCTGCCGGGTTCGCGCCAGTGCCGCGCAGGTTGACGAGTCTCTTTAGCAGGTCAAACCAGAACGGCGCACCCTCTCTTCCTTGAATTTCCTTGCTTCACTCAGCGCGGCATCCATGTGCTTTTTGTAGACAGGATACTTCCCGGAAAATTTATCCGCCTCCGTCTTTAACAAATCAAGGGTCTTTTTCGTGATGGCTGTGCCGGCTTCCGTGGATGCGGCACTGCGGGCAAGGTCCGCCAAAACGTTTAGCGCGTCAATGGCGGCATGGTCCCTGCTCAACCTGTTTTTCTTCTTAAGGTCATCGCGGATTTTAAAGATGCCCTGCTGGATCAATGATGACTCAGTTCCAGCGGTCATCGTGATATCGAACAGGGCAAGGGCGAATTGCTGGGAGGGTATGTATGAGGGTAGTCTCCTTTTTTCCTGCGTAAACCCGCGCACGAGGGGGTGATTATAAAAACGGGGAGGGACAAATGATTGCGTCTTCCATGTCCCTTGCCCGCTTATCGAGTTGGGTACTGATCCATTCCTGGATCTGAATTGTAGTCAGACTGAGCACAATCCAAACGAATATGAGGCCGATCGCCACCTCAATAATTGCGCCTAGATTCATGTCATCCTCCTTGAAGGAAATACAGAATTGGATGCGTATTGAATCGGGGCCTAGAAAGAGGCGATGGCGGTCTTTTTGTCGTCATATGTTTCGATGAACATGTCAAAGCCGCTCATCTCAAAGGTCGTCCGGGTCTCCTTGGAGAGGTTTAGCAGTTTCAGATGAGGAGACTTGTAGGTTCCTGCGCGGATGCCCTTTTTCATTTCCTCTTCGCTCGGGCTGGAAGAGGCAAGAGAGCGAAGTTCATTAAAGATCTGGTGCAGGGCGCGAAAGCCGGCACTGCTGACGTAGGGTGCATGGGACAGGTCGATAAGAAAGTACTGGGCCCCGCCTTTGATCAACTCATCCGCTTTGGACTGGAATGTTTGATAGGTTGCAGAGTCGAGGTTGCCATCCACATGCATGACTGTCACAGGAACTCGGCCATTTTCAGTTGAGATTTTGATTTCCATGATACTCCTCCAGGTTGAATTAACTGCCTTCAGGCGATCTTGAGCGCGTTGCCCTTTTTCACTAGGATAGTATATAAAAGAGTGGCGTAATTTACAAGCCTTACGCGTTGGGAGTTTTCAGTTGATTTCGGTTGTGCGATTGGTTGACCATATATATACCAACCAGCGCAATCGCGCCACCAACTCCCTGCCAGATGCCGGGGATTTCGCCGAGCAATGGGATTGCGAGGATAGCCGTTACCACGGGCTGTAGGACCATGGTCGGTGAAACGATGGAAGCGGGAAGATGCCCGAGCGCATGAGCGAGTGCCATGTAGCCGATCAGTTGGGAAACGACAGCAGTGGCGAGGAAGACCAGCCATGTCCGTTTGTCAAAGCCGCTTAAGGGATAGTGCAATGCCACGTTTATAACAAATAGCGTGATGCTTGCACCGACCCCAACCAGCCAGATGTGACTTACCGGATCAAAATGTATGCGGCTTCTTTCGGTGAAGAGAAAATATCCGCCATAGAAGAAGCCGGTGAAGACGGCCATCACATCACCGATGCCGAACCGGGGATGCAGAATAAAGTCTGTTCCCATAATGAGTGCGGCGCCAATCAATGTGATCCCCAGTCCGCGCCAAAAAGCTGTGCTGAGCTGCTGCCGAAGGATCAACCATGTCCCCAAAGCAACCCACAATGGAGCTGTATTGCCAAGCAGGGTGGCATTGGCGGCGGTCGTATAAGATAGTGATGATGTCCATAATGCAAGGTCACAGGCTGTGAACACACCTGCCAGTAGCGGGAATGATACCGACCAGGATTTGATGGAGGAGTTGCTTTTTGCGCGCGGAAGGAAAAAAGGGAACAACAAAAAGACAGAAAAGAAAAGACGGTAGAATGCGGTGACAGGCCCGGGTGCGTTTGCCCAGCGAACGAACATGGCGGAGAAGCTGAGCGCGAGGACACCTGTGCCCAGTGCGACGTAGGCAAGTAGGGATTTATTTTGGGTCATGCAGATTGTGGTCCGTGAGGCAGGGTTTGGGCTTTTTTCCTTAACGGGTCCAATGCCCCGCCGCTTGCGGCGGATTTGGTTCGGGGCTTGCCCCGAGGTTCATACCCTTTATTGGACTTGAAGAATATCTAGGAGAGCAGGAAGCTCGGATAACGAGGTCAGGCTGGCGTCCGGCTGGATTTGAGGCTGGTCGTCGGTTCTATCGCCGGCGCGACGGTTGATCCAGATCCCGTACAAGCCTGCGTTTTTCGCGCCGCGTATGTCGGCCTCCAGGTCATCACCAACCATGACTGCTTCGGTTGGGAGGAAATACCAGTTTGAGAGCGCCATTTCGAAAATGCGCGGATGCGGCTTTCGGTAACTGCACGCAGCGGATGTAAGGATGAAATCAAAAAGAGAGGAGATGCCAAAACGTTTGGCGAGTTGTTGCACGTCATGATCATCGCCGGCATTCGAGATCAACCCAAGCCGATATCCGTCCGCTTCCAATTTCTTCAGGGTCGGGAGGGTGTCATCTTCCAGAATCCAATTGGTCTGCGTAATCGCAAACAGACGGTCCAATGCGCCGCGCACGATGCCATCCGGTATATTCTCATACCCTTTATCTGCAAGCACATCACGCAGGACAAAGGAATAGGGCGTTTCAAGCAGGTCTTTGTCACGCTGTGTGAAATATTTGTGGAGTCTTCGACGGAATTCTATTGGGAAAGTTGACAGATTAAGTTCCATTCCCTGATTGCGCAAATACTTGGTGAGAGCTTCATCGGCATGTGCGGTAATGGATTGCCAGGAACCGCGTTCATACATGAGCGTTCCACCCAGGTCAAAGATTACTGCGCGAAGGAAGTTGCGGGGCATGATGGTTCGATTTCTACTATTTCCCACGCGGTTCTGCCGTCACTGGCCGCTGCGGCAAAGTTGTGACGAGCACCTTGTCCACCCGACGGCCATCCATGTCGATGACCTCGAACCTCAAGCCTTGCCACTCGAAATGATCTGTAGCCTGGGGGACGCGCCCAAGAGATACCATCACGAATCCGCTCAAAGTTTCATACTCATCCTCGTGTGGGAGGATTTGCAGGTTGAATATCTCCTTAAACTCATCCACCTCAAGCATGCCGTCCAGCAACCACGATCCATCCTGACGCTGGGTGGCTTGCGGCTCTTCAATCTCGATCTGGCCGACGATCTCTTCAAGGATGTCGGTGATGGTCAGCAATCCCTGCAGGCCGCCAAATTCATCGATGATCAGAAGCATCTCTGTGCCTTTTTCCTTGAAGATTTCAAGTGCACGGGACGCGAACATCGTTTCAGGGATGTAGAAGGCGGGTCTGAGCAGATCCTTGAGCTTGATCTGTTCTCCACCGAGGCTTGGCACAAGCAGATCCCGTGCTTTGACGATACCCAGGATCATATCCAGTGTGCCCTGACGAACCGGGAAGCGCGAATACTCGCTTTGCGAGATCTTGGCGCGGATTTCTTCCACCGAATCGCCTATGTCCAGCCAGACGATATCTGTGCGAGGGGTCATCAATGAATAAACGCGCTGATCGCCGAGGCTGAACACACCCTCCACCATATCGTGTTCGGCTTCTTCGAATACCCCCGCCTGCATTCCCTGGTCAATCAGCAGTTGGATCTCTTCTTCAGTTATAGGAGGTTCTGTCCCGGGCTTGATGCCTAATACGCGTAGAACGAAATCCGTTATTCGCCCAAGAAGCCAGACAAACGGCGCGAATAATTTTGAAACAACGATCATCGGGCCAGCCAGTGCGGATGCAATCCGCTCAGGGTTGTGCAGAGCAATGCGTTTCGGCACCAATTCTCCTAGAACGATTGAGACAAATGTAATTGTGATTATTACAACCGCCAGTGCAAGCGAATCCGCGTAATCGGTGAGCAATGGGATGCGCGCCAGAAGTCTGCTCAATGGTTCGGATAATGTCGCTCCACCAACCGCGCCCACGAATACTCCCACGAGCGTTATGCCGATTTGGACAGTGGCAAGGAAGAGATTTGGATGCTGTAATAATTCCAGGACCGTTATTGCACGGTTGTCGCCTTCGTTAGCGCGTTGTTGAAGGCGCGCTTTGCGCGATGAAGCGACAGACATTTCTGACAGAACGAAAACGGCGTTTATCAGGATAACCACCAGGATAATTAGTATTTCTGTGCCTATATTCATCGACTATATCTACACGGCTGGCAAAGGATTTCTACGCGTTGATAGCCGCCGGGTTTCAGCAATGCACGGCGGGACGTCTGGTGAATATCGATGGATAGATGATGCGTTTACTGGCGAATTACTATCTATGGGGACTTCTGACATGATCCTACAAACTTTTCCAAATTCCCCATATTGTACTATGGATAATTCGCTTCTTAGCGGATTTCAAGGCCTGCTCCCGTTTCGACGCTTCCGATCACCCAAACAGCTTGATCCATTTCCCGGGCGCGCGCAAGGAAGGCATCCAGCTTCGCGCGCGGGACTCCGAGTAATAAGCCTCCGCTCGTCTGCGGATCAAACAATAACATCTGAGCCGGCTCATCGATTGACCCGGAAAATTTTAATTTGGATTCAAAATACTTCTTGTTGTCAAACGCGCCGCCGGCGAAAGCGCCCTTTTCAGCGTATTTGCGCGCGCCGGAAATAAAGGGGATATTTGCGAATTCGAGTTTCAACGATACGCCTGATGCTTCCGCCATCTCCAGCCCGTGGCCCAATAGACCGTACCCTGTGATATCCGTTGCACCGCGCAAACCAAACTCCACAGCCAGTTGACTGGCAGCTTGATTCAAGCGTTTCATCCAGTTTACGGCTTCGATCACATCCTGTGCGTCTGCCTGCTCGCGTTTGAGAGCTGTGGTTGTGACACCGAAGCCAAGCGGCTTTGTCAGCACGAGTGCGTCGCCAACTTTCAATCCGCCTTTGCTCAGCATCTTGCGCGGGTCAACGAAACCGATCGCGATCAAGCCATATTTCGGCTCTTTATCTTTGACGGTGTGTCCTCCTGCGATGACAACTCCGGCTTCGCGCGCTTTTTCCGCGCCGCCGCGCATGATTTCACTCGAGATTTCCTCCGGCAAATCATCGGGCAGCCCGGCGACATTCAATGCCAGGAAGGGTTGCCCTCCCATCGCATACACATCCGAGAGACTGTTTGCCGCGGCAATCGCGCCGTAATCGTACGCATCATCCACCACGGGTGTAAAGAAATCCGTGGTCACCACGAGGGCGCGGTCTTTATCCAGACGCCAGACAGCCGCGTCGTCAGGTTCCCGCAAACCCACCAAAAGGTCCGGGAATGAAGCGGCATCGAAGATTTCTTTGACAGGGCGCAGTACCTGCGCCAGCGCGTAAGCGCTTAATTTGGACGCTCAACCCGCGCATGTGGAAAGAGTCGTGAGCCTGATCTCGCGTCCAGTTTGTGGAGTCGGCATGAGTCTCCTGGAATTATTACCTTCCCGCATATTTACCGCACAATAATCGTGAGTACAAGAAACCTGCGGGATGTTTTTCTTTGAACTTCTAGATCAAGCGACCAGCAACCAGGCTTTGTGGTTGCTGGTCTTATTCCCATCAATAAATCGTTCTTATGGCGTTGTAGTGGGTGGTATTGCAGTAGCTGGCGCTGTGGTGTTCGGCAACGGCAAAATGAATTGATTGCCGGTCGGAACGAAGATCGTTTGCACTCCGGGCGCCAGTTTCAGAATGTATTGGTATTGCAGAAGTTCGGGGCGATCGCGTAATGACTCTGCAACTAATGCGTTGGCTTGTGCTTCGGCTTCTGCTTGAATGAGACGAGCCTCCGCCGCGCCTTTGGCAGCGATGACTGCCGCATCCGCCTGGCCTTGCGCCACCTGGCGGGCTTGTTCGGCTTCCTGTCTCTTTTGCTCAACGGTCAACTCGGCCTGTTGTGCCAGTTGTTCGGCGATCTGCTTTTGTTCCACTGCCGCGGCATAGCCTTCGCTAAAGTGTATGTCGCGCAGGACGAAATCCAGCAGGACTAAATTATTTTGAGTGAGGGTGGTGCTCAGTTCATCTGTTATGATTTGCACCATTTCAACGCGTTTGCTGGAGACGACCTCCTCCACGCCATATTGCGAAACCGCGTCACGGATGATGCCGCGCGCTTCAGGTCGCACGATCCCATCCTGATAACGGTTTTGCCAGACGATGTGAAGTTGCACGACTTTGTTCGGGTCAATTTGATAAATGACCGAAGCATCAAGGATGACTTCCTGGCCGTCCTTGGTGCGGGCGCGGATCGAGTCGTCGCCTTGCACCTGTCCTTCCAGCGCTACAGCAGACATGGTGTAGCTCTGGTTTGAAATTGAATAGGTCACCACCTGCTCGACGACCGGGACAATCCAATGCAGACCAGGTCCAAGCGGGTCAGAGCGAACGCCGCCCGCCCTGATCGTCCTCACTACGCCGCGTTCGCTGGCTTCCACAAAGACCAAACCTGCTCCCAGCGTAGTGAGTATTGCTGCTACCACAAGCAGTATTACCACCGTGGAACCTATTCCTTTTGCGCTTTGGTTGCGGCCTGCGCGGCCTAGTGCAAGCACACCCAAGCCAATTGCAACCAGCCATGCAAGACCAGCCACAGAGCGAATGACATCAACGATATTCATGGTTCCTCCAATTCTAAGTTGAAATAATTATACCGCCATGATAGCATAGCGATATGCAAACGGGCAAAGGTCAGGTAATCGAATTGATTCTTCAGGATGGACTTCGCAGCGCGCGCCTTTCCTGCCTGGGGAATTTGATCCCGGCTCCGGGACAATATCTGTTGGCAGGCGACGCATCCGATCCACTTTTGCCGGTTCCACTCTTTTATACGGATTCCACGCCTTCGGGTTTTATCGCCGCGCCGCCCCTGCCAGATTCGTGGAAGCCAGGGCAGGAGATCCGCCTGCGCGGCCCGGTTGGACGCGGTTTCACGCTGCCGATATCCGCTCGACGCGTCGCGCTCGTGGCATACGATGACACGCCTGCGCGCTTGCGTGGGTTAATTCGATCGGGGCTGAGGCAGGACGCGGCTATTGTTTTAGTCGGTGATTCTGCTCCTGATCATTTGCCTTATGATGTTGAAGTGCAGCCCCTGTCTACATTGTCTGAAGTTTGCGAGTGGTCTGATTACATGGCATTTGATGTGGCGCGGGAAAACCTGCCTGAGTTGGGGAAACGCCTGGGCGCACTGAATCAAATGTCGGCTTATAAAGAAGCGCAGGTACTCATCCGCACCCTGATGCCGTGTGGCGGAGTCGCAGAATGTGGAGTGTGTGCAGTGACTCTAAAATCCAGTTGGAAGATGGCCTGCAAAGATGGCCCCGTCTTTGATTGGAGAGATATTCTGGAGTGAAGCGGCTTGCCGTTCTCGCAGGAGCTTTTTCCTGCAGACCAGGATTAAAACCAGATTCTGAATGATGTCCTCGTCGTCCCCAAGAGACCCTGATACGTGACCGCGATATCAATCGGCACGAGTTCTCCCGGTTTTTGATCGTTGAAACTGAACGAAACATTCGCGACGCCCGAATTGTTCGTCGTGAAGAAATATTCCTCCCTGCGCCCATCCGGCCAGTGGACAGTTGCCCTGCCTGTTGCGTCGGCTATCGCTTGCAGGGTCTGGCTTTGGACGATCACGAATATGGTTTGCCGGCCGCTTGAAGGCATCACGGACTTCATGACAAATGCACGCACTGTGATGGACAGGACGGCGTTGATCGTTGCATCCAGCGGTTTGACCGGTTTGAGATGCGCCTGGTCTTCGCCGAGTTGATCGAAATACAAACGGCCCAGATCGGTGATCACAACGCGTTGACCTTCGGGACGGTCGGCGCGCCATTCGAAACGCGCCATTTCGAAATACTGGACAATGAGGTGATCGTGGAATTCGAACGGGGAAATGGGATTTCCGAATTGTGTTGCACCGCCGTTGGCGCTGTAAAAATCAAGAAATGCAAAGCATACGCGCTGGCCCGTGACGAACAACTGGCATCCCGATGAATTGTCAATGTTGAGCTGCCCGCCGGGTTTGTAGGATTTCTGCCCAAGTGATGTGAGTTGCACACGCTGGCCCTCAGGCAGTTCGGCGCGAAATTCAAAGCGCGCGCGTTGAAAATACTGAACGGTCCTGCCATCTTTTGATGTCATCTGTTCAGTCATGGGATAGCCAAAGACGAGCCTCGGATCTTTAACGCTTTTATAGAATCGCAAAAAATCCCCTCTTACATTGTGGCCGGTTTCCGGGAAATACTGGACTTCTGCCGACTGCGCCTGTGCTGAGCCCCATGAAGCCAGCAGGATTGACAAAACAATGATTGACACAACGAGCCGTCGAATTGCTCTCATTGAATTGATTATCTCATATTCAAGTTTATTTTTGCCTTACAACCTATGTGCGTGATGCACCTTATGCTTTAGCTTCAACCGTCGTTTTCCGTTCAGTCCAAAGTAATGCTTCAATGATTCGTTCCGCCGCGTGACCATCGCCGTATGGATTCGCGGCTTTTGCCATCTGCGCATATGCGGATGGATCGTCCAACAGCCGCTTCGCTTCACGAAGGATATGGCCCGTCTCTGTTCCAACAAGTTTTAGCGTCCCCGCTTCTATTCCCTCCGGGCGTTCGGTCACTTCGCGCAGCACGAGCACCGGAACGCCGAGAGAGGGAGCTTCCTCTTGCAGGCCGCCAGAATCTGTGAGGATTAGTCTGGCATACTTCATCAGATGTACCATCGGAAGATAATCCAAAGGCGGCAAAAGAGTGATGTGTTTGACGTTCTTCAAAATTCGGTTGACAGGTCCTTGAATATTGGGATTCAAATGAACAGGGTAAATGATTTCTATGTCTTCGCGTTGGGCAAGCTGCTTCAATGCCAGACAGATGTTTTCAATTGGTTCCCCGAAGTTTTCGCGTCGATGGGCGGTGACAAGGATCAGATTTTTTCCGCCGTCTTCCCTTGGAGATATTGTACGCGTTGAAGCAATCCCCAGCCTCGCAATCAAATCCTTAATCTCGTACGGCTCTTCTTCTCCTACGACAAATCTCAGAGCGTCAATGCCGGGATTGCCTGTGACAAGCATCCTTTTTTCGTCCACACCCTCTCGCAACAGATTTCGCTTTGACCATTCAGTCGGTGCAAAATGCAGGTCGGCAGTTACCGTGGCCAGGCGGCGATTGATCTCTTCAGGGAAGGGATGCCACTTGTTGTGCGTGCGCAATCCTGCCTCCACGTGACCGAATTTGATTCGCCGGTAGAATGCAAGCAGGGAAGTGGTGACGACTGTCGTTGTATCGCCAACTGCCAGCACCCAGTCCGGCTTGAAATCGGCGAGAACGGGATCAAGGTGGGTGAAGATGGAAGCGCTGATCTCTGCCAGGGATTGATTGTCACGCATTAGATCCAGGTCATAATCCGGCTCGATTTGAAATAAAGCCAGAACCTGATCGAGCATTTGCCGATGTTGTGCCGTGACGCAGACACATGATTCAATCCCGGGCGTTTGCTTTAAGAGTCGAACAATCGGAGCCATTTTTACGGCTTCGGGGCGCGTGCCAAAAACGGAGAGAACCTTCATGGTCTTCTTGCACCGAGTCGCACGAATTGAAACCCCGCGTTTTGCCAGTTCTCCGCATTCCAGCCGTTGACAGTATCAATGGCAATGCGCGCTTTTGTTTTGGAACTAAGTTCTTCTGGGTTTAGCTCGCGAAATTCAGTGTGACTTACAAGAAGCAGCAATGCTTCTGCTTCCAATACTGCCTCCTCCAATGTGCATGCCATGTCAATGCCGTGCAGGTCTGCATCAGGCTTGAACGGCTCCCAGGCTTTTATCTGTGCACCCGCTTCCTGAAGTAAATGGACCACTTCTGTCGCGGGACTTTCACGCAGGTCATCCACATCAGGTTTATAGGCCAGCCCAAGCGCTGCGATCTTCCGGCCGTTGAGCGTGCCAAGCGTGCGCTCAACGATTTCCATGACAAAACGCGGCTGGCCATCATTGACCTGGCGCGCGTGATAGATGAGCGGCGTCAGTTCGGGCGCGGCTTCCACAAGGAACCACGGATCCACGCTGATGCAATGACCGCCGACGCCGGGGCCCGGGTTGAGGATATTAATGCGCGGGTGCCGGTTTGCCAGGCTGATGGCCTCCCAGACATCCACGCCAAATTTTTCGGCAAGACGCGCGAATTCGTTCGCAATGGCTATATTTACGTCGCGGGTGGTGTTCTCCATCAGTTTGACCATCTCGGCAGTGGTTGCATCCGTTTCGATGATCTCACCTTTGACGAAGGTCGCATAGAGATCGTGCCCGGCTGCGGCAGATTCGGGAGTTACACCCCCGACGACGCGCGCGTTTTCGATGAGTTCGCGCAGGATCTGCCCGGGCAGGACGCGCTCCGGCGAATAGCACAGGAAGAAATCGGAACCAGCTTTGAGACCAGATCTCTCCAAAATAGGGGCGACCAGGTCAAGGGTTGTGCGAGGAGGCGAGGTGGATTCAAGTACCACCAGATTGCCTTTGCGAAGATGCGGCAGAATGGCTTCCGTTGCGGAGGTTACGGCGCGCATATC